>Ga0265327_10000025_pt1 | contig 380054 bp, 394 predicted proteins | sample 41621metaG_FD_202089 | JGI IMG/M metagenome (GOLD analysis project Ga0265327, IMG submission 202089) | Rhizosphere microbial communities from Carex aquatilis grown in University of Washington, Seatle, WA, United States - 4-16-21 metaG | ecosystem: Host-associated > Plants > Roots >...
TGCTATACACGCCCATCTCCCACAGTGAGTAGCCCCACTGAGTGCCTCTAACGGTTGCGTACATTCTAACGTAACGGCCTGAGCCATTTAGACCAGTTAGGTCGTTAATACCACCGGTTCCGGTAGTGGTGCTGTAGACAGTAGTCCAGTTACTAGCATCGTTAGATACCTGAATCTGGTAAGCCTTAGCGTAGGCAGCTTCCCAGTTAAGTTTTACTTCGCTAATACTGTAAGATTTGCCTAGATCAACGTAGATCCATTGAGGATCGCTGTAAGCACTGCCCCACCTAGTGGTAGTACTGCCGTCGAAGGCATTAGAAGCAACAAGTCGAGTGTTGTTAGGATTACCAGTGTTGGTAGAACTAGCTACTGCTGGTCGATTTAGAGCCAGATTGGTAGTAGAAGTGGTTGTTCCGCCGGTTGAGCCGGTGCTGCCACCCGTAGAACCAGTCGAACCGCCGGTTGAACCGCCAGTGTTTCCACTGCCGCTCAAAGTAGCTAAGCTAACACTGTTATTCGCAACAGCTACGTTGTTAAGGGTGCCACTATTCCAGTCAGCTGTAGACGCCCAGGTTTTGGTTAGAGCAACGGTTGAAGCAAAACTACTGATAACCAAATAGCTGCCAATAATGGCAAAAATGGCAATGAAAACTAGAGCGATAGGGTTTTTCCAAAAGTTTTTTGTTAAGCCATTGTTCTTGCTACTAGTCCCATTCTCAGAACTGATGATAATGTCGTCGTTGTTAATCTCAACATCGGCGTTTTCAGCCTCGGCTTCGTTACCTTCTTCATTGTCATTAGTTGTTGCCTCAGAGGTAAATTTATCCTCCACGGCTTCTGATTTTGGTGAACTTTTTGTTGTAACTTTAATTTTAGTCTCAGTTGACTCTTCAGGATGTGCTTCATCCATAACTTTTAATACCCTCTTTAGTTATAAGTGTTTATGGTTTGATTTTACAACATAAGCACAAATATACATAGCTCTTATATTAAGTGCTATGTATTAATGCTGTTATGTTTTGCGATGTAATACTGCTGAATAGCTAAGATTGACCAAAGAATGAGGTTTATTAGACTCATTATCATCGAGTACCAGAGCTTTAAGCCTACATAGGCGACTAACGCGCCTGACTGAAAAAACGAGGTCAAGATGCTAGTTTTAATAGCTGGTTTGGTCTTGCCAAAAACCGTTGGTAGGAGAGATATATTAAAACCTAAAATACAAACCGCTAAAAGCGTATCCTGCCAGTGATGCATTGGTTAATCATAGCACCAAGACCTGAGTCTAATAGATTACTTTTCTAATAGATATACGCTATCAATAGTCACACTTTCAAAAAGTAATGGTGCCATATGACCTATCGATCTATTTACTAGACTTCTAGAGTATTGGTCTTCCTGCCCTTCCATCCAATCTGTTATACCGTCGTAACCAATCATAACTTCCATAGCTAGTAGTGGCCGTGCGTGGTCAGCCATCGAAAATCGCATCTTCTTATTTTCAAAATTTAATGGGCGGTCGTAATCTGCAGCCAAACTAAATGAATCAAGACCAGTCAAATCGGGTATTCTAGAATCGATTTTGAATTTTCCTCTATAAAGTTGAGGGAGCCTTATGGAACTATCGCTTTCCAGAGCATAGGCTGATGTTGGTAGGCTAGCGGTTTTCTTGTCTTTATAAAAATTAATTTTTGAACTACTAAGCCTACCCATAGCGACAGTTGTCGCAATGGCGTGTTCCGTATAAGTCGAATCATACTCCACTCGTTCCAATCGGCGCTGAACTACAATCAACGGCTCGCCTTTTTTGCCCGGCAATTGATCGGCAATTTTCTGATAATTTTCGGCTATTTCGGGGTTACTCACTAAGTAATCACCCCAAAGTGCCACCACCCCTGCCTCAAGAGCGGTTAGATTTGTTCTCTCACCATCGAGAACTCTATCTCTAAGATCCAAGATTCTTTGGTGAGCTAATTTTTCAGAGTTTAACACCAACTCATGAGCAACTTGCCTAGTAGACTGAACGTCGCCTAATATTTCTCCTAGTCGTGACATAAATTTTCTCCAGTTATAAAACCAGTATCTATTCAGCAATTTCGTATTGCAAGCATGAGCAAAACAAAAAACTTATATAAAATCGGCTTATCTAATGAGAATTGAACTTTTTAAGCTCATCTAATGTGATGCGTTTGGTCAAATGTTCACCGCTTACCTCGTCGATTGTCGCGACAATAGCTAATCCGCTCTCTCTATCTATGCCCATAAATGTCCAGTCGTGCTCAATTTCTCCAGATGAGCGGAGTACCGACACCCAGGACCCTTGTTCAAAACCCGTGCCAATGCCAATATCGATTGAGTCGGCTTGAGCAGGTTCGGTTAAAGCCTCAAATCTTACATATCCAGTGTGATGAGGGAATAATCTACCCCTAATAAGTTCGGCTTTTTTCATCCTGCTAAGTTCGTCTCTATAATTTTGAATGAACTTTTCGCTTCTACCTAGATCTCTAAATTTTACTATAATGATTTCTTCTTCTATATCGCGTTGGTTCTGTTGCAGTAAAAGCTGAGAGCGTTCTTCGGCTTTAATCTCAGCCTCTCTGGCGACTATATTTTCAGACTGGTCAAGTTCCGCAAATTTCCGAATGTTATCGTTTCCTAAAGGGTTCATTGCTGCATAGAGCTTAATGGTTTCGATCATACTTGAGCGAGTCGGAAAGGTTTCGCTATTGTAGTCACTGGAGTATGTTCTAGGAATCTCAACGCCAATCGACTTTAGTACGTCCTCGTCCTCGGCAGAGAGTGTATTAAGACTAAATCGCGCCGCTTGCTCACTCTCAACAAAGAAAGATCGCCTTAGAATTATTCCACCTTTCTCGTTGTCCGCTAAGTGTGGAATGATGTTCTCCGTAAAATATACCGGCTCGCCTTCTAACATGCCTTTATAGACCCTGATGTACATTCCTCCGCCTCGCTCACTAACGTCATCCCGTATTAACTGGGCGCCAGTAGCCATTAACAGGCCCGTGATCATTACGTTAGGCTGGTCGGCATCGCTAATATACTCTGCTTCCGATAAGCTTTTGCGGTACAAATTATAATATTCTGAATTAGTTAATTCGCTAGTATCTACCATTTTCATATCAAAGCCAGTTTTTATCTTAATTACGCCAAAATTGAAGCCCTCTCGGCCAGCTATATTTTTAGAAACTGCAATATTTAGTGTTAGCAATGCAGCCAGTTGCTCGCCATCCTCGTAAGAACTAAGCATTAAATCTAGATTTTCTAAAAGTTCTTCCTGATTAGCGGGCTGCTCAACTGTTACGACTGAAGGGTCTAAGATCCAACTAGACGAAACCTCATCAACGTAGTGCATGGCCGCTTCAACACTTACTGGGTCATAGAAGTAAACGCCTGCAAGTTTCTGTTCTGCTGCACGATTATAAGGGTCGTTTGGGTCGTTAGGATTTTGAGGTAAATATTCGTAGCTCATTTAAAATAACTATATATTTAACATTATATAGCCTTATGAGGATAGCTCCGCAAGTAAACTTTCATAGATCGCAACGCGTCTTATTTCCTCGTATTTCTTAAATATGTCTAACGAGTTTATGGTCATTGGATCTCTTAAAAAGGCAGTCATATAAGTAGGTATGCCGTTGATTTTAGGAAGATCCTGGCCAGAAACTATTGCTACCAACGTACCATTACTCTGAGCCAGTTTTAAACCCTCAACAACCTGTCGATCCATATCTGTTAACTCGTGATCTGCAGGATTACCAATCTTTAATTCCTCGCCCTGATCAACCGGTACTAATGGCACGGTGAATTCGGCGCCACTTGGAAGATCAAGCGTATATAAAATTTCCACATCTGGTATTGGGCTTGGAGATTCTTCGCTCCCCATAGCCATTCTTATAAAGTCTGGATCTAATCGCCCCTTAATTTGAATAGCGGCACCTGCAATCTGCTCATTATCTATTGCAGTCTGGTATTTTAATACCTGGTTTCGATTCTGACGATTGCGCCCGTAGGCCATGCGAGGATAGCTCTTAACCTCATAAGCGAACGGCTTGCCGCCACGCACAACCGGAATGTCGCAATCAATTCTGCTGCTCAATTCGGCATCCGGGCGACCGCTTAAGTCGGCTCTTTTAGAATATCCGCGGTAATCTACCTTACCTATATATCGCCATGCTTCAAAATCTAACTCTTCCAGTCCGGCCGCGGTAACTTTGCCCAAGGTATTTAACTCAAACATTATTCCCCTGAGCCCAGTTATAGTCGCTACTTCATCAGTAGACTTCGTTAGACTTTCTTCAAGCCTAAATAGATAATCCGACTGCTGGCGACCCGGTATTGCGCTAAGCGCCTGCCCAAACCCGGTCATATCTGCCTCGCCAGGTACTAACGGCATTAGAGTATCGAACAATCGTCGCTGTTTACCAAAGATATAAAGATCTTCGGTTGGTGGTTGATTAGCTTGGTGGGAGTTTGTGAGGTATTCCGACATCTACAAAAATAAGTTTCTAAAACTAATAATACAATAAGCTAGCAGCATTGACTAATTATACCGTTTATGTTAATATCAATACATGCATAAATTAAGCTATGAATTAAACGATGAAGACAAACACTACCCAAGGTCTCCACACGATATGGCCGCTGAAATTCAGGCTGATTTGGCCGATTTAGGTGGCGAGTGGAACAATGTATCCCCCGGTGAATGGCCTCTAGACGAAGTAGCTACAGACACCGAAATAAGCGAAGAAGCTAGAGATGGTGTTGAGCGAATGACTGAATTTTTAGGTGATCAAGCCCTTGGTGGTGCCGAAATACATACTCCAGATAACGAAGCTCGGTAAAATTACTAAACAAAAATACTAGTTAAATTCTATTATTTTGTTGGTTTAATTATTATCGAACTGCGTTAAAGTAAATCAAAACAAGCACGAAACCCACGAGCGCGCCCGTAGCTAGCAATACTACTACTGCCATTAAACGTGAGTTAATGTTTTGCGAATTAAGCATTTTGTCGGTGATTTTAACAAGTGGATTCGGTTGGTTTTCGCTCGTTGGCAAACCAATAAATTGGGTGACTCTTTGCACTAAAGCCTCTTCTTGAGAATTGTGCGCGTCTATCCAATTCTGGCCCTTATCAAAATGTAGATGATCTGAAGCAAACCAGATTTTTTGATTAGTGCCAATAAACATTAATCGAATTTGTGCCGGGTTAAACTTATATACCCTAATGTGTTCAATATTTACCTGCTTAACATCGGTCAAAGGCATGGATTTTGATTTTGGCAAGAGTCCAAATAAATAGTTATTTCTACAAACTAAACTGCCCACAGATTTATCGATTGTCAGAATACTAGTATGTAACGACAAGAAGCAATATAACGTGTAAATAATACATCCTAGCGGCACAAGCTGATGCCATAAGAAATTATTGCCATCGACTATAACAACATTGGTTAAGAGAACAATGGCTATAAGCGCCACGGCCGTCCCCGACCAAACTAAACTTCTTAAAATTGGTGACTTAATGACCAGTCGACTGTCGGTTTGTTCGATGACTTCCATTTGCTTAGTTTAGCAAACCAATATTCTATTGTTGCGTTTTTATAATGTTATTTAGCTTTTGGGATTTCGGTAGTTAACCAAACATCATCCTTATCGCAAACGTAGATTTTGCGATCGTACTTTACACCAGTCTCAAAATTGTTACTCTCGTCGTTTTTTTCAAGACGAAGTTGCTGTTTGCAAATTGGACATTTCATATACACATAATATCAATACGCCCAGCTTTTAATAATTGAGATATCGCTACAAACTGAATAGGTAGTGGCTAAGTTTAGTTATTTTGACTATTTTGAGCAGTCATTTCTTCAATGATTGCTTCTAAAGATTCGGAAATTAAGTCACCTTCTAGCTCAATACGCATAATTTCTAGTGGATCTACTAGCCTTGTATTTGAGTCCTCATAAGTAACAACCCTATCACCAGATTGCCCTAAAACAAATAATCTTTTTTCAGGCCCAGAATCAGCCTCAGGATTAATACCTGCATCATAATATTCTTTAAATAAAACCGTGCCTTCAAACTTTGGAGTATTAATTGTGCGCTGCTTAATAGCCGAGTAACTAGCTTCTGGATTATTGGTATTGTGAACAGTTGGTTCATATTTTTGGCCAAACAAATCATATATTTGATTTGTTTGTGCATGCAGCCTGTTCCTTAATTCTTGAGATTGCTCTCGTCGTACATCTTTTTCTTTTTTGCGTTCTTGGTTTTTAATGAACATGATTTTAGATTAGCATAAGTATGTTAAATTGTCAAGTCTATGAACCCGACCGGATTACTGCACAGACGAGTCTCTGTAAGAAAAAAGCCCCATCCTGGAGGGATGAGACTTTTTTCTTGGCGGGCCGTGGCTTTAGATATTTGGAACTATTTTTCTAAATTTAATCCTGAGGCGTTGGACGACCATCTATACATGGATAAACCTCATGCGCTTCCCCATCGCGAGCCACAATACGACGGACAATACCACTAGAATCTCTAAAATCAAGTATATCTGCTCCATCTACTAGAGTTGTTCTTACGCGTTCTACATGTTCGGGCAAACGAATATCGTCACTCATTGGCTCTCTAGGCTTAAGCTCGCTTAGAAATGCGTTTATTACAATACCATTTACATCAATTGATGTATTAGCGGCCTCATGTCTTTGTTCCATAAAATAAATGATACCACAAAAGTCGTATTAAATCAATACTTGGCGGGCCCGACCGGATTTGAACCGGCGATCTCCTCCGTGACAGGGAGGCGTGATAGGCCTCTTCACTACGAGCCCATAATGCCAAACAAAAGACAGGGGTAATGATACCAATTTAAGATATAAAAAGCAATAAATTAGCTAGAAACTTATGTACAGGTGCGCTGGCTGGCTTGTCTGCAGAGGCTTAGTGTAATTGGTGATCGGAGTCAGAGTAAACTGAATATGTGCAGCCGTTCGGCTGTTGCCATTTACGCTTAGAACTTTGACAATTTCCAGAGTATAGCCGGTGTTTATGATGGTTGAAGTGCCACCTGGTTCAAGTTTGAATATCTCGGCAATGACGGCTGGCGGCAAGCCGGTCGTGGTGGTTGTGATTGCGCTAGAATACTGGCCGCCGTTAGCTTTGGTTGCGGCATCGTCGGAGCTTACTGCGGCAACTTTAGCAAAATCTGCCCCTCCCATAATCTGATTGAAGGCGGCCTGGGCTTGGGCGCTAGTCGATTTATCGAGCTTGGTCGCCACGGCTTGCGCCAGCATCTCTTGCTTAAGCTCTCGCTTAAAATCAGATTGGGACCATCCGTAAAATTGACTAAGTGCTTCGTTAAAGGCACGGTCATTACTACCCAAATGGTTCTGACTTTTTACAAGTGTGACTTCGTTGTCTACAGCTTGATTGCTAACCGATACGTGATTCTTGCTCGCTAATTCCTTAACATATGCATCTTGAATTACTTGGTTCATAGCCTGCTGTTTTAGTCTTTGCAGTTGGCTTTTGCCATCTTTGGTAGAGAAATCGGCCTGTTGCTGAGTCTTGTAATAATGTATGTTGTGGCGCAGTTCGAACAGATAAGATTCATAACTTATCCAGCTTCCACCAACCTTAGCTACAGGAAAAGGTACAATTCGGGTTACGTCGTATGTAAAGTTGTCGGTAGCTTGAAATTTATACAGTTCCAGTCCCATTACGGCAAAGAAACCTATAATTACAGCTAGTAGGAGCACTAGAGAGATTCTAACCAAGTGATATTTGGAGTGCTGAAGTGGATAAATATACTTGCGAGCACTCGACAATACTTCCTCGCGATGATCAGATACCGTATCGTTGGTAATACGCGGAACGTTACTAAGCGCGTCGCTGACTTTTTCTTCGGCGGTTTTGGACGGCCTTAAAAAAGGCGGCTTAACAGCCGACGGTACTTTTATGCTCTTTAACTTCTTAATTGGCTTAGGTTTCTTCATCTATAACGTTTGCTCGCTGAGCATTGGCGGCCGGCGACTGGTTAGCCGACATTCCCCCAGCGCGCAGCACGCTGAGAAGTTTTTTCTGAATCTTCGCAGGATGGTGAACGTCGTGAATCGTCAAATCACCTACATAAGTCTGCATTCTTATTGTACCAAATCCTAGCAGAGTTTCCTGAAGACCGGACACTTCGTAGTTAACAGATTGAATCTGGGCTAATGCCAGATCAGCCACAGACCTGTGAAAAAGGCGTTTTTGGGTAATCTGCATAAACCTCTGATCGGTCACTATAAACACGCTAAAATGCCAGCTTATCCAACTTGGTGAGAAGACGATTAATCCGAGCACACACCCGGCAGCCAAACCGCCAAAGAAGACCCCCATACCAAGGCTCGGATTAATCGCCGCGGGCAATACACCGAGTAACGGACAGATCATACCTAAAATAAGACCCCAGCGCATAACGATGGGGTGTTTTCTAAAAACAAACAGCACTTCCTCGTCGTCGAACTGATCTTCGAAGTACTTGTGAGGTTTTTGTGGTACTTGTTGGTTTTCTTGAGCTGATTCAGCCATAAGCATATTCTAACAGTTTTCAGAAGTTGTGGTATCCCCGAACGGATTCGAACCCATAATATGCCTGTGGCATATTATGTAGACACGAGCGGAGCGTCTTGCAATGTCTGGTATCCCCGAACGGATTCGAACCGCTATCTGCTCCTTAGGACGGAGTTATTCTATCCATTGAACTACGGGGACCCGCCTCTATTGTACAAGATGTCTATTTTTTGGGCTTGGGCTGAGTAAATTGCTCGTGCGTAACTGTATACTCGTGTATTTCGGCTTGAGAAAACCAGTGAGCGATCTCTTTAGCCGCTTCTTTTGTGTCGGCTGAGGCATGTAGAATGTTAGCCACCCCTTTGCCAACGCTCTCGGCCTGGCCGTAACTTACGTGTGCATAATCACCCCTTATGGTGCCCGGAAGCGCAGTTTTTGGCTGGGTGTCGCCCACCATCTTGCGAACTGTCTCAACGGCGTCAGCGCCCTCAAGAACCAAAGCAATAACCGGGCCTTCTAGCATGCCGGAAACTGTACTGGTAAAAATATCTTCACCCTTGCGCGTTTTTAACGTGCCAATGCCCTCGTAGTGCTTATAGTAATGATCATAATCCGGTTGTAACATCTTGCAGGCCAGTATTTTGAAGCCGGCACGTTCAAATCTGGTAATAACTTCGCCAACAATGCCTCGTTGTACGGCATCGGGCTTTAGAATAATTAAGGTTTGTTCCATTCGACTATTCTACCACGAGATTAACATCTAAGGTCTTAGCTATTTTAAGAAGTGTGTTCATGCTAGGGTTCCCCTTGCCGCTCTCGATCCTAGAAATTGCCGATTGTTGCATTCCTATTAGATCAGCCAGTTGCTTCTGGGTGACTTTTTTAGCAACTCTAGCCTTTATTAGCGACATTAAGAAGTAATACCTCTGCGCTCTGAGCTTATCTGGCTCGGCTTTGGCCATTTCCCTTCTTAAATCGGCCATATACTGAGCCTGCATGGCTTTAACCTGGGCGTCGTAGTCGTTTAAAGGCTTATTTGTTGGGTTACTCATAATATTTGAATTGAAACACTCTTGGCGCAAATTTATTACCTTAGTTACCGATTTAATTGTTTAGACAAGCTATATCTATGTGATCCAGTATAACATATATGTTATACTGTTATCTATTAATATTACTTATATGTTATTGGCTGTTGTTATATATAGCACTGTTCTTCGCTGTTTATACGAAGTATAAATCGACTTAATAAATATTGGTAATGCTCATTACTAGCTGATAAGGTTCAATTTTTACCTGGAGTTTACGTAACAACCTGTTAATAAGTTCAAGATTACCTGAAGATTTACGTAACAACCTGTTAATAAGTTCAAGATTACCTGAAGATTTACGGAACGACATGTCGTACAATGTACTTATGCTATTTGCTAAGGCTAAAACTGATTTTTTGGAATATCTCGAGATTGAACAGAACCGTTCACAGAAAACCATTCAAAATTACGATCATTATCTTACCAGGTTAATAGATTTTGCTGGTGATATAGAGGTAAAAGACATAAATCCGGAGTTAATTCGCAAATGGCGATTATGGTTAAACAGATTAGGCACGAATACATCTGACGAACTAGGTAAAACTACGCAAAATTATCATCTGATCGCCCTGAGGAGCTTTTTAAAGTTCTGCGCCAAACGCGACATCCCTGCTCTTACGGCCGATAAGATTGAACTAGCAAGAACAACGCGGAAGCAGGTGACGTTTTTAGATAAAGACGAGCTGTATAGAATTTTTGAACAGCCCGACCTAAAGACAATCGGCGGATTGCGCGATCGAGCCATACTTGAACTACTTTTCAGTTCCGGGTTAAGAGTAAGCGAGCTGGTAGGGCTCGATCGCGACCACATTAATCTAAAACGGCGAGAGTTCATGGTCCGAGGTAAGGGCCAAAAGGACCGACCAATCTTTATTAGCCAGGAAGCTGCCAGTTGGATTGAGCAGTACCTTAGCAAGCGTCGCGACACCGCCAGTCCCCTGTTCGTAAGGTATAGCGGCAAGAAACAGGTTGATTTATCTGGTAACTTTCACCGTTTAACAGCCAGGAGTGTGCAAAGATTAGTAGCCCGTTATGCCCGGCTAGCCGGGATCACCAAGCATGTAAGTCCTCACACTTTACGTCACTCCTTCGCCACCGATTTACTTATGAATGGTGCTGATATAAGAAGTGTTCAAGCCATGCTCGGTCACAGCAATATTGCCACAACCCAAATATATACTCATGTTACCGATGCACACTTAAAAGACGTGCACGAGAAGTTTCACAGTCACGCCGAGTAGTAGCTAGTAATTAGCTGGGCAGCTGTCGTTAGTTCCGATTGTAGGATCTGGGTTAATATTAAGCTCCTTACATATATCGCCAACTGTACCGCCAGGCAATCCGAAGCTTTCGTAGCCCGGCACTCTAACCTGAATTCGTCTAAGTACATCTTGAGCTTTGCCGGTAGAGTCAATCTGTATCTGAGCCCCAGTTGTGCTGAGCGGGTTAGACACATCACTCGGTTGTGACGAATCATTACCGAGCGCATACACTGAAACTGAGGTGTTCTTGTAAATAGATTTTAGCGTTACCAGATACTGAGTAGTGCCGCCACCCGATGCCACCTTATTAAGCCCGTCGATCTGAGCCATGCAACGATGGCTCCCCGATGAACAGTTGCCAGTAATTATAGGGCCGGAGTTGACCTGTACGTTGTTATTAGGATAATTAGCGGTATCTGAGCCTACAGGGGCGCCTGCTGGTGTGCCCGGGCACAAAAAAGCTGTGAATGTATTGTTGATAAGCGACTGTCTGTCGTAGCCCCCAGCATATAGAGGAGTAACAGCAACTCTCAGAAGTCCAACAGTGCTAGTCCAGGATGATCCGGGGACAAATTTGGAAGTACTACAAGTTGTATATGTAGCAAAACTACTGTTGTTACCATCTGAAGCTCCCCATTGGAAGACTATTCGGTGAACATTTGAACTGGCCGTGAATTTTACCACTGTTGGCTGGTTAATATCGACATTACCGTATGTCAGACTCGATGGGCTTGGATCTATTAATAAGCAGGAGTAGCTGGCTCCGGTGTTGGTTCCAACCTGTCCGTTGGTATCTAGCGAGGGATACAAATTACCAGGGTCTGAAATAGGTGCACACGTTGATTTAGTGCCGGCGTAGTGATCCTTGTTGATCGCGGTAACAGCGTCGTTTATACCTGTTTCGGCGGCGTAGTATGCCTGGCTTGAGAGCTGCTTATCTAAAGCTTGACGCTGTTCCCGCTGCATTAGCTGAGCAAAACCAACTGTAACTAAACTCAAAACTAGCACTAAGACTATAGCGATCACCAGAGAAGCGAAGCCGGATTCATCTTCTTGTAGTTTTTTGTATTCTGTAAGCTTGAGCGGCATATTAATAATTGTACCCTAGTTTAACCTTCTGGTAACCACCGTGTTAAGCGCTGAGGTTGCACAGAACTGTGAGCCGTTGGTCCCCTTGCACTGATAAGGCGAGGTTGTGCTACTTAACAGGTCCGTGTCGCCATAAGCCATATCTATTGCCACGCTATATGTACTCGCCCCTACTGGGACTATGTTGAAACTACCTAAGCGAACATGTATTGGCACCATTTCGTAACCTGTACTGGTGTTGCCAAAGCCTTCTATGGAACTGTCGTCGGCAGTGACCTTTGTAGGGTCAATCGGATCTGTAATATTCAGCGGTACACAAGCCGCAGTGCTAGATTTAAGCTTGTCTCGCCACAGCACGTGTAAAGTTACATTTCCTGGAGACGAAAGTGCAGTATCAGTGCCAAGCTCGTGGTCTAATACGTAAGTGTATCTAGTATCACCCACGCACACGGCATAGGCTTTTAGGCTGCTTGAGCCGAAAGTTTTGTATGGTAATGGGCTTGGGTATCTTACATCGCTACCACTGAACTGAATTGAAGCTTGAATATCGGCCGTCAGCGTACGGGCGGAGTTCTGCAATTTAGCAGAGTTAATTCCCTTGTCGTAAAGAGCATTAATTTGTATCAAAATAACTGTAGTCATTACTAGTATTGTAGCTAGTACACTTAGGGCGATCATGAGTTCGATTATTGTAAAGCCGGCCTGGGAATTTGAGCCCATTAGAGCTTCTTTTCGCTTCGATCTGCCTAGGATTAATCTGTTATAAGCATTTATCATATTAATCAATCCTGTAGGTGATCTCTTCTTGTTGTGGTCCAAGACTGCCAACACCGTCCCATCGGACTAGAAAATCATAATAATCTGTGGCTGCAGATCCAGTTTGGCGATATGTGATACTCAAGTGGTAAAGATTATTGACTATACATTTGATTGGGCCATTTGCCGATGGGTCGCTTTGTGAATATTCGCTATAGTTACCTTCGTCAGCTACGTTAGCAGGCACAACGGAGTTTAGCTGCTGGAAATTTGAAGGATTGCCAGGGTAAGAAAAACTAGGAATGCAGTATGAAGCAGAAGGAATTGCAGTTGGAATTGTTTTGCCTTGGTTAGAATCTGACCTAAGTAGCTCAACCTGACTATTAACTAACGCTAGGGCTTCGGAGTGTTCTTGGGCGTTTCTGGACTGCTGTAGACCCTTGTTAGCAGTAGCGTATGAGATTGATAGGGCTAATCCTAGAATCGCAAGAACTATCAAAACTTCTACTATAGTATCGCCGGATTGTCGCAGTGGTTTAATAAATAATTTATTCATAATTAACACTTTCCCTGACTTTGCCAACTAGCCTTATCCGTGTATGTCTGAACATCGGTAGAAAGTCCGTTGCCGCTCGAGCCACCAATGGTTAAAGCACCGTATAAGCCTCGTCCGCCATCAAAACACACTACAATGTGCGGATTTTGAACTGGTGAGCCAAAGGTAGCTTCGGAAATTGGCGTTCCTACAACTATAGAGCCGTCTGTGAAAGTTGTTGGCAAACTGTAAACCTGTACAGTTTGTGATGATGATTCCACGCTTCCGGTTGCACCAGATGAATCACTTGGAAAACTACTCAAAAATGCCAAAGCACCTATTTGGGAACCCGTTGTGTAGTCCTTTACCCCCGTTACAGTGAGTCCCCACTGCAGAGTATTGTGCTCAGTTGTATCTATTCCGTCACTTATTATGGCCACGGGTTTGGCATCGGTAATCGTGTAGACTGGGCTACCATTGTTGTCGGAGTATTGTCGGCCCGCCAAGGAATAAACGTTATACTTTGATGTGTTCGTGTCAAAAACAACGATCTTACCTATAAATGTACAGCCATACTGTGATCCTTTAGCTGTTGCGCCGCCCGAAGGAGGCGAAATTACCGGTTGAGAAGTGCCAGAAACGCTACAGGTAAAGTTTTCACTTGAGGGATAATATCCGTTCCCAACGTCGCTTATTATTTGCTGAACCTTGGTGTTGATTTCGTTCATTCCCTGTTTAAACTCCGCGTTAGCCTGTTTGCCAGATACAAAGAGCGCTGCCATCACAAACATTAAGCCCGAAATAGCCAAGAAAATCATTACCTCGATGATCGTGTAACCTCGAGAGTTTTTGCCACCGCGCATGCTCAAAGTATAGCATAAGCACTACGCTGTTACACGGTGAAGCCTAGAAAGGTTTTCTGGTACAAAAACAATATGCTATGCCCGAATAGCTGAACGATGATGGCAGCAATTATTAAGAATGGTCCAAATGGAATAGTGCTGCTTCGCTTCAATCTGTTAGTTGCTAGTAATGGCACGCTCAGAATGCTGCCCATAAGCGCCGCTAAAAAGATCATTAGCACTGCCCTAGACGGAGTGCCAAGTACCAAACCAAGTAACCATCCGAGTTTTACATCGCCTCCGCCAATCCATTTGCCGGCCGATAGCTGAAACAATGCATAGAATATGCCGCCGCCTATAAGAACTGCGAAAAACGTGAGAATCAGAGCGTGTAAAGGCTTTGTGGACGTAATTATGGCAATTGCCGCGTAGGTGGCGGCAACAACGCTCAGGGGCAGCATAATGCGGTCTGGAAGCAGTTTCCAATGAAAATCATATACAAGTAATGCTACTAAGCCTATTAAGAGCACCAACCACAAGCCAAACAGTACTACTTGCGCCGAAGTAAACGCCGCTGGCCACCAGATATAAGACGCCACGAAGAGCCCGGCCATTAAGAGTTCCACAAGTGGGTATTGTGCAGATATTGGCTCTGAGCAGTAACGACATTTACCCCTGAGGCTTAGCCAGCTAAGAACAGGAATAAGATCTTTGGCAGAAAGCTCGTGCTTGCAGTGCGGGCACATGGAGCGACCTTTGCTTATAGAAAGATCTTTTAGATACTTTTTGCTAGGTTTCTTCTTGCCCTCTTCACTGGTTTGCTCATGAATTCGCCAAACTAGAGCGTTTACAAAACTGCCGAAGCACAGCCCAACAACTACGAGCGCTATCTCAATCATTAGCAATATGTTAGCACAAATTAAAATAAGCCCCCTGTTGAGGGCTTATTTTATTTTTTAGAAGCTAAGTTTTAGCTGTCTAAGCACTGTTGCTGCTGCGCACCAGAAGTTTCTGTTGAGTAGTAAATGGCAGTTGCTCGTGCCGATACCGTTCCGTCACATCTGTGACCAAGTAGTACATTTATGGTACCTAGAGGTGGTTGAGAAGTTGCCGGGGTTGGTGCTGATCCATTAGATGCAGTAAAGGTTACTATGGTACTACCTCCAACTTTCACTGTGTCATTAGTGCCAGAAGCCGAAGACAAGGTCACAGTGCCCGTACCAGTAACACTGGTTGGAACAGTACCGCTGTTGTTAGACTCGTAAGACGAAATTCCACCAGCTACAGTTGTGGCGTCATTTTTAATTTGAGTGTTACGCGCGTTCCTCTGTAGAGCTGGAACGGCCAATAAAACAATCAATAATATTAATCCGGCAATTGCCAGAACAATCATAACCTCGACGATCGTAAATCCCTGATCCGATTTTTGTAATTTAGCTTTCTTTAATCTGTTAAGCACGGCAAATGCCCCCTTTGCTTGTTATTATATGCTTATGGTTAAAATATATCAGGTGCGGCGTAAAAAGCAAGCCCTTTATAAACAGGTTAGATATTGTTAGTAAAGCCAGATTGATTAACTAAGCCATAGATTGGCAGTAGAATAGCTGCAACAATTATGATGGCAATCACGCCCATTATGACCATCATAACCGGTTCAATAATTGTGCTAATGGCTTTAATTTCGTTATCTACCTCTTTTTCATAGTAGTCGGCAACCTTAGCAAGCATAGTTTCTAGAGCTCCAGATTGCTCACCAATACGAAGCATGTTTGGAACAAGATCAAGAAAGTTGCGATCTCCTTCCAACGCATCCGATAAGGCCTTGCCTCCCTCAACTTTCTCGGCTGCCAAGTGTAATGAATGAGCAATATGCACATTGTCGACAGCATCAGCGGTAATATCAAGCACTTGTAATAGCGGTACACCACTAGCAACTAAGGTTGTACCAGTTCGAGCAAATCTGGCCATGTATAGCTTCATATAAAGAGGGCCGATTGGCCAGGCTTTCATCTTAAGAGTGTCTATTATAGATCTTCCGCCGAGGGTTCTAGCCCAGCGCGACCCAAAGAATATGCCTAATATAACAAGTATAATTACTAGCCACCAGAAGTGCGTTACAAAGTGCGAAACAGCCAGTAAAACCCTTGTTAGTAGTGGCAACGATGCTCCCGGGATGCCTGAGTATATACTCTGCACTTGGGGCAGGACTTTAACGATCATAAAGGTAACTACACCCATCATAACTAGCAAAACAATCAGTGGATATATGAGTGCACCGCGCACTTTGCTCACAATATCGGCATCTTTTTCTTGCTGGTCGGCCAGTCTTTCTAGGCCCTTATCTAAAGTTCCGGAAGCTTCACTGGCTTCAACCAGGCTTATGTAAACTCTATTAAAAACACTGGGGTGTTTAGTAAGTGCCGCGGCGAATGAACTACCACCCTCCACGTCGCTTATTACCTTATTTATAACTACCTTTAACGGCTTGTTGGTTGTTTGGCTGGATACGCTCCTAAGGCTCTGTACTAGCGGCAATCCAGCATTTATAAGCGTTGATAATTGTCGACTAAATAGCACCTTGTCTTTGGTCTTAATGCGCGAAAACCTGTGACCCCCACCAGCATTCTCAGCTGTAATTTTTAGAGGTGTTAAGCCCTGGTCTCTAATGAGCTTGGCAGCCGCCTGTTCACTATCGGCTTCTACCTTGGCGTGTACTTTTTGACCGGTTTTGGCGTTTTTTGCCTCGTAGCTAAAATTCAGCATCCTTAGCTCCTCATCAACCTATCTAGCTCTTCCAGGTCGACGGCAAAGTTGCGAGCTTCATCGTAGGTAATATCGCCATTGTGGATTAGGTTTACAAGCTGTTTGTCCATGGACTGCATGCCAAACTCGTTTCCGGTTTGAATTACAGCTTCGAGTTGGTGAGACTTGCCTTCCCTAATAATGTTTCTAACGGCCGGAGTTGCTACCAAAATTTCGGCGGCTGCCATTCTGCCGCCACCGATTGTTGGAATCAGTCTTTGCGACACAATCGCCATTAATATGTTAGCTAGCTGAGCTCGAATCTGAGGTTGTTGGTGTGGCGGGAAAACATCGATCATACGGTCGATCGACTGTGAAGCAGAGTTGGTGTGTAGCGTAGCCAACACCAGGTGACCGGTTTCGGCGATGGTAATAGCGCTAGCAATCGTTTCTAGATCACGCATTTCACCAATTAGCACTACGTCGGGGTCTTCTCTTAGGGCACTTCTTAGTGCCGCGCTAAACGAGTAAGTGTCGTAGTGAACTTCTCGTTGAACAATCACCGACTTAACGGATTTGTGAGTAAACTCAATCGGGTCTTCGATAGTAATAATGTGCTTGCTCTGCTCCAGGTTGATCTTGTTGATCATGGCTGCCAGCGAAGTTGACTTACCGGAACCGGTCGGGCCTGTAACCAGTACCAGGCCTCTGGGAAAACCTGTGAATTTATTAACGATTGTTGGCAAACCAAGCTGTTCAATGCTTAGAATTTCGTTTGGAATAAGTCGCATTGCGGCGGCTAGGTTGCCGCGCTCGTGAAAAGCGTTAACACGGAAACGACCCAGGTCGCCATAAGCAAAACTAAAGTCGAACTCTTTGTCTTTAAGCAGAATTTGTTTCTGGTCGTCGTCTAATATAGAGAAAACTAGTATTTCGACCGCTTCCTCATTTAGCGGATCGGCCCCGGTCACGGGTATTAGAGATCCATCCACCCTTAACATTGGCGGCAAACCTACCTGAAGGTGTAAATCGGAGGCTTTCTTTTTGATAACTTCATCAAGAAGGACTTCGATTCGCGGTTGTGTTGCTGCCATATTTATTCCACCCTCATTTTTCTTATGATATATCCTCTGCGGCCACTCTGTTAACTTCAGCCAGTGTTGTCATACCGCTCAACGCTTTAAGGTAGCCGTCTTGACGCATGTTAATCATACCTTCGGCGCGAGCAGCTTTTTCTATATCGTTGCTAGTAGCCTGTTGCATGATTAAAGCCTGTATAGCCTCTGACACTTCAAAGACTTCGTACAAGCCCATGCGACCCCGGTAACCACCGGGCGCATCGGGAGAATCTGCTCCCTTGCTTAAAGTATAAGCGGTTTGGTTAGCCAAGGGCAAGCCCTTGTAGCCAAGATCTTGGCTTATTGATTCTGCTTCTTCGGCGGATTGCGGTAAGATTTTGCCAAGAGTTTCGTGCACTGCCTCAGTCTCAACAGTTGTAGATTGATAATTCTCGCGACCTTCGGGAGCAATCTTGCGAACTAAGCGCTGACCGATCACGGTGTGAACCGTGCTAGCTATAAGGAAAGGCTCTACGCCCATATCTAGCAACCGAGGAAGTATGCCGGCGGCGCTATTTGTGTGCAGTGTACTAAATACCAGGTGACCAGTAAGCGCCGCCTGTACTGCCAACTGGGCAGTCTCAGCATCACGAATCTCACCCACCATCACAACGTCAGGGTCCTGACGCAAGATACTACGAAGCCCTGAGGCGAAAGTTAAACCAACATCTGGATTAACCTGAATCTGATTAATTCCTTCCATTTTGTACTCCACCGGGTCTTCCAGAGTAACAATGTTGATCGAATCACTCTTAATCTCTTGAATTAGTGCGTATAGCGAAGTTGATTTACCAGAACCAGTCGGTCCACTGGTTAAAATCATGCCGTTAGGTCTTTCCAGACCTCTTCGAATAGTTCGTAAAGCCCGGCCAGCATAGCCCATATCTTCCAGTCGCAGCGATGTCCCGGTTTTGTCTAGCAACCTAATAACTACCTGCTCTCCCCAGACTATTGGTGCGATAGCAATACGCAAATCGATCGGTTTACCGTCAACTTCTACCGTAAACTGTCCGTCTTGCGGCGTGCGGTGTTCGTCGATTTTTAGGTTAGCCAAAATTTTAATACGCGATATTAACGCAGCCTCGGTGCTTTTTGGCAAGCGCATAACTTCACGCAGAACGCCATCAACTCGACATCTTACTTTTAGTTCTTTTTCCATCGGTTCAACATGTACGTCGCTAGCTCGATTGCGAGCCGCGAACTCCAAAATAGCCGATAAAGCCTTACTTATAGGTGAATCTTCAACTAGAGTTGCGACTGCTTTGCCAGATTTAGCAACGGTGCTGTTGTCGCCAGGTTTGGCTTCGGCACCTGACTCGCCCTTAAAGCCAAGTTGGTCACTCATTGTTGTGTCTAATCTGGACTCATACTGCTTTAATATGTGCCTAATTCCTGCTTCGCTAGCCACGTAAACTTTAAGTGGGCGACCAATGCGATTACTCAAAAAGTCGACCGCCTGAACATTATCGGCGTCCAACATAGCTACCACCAAACGGTGCTGCATCTCACCCAATGGCACAGCCATATACCTTTCAGCAATATCGCGAGGCAAAAGCTTGAGCAGCTTAGGGTCAATCTGGGCATGTGACAAATTAACATATGGCACACCAGTAATAACAGCGTTGGCTTTGGTTAGTTGTTCATCTGTTATGTAGCCGTTGTTAACCAAATAGCTAATTACGGGTTCTTTGGCACTTTCGGCAGCTGACCTACCCTCCGTTAGTTTATCCTCAGTGAGCATTTTCTCGTCGACTAGAGTTTTTTCTAGCTGTTGGCTGGTGACTGCAGATAAGACACCCATGGGAGCCTCCTCTTAATTTCCGGTGCCACTAAACGGATCAGGATTGGCATTCTGACCGATAGTTATTGGCTGGGTTGGGTCAAAGGCACTGCTGTTGTAGTAGTGAGTATCTGGTGCTGGGAAGCTAGTTGTTATAGGTTGTACAACTTCAACTTGTTGGTTGCGCGTTTTTGGTGACACAAATATAGCCTTTGAAACAAATAGCGATATTATGGCGCTTATAAAAACTATAACCAGAATTAGCACTAAATCTTTTTGCTTCATTTTATTGCCTTCTTCGTTACGCTCACCGACTTACCTGGCTGGTAATAGGTGTGGGCGTTAACCGTTACAGTCATATTGCTAGCCCCGCCACTTAGGGTCATGGAGTCAATTTGAATTGGACGTACGGAGTTTTGCAAGGCTGTAACTAATTGGCTTACAGATGAGTAATTAGCGTTAGTAACAGTGAAAGTAAACGGCATTGGTACTACCTGGGGCGACACGCTAGATGTATTATTCTGCTGATTAATTTGATCATCCGTACCAGTAATACTGCTTACGTTAAATCCTCGATCGGTAAGAATTTTTTCCACGCTCGATGTTAGCGCCGGAAAGTCGTAAACACTCGGCAGAGAGTCTAAAATAATCTTGGAATTATCGCCGTCGTTATCGCCACTGCCGTTAATGTTACCTCCGATAATATTCGGGTTAGTCGAATTGAATTGATCATAGTGCGATACCAAGGTGTTAAAGTTGGCGATGTTGGTTTGAAGTTGCTTTTTAGCCACGGTTTTAGCTGTAATAACCTTTGATTGATACTGGTTCTGGCTAAAGACTGCCTTGGAAGCCACCAAACAAAATACTGTAACAAAGGAAGCGATTGCCACAATACCCACCATCTGAGCGTTGGCTTTGCTAATAGCTAGGCGTCTAGTAGAAATGACTACGGGTTTTTGTGCCATGTTACTTTGCCCCCCCGTTAGCGGCCTTGAAAAGGTCAGTCGGAGTGCTAACTTGTGCTCTGGTGGTTGTTAAGCTAGGCACGGATAATTTAACATTCTGAGTAATATCGAAGATTGTCTTGTCGTAATCTAGCGTTATTGTGTAAGTTGCAGCTTGGCTATTATCCTTTGATGCCGTATTGACGCCAAAACTACTCAAGACTACATTGCTAAAGGCTGGATTTGCGGCAGAACTACCGTCGGTTGTGTACTTAGTGAACTTTAAGGTGTCGACGTACTTGTTCACGCTGCCCAGAGAATCGCTCGTGCCGGTAATTGTTATTTGATTTTGGGTAAAATCAATCGTGAGACTAGTAATACTTACGTTGGCGGGCGTTACCCCGTTAAGGTAATCAAATAACCTAGAGGCAGCCGGTTTTGAAGCATGCAAGGCAGTTAAACTGCCTAGCTGATTCTGTACGGTTAGTATCTTACTAATTTGAGCCTTGTTCTGAAGTTGAGTTGTGTAGGTTGTGATATCGTGTGTTAAATCGTTAATATGCTTCTTCTGCAAGGCATCGACACTCAACAAACTGAATAGCAGAACAATAGAGATAGCGCTGGCCAAAATCGATACGGAAAAGATTAGTCGGCGTGACTGCTGAGCCTTAATAAACTCCATCTTTACATCTGGAAGAAGGTTTAGCTCGATCATGTCATTCTCTCCGCTAAGCCAACGGCCACGCTAAACTGATGCGAAATCTTTAATAGTTCATTCTGCCTATCCTGGGCAAAACTTACTCCACGCCAGGCGTTGCCAATCTCTACATTCAAGCCAAATTTATTAGCCAGGAACAATGGGAATTCAGGGATAACTGCAGCGTCGCCAGTTACAACCAGTCGCTCAATCTTGTTCCCAACATAACGAGTCTGGAAAAATTTAATAGATTTTTCAATCTCGCCAGTTAATACATCGGCTATGCCGCTTATGGCCTGGAAGACCTGGCCCTCGAGTTTGTCTTTACTCATTCCAAACTTATAAACAAATTGTTCAGCCTGTTTCTCGTCGATGTTGAGGTTCTGTACTGCCGCCTTGATTATTGAATCAACGCCTGTGGGTATGCTCCTAGTTAGGTGAGGCATGTTATTCATCATAATCACCAGGTCGGTGGAATGACGGCCTACGTCTAAAATAAGCTGAGGAATCGGTTCAGGTAGTACTAGTGCCCTAGCCATCGCCAGGTTATCTGGTTCAAAAGCAATTACATTTAAGCCAATAGACTCTAGAGCATCCAAGCGCTCTTCAACAAACTTATTCGGTACGCTACTAAGCAGAATTTCTTGTTTGGTATTGTCGGCCGGTGAATCACCAATCAGAGCCCAGTCTATTTTTGAGGCATCTATAGGTGTAGGGATTAGACCATCGGCCTGGTAACGAATAGCCTGTGCCAATTCGTTAGCCGGTAAGCGCTCAACATCGGCTACAGTCGTAAAAACACGGCTCGACGGAATGCCAACAGCTACCTTGTTAGTAGTTAGTTTGGCTTGAGAAATTAAATGCTGTACCACTTGGGCAAGTTTGTGTTGATCTGTCTTGGAGTCACTCATGGCAATTTTGCTATCTATAGGCACATAAGCGTACTTAACAAGTGCCTTGGGGTTATCCCCGCCCTTGAGCTGAACCAGTCGGACGGCCGTAGTGCCAATATCCAGACCAAAAAATTCGCCGCTACCGCTTAAAAATGAGCTCATAATCTAGCCCCGATTATAACATAAGCGTTATGGTGCAAATTTGGCTTTGATTTCGACTGATAGTTTTTGTTCCCACCCATGTTTTTTATTGCCTTTATGCTTTTATCATATCACAGCACCGGCGGTAGACTGATTATTGATTGGTAAGTACCTGCCCCGTTAGTTGGATTAAGTTTTGGTTTAGATAAGTAAAGCTCTGGACTAAAGTTGAATATCTCAGCTGCGCAATCATTGCCAGTAGTGGATGTTCCACTGCCAGCAACATCGGTGCCAGCTACACCACAGCCATGGCTAGCATAACCGCTGTACTCTCCATTAAAACCAAATCTTAACGAACTATAGGTTCTATTAAGCTTAATCTTGCCGGCAATGAACGAACCGTTAACTACAAGTTGTTTGCCACATTGGTTGTTTGACGCGGCATATATATTGGCCGTGGTATAAGTGGCAGTAGCATCTGGCGCACAAGTATCTATAGTTCCGCCAGTTGATCCCGGGCCCTGGGCAATATATATACCATCCAGGTTAGTAACATTACCCGAAATATGAATGTCGCCCTTAGACACTATTATTAGCGAAGGTACATCTGTATCTTGAGCCCAACCTGCTGGGTTGTTGAAGTTAATATTGCCGTCAATATAAACATTATTGTTAGCAATTATGGAGGTGTTCGTGGCGGCATTTACAGTTAGCCCGTGAATCACTAAATTACCATTTGTATAGATGGTAGATTGGTCGTTAGCAGTACCGCTTAGCGTGTTGGTAATGTTATCTGTAACAGTTCCGTTTGGCGGAGTTGTGTAGTCGTTAAGGCAAGAGTAGGAATCGTAATTACCACCATTCAGAACCCTGTCGCCGCCAAGGTTTGTAAAGCCAGGTCCAAGGTTAGTATTGGCAAAGGTTAGTCCACTCGGACCACTTGGACTGGAGGTGCGTAAGCTAGCGCTACCTAGACCCTCAATTACGCCTAGAGCATTTGCGCCAAACTGCGAAGCCGATCCGCGCTTGTCGGTTGTATCGTAATAAGCGTGAATACCGCTGTTAGTTGTACCGCAAGTTGGAGTGGCGCCCACGTTAAAACCGGTGGCTGCCGACAAATCGCTTCCGAAGAAGTGCGAGTATGGCTCATTAGAAACAAAGGTACAGTTTAGTGCTTGAGCCGGAGCGTCAGGACCGTAAACTATTGAACCGCCAGGACCAACGAAAACTACGGGGTGCTGAATTGTCATCTGGGCACAGAACTTGTCGCCTAAATTAGATGGACCTATACCCTTACTAATACCGTTCCATATATAGTCGTTACCGGTGGCCCATGCGCCGTGATTAACTGAATTATCAATTGAGCTTGCCGGAGAATTCTTATATACAATGCTCGTAACAGCATTATTTGGATCTACTGGCACGTTTACCGCTCCAGGATCCGAGTTAGCTACCCAAGCGCTGTATTTAATTGAGGATGGGTTCTCGGTAGACGGTGACAAAACAGGATTAGGTGCATTAGGAACAAGCGTAGATTTAGAGTAGATATTGAACGTCACCTTACACTGCGGCCCTATTCCTTGATGACCCCAATAGTCAGCATATGCATAGACTGTAACAGTAGACGGTGTGTTGGGCATTGGTGCACCAGCATCGGCTGGATAGTTAAGATCCTGCGGCAAGGCAAACGTTGTGCCCGCCGGTATGGCCCTGCCGACTATGTTCTGGGAGCCTGATAACTCATTTGTTTTACTAGTGGTACTCAGGCTTAGATTTAGCGTGCGGCCGTAGAAGATAGTTTGCGTTAAATCGTAGCTGCCTGCCGTTATTGTTCCCTTGAGGTGGAAGAGGCCCTTTGAGACATCGGTCGTGAGAACTATTCCTCCCGGACCACTGCCTGTTGCAGTGATTGTACAGGTTGGTTGAACACAAGATATATTAGCTGAGCTTACCGGTGTCCAGGCGTTAGTCTGCACGTCCTGAACTAGCAGTGTATATGTTCCGGTAGCCCAAAAATCTGGCCGTTGAAATGTGGAGCCTTTAGTAATGGTTCCGCTTTCTTTAATGTTGCCTCCCGAATCAACTACTTCAAAATTAACAGTTGCATTAGGTGTGTCCGGATCATAAGCATTACTTACAGTTACCTGAGTACAAGTTAACGTAAGCGTGCCCACCGGTGGCTTATTCGGGTTATTCAAAATAGCACATACTGGCGCACTAGTACTGGCGGCTGTGCCAGGGCCATTGGCGTTGGTGTAAAAAACTCTTTCGCAGTACTGAGCCCCGTCCGGCAAACCAGGCGGCCATGGTGGTACCCCTGCTGTTCCCGGATATCCGTTAGGGTTGCTCGCGCCCGGAGCCGTAGATGTAACGTGTAACCCGCCATTAGTCCAAGGACCGCCTTTACTTGTCGAGGTTTGAATGTACCAATCGTAGCTAGCAGCGTCACTGCCTGCATTGTTGTGCACGATACTGGCAAATGTTACCGCTACTCCAGGATTAACCTTAATGTCTGTTGTTGAGCCATTAACTTTTGTATTGCTACTAAGTGACCAATGTGGTGGCGTATAAAAGACTGTGAGCCTAAAAGTATCACCGTTGGGTGGTGCGAAAGTTCCTCCCACGCTTGAGCTCCAAGTACCCCCAGCTACTTGACCGGTAGGAGTGCCGCTAGCACTTATGTTAAAGCTCTGGAATAAGGGTACACCCGGACGTCCACTTCTTAAGCTGTGATCGCAATCAAGTACCCATCCATTTACCCCGTATGCAGTGTCTTTAGATGTGGCTCCGTTACCGTTATATCCCAGTATAACGTGCCAATTAAGGTTATAAGGATCGTTGGCACAAGCCTGATTAACCATTGTAAATCCATCACTCATAACTCTATGCGTAACTGTTGTTGATCCGTTTGGATCATTGACTACGTTACCTTGCGGGGTATATGTAGGTAATGCCGTGGCAATATTAACGTGAATCTGTGGTTCGTTTTGATTAATTAATATATTGCCACCAGAAGGCGTTTTAATTGCCAAGTCTACTATCGCACCGGCGTAGTCATTCAAGTTACCCGTATTGATTCCGCAATTAACGGCCGCGTAGGCATGTTTAGGGCTTACCGAAGACATACCTACAGCCAGGGTCGCAGCGCCTAAAACTACAAAAGCAATCATAATCATGTAACGAGACGATTTTCTTCTTTTGGTAATATTGCGTAAATTAATCATGATGCTTAGTTATATTTTGAATTAGCTTTTACCTTTTGCAAGCTCGAGTTTAGACTACTGCTCAAATCACTTTTAGCCTTGTTAGCTGAACTTAAATATACAAAAAAGTAGAAACCATCTTGAGGTGTACTCTTGTCATTATCGCCTAGTACAGATATTTGGCCAGTTTGAATAGCTGATAAACCTGGTTTAGTTTGCTTACTAATAAAGTCTCTAACCTGTGGTGTTGTTAGGTCATATTGCCAACTACCCGATCCGTAACCAAACTTTGAACTAGTGTTGGTGCCGGCTTGATACTCGTATCCTAACTTAGGATCAGCTTGAATTGATATTAGAGCCTGATCATATGAAACTTTGTTAGTCTTTAGAGAATTAAGATAGCTCTGTGCTTGCTGCTTGGCATATTCTTTATCGCTGGCAAGTCGTGCACTATCACCGTAGTAGGGTGATGTGTATGCAGGTGTCTTATCTATGGCGTTAAAGAATGGAAATATGTAGGAATAACCCTTGTAAGATCCCTGGGTTAGTGTTGAAGGGTCGGTAGGAACATACACGGCATTGTAATAAGACACTAGGTCGAACCACGGTTTGTAGTAAGACAATGAGCTTGTATAGGTTGTGCTTTTAAGCTCGTTGGAAAGTTCTTGAGCTGAGGGTTGTGCTCCGGCTAACTCGGCAGCGGCTTTGTATTGCTCCATCTCGTAGACCTTTTTGGTAGCATCGTTCAAGCTCACGCCAGTGTACTTTGTTAGATAGTCGGTCATTGGTTTAATTTCTTGAGCGGTGTAAGTCTTACCATTCACCACAAAAACGTAATTCTTTTTCTTCGTCACTAAATACGTGGTGGTACCTGCAATTAACAAAAGTACAAGAAGTCCAACGACAATCAACAATAGTTTTCTATTTGAGCGTGGAGGTTTGCTAGCAGTATCAACACTGGCCGCAGTACTCTCGGTTTTTACATCCATAACTGATGATTAGTATAACAAAGCATTAGCAGAATGCTAACTACTGTTAAGCTGATTGTGTAAAAGTGGCTAGCTAATTATTAATCTTAGTAATAAACTTAAACGCCTACAGCTATAGCACCGTCGGCCGAGCCTTTGGGGTTCTTTTGCTTGAGTACAAAAATCGCAACTATTGAAGCCGCGACACCGAAGAATGAGGCTATCAAATAACCATCGTGGAAACCACGAACAGTGGCCGTTGCTAAGTCTAAACCTGTGGGAGCGGCAGTAAGATGCAAGTTTGTAATGTATCGTGTTGCTGCGGCGGTCGATAGACCAGTCAGAACCGCTAAACCAACGGCGCCACCAACTTGCTGCGAAGTATTAAGTATACCCGAAGCCAAACCCGACTCTTCTTTAGGAACACCATCTGTGGCAGCAATAGTAGCACTCACAAAGGTTGCACCCATGCCTATAGCCAGCAGGATTAAACCGGGGGCCACATTGCCCCAGAACGTACCGTTAACAGGTATGAACGACATCCAGAAAAGGCCTGCCGAAATAAATAGCGGCGCCACAATTAGGATTGGTTTGTAGCCAACTTTTTGAATAATCCTTGGAACATTGGTAGCTACGATTGCTAGAACAACCGGCACGATCAAAAAGCTTACGCCGGTTTTAATTGGCGTATAGCCCAAGATTTCTTGCAGATATAACGTGGTGAAGAAAAATATCGAGAACATTCCGGCAGTAATTAATACCATCATGGCGTTAGCACCGTTTAGGTTTCTAAGTCTAAAAATACTCAATGGCATTAATGGATGGCTAGAACGGCTTTCGTTATATAAGAAAGCTATGCCTGTTATTAGAGATATCGCGAAGTAGAATAGCGATGTGTGCGATGTCCAACCTTGTGTTGGAGCTTTTACTAATGCATAGACAAGAATTGTTAGACAGCTAGTGGCAAGTACTGCCCCTGGTAAGTCCATACTAGAGTGCTCCAGAGAAGTTTCGTGCTTATCAAGAATCATCAGTGCCGTACTAACAACAATTATGCCAATCGGCACATTAACGAAAAAGTTCCAGCGCCATGTTAGGTACTGGGTGATTATTCCTCCAAGTAGTACACCGAAGGCTGCGCCGCCGGCGGCGACTGCGCCCCAAACGCTCAGCGCCACATTACGTTCGTGCCCTTGTCTGTAGGTAACAAGCACTATCGACAAAGCCGCCGGCGACATAAACGCCCCAGCTAAGCCCTGAATAGCTCTAAATATAATCAGTTGATTGCCAGATTGGGAAACTCCGCAAGCAAACGAAGCAATCGTAAACACGATCACTCCAGCCAAAAATATTCGACGTCGTCCAAAAAGATCGGCCATGCGTCCACCAAGTAGCAAGAATCCACCAAAAGTTAGCGTGTAGGCGGTAATAATCCACTGCAAAGTGCCCTGCGACATATGGAAAGCATGCTGAATTGCAGGTAGTGCCACGTTAACGATCGACACATCGAGCACAACCATGAACTGAGCCAGGGCTAATAGCACCAAGATTAACCAGTGGTTAGTCTGTTTTTTAGGTGCTGCTTTCGCTTTAGCCATAGATCTCCCGTCTATTTGAATTTTCGCGTCTCAGTGCTTTACAATTAAATTACTAATCAAATTAATAGTCAACTGGGAGTCTGTTTATGTTTGAAGCAATTGGTCGTTTTTCAGTTCGTTGGCGATGGCTCGTAATAGTTTTTTGGATCGCGGCCGTACCTGTATTAACTATGACCCTTCCAAGCATTAACAGTGTTTCTAAGAACAATAACTCCGATTTTCTACCTAAGAGCTCGCCTACCACCAGAGCTGCCAATCTCGAAACTGCCTTCCAAAGCAAAAATACTGCCACATATGCAACTATTGTTGCCGTTCGACCTGGCGGTCAGTTAACTCCGGCCGACAACGCTGCAATTGATCAAGCCACAGCCTCACTCAAAAAGCTCAGCGCCGTTACCGCAATTAAGGATCAGGGCGCCTCGGCCGATGGTCAAGCTAGGCAAATTGAAGTTGGAATTGGTTCCGAAGGCTTTGGGCCAGGTTCAGTCAATGTTATTAAAGACATTCGAGCTAAACTCGGAAACTTACCCGCAGGATTGCAGATGCATGTTACCGGACAATTAGCCACAAGTGTTGATTCTGAAAATGCCAATAATAAGGGTAAAGACAACACCATGATATTCACAGTTATTTTCATAATTGTGTTGCTGTTGTTCGTATTTAGGGCAGCTTTAGCCCCACTCGTAACGTTAATTCCAGCCGGTTTAGCACTGGCCATATCTCAGCCGATAATTGCCGAGTCTACTAAGATTGGCGTTCAGGTATCGTTTATTACTCAAATTCTATTAATCGTGCTGGTTTTGGGAGCCGGCACTGACTACGGCTTGTTCTTGGTATTTAGAGTTCGTGAACAGCTTCGTGCCGGTGATGATCCTAAAGAGGCCGTGATTAAAGCCCTGGCCAAGGTGGGAGAATCCATCACCTTCTCGGCTGCAACCGTTGTTGCCGCCCTGCTCAGCCTTGCCCTAGCATCATTCGGCATATACAAGGGTCTAGGCCCAGCTCTGGCGCTTTCATTGATAATAATGTTGCTTATCGCACTTACATTCTTGCCTGCGCTTCTGGCAGTCTTAGGACGGGCGGTCTTCTGGCCATCCAGTACTAAGCCCACCAAGCTAAAGCTTGGTTACTGGGGTATAGTTGCCGACAAAGTTATAAAGCGCCCAATTACAATGCTGATTGTAGGACTCCTAATATTTGGGGTTTTGATGCTCGGACTAATAGGCTACAAAACTACTGGCTTCGACAGCAGCGGCGCACCAAGCAAGACTGATTCGGCTCAAGGCCAACAAGTAATTGCAGCGCACTTCCCGGCCGCTAATAACAACCCTCAGATTGTCATATTTAAATTCAATCAGCCGGTATGGGATAATCCTCAACAGCTAGCCACTATTCAAACCAAGCTTCAAGAATCTGGTGCTTTTAAAGCCGTAAGTGGACCATTGAGTGTAAACGGCTTCAAACTAACACCTGAGCAGCTGCAAGCACTGTATAAAAGCGGAGCGGCTAGTCCAATTCTGCAAGCTGAGTCGCAGTTTATTAGCAGCGATGGCAAAACCGTTCAGTTCTACGCTATTAGTAATGCCGGAGCCAGTGGCAGTGTGGCCGCGGTCGCTGCTACTCCGTCAAACCGAGCCGTGATAGAGAAGATCGCCAGTAGCGTTGGTGCCACCGATAATTCAATCTATAGCAGCGACGCGGCCGGCTACGACATTGAACACATCTCTACCAGTGACTTAAAGAAAATCGTGCCGGTAGTTCTAATAATAATCGGCATATTACTGGCCTTCTTACTCCGAAGTCTGGTGGCACCGTGGTACCTAATCGCAACAGTCGGCTTGTCGTACCTTGCAACTTTGGGCTTTGCTATGATCGTATTCGTTCACATCGGTGGCGCCGACGGCCTGAACTTCATACTGCCCTTCATGTTATTCATCTTTTCGATGGCGCTCGGCCAAGACTATAACATTCTAGTGATGAGCCGAATCCGCGAAGAATCGCACCACTATAAGTCTATGAACGAAGCCGTAACAAAGGCCATTGGCATCACCGGCACCACAGTCACATCGGCCGGTCTGGTTCTGGCGGGTACATTTGGAGTGCTAGGACTAGTTGGCGGTAACGCCCAAATAGAACAAATAGGCTACTCGATTGCCTTTGGCATACTTCTAGACACTTTCTTCGTTCGAACCTTGCTCGTGCCCTCGATTGTGGTGCTTTTAGGCCGATGGAACTGGTGGCCATCCAAGCTCTACCACGACTATAAGTGAGCCTTCATAGCTTCATACATATCTGAAGATTGTAATCTCCAAATATGACCAAGACTTTTAAACGCATAATTAATAGCATTAATTCCCGATGGTTCAAGGCCAGGTACAGTTTCAGTTGGCCTACCCCTGCCATCTTCAGTCGTTATGATTTTAGTGCCATTTAATGAATTTAGGTCTTTAATTTGTATGTAGCCATTCTCGTACATCCTTAATTCAACATGATTTCGTGAAGTAGCTTCATCCAAGTCTTCCTGATGGCTTCTACCTAAAGTCATTGGTTTACCAGGCTCTAAAAATCCAACCATACTAGCATAGCCCGCAGCCTTATCAAATCTGGTTACAGCATAAGCTGTTTGATATTTTGTGGGGTCATCCAGACTAATTATTGCTGCTCTTACCACACCGAACAGTTCGTGCTTAGCAGCGATAATTGCTTCTAAATGCTGGAATGAATGCTCTCGACCAATTTGAATTTCTGCTCCTGGACCCATAAAGTGCTCGGGTGGAAGTAAAAAATCCCTTTGTAGGCCCAAATCTTTTACTTGAAATCCCGGCAGTTCTGAAAATTCGCGCACAAGCTCAGCATTCCGCAATGATGTTGGGATTTGAGTTTCGTTGGAAGCTGGTGAGGGTTGCTCGTGCGACATCTTAGTTCCTAAATTATTTTTGGTTTTTTGATTGTAAATACATACTAGCATATTTATTCACTTTTGGCAATACCCCTTATCTGTTATACTGGGTGTTAATGAGCTTATCTATTGGCATAGTAGGATTACCCAACGTGGGCAAATCAACGTTGTTTAATGCCCTGACCGGGAGTAATATTCTGGCGGCTAACTACCCTTTTGCAACTATAGAGCCGAACACCGGAATAGTGCCCGTGCCAGATGAGCGGCTGGCTAAACTGGCCGCTCTTTACAGTACCAATAAAATTATCCCGGCCACCGTTACTTTCGTGGACATTGCTGGCTTGGTGGCAGGAGCTAGTGAGGGCGAAGGGTTGGGTAATCAGTTCTTGAGCCATATTCGAACTACCAACGCCATCGTACAGGTTGTGAGAGCTTTCGATGATCCAAATGTTACTCATGTCGACAACGCCCACGATGCTAAGAAAGACATAGACGTTATTAATACTGAGTTAATTTTGGCCGATCTACAGACGATTAGTAAGCGGTTGCCTAAATTCGAGAAAGAAGCCCGTGCTAATCCCAAGCTTAAACCAGTTTTAGACGCTTACAATCAGGTGAATACAATATTGAATAACGGCGAGCCGTTATGGAATTACCCTGATTTAGACCATGAGCTTCTGGCCGATCTTCACCTGCTGACCATGAAGCCGGTAATATATTTATTCAACCTTGACGAAGCCGGTTTGAATGATACAGCTAAGCAAGATGGACTTAAAAAATTGGTGGCGCCAGCTCAGGCGTTGTTTGTATGTGCCAAACTCGAAAGCGAACTCAAAGAGTTAGATGAAACCGATGCTAAAGAGTTACTAGAAAGTTACGGTCAGATGGAATCAGGCTTGATTAAGCTAATTCGCGCCGCGTACGAAACTCTAGGTTTACAGAGTTACCTTACCGCTGGTCCAAAAGAAGTTCGGGCATGGACAATTGACCGCGGCGCGACGGCGCCCCAGGCGGCCGGAGTCATCCACGGTGACTTTGAGCGAGGCTTTATTGCTGCCGAAGTAGTGAGTTATCAAGATCTAATAGAGGCTGGTTCCCTGACGGCCGCGCGTGGCGCCGGAAAAGTTAGAACCGAGGGTAAAACCTACATAATGAGACCCGACGACGTTGTAGAATTTCGATTTAACGTTTAGGCGTTCTGGGTTGGTCGAATAGCAGACTCAAAACCTGATGGTTTAGTTAGGCCATAAGTTAACGGTAAGCCAAATTTACGATTCCGGAGCAGCATTGGCAGTTTGGAGTAAGCTATTTTTAGAGCCGCTAATTGATCTTCGTGGCGACCGAATATCTCCTTTATGCCGTCGGCATACATCTCTCTTAACTGGCTATCGGTTGCGTGGACTAATGGTGGTGCTTGTACCTGTAAAGCTGCCTGAAGCGGTTCTGACTGAATTGGCAGGTCTTGCCTGCCCGTTTCTTCCTGGTGTTTAGTAAGCAAGCTCTGAGCATACAAATAGTCTGCCAGTTCCGGATCTGGCTTAATAGGTTTGGGCATTTCGGCGTTAATTGGTTGTCCGAGTTGCTGTGCCAGCTGAATTTGTTGTAATTGTACCTGTTGATTCTGCTGCGCAGCCAAATATTCCTGAAGTTTTTGATTAATACGCTTAAGGTGCCTACTCTGAGCGGTACTACTACTGGTTTGCTTGCGCTTGGCATCAGCCATACAATCCTGAATGTGATTAACCAATTTTCGCAAACGATGCTGGTTGTAACTTCTAAAGTGAAGGGTTTTATCGCCTGAAGCAATAAATATGTCGGCACCGATCATGCGGTGACTGTAATCTATCTCGTTAATCATATCGAAGCGCAAATCTGCAACGGTTAAATAGTTGAATGGTTTCTTGTCGACCATTAGTACCCTAAGATCCGTTGCTACAAGTAAAGAAAAGCCGCCGTCATAAAAGCCATTCACACATTCAAAAATCTGTTCATCAGGTATAAGTATGTTCTTTAATTCACCAACTTCTGATCTACCCCAACCATGCAACTTGAAGCCGATCTTTGCCAATTGCTGTTCGACATATTCACCGCTTACCATCGCTTTACCTCCGGTTGTACTCATATACTATGCCTGTAAACACAAGAGCGCCGTAAAAATAGCTACCCTAAACATGAGACTTTGATCACAAATTGACTTTTCCGTATCTGATAAGGATAATTAAGGTATGTTAGCCACGCTAAAGCAAACGGCTGAACTGGTGGAATTTTTCAGGCTGAGAGGTACTAAACAGGCCTATAAAAAGGGTGATTATATTATTCGACCTGGGGAGGCGCCTAACGGCGTCTTTTTTATATACGAAGGTTTGGTTAAAGCCTACGATATAACCAAATACAACGAAGAAAACATGCTTATTATTCGTAAGCAAGACGAGATCTTCCCAATTATTTGGGCTGTTACCGGTCGGCAACATAATATTATCTACCAATCTATTGCTCCAACTATCGCTTACCGCGTAAGCCGTGAAGATTTTCTTGGTGCTATTAAAGATAAGCCCGACTTTATGGCGCCACTTTTAGATATGACTATAGAAATGTATAGGATCCACGGCGATAGAATACTCAACTTGGAATATCGCACTGTTAGGGAAAGAATCATATCGTTTATGTTAACCATGAGCGAGCGATTTGGTCGTAAAACCGAAAATGGACTGCTAATAGAAGTGCCTTTAAGGCATCAAGATATAGCAAGTTCTATCAACGCAACTCGAGAGACTACAAGTCGCGAGCTATCCGCCCTCGAACGTAAAGGCATCATAGAGAATAAACAATCGTATACTCTTCTAAAAGATATCGAAGCACTTAAGAAGCACCTGCAGTAATATCTATTGCCACTTCAGCACAATGTTCTTGATCGTGTCTATTACTACTTCGTGATCAGGTAGTTTGGGGTTATCGTAGTAGTGATCAGTCTCGCGGCACTCGGCCATAACGCTTAAACAATATAAGTCATCGGCCAAAACGTGCATTCGATCCACCGCCGAAACACTTGCAAAAGGTATAGCAAAAACGAGTTTTTCTATATTCACCGGTTTTAGGTATTCATAAGCCATATCTACTAAAAAGCCGTTTGATAAACCGTCCGAAACAACTATTACATTATGACCTCTGAGAAGATCTTTTTTTATAGTCCCGGGAGTACCCTGCAATTCGTTAAGTTCATGCATTCTGACTAACTTCTCTTGCTCAATATAATTGATATTTTCGGCCACCATTTCTTCAAGTTCTCCGGTCGAATAAGCGCTATTGTACGATACTTGGCCCTCAGGCGTAATTGCAGCTACGGCAGTCGATTCCTGTGGCAAGGTTATTTCGGCTGTCACAAGCATTGTAAGAGCGCAGTGAAGCTGCGCAGCTATTTGTGCGCCAACTACTGCCCCGCCATCGCCTAAAGCCATCACAACGCAGTTCTCGTAGCGATACTTTTCCATCATTCTGTTGGCTAGCATACGGCCAGCCTGAACCCTGGATGCAAAATACATAAGTGTAGTTTAGCATTTTCGGTTATGCTTTTTGTAAAAGGTAAAATCGCTCCTGGTTGCCTTTAGACCCAGCTACTCCTGAATCGGCTTTATCAATTATTACAAAGGTTTTTTGAGCCCAAACTTCAAAGCTTTTTAATATATCTCTACGAACACGATCGTTTTTAATTACGCCCTTATGTTTGAGTCCCTGTGTATCGGCTTCGAATTGTGGTTTTACCATCATAACTAGTTGGGTTTTGCTGTTAACAAGCTTGGCAACGTGCGGCAGTATATCTCGTAAACTCATGAACGAAACATCGGCTAAAACTATATCTGGTTGAGAACTGAGTTTATTAACCGAACGAATATCGGTCTGTTCATGGAGTTCAATACTTGGATTGCCCTGCAGCTCGGGATGAAGCTGATTTTTGCCAATTTCAACGGCAATAATCTTGGTAGCACCATGCCTCAGTGCAAAGTCCGTGAAACCCCCGGTACTACTTCCAACGTCTAGAACCACTTTGCCGTTGAAATTTAATTTAAATATATCGGCAACTGAAGCTAGCTTTAGTGCAGCTCTGCTCACATATTGGGTTTGGGCTACTACTTCTAACCTGTTATTATCGGAAACCAAAAAGCCAGGCTTGCTAACTACTACGCCGTCGACTTTAACTTCGCCAAGCTTAATATAGCTCTCAGCCTGGCTACGGCTGCGGACTAGGCCCTGATTAACCAGTGCCTGATCAAGCCGATTCTTAGACATTCTAGACCTTTATGCGTTCGCGGTAAGCGCCCGTCGAAGTGTCGACAGAAATTACATCGCCTTGTTTGATAAAAGCTGGCACCTTAATGGTAATTCCGGTTTCTAATGTAGCGTCTTTAGTTATTGAAGAACTTGTGTCACCCTTAACGGCGTCTTCGGTATAGGTAACTATAAGTGGCACGTTTTTAGCTAACTCAACGTTTATAGGGAGATCGTTAAAAAACTGCAGCTGAACCTGATCACCTTCTTTAATATAACCGGCGCTATCACCAACTAGATCGGCTGCAACTTCGAATTGCTCAAAGGTTGCTCCGTCCATAAAAAAGAAGATACTGCCATCGTTATACAAATATTGAACACTCCTAGATGATACATCTGCACTATCAAGCTGATCATTGCCTTTAAAAGTCTTTTCTAGAACTTTTCCACCTGGAAGTAAGCTCTTTATGCGTACGTTAACAATCGAACCACCTCGGCCCATAACTTTTTGATTGTACTCAACGACGCGAAAAGGCTCACCTTCCCACTGGAAAATCGTACCTTTTTTAAGATCAGTAATACTAAGTGCCATGTTTATTGCCTCGAACCTAACTAGTTATTAACAACGAACGGCAACAAAGCAATGTGCCTAGATCGCTTAATAGCTACGCTCAAACGGCGCTGCTGACTCTCTGTAAGACCAGTCTTCTTACGAGTCTCGATCTGACCGTATACGTTTACGTATCGCTGCAACGTTTTAAGATCTTTGTAGTCAAAAAACGGTACGTCTGTGCGGTGTTTAAATATCTTTGCCATAAATTACTCCTTAAAATGGTATATCGTCGAGATTAATAGGCTCGTCACCTATGTCTTCAATCACAACGTCTTCTTTCTTAGCTTTTTTAGTAGTCTTTGGTTTAGAGTCGGACGAAGTTTCGCTAGAATCGCTAGAGTTTGAAGACGATGCGTTAGAGTCGTCGCCTCCGCGACCGTCTAAGAAGGTTACGTCGTTAGCCAAAACTTCAACCTTAGAGCGCTTTTGGCCGTCTTGCTCCCAAGAGCGTGACTGCAAGCGTCCCTGAACCAGGCAACGTCGGCCTTTGCTCATGTATTGAGCAACTCGCTCAGCTAAAGGTCCCCAGCAAACAATATCTATGTAGTCGGTAGCTTCTTGCCATTCACCGCTTTGATCTTTGTATGAACGATTCAAAGCTAAACTAAAACTAGTTACGTTTTGACCGTTAGGGGTCTGACGCAGCTCAGGATCGCGGGTTAAATTACCCATTAGAGTTACTTGGTTAAGACTTCTTGCCATCGCTTAAATACTCCTTTTCGTTACCTAACCCTACGCCTATGCCAAATCATCCGTCAAGCGAATGGTTAACAAAATTGCTCGGTTTAATAATTTTTTAATTTCAAGCATCCTCATCCTTGTTTTCGTCTTCGTCGTTGCCGCTATCGCCACGCTTGGCAGCTTGTTCGGCCTTTTCGGCTTTTAGTTTTTCGGCCTTAGCAATTGCTTTAAGGTCTGGTCGGGTGATCAGAAAACGGATCACTTCATCAGTAATGTTCAGTGTACTCTCGAGTGGAGCCACTCCCTTACCTGGCAGCTCTACGGTATAAAACACGTAAATTGCATGCTCGTTACCTTTAATATTGTAGGCTAGCTTGCGCTTGCCCCAGTTGTCGGTAGAAACTACCTTACCACCGTTGTCGGCTATGAGTTTCTTAACCCGTTCCTCGGCCTTTGACAGGTCGACTTCCAGATCAGGATGATACAAAACCGCTATTTCATACTGGTTCATCAGCATTCCTTTGGTTAAAGCCCGCACGCATTAGGAGCTGCGAGCTGAATTTGATATTAGACTAGATTATATCTGATCGACCCCTGTAAGTCAAATTAGGCGTCGGGGAAGTTTTCGTCGAGCGCAGCGTCGGCTTCAGGCGCGGCAGTTGCGACCCCACCTCCAAAGACTTCATCTAGCGAGTGAACTAAAACTTCGCGCGGCCTGGAGCCGTCGGCTGCGCCGACAATTCCCTGGTCTTCCATATTCTCAATCAGCCTGGCGGCGCGGCCGTAGCCTATTCTCAAACGTCGTTGTAAAAGGCTGGTGCTTGCCTTGCGATTCTCAATTACTACACCAACAGCGTCGCGGAACATATCGTCGTCGGCATCGTTAGCTCCGTAGTCGGCAACTATCCCGCCTTTGCCGTTGAGCTGAACAGGTTGAGACACAACCTCATCATCGTACTGAGGCGGCCTCTGCATGCGAATAAAATCAGTCACTTTGTTAGTTTCTTCATCGCCGATCAAAGCACCCTGTATACGCTTAGGTTTGGGCATTTCCGAGGTTAAGAAGAGCATGTCACCTCGACCTAACAGTTTTTCGGCACCCATTTGATCGATAATCGTTCGGGAGTCTACCTGGCTCTGCGTAGTAAAGGCAATTCGGCCAGGCACGTTAGCTTTAATAAGACCGGTAATAACGTCTACAGATGGTCTCTGAGTAGCTAATACAAGGTGAATACCTACAGCGCGTGCCTTCTGGGCAATTCGCACCACCAAAGCTTCAACATCGCGCGCAGCCATCATCATTAGGTCGGCCAACTCATCAATAACAATCACAATGTAGGGCATGCCCTCTTCTTTCTTAAGATTGTTGTACTCACCAATATTTCGCTTGTTAACTTCGGCCAAGGCCCTGTAGCGGCGTTCCATCTCGGCGACTGCCCACTTTAGCGCGCTTATACACTTCTCGGGTTCGGTAATAACAGGAGTTAACAGATGAGGTATATCATCGTATGGTTTAAGCTCAACCTGTTTAGGGTCGACAAGAATAAGCTTGAGGTCGGCTGGTGAATTTCGATACAAAAGACTGGTTAGAACAGTGTTGATCATGACAGATTTACCTGATCCGGTTTGTCCCGCCACTAGCAAGTGGGGCATTTTATCTAGGTCGGCAATAATTGGTTGGCCGGCAATGTCTCTACCTACCGCAAAACTTAGAGGTCCGGTCATGTCTTGCCATTCCCTAGATAAGAATATAGAGCTAAGCCTGACTGTTGCCGACTTAACATTAGGTACTTCCACGCCAACTGCCCGCTTACCAGGTATGGGAGCTTCCATTCTTATACTAGTGGCCGCCAAATCGAGCGCTAGATTGTTCTCTAGAGCAGTAATTTTAGTCAATTTAACACCAGTCGGTGGCTTTAGAGTGTACTGGGTAACACGTGGCCCAATATTGGCTCCCTCCATCTCGACTTCGATGTTGAAGTTCTCGAAAGTGTCGTGAATAATCTGGGCATTGGTATTAACATCACCGGCGTCGGCTTTGTCTTGTTTTTGATTAAGAAGATCAATGCTCGGAAACTGCCAATTAGGGTCACTGGCCGTGGTTAGGGCTTCGTGATTCTCGCTCGGTACTAGTTTTTGAGCGCTGTTCTTAAGAGTACTAAGCCTTGCAGCCTGAATATCGCTCTGGGTATGGTGAACCACCGGCACACCTTCGTTAAGCGTGAAACCTGGCTGCTCTGAAGCCTTGGCCTTTAGGGCAGCTAGCTCCGAATCTTCGTCCGTGCTACTGCTCTTGAACAAATTACCGGTCTTTAGAAGTACCTTTGGCGAAATTCCTAGTGCAAAGAACAAAGCTAACAGAGTGAAAATAAAGAAAATAATGGCCGCCGGTATTTTATCTAGGCTTAGTAAAGCGGCGCTACCAATAAGCGTGCCGACTTCGCCGCCGTGACCAGCCTGCCAGCTACCGGCAGCATTTTTAGTGGCAAACGAGGTATACATAAATGCTCCGGCAAAGGCTAGGAATACAATCACGGCATAGAGCTTAGTTGTAGATAACTTCCAGTCCTCTGCTACAAACTTACTTATACCCCAGTAAGCTAAGGCAATTGGGACCAGATATGCTGCCCATCCTAGAGTCCAGTAAGCACCTCTAAATAGACCTGTTGGGGCACTGCCACCGGTTCCAAAACCACCAAGAAGTAGTAGTGCCGCTAGAACTATCAATACAACTGCACCAACAATGGGCCAAAACATCGACTTCTCTGCCGGCGGAGCGGCCTTGTCGATCTTTTTTTTCTTTTTTGCCGGTTTTTTCTTTTTTGCCATGGCTTATATATTTTACTAACTTCTTAGGTAAAACGCTAATGTACGTGTTTTACTGTAGCATAAAATACTACAATAGTCAACTCTAGGGGTTAGTCAATTCGGGCGTCTTGGGTAAGTAGACGGGCGCGCATTTCTTGGAAACGTCGTTGCTGTTCTGCAGCAACTTCTTCTGGCGATTTTTCCAGTGGTTCTGGCTGTCCGGGCGCCGATGGTTTAACAGTACTCTTCTGGCCTGCAGGCTTTGAGCCGCTAATTATGTTCACTACGGGAATTACAATTGGACTGCGACCGGTGTGTTCGAATAGATAGTGAGTAATGTGCTCTTTGAGCTCGGCTTTGAATCTATCAAGGTCAATTCGCTTGAATCTCTGAGCAACGGCTCGTTTGAGCTCGGTGCGCAGGCCATTCATGATCTCTTCGTTGTCGCGCATATATATGAAGCCGCGACTAATTATGTCTGGGCTTGCAAGAAGTGCACCGGTTTTCTTGTCGATAGTTAGCACAATGGCTACCAGGCCTTCTTCGCTAAGAAGTACGCGGTCTTTTACAACCACGTTATTTACGATTGCACCGGTTTGATCAACCAGAATTGTACCGTGAGGCACTTCGCCAGCTAATTCCATCTTGTCGGCTGTTAGAGAGATGACCTCACCGTTGCCAACATTCAAAGTATTGGCGCGAGGTATGCCCTGCTCAATAGCTATGTCGATGTGGTATTTCTTGGCTGTAAAATCACCATAAATAGGCACGAAGAACTTCGGTTTAAGCATGTTAATCATGTCGGCGTACTCGTCCATTGAGGCGTGACCAGATACGTGAAGCGGGCCAATGCCATCAATCTCGCGGGTTTCGTGCCTGAACACGTGAACACCCTTCTTGAGCATATCGTCTACCATAACCCGAACCTTGGCATCGTTACCGGAGTAAGGGATTGGATTACTCGACAATATTACGGTGTCTTGTTCTTTTAGCTTAACGTGACGGTGTTCGCCGTTACTCATTCGCTGTAAAGCAGAGCTTGGCTCACCCTGACAACCGGTACATACAACTACGAGTTCATCGTCCTTCATTGTTGACGCTGAGGCAATCGGAACAAAAGTACCTTTAGGAATACGGGCAAAGCCGTGCCTAACTGCCATCTCTAGAGTACTGACCATGCTGCGGCCGTCCATAGCCACTTTCTTGTTGTGGTGGACTGCTGCATTGATGATCATCTGAACGCGGTTCATGTTGGTCGAAAAAAGACCGACAAAGATTCGCCCTGGAGCGTTATCCATAATGTCGATAAAGCTCTGTTCAATCGTTGACTCACTAGGCGTACGACCTGGGCGCTCAGTTGTGGTACTTTCACTTAAAAGTGCCAGTACGCCTTCCTTGCCGAGCTCGATCAACCTTTCGGTATCGGTTCGTTCGTGGTCTAGCGGATTAGGGTCAAATCTGAAGTCACCAGTGTTTATGATGCGCCCAACTGGGGTGTCGAGCACTACAACCGTACTTCCAGGAATAGAGTGCGTAACTCGCACTAGCTCTACAAAGAAAGCACCGACTTTGAGTCGTTCGTGAGTATTTTCGTTCATCGTAACGGTTTTTAACTCAAAACCATCGGGCATTGGTAAGCCAAAGTTCTCGAATATTTCTTCAACTCGACCGATTGTGAATTTTGAGCCATAAATAGGCGCTGGAAACTTCGGTACAATGTGCGGCAGTCCGCCAATGTGATCAAGGTGTCCGTGCGTAATTATGTAAGCTCTGAGTTTATTTTGAATCTGTTCCAGGTATGCGGTATCGGCGATGCCGTAGTTAATACCCGGCAGATCAACACCCAGGTCGTTACCGCAGTCTATAATTACTGCGTCGTTCATGTATTCAACGAGGATCATGTTCTTTGATCCACCGCCGTCCATGCCGCCCAGGCCGATAACCTTGAGTCGTGGGCTGTCATCTATAGTGTTGGCACGCACAGTCGTTGGTTTGCTCTCGGCGGTTAGGTATTGATTAGCAATACGCTGTGCGTCTTGCTGACTTCGGCGCTGGGCCCTTACGGCCTGTCCGCGCGAAGTTGTTAAGTTAGACGCTAAGGGGCTAGAACTCTGCCCACGTGCGCCATTAGAACCCTTACTGCCTCTATTGGCAGTATTTTTGCCTGTCCCGGCAGGACGATTGTTCTGCCTCGGAGGATTATTGGGTTTAGGTTTGTTGTTGTTTGGTTGCATATTTTCCTTTCTATAAGAAATTATGATTTTATGTAATTTTCTCTAAAATGGCCGGGATGCGCGCGAAGTCATCCAATAAAGTTTGGCGCATCGACCCGTTATATAGTGCTGCAGCCGGGTGAAACAGCGGCAAAATAACGATTTCTAACGGCTTGTCGCCTGTATTGAGGCGAAGTCGCTTGGGTTGACCATGAACCTGACTGATTTGCAGATCCGGCAAGAAGCAATTTAGGCTGTGGCGCCCGAGGGTAACCACTACTTTAGGCTTAATCACTTCTAGCTGGCTTTGCAAATAGGGCAGAAAGGCTTTCTTTTCTTCCGGCAGCGGATCACGGTTATTCGGAGGCCGGTATTTAACTATATTGGTAATATATATGTCTTCCCTGTTAAGATCAATTGTTTGCAGCATTTCGTTCAGAAACTTCCCAGCCGCACCAACAAATGGTTCACCTTTTAGATCCTCATTTTTACCTGGTGCCTCGCCTATGAACACCATGCTGGCATCAGGGTTGCCGGCTCCAAACACCAGTTGGGTGGCAGTCTCTGCTAATTCCGGGCAAACATTGTCGGATAGAATCTTGTTTTGTAGAGCATCTAGCTCAGCTTGTTTTGTGGTGACCATGTTTTTTAAACTTTCCAATTAACTTGAATAAATTTTGTAATCCGCCTATCAAGAATATTAGCGTCAACAGATAGTAGATAGGGTTTCCACGGTCGATTGCCAGGCTGGCAAAGCCGTAGGCGACTAGCAGTTCGACAAGTCCGAATGTAACTAATCCGGGAGCTGTTTTGTGCCACTTGTCGAACTGCTTAATCATGTCTACTTCTTATCTTTTAGTTCTCGCTCAGCGGCTTTCATGCTCAACTGCAATCGACCGCGGTCGTCGATAGCGACCAATTTAACGTTTACCTTGTCGCCTTCTTTAACGACATCACTAGTTTTGGCGACCCGTTCTTCACCTAGTTCAGATATGTGTACAAGACCATCCTTGCCAGGCATAACCTGAACAAAGGCGCCAAAGTCCATCACGCTAACTACCGGTACATCCATGTATATCTTGCCTACCTCAGGTTCAGCTACAATACCCTCAATCCACTTCTTAGCGGCATCAATGCTTGCGCCGTCCGGGCTAGCGATCATTACTGTTCCGTCGTCTTTAATGTCGATCTCGGTGCCGGTCTCGGCAGTAATTTTTTGAATCGTCTCTCCACCCTTGCCTATAATTTCACGAATTTTATCGGGGTTGATCTTTATCGCCTCAACACGCGGTGCATAAGGACTTAACTCCTTAGGATCAGTTATTGTTGACTTCATGTGCTTAAGAATTTCAGCTCGACCGTCCTTGCCCTGCATAAGCGCCTGACTTAGTATGTCCACGCCTAGTCCATGAACTTTCATATCCATCTGAAGTGCAGTCACACCCTTAGGAGTACCGGCCGTTTTGAAGTCCATATCGCCAGCAAAATCTTCCGCATCGGCAATATCGCTCAAAACTATGGCTTTATCACCATCAACAATCAATCCCATAGCGATGCCGCTAACCATATCTTTAAGCGGAACCCCGGCATCTAGCAGGGCTAGACAGCTTGAACAGGTTGCCGCCATAGACGTAGAGCCGTTCTGACTCATAATCTCAGTAACTGAACGGATAGCGTAGGGAAAATCGGCTTCAGATGGCAGAACGGCTGTTAGTGCCCTCTCCGCCAGATAACCGTGGCCAATCTCGCGGCGGCCCGGACTACCTAAGCGCTTGATTTCTCCAACTGTGTAGCCAGGAGCGTTGTAGTGGTGCATATAGCGACGCTCGCCGTCCTTCTCCATAGTGTCTAGAATCTGAACATAGCTCAAAGGTGCCAGAGTAACTATGTTTAAGCCTTGAGTAACACCTCGAGTAAACAAGCTAGAACCGTGAGCTCTAGGTAAAATGCCAGTTTCACTGCTTAGCTGACGTATATCGGTAAATTTCCGGCCGTCAGGTCTAATACCATCTTTAACAATGCCCTCTCGGACGTCTTTGTGAACAGATAGGGTAAAGGCATCATCATAGTCCTGCCAAACTGGTGTATACTCTTGCTCGCCCATCTCGCTTTTATACGCTTCATGCATTTCATCCCGAAGGTTTTTAACAATCACATTACGCTCCGGGTAAGGTAAACGTAGATCTTCACCTAATTTACCTACGAGCCACTTGTCTACATTTTGCTGAATGCTCTCGTCTGGTAAGTCGAGCTCGTATTCTTGTTGGCTCACACCTATCTTCTTAACTAGTTGATCTTGAAGATCAATCGCGGGCTGGATTGCCTTTTGAGCGAACTCCAAAGCTTCGATAATCTTTTCTTCTGGAACCTCGTCGGCACCGGCCTCCACCATCATAATTCCGTGTTTGGTACCAGCTACAACTAAGTCTAGACCACCCTTCTCAAGCTGCTCTAAGGATAAGAAGGCGGCTAGTTTTCCGTCATCGTCATAACCAACCCTTAGGCCAGCCACTGGTCCATCAAATGGTGCACCGGTTAAGCTAAAGGCCGCGCTAACAGCGATCATGGCGATTACATCTGGCCTAAAAGTTGGATCCATGCTGAGTACAGTGGCTACTCCCTGAACTTCGTGTCTGTAGCCCTTTGGCCATAGAGGTCGAATAGGACGGTCAATAAGTCGGCCAATCAAGACTGCATCGTCTGAAGGACGGCCCTCCCGCTTTATGTATCTCGAACCGCTAATTTTACCAGCGGCGTAGAAGCGCTCTTCGTACTCAATACTCAGTGGAAAATAGTCAAAACCCTGAAGTCGTTTAGGACTAACCATGGCTGAGCCAAGCACTACGGTGTCACCATAGCGCACCACTACTGAGCCGTCGGTTCTAAAGCCGACACGACCAACTTCAAGCGACAGCTTGCGGCCGCAAAAGTCGGTTTCTACCTTTATTATTTCTTTACCGTTGGGGTTTATAGTTTGTCCCATATTTAATTGTTGCTCCTAGAGTATCCTCGGCAGAGTTCAAATATACGTTTGCTTGTTTCTTGTGCTAACAGGCGCGGTATATCTGCGGCTCTGAAGAGGATGCTCTTTACTTATAGTTAATGTGCACAAGCCTGGTTGCTCGATTCTCGAGAAACCTAGTCTATGCACGCCTTAGCGGCGTATGCCGAGTTTTTGGATGAGGTCCAGATAAGCCTGGCTGTCTCGCTTGGCAATGTAGCGTAGTAAACGGCGGCGCTTGCCCACCATCTGTAGCAGCCCCCGGCGAGCCATGAAGTCGTGCTTGTGAGTTTGTAGATGCTCAGTTATCTCTTTAATGCGCTCTGTTAATATAGCAACCTGAACACTGGCGCTGCCTGTATCTTTCTTATGCGTCTGCGTGCCTTTAACGGCTGCAGCCTTCTTCTCAGTTGTAATCATGTTCAAGTATTCTAACAGATGAGGCTATCTATTGCAACCCCTACGAAATAAGTATTTCTACCTACGCCAATAAATTCAATTAGTATTGCACCTACCCTGCGAGTAGGCCTTTAATGTTTATTCCAGACTGTTAGCTTGTCGAGAAGTTCTGAGTGATTTTGCGAAATAAACTAAGCTCGTGACACCAAAAACTGCTCCAACAACTGCAATTCCAAATTCAAAATAATTATGAGCCTCAAATAATGAGCTCTTAATATCGTGCTCAGAAATGTCAGGTGCTTTTTCTATAAGATTCACAGCTGCTCTTGTTCCTAAAGCTACTAAGCCAAGGGTACCATATCTTATGGATCTGCTCATTTGTTGGTCCTGAACTTGCTGCAACTCAGGGTTTAATGTCTGATTCATATAAATTATTATGAGTTATAATAAGCATTTTGTCAACTTCAACAGCTTCTTTTATATTAAATTTGCCTACTTCTACCCTCCTAAGAAGAGTGGTATAAGCCCCAACTCCTAAGTTTTCACCTATATCTTCCACTAAACTGCGTATGTAAGTTCCAGACGACACATCTGCCGTGAACTTAACCTCCGGGTAGTTATATAAAGTTACCTCTAAGCTGTTAATTGTGACTTCGCGGGATTCCATTTTAACCTCTTGGCCTTTTCGGGCTAGATCGTATGCTCGGCGTCCGTTGACCTTAATAGCTGAATAGATTGGTGGAGTTTGCTGAATCGTACCTACAAATTTATTAGCTGCCTCAGTTATCTGAACAAGACTTGGCCGCGTGTCACTAACTATTGAAATCTCCCCTTCTGGGTCACCGGTTGAGCTTTTTGAGCCCAATATCATCGTAACTTCGTATGTTTTATCCATTTTGCTAAAATCGGCTGCCTTGCGGGTATAGTCTTTTCCAATTAGTAACACTAAAAGACCAGTGGCGAACGGATCAAGCGTGCCGGTATGGCCAACCTTAACATTTTTGGGCTTTTTGCCTTCTTCGGAAGCCACTCTTCTACGAATGAAGTTAACCACATCGAAACTAGTCCAACCCGCAGGCTTATCAACCAGTAAAATACCTTGCATTAAGAAGAGTTTAGCACGCTAAGCGCACTAGTAGGTCTCTACTGGCCACCAAATCGGAACGGAATCGGTGGTGGCACAGGTGGTGGCGAATTAGAATCTTCTGGTTTGGACCCCTCTTCAGGAGTAATCATGGTGGGCTGAGGTGCTGGTTCTGAAGAAGTTATCATAGTGGGCTGCGGTTGAGGCTGAGCTGGGTGCAAATCTTCACCTAGAGGCTTCGAGCCCAAGTTCTTGTCTGGAGTAGGTTCAGGACCATCAGGCGCCGATAGATCGTTTAAGGCCTTATCTACTTCATCTCGGGCCGATTCTACATGCTGCAAATGAGGACTATTCACCGATTTTTCTAGATCTTCAAGGGTCGTTTTAGGCTCATTGTCGTCATTTTTTGAAGGGCCTGCGGGCGGTTGCTCATCGGCTTCGTCAACTATGGGCTTATCTGGAGAGATTACTATGTCTGGCAGAACCTCAGGCTTTTTGTGAGCCGGTTTAGCCGGAGCTGGCTGAGGTGGTGGGCCGGTAGTAGTCAGACTTGGCATTGCCATTGGTGGCTCAGGCTCAGCGGGCGGAGGCGTTGGAGGAATTGGTGGTGTTGGTGGAGCTGGAGGAACCAGTGGAGTTGGAGGTTCAGGTGAGGCCGGTGCAAAAGTCGGCATAGTAGGCTGCTCTGGTGCATTAATTGGATTTGGGGCTGGCATTGAGATTGGCTCAGGTAAAGGCATGGGCTGACTGCCTGGTTCACCGGTTCCTACCACAGGCTCTGGAGCTGGAAGCGGCAAGTTAGGCGGTATTGGTTCTGCAGCATTTGGTGGAACCGCTGGTTCCGGTAAAACAGGTAAGGTGTTGATCTGATGTTGAAGGAGTTGAGGTTCTTCGCTATTCGGCATGCCATATGACTGATTCATACCATCACCTTCAGTACTCTCCGAGTTGGCTGTGAGCTTGCCTCCCATTGTGGGTGGCGTGGTAATCATTTTTGATCCTGGCGAAAGTTCCGAGCTAGTTTCGGTTGGTGAAGTTCCCTGCTCTGTAGGTGCACTAGCGTTCATTCCGTCTGATGGCTCGGGTAATGGCTGGCTATTCGCGTCACCCTCAGATGGCATGACAGGTTCGGGTAGCGGTTCGTTCTGATTTTGCTGATCATCGGATTCTTCGGCATCTGCGGTGTGATCAATTTGGATCGTACCGTCGTCTGTAGCGCCATCACTATCTGATGAATCTAAGTCATTACTCGGCGAATCGTTAATAGATGGATTATCGACAAGCGGTTCTTCTAATTTGCTTGCAACCAGTTGTTGATTAGCCCCCGCACCCATTAAGGTTGCACTGGCACTCATAGCACCAGAGCTGGTTTTGTCGTTACTAAAGCGCTCGGTTTCAGATACTATACCAGTTAGAAGTGCTGTTGCGATTTGTTCATCGAGCAAATTTGGACCAAGTTCTTGGGAAAGTTCCGTAATCATCTGACTAAGGCTACTGGCCTCTGGTTTGTTCCAGTTAATGGAGCCCAAGCTTCCTTCCGATGAAACGCCAACGCTAGCGACGGTCGCATCGTGCAAAATTCGACCATGAGCCGTAATCGCTTCATCGAGGTCTTCCTGCTGATTAACACCAAGTGCAATCACAATGTCGACGTTAAAATCGCCTTCGCTAAATTCAAAATCGTCCTGACTTATAGAGGTTCTGTAAGGCGTTATGAAGATCCGAACCACGTCGTCTTCAACTTTGTAGCGTAGTTTGTCGGCCTTGTTTTTGTCGAGAGCAATAATGAAGTCCCGTAACGAATCGGTGTTCTTTTCGATAGTTTCTTCGGGCTCGAGGAATTCAATTGTAGAAGGCGTGTTACCGCTGTAAACAGCTGCGGCGTGTTTGCCCTGCTTGTTCAGAATAAGTGTAAGTCCGAGAAGTGCCGATAGTTGGTCAACTGACGGGTTACGGCTAACAGTCACCAATACGTTATTGGCGGCTTTTAGCTTATCTGCCAGTTGTTGCTCGGCGTTGTCCATATGTCGATTTTTTTATTTAGAATTTTTGATTATCGATTCTTGCTTAAAGACTACCATAAACGGTCACGCTTTACAACCCCTGTGCATACCTGATATAGTCTTGAGCATGCCAATAATCAAATCAGCTAAAAAACGAGTTCGCGTTGCCCGCAAGGCCTCAGTTAGAAATAGTAAGACCAAAAGAGGACTGCGCGCCGCATTAAAAAGCTTTTCTAAGAGCCCTAGCAGCAAAACTCACAGCACTGCCCAAAGTCATCTGGACAAAGCCGCTAAAAAAGGCGTAATCCATAAGAACAAGGCCGCAAGGCTAAAGAGCCGTGCTAGCGCCAAAGCTAAAGCTGCTGGTGTTAAGCCCGGTAAAGCAGCTCCAAAGAAAGCCGCTCCAGCCAAGAAGACCGCTGCTAAGAAACCAGCCGCTAAGAAAAAATAGTCTAAGAAACCATTTTTAACAGGTAGAGCTGAAGAGCTTCGTCAGCGTCCAAGCTAGTGCTCTTCATTTTGACGTCTATGTCTAAGAGGTCGGAGATTAGCTGCTTAAGATTAGAAATTGTCATTGCTCTAGCTAGTGACTGAGTCTTACGCACAACGTATGGATTAACTTTGGCATCTGAGGCAATCTTACCTGCATCCTTATCGCCAGCTGCTTTAATTATCGCTATTATGTGCAGCTGCCAAGCCAGCATGGCAACAATCTGTGGAGGTTCAACTTTCATAGCTCGTTGTTCAGAGTATAAATCGAGAAGCTCCCTTTTACGTTTACCGAATGCCGCTTCGAGTAACTGAAATATGGTGCTTTGAGGGTTTGGTTCTGTGAGCAAATCTATGTTGTGTCGATTAATAGTGGGCTCATAAATAATTAGCTTTTGCAGTTCGCTGAACAAAAGTTGCTGATTCATCCCTACCCGTTCTACTAAATAGCGAGCATCCTGATTACTTATAGAGCCACCAAACTGTTTAGCAATTTTTGTAAGCCAATCGCTTAAGCCCGCTAGATCAAGCTCGTTAAACTCTTTAAAATCGGTCTTTTTCTTGAGAAACTTGTAGTAAGATAAGCGTTTATCCAGCTTCGGTTCTACCAAAATTACATCGTTAGTTTCGGGAATGTCACTAGCTATTTGTTCAATATTCTCGGCAAACATTTTATTAGTACCCGCTGAGCGCAAAACTATGAGTTTGCGAGCCGACAAAAACGGCAAAGATGTTAGCGATTCTACTATGCGCTCGTAGCTAGCTTCTTGAGCGTCAATGCGTTCCAGAGCAAGATCGCCATGCTCCGCAACGAACTTATTAACAAGCTCCCTGAGGGTTAAATCAACACCAAAACTATTCTCGCCAGTTAACGTCCACATAGCAATCATTGTAACAACTCTTATTGTTGAGCCGTAGTAGGTTTAGCTAAACGCTTGGTTTTGGTTGGCACTTGGGACAAGTGTGAGTGCCGCGACCGGCAACTCTAGACTTAATTATTGTCGTGCCGCAGCGAGGACACTGCTGTCCTTCTCTCCTAAAGACTCTAGCAAAATTCATGTAACTACCCTTCTTACCCTCGGCGTCCACATAGTTTCTGTCCGTTGAGCCACCTTTTTCTATAGATAGTTTAAGTACAAAAATTAGCTCGTCGTATAGTTTATGGATCTTGCTTGGTGACAGGTTTTTAACTAAGCGACTGGGGTGAATCTTAGCTCCCCACAACGATTCATCGGCGTATATGTTACCTACTCCGGCAATAACTGTTTGATCGAGTAGCGCAGCTTTAACACTTGTGTTGGGCCGCCGGTTTAATCTTAATCTAAAGTCTTTCCATGAAAAATCGGCAGCAAGTGGCTCCGGGCCAACTTTTTTAAAGAAATCTAGTTCCTCTATTTGTGAAGTAGGTATTAGTCTCATCCAACCAAATTTTCGCTGATCGTTAAAGAACAATCGACTATCGTCATTAAACTGAATATTCACCCTGGTAGATTTGTCGGGCAAGTTTCCAATTAGTGATGCGTTAGGATGTCCGGCGCCAAATCGATCTTTTTTGCTCCTAAACACCAGCTGTCCTGTCATTTTAAGGTGAATTACCAGTGAATATTCGCTAGAAAGGTCGATGATTAAAACCTTGGCTCGCCTTCTAACGTCCAGTACCTTAGCGCCAATTAGGTACGCTTTTACATCGGCTGGAGCGTTCGGAAACGACTTTGGCCAATCAAAATCTACCGACTCTACCACTTTGCCCGGAAGCAAGCGGCTTAAACCGATTCTGACTATTTCTACCTCTGGCAACTCTGGCATGTGGTCTATTGTACCAAGTATACTTACAGTAATGGATTCCCTAAGTAATATTCTTAGTCAAAAAGATTTTGACGAACCGCCCGAAATAGCCAGTATTAAAAAGTACGTTCAAGACGAGTTCAAAACTGATATCGCGGTTCAGGTACGCGAAAAAGATATCGTTATTAGTGTTCCAAACGCAGCACTAGTCAATACCCTAAGGTTGAGAGGTCCAGAAATAAAAAGACGTTGTCAGATAGATAAGCGGCTAACCTTTCGAATTGCTTAGGTAAGTAGTTGCTGCAATTCGTTTTTGGTCTGCCCAAAGTCTTTATAGCACACTGCTTTCATGCCTTGTGCCTCGGCTGCACGACAGTAGCGTTCAATATCGTCGACCAGCACGCACTCTTCGGGTAAAACTCCGAGTCGTTCAGCTGCCAAGCTAAAGATCTGCGGCTCCGGCTTGGTCATCTTTACCTGATGAGAAAATATAAAATCATCAAATAATTTCTGCTCATCATCTGATAAAAAATTTTCCTTTATCCAGTCGCTGGCCACGTTGCTTAATAGACCAATCTTATAATCATTCTTGATGCTTGCAATGTATTTAAGCAAGGCGGTATTCTTTGTAACTTGATGGTCGTGTTTGGTGTTATCAATATCTGTTGGTTGACGACCGGTAAGAAGTTGAATCTCCTCTTGAAAATCTTTCTTAGTCACAAAGCCGGCACCGAATGCCCTATTTAGCTCACTGGCTTGGCCACGTTCATCTGACGGTAATGAAGCAACGAATTCTCGCCAAGTATCAATAGTAAGCACGCCGAAACAATCAAAAATAACCGCCTTAATCATGCCTCTATTGTCGCACAGTTTTACAACTGCAGACCTTGGGAAACTTGTCCAAAATCAGGTACTTGAGCCTGGAAAAGGGTCATGGTTAGGTTTGGGTTTCCTTGGAAAGAACTGGGGTTACCACAAGTTGTTGACCAATATCGTTCTATGTCTTGACCGTTTTGGGACAGTTCATAAATGTATCGATTACCGGTAGAACATAGTCCGTCTTCACTGCCTGCCTTGGTCTTTATACCTTTAGTGAAGCCGGCTTTGCTAAGTGCACTTAAAAATTGGTAATAAGCGTTCTGATTGTTGGCATAATCGTGCTGCGATACAACGTTGCCATTGTAGCCCTGGATTACCTGAAAAGTGACTTTAGAATTACCAACGATTATTTTATCCTGTTGGTGTATTGAATCAGCGTTAATTGGGCCATCAGTCGTAAATATTGCCACTGCATCGGTAGTTGAATAACTAGTTAGATCCCTCGCAGTTACGCGTGGAGTTGATTTGTTGCCGTTGCTGCGGAATATCAAAAATATCAGCAGTATTAGCAACAGTATTGTGACCATAAATCCGATAAAGTATCTCATAATATCGCCTTAAGGGTGATTTAAGTATATTTTAGCACTATTTGTCAATTATTTCAAGTGCTAAAAGTAATTTAAGCTTAAGCTATTCGTGGCATAATGTATAGAAATGAAACTGACATACGAAACCGGAATTGCTACATTCATACAATTTATACTTCTCGTGTTTCTCAACATAGCTAATGGTGCCAACTCGGTTGTTACTACCTGTCACAAGGACAGTTCCAACTGTGTGAGTAATCTGATTGTTTCGCTCATTTTCTTTCTACTAGTAGCCATATGGTTCATGTGCGTGTGGCTACTTGGCTACACCGCCCAACAAAGGCGTAGTAAGAGATTAGCCCAATTATTAATAGTCGTGGAAGTGTTAATACTACTCACTGCATTGTTCAACGCTAGGCATCACACTGACCTTCTGAGCTTCGCAACCAGTCTTATAGATATTGCACTGGCTATTTGGGTAATTACCCTTGCATTTAGGCTAATGCGCTCAGGCGGCGGTCGTGTAGTATCAAAAAGCGGGCAAAGACCAAGGCAACGCAAACGTGTGCCGCCTAAAAAGCCTTAAAGCTCGCCCCAGTTCTTGCCAATTGTAACGTCTACGTCCAGCCTGACTGGCAGTTTGTAAACGGATTCCATTGAATCTTTCATAAGTGCTGCAATGTTATCTGCTACGGACTCCGGGCACTCAACTAAAATCGAATCATGAATCTGAAGCAGCTGTTTGCAGTTGTTGTGTTGGCCCTCGAGTATTTTCTCGACGTTAATCATAGCCATTTTCATAAGATCGGCTTCAGTGCCCTGAATGGGCATGTTTATGGCGGCGCGTTCGGCCGCCTGGCGGACAACGAAATTACTTGAATGAATATCTGGCATTGGCCGGCGGCGGCCGAAAAGCGTCGCCACATAACCGTCTTTCCTAGCCTGCTCTTTAACCCGATCCATGTAGTCAAACAAAGGCTTCCGAACAGCCTTATATTTATCAATAAATGTTGCAGACTGATCCCTGGTCATGCCAGTTGCCATGCTCAAACCGTGCGGACTCATGCCGTAAATTATGCCAAAGTTAATAACTTTAGCGGCGCGGCGCATCTGCTTAGTAACATCTTCCGGGTCCCTTTCATATATCTGCGCCGCGGTTGTGGCGTGAATATCAGCACCTCTGTTAAACATCTCTATAAGCTCTTTGTCATCGGCTAAAACAGCCGCTAGGCGCAGTTCAAACTGAGAATAATCAGCACTTACAAGCTTTTTGCCTTCACCTGCCACAAACGCGGTGCGAATACGTCGCCCTAAGTCAGTTCTCGTTGGTATGTTCTGTAGATTTGGGTCGGTGCTACTAAGTCTTCCCGTCTGTGCAGTAGTCAAGTTAAAAGTCGTGTGAAGCCTAGATTCCGAATCAACCATAGTAGGCAGCGTGTCTATATATGTATTCTTTAGCTTGGTCACCTCACGATATTGTGTAATCAAGTCAATAATGGGGTGTAGCCCTCGAAGCTTATCTAGCTCCTTGGCAGCTGTGCTGTAGCCAGTTTTACCCTTCTTAACACCTTGAGCGGGTAACTTAAGTTTGTCGAATAAAATATCGGCCAGCTGCGAAGGTGAGCTGATATTAAATTCCTGGTCAGCATAGCCGTATATCTGTTGTTCGTAGTCAGAAACTAAGTCATTAATCTCATCGGCGAATTTAATTAAATAATCAGTATCGAGCTTTATGCCATCATGCTCCATGTGCGCCAAAACAGGTATAACCGGCCATTCTATATCGCTTGCTAGAGTCGTCAGCTTAGGAATACCTTTAATCTCCTTTGTTTGTGAATCATAAAGCGATTTAATTACCGCAATTACCTCTGGAGCTCGGCTAATAAGCTCGCTATGATCCAAGTCTTCAAAAGATGATCCATCGTAGCCGGTATCGGCACTTGCTAGCTCCGTTAGGGTTTGCTCTCGTCGCAACGAATTAAGTAAGAATGCGCCTATCAAAACATCATGGCCTACCGGAGGAAGTTTAGTAGAGCCCATCTCGAGTAATATCTTCTGAGTGTATTTAACATCGTGGCCAATAAGGGGTGTAGAAACGTCAAATTTAGACAATACATCTGTATTATCCAATTTTCCCAGATCGAAAGTATACGTTGCTTTGCCGTCGGTACTTATTATTAGCACCTGCGGATCTTTACCGTACTTACCCGCCGACCTGGAATGAATAAATAAATGATCACTACTAGGTATGCTAATGCCCGCCAGCTTATGAGGACTATCAATTACAGTGTTAGATCCAGGCTTTAAGCTCGGTTTGCCGGCTGATTGTTGATGTTTATCAATAGCAACATTCATTATTTCGGGCAAACGATGAGCCAAACTTCGAAACTCCAGTTTTTCAAGCAAATCTAATACCTTATCGGGTTGAATCTTACTCCCATCGACTTCATTAATATCGAGTTTAATAGGCGCGTCTGTCCAGATTCGGGCCAATTCACGGCTAAGATAAGCTAGATCCTTGCCGGCCTCGAGCTTTCGCCTCGTTGAATCTTTAACTAGCGCCAAGTTGGCATATACATTGTCGAGTGTCTTGTATTCCTTAATAAGCTCGAGGCCACCCTTCTCGCCAATCCCCGGTACACCAGGAATATTATCTGAACTATCGCCCTTAAGCGCTTTAAGATCCAGAAACTGATCAGTATGAATCCCATATTTTGCTTCAAAAGTTTTGGGTGAATACAATTCTATGTTACTTAGTCCTGTCTTTAGAGCATAAACATGAACTTGGCCATTAATTAGCTGTAGCATGTCTAGATCGGAAGTTACCAGCAAGGTCTCCAAGCCCTCTTGCCTGGCCTGAACTGCAAGTGTACCCATTATGTCGTCAGCCTCGTAGTCGTCCAATTCATAAAGCGGCCAACCAAAGGCATCAAGAAGTTCGTGCAAAATTGGAACTTGTTCATAAAAATCTGGTGGTGCTGGTTTACGACCTGCCTTATATTCCGGATACATTTGCAGGCGTTTACGAATGTTAGTCTTGGGCTTGTCCCATGCAACTGCCACGTAGTCCGGCTTAAGTCGGCGCAAAACCTCCAAGGCCATAGTTGCAAAACCAAAAACTCCACCTGTGGGTATACCGTCTTTTGTGGCAAGATTTGGCATGGCATAATAGCCGCGGTAAAAAACACTCTTGCCGTCGATTACCACCAATTTTTTAGGACTGGCAGACGGTTTAGTCATACTTTTAGTATACGCCAAGCTAACAGTTTAGGCTCAGTTGTTGTTTTCATTTTTGAGCCACTGCTTGTGAAGAGGAGTAGGTTGAGGTGCCTTGGGGTCAACCGCAGGTGCAGTACGCGCAAAACTCCTCTTTCGTTTCCTAGGAGGGGGTATAGTTTCCGGAATAAAGTTAACCTTAAATACTTGTTCTTCATTTTTATCTACGATTGGATTTTCTTCAGCTTCGCTCTTTGTCTCTGAATTACGTACATCTTCCTGGTAAGTAGCTAACTTGTTAGTTTGTGATGATTTGGATTGAATAATATTTTTTATTTCTTTAATATCTCTTTTCCAAACAAGTTCCATAACATTCGGATCGTCGGGCGTAATAACAAGTCCTAGGAACAATTTGCTCAAATTATCTGAAGTTTGGGCGTATACAACAGAGTTAACTTTCTCTAATCCAGCTAAGATAACATCCGCCGGTTGAGCATATAAATTACCTCTGTACCTTTGGTACCTTGTAGACCATATGAAGCCGTTTTCGCTCCCATCCTGAGGTATAAACTTTGTTATAGATCCAACTGCTAACTTTTGAAGTTTGGCATTTTTTAACAAACCAGATTTTTCGCCGGATACTGCCTCAGGCAAGTTAGCTGTAACTACAACCATGAAGTTAGCGGCATGAGATAACCCCTCAGATGGCACGTCAACTAACCTTGGGTGTAGACGTACATTTTCGATAATATTATCCGGAGCGTTACCGGCGTTTGGTTGCGTTTCTGCCATAATTCTCCAATTTATATCTATATTATATACTAATATTTACTATTGGTAAATTTTTACTTAATTTGATATTTTATAATCTAACAGATATGCGTTCTTAAGCTATAATGCTTATGTAATGACTGGTGGACCTAAGCTAAATTACTATAGAATTCCGGCCGACGAAGTTGTTTCCCAACTCGACTCTTCGAGCAAAGGCTTAACCAATAAAGATGCCAATGATAGGTTGAAGCAGTCGGGCGGCAACGTACTGGAACACAAAAAACGCGAAACGGCAGTTGTTACCTTCTTGCGGCAATTTAAAAACCTCTTAGTAATAATGCTGCTCACAAGTGCAGCGTTGGCAATTTTTCTTAAGGACTTCAAAACAGCTACCATTCTTATCGCCATTGCACTTATGAATGCTCTGGTTGGCTTCTCACAAGAACATAAAGCCGAAACTCTCATGAAAAGCTTGGAAAATCTTATGGTACCCCAGGCCAAAGTTCTAAGAGACGGCAGAGTTGAAGAAATTGATTCAACCGAGCTAGTGCCTGGCGATATTGTGTTCGTTGAAGAAGGCGACAGCGTGCCTGCCGACATTAGGATAATGGAAGAAGACGAGCTTGCTTCTAACGATTTTGCTCTGACAGGCGAAAGCAATCCCAGCCGTAAGTTTGTTCATGCCATAAACGACGATGTTCCTCTCGGATCAAGGCACAATCTACTATTTATGGGTACAACGGTTGCCATCGGTAGCGGCCACGGCGTAGTAGTCGCTACGGGTATGCAAACCGAGTTAGGTAGAATTGCCGGTTTAAGTCAGAGCACCAAGACAGAATCGTCACCACTTCAAAAAGAGATGAATCACCTTTCTACTCGTTTGGCTCAGGGAACCGTAATTTTGGCTGTTCTTCTTATACTAATAGCCCTAAAAGGACATTTGAGCGTTCACGATGCAATACTTTTTGGCATCGGTATTGGTGCCGCTATGATCCCCAATGGGCTTGTTGCAGAGGTTAACATTACTTTGGCTCAAGCGGCTAGTCGCCTTGCCAAGTCCAAGGCGCTTGTTAAAAAATTATCAGCCGTAGAAACCTTAGGCGCGACAAACTTTATTCTTACCGATAAAACCGGAACATTAACGAAAAACGAGATGACTGTTGAAGAATTTATCATTGGTCATGATCAATACAAGATTAGCGGCACCGGCTATGAGGCCAATGGTCAAATTCTTAATAATAAAGGTAATCCCGTGTCGTCTGCAGTTCTAAAAGAAATGGAATTATTCTTCACGACCGCAGCTTTAGCAAGCAATGCCCATGTTGATCCACCAGACGAAGAACACGCTGACTGGTATGTTGTTGGCGATCCGACTGAAGGAGCGCTAATTACTATGACTCGCAAAGCCGGTCTAGATATAGACAAGCTGCAGGCCGACAACCCAGAATTAAAGGAATTTCAATTTGATTCAGCTCGCAAACTGCTCAGTTCAGTACGAAAACGTGGTGGTCAAACCGTAGTATTTGTTAAAGGTGCGCCAGAGAGTGTTTTGAGTCGTAGTACAGAGATCTGGGACCTAGGGCACATTCGTAAATTAACTAAAAAAGACTACAAATTCTTTAGTGATTACAACGAAAAGCAAGCTGATGAAGCAATGCGCAATCTAGCCTTTGGTTTTAGAATACTACCCGCCAAACGCAAGGGTAAATTCATAATGGATGAAGTCGAGAGCGATTTCATTTTCTTAGGAATGGTTAGTATGGTTGATCCCCTACGCGACGCGGTTCCGGCTGCCATGAAAGCGGCTCACACGGCGCACGTAAAGGTCTCGATAGTCACAGGCGACTTCCCTTCTACGGCCAAAGCACTGGCTACAAAAGCCGGACTTAGCGACAGCATTAACATTGTTTTGGGTGATGAGTTGCCAGACCTAGCAGATAATCAAATATTAAAAATGGTCGAGAAAGGAGGCGCTGTTTTTTCAAGAGTTGCACCAGAGGATAAACTACGAATAGTCGAGATTGTTAAGCGGGCCGGTTATGTTGTTGCGGTTACGGGCGATGGTATTAACGATGCACCTGCCTTAAAACGGGCTGATATAGGTGTTGCCATGGGTCGAACCGGAACCGGTGTGGCCAAAGATGCCGCTGAAATAGTTCTGCTCGATGATAGTTTTGATACTCTAGTTGGTGCTATTGCCGAAGGCCGTTTAACATTTAAGAACATTAAGAAGGCGGCTCGTTGCGCTCTAACAGATAATGCAGGTGAACTAATTACGGTACTTATGGGCCTGGTGGCTGTATCTTTATGGCACGTAGCACCGGCCATAACCGCACTTCAAATTTTAGCTATCGATGTAGTTGCTCAAATTCTTCCAATTACGGCTCTAGGTTGGGATAAAGCACAGGGCAATTTAATGCGCGAAGAGCCTCGAGATCTCCATGATCACATAGTAAATAATCAAGCGATTGGCGGATTTATAGGTTTTGGGCTACTAGCCGCACTGTTAGCCTACGGGAACTATTTATTCTTCTTTGTAAGGCACAACCTAAGTCCGGCACACATAGATCCCCTGTTGCCGCTTTATCACCAAGCAACTACACTAACGTATCTAACGCTTGTACTCTGCTTGTATGTGTACCTGATGTTCGAAAGATCTGATCGACACGAGAAGTTCTTCACCAGTTACCTATGGAGCAATAAAAAACTATTAGCTGCTTTTGCAGTCTCATTCTTTTTAATCGGTAATATTATCTATAACCCATGGATTCAACCATACTTCCGAGCTGGGTCTCTAACACTCACCGACTGGCTCACTGCTATAGTCTGTGCTGGTCTATACACGGGTTTCAGGTTGTTTCAGCGACACACACGTAAACACAGCCGCAGAGCCGTTCTAAAGCTCCACCATCAGCTTAGTACTTAGCTAGAGTCCGAGTAGCTTTGGAATATTCTTCCTGAAAGTCTGTAGGTCCATGTCGGTGTTATCCATAACAATATCGGCACGGTGTTTAACGGCTAGCATATCAAGACTGGCATCATCGCCATCCTTGGGAGCTTTCATCTCGGCTTCTTCTTCAGCTATAAATTGTTCAAAAGTCTTGTTATCTTCACCGGCTCGTCCGCGGCTGACCGCGTTAGCCTGAATACGTTCGTACCGTTTGCGTGGGTCAGCATCTATCCATACAACTGTGCCGCCAAGATCATGAACGCGGTCAGCTTCTCCAGGATTTCTAAGATTATTAATAACTACACCAACATATTGGTCTTTTGCCACGTTAAAATCTGCTACCGCCTTGTCGACTAAAACACCGAGCCCTAATTCATGACGCCATTCTTCACTAACCATTCTTAAGTTTTTTCTGGTTACGGGCAGATTACGATGTCTTAACTCTTGTCTTAACAGTTCTGTAACCGGTACAGACAAAAAACCATGTTCTTCGTTTAAAACTTGACCGACGGTGTCTTTGCCACTTCCGTTAGTGCCCGATAACCCAATTATGCGAAGCTTCTTATTCATATTTACTTAATGTAGTCGTGCAGTTTTTTGGCGTCACGGTGTTTGCGTAATTTAGCGAGAGCCTTGGCCTCAATCTGACGAATACGCTCGCGAGTAACTGAGAATTCCTGGCCTACTTCTTCAAGTGTATGACTCTTGCCATCTTCCAAGCCGAAACGGAGTTTAAGAATTTTTTGTTCGCGCTCAGTTAGAGCTCCGAGCATATCTTTAACCTGCTCCTTGAGCAACTGTCCTGTAGCCGACTCTTCCGGCGAAATAGTATCTTCATCTTCGATAAAGTCAGCCAAAACAGAATCCTCTTCATCGTCGCGAATTGAAGCGTCTAAAGACGAGATATCCTGCTTAATCTTCATTATGTGTTCAACTTTGTCGACGTCAATTTCCATCTCTTTGGCGATTTCTTCATTTGTCGGCTCACGGTTGAGTTCTTGAGTAAGTCGCCTCTGAGTACGCAAAAGCTTATTGATGGTTTCGACCATGTGAACGGGGATACGAATTGTACGAGCTTGATCAGCTATAGCCCTGGTAATAGCCTGACGAATCCACCATGTGGCGTAAGTAGAGAATTTAAAACCTTTGTCGGGATCAAACTTTTCAACTGCACGCAAAAGTCCGGTATTGCCTTCCTGAATAAGATCTAACAGGTCTAGACCACGACCTACATAACGCTTGGCAATAGAAACCACTAGACGCATATTGGCTTCAGCCATTTGATCTTTGGCTTCTTTGTCGCCAGCCACGACACGCTTAGCTAGAGCCAGTTCTTCATCAGCACTAAGTAGCGGAATCTTACCAATTTCCCTAAGGTAGAGACGAACTGAGTCATCAGCTACATCATCATCTAAGTAAATTGCCGTATTAGTGGCAACTTCTTCATCCTCTGCCTCCTCGGGCTCCCATTCAGCCGAGAAATTGGCTACGTCTGGTTCGGCAGCCGTAATCTCAATATTTAGATCAGCTAATTCTGTGTAAAGAGTATCGAGAGATTCAGCATTTTCTGGCGTATCTGGGAAAACTGCAAAAATATCACGCTGATCCAGGTGGTTCTCTTTTTTGCCTTTTTCAATTAGGCCTTTTCGAAGTTCGTCCAAACTAGGCTTGTCGGCAGGCTTGGCAGATTTCGACTTATTTTCTTTTTTAGCCATTAAAGGCTCCTTTCACTTGATTTAGTAGTAGGTTGTATTGCTTGTCTTGTTCCTGAAGCTCGCGTATATCAGCATCGCTGGCGTTACGCTGCAACTCAGAAAGCTTTATTTTTTCGGTTTCAACAAATTTCTTTACCAAATGTGCCTGCAGTCGAGCGGCTTCGTCATAAAGCTCGTTAAGCTCGAGGCCCTGGTATAGTTCCTCATAGAGTAATGTCTCTATTTTAACATAATCTGCCAAATTTGACACGGTTTTTAGTTTCTTGTCATCTGTTTGAAGGTCATAGTCCGAATTATTCTTTAAGAATTCAAGTAGCTCCTTGGCTTGATCGCTAAAGAGCATCTCGGCAGTAATAATCTGAATAAATTCCCTTAGAGTCTGCCTTAGTAGAACCAAGCTTAAGAATCTGTCTTGAATTTTGTTATTTTCAACAGATAATTTATCGATTTTGGCGGGAGTAGTTTTTATTTGCCTTTGGCGGGTTGGCTCAACATTGCTTGGTGTTTTCTCGAATTTTTGATCAAGTGCCTCGCGGCTGGTATCGGTTTTTTTAGCTATTAGGTTCAGGTAGTGATCACGCTCTACCTCATCACTTAAACTTCTTACTACCGGTAAAAGTACGTCGCTAAATTGACGTTTGCCCCTGGCTGACTGAATATCCAACAGCTTTTCGTAACGATCAACTAGCCAGTCCAAAGCGTACTGATTTTGATTAATTGCCTGTTTCCACGCCTCGGGATCTAGCTTAATAAGTTCATCGGGGTCTTTACCGGAAGGTATGTTAATTATGCTTAGGGAGATTTTGACTCTGGAAGCAATCGGGATGGCTCTTTCGGTGGCGTTTATACCCGCCTTGTCGGCATCAAAACATAATCTAATGTCGTCGGTAAAACGACTCAGTGTTTTTAGGTGCGGTTCAGTTAAAGCAGTGCCAGCGGTGGCCACCACTTGACGAACGCCAGCTCCATGACTAGCAATAACGTCCAAGTTACCTTCCACTAAAACTGCGTAGGTAGATTTTCGGATTGCTTCTTTGGCAAGGTGAAGGCCATAAACATGGCGACTCTTGTCGTATAAGACAGTCTGCGGCGTATTTATATACTTGGGTGCTTTGGGATCATCACCAGGCATTGACCGGGCAGTAAACCCAATCACCCTACCCTGCGCATCTTGCAGCGGAATCATCAACCTGCCCCTAAACATATCTTGAACCCCACCTCGGTAATTGGCCGCCGTTAGTCCGGCCTGTTGAAGCTCATTACGATTAAATCCCTTCGATTCGGCAAATTTTATTAAGGCCGAGCCGTTATTTGGTGAGTAGCCCAACCGCCACTCTAAAGCTGTACCCTTGCTAAAACCTCTTTCCTTAAGCACATAATTAAGTGCGTCTTTATTCTTCGAAAATTGAACCTGATAAAATTTAGCTGCTAAATCTAGAAGCTCGTAAAGCCGTTCTTTGTTTGGCCCTGATTTACTGCCACGTGAACCGTACTGATCTAAATCAACGCCAACTTTTCTAGCTAAAAGTTCTAAAGCACCTTTAAAATCTACTCCCTCTACTTCCATAATAAAGTCGAAGGCGCTGCCACCTTTACCTGAGCTAAAGTCTTTCCATATCTGTTTATCGGGGCTAACTACAAAGCTTGGCGTTTTTTCATCGCTAAACGGGCTCAAGCCTTTCCAGTTACGACCGGAACGTTTTAACGGAACGTATTCTCCAATGACGTCCTCAATAATAACTCGCGACCTAACTTCCTCAACGGCGTCCATATTTACTTATTGTACGCCAAGCAACTTGGTTATGGTTTAATTAATTCATGCCTTTAAAAACTTCTAGCTCATCTAATGCCCGTGGTGCATACATTCCACCCGAAATCGAAAAGGCCATGGCCGATCACATAAATCAATCGATGCCGGCCCACCTTAAGCAGTATCAGAGTAGTGGCGCCTATGTACCAGAGCATGTTGAAAAGGCCATGGCCGACCACATGGAAAAAACCATGCCGGACCACCTGCAGGAATACATTAATCCTTACCTACAGCAAAATGTAGTGTCGCCAAATGCTAAACCGAATGTTGCTACACCTCAGCAACAACCGCCAGTAGTCAGGCCAAATGTAACTAAAACTATAAGTTTTGAGCCGACAGCCGCTGCCGCACCCCCACAGGCTGAGCCAATACAGTTTCCAGCACCGGATCAAACCTCACAGACGCCACCAGAAAATGCCTACGATTTTATAATGAACCCCGAAAAACCATCCAGAAAAACAAACCTGGCGCTACCAAAATCCTTAGGCCTAAAATTAGTCGTAGTTAGCGGTGGAATTCTGGCGCTCATAGTAGTTTTTATTATATTCAAGAGCCTACTTAGCGGAGGCGGCAGTTATACGGCTTTTATCCCAGTAGTTCAAGAACAACAAGAGTTAATCCATCTAACTAGTAGTATTACCCCTCAGCAATCACTTTCCGCTAACGATCTTAACTTTAACGCGACCACTCAGCTAAGTGTGACGAGCTCCCAAGCGGCACTGTTAACATACCTCAAAACCCATAAAGTTAAGGTCTCGACCAAGCAGCTTAATCTAAAAGTTAGTAGTACCGTTGATAATCAGCTTACTACTGCTCAGACAGCTGGAACATTCAGGCAAACTTACGAAGAAACAATGCTATCTCAATTAAACGCATACAAACTAAATCTGGCTCAGGCATATAAAACAGCCGGTAAAAACGGCAAAACCCTTCTAAACGACGACTATGTTCAGGCTCAGTTGCTAATTAATCAGCTCCAGCAAGCTGCCGCTGGTAGCAGTTAAGTTAGACTGCCGCCAACTAATTGATAACTATGCATAATCAAACCTTGAATTTCTTCCCAGTTTAACTGACCGGTAAGCGTAATAGTGTTCCAGTGCTTTTTATTTAGATGGTAACCAGGCATAACTTCATCGTACTTATCCCTCAACAACTTACTGAGCTCAGGGTCACATTTAAGGCTCAGTCGCAAGGGGGTCTTGTCCTCAGCAATTAGAGCAAACATTTTATCGGCAATTTTATAAACCGCCACATCCCCGCCAAAAGGATAATCCAATTTGGCCTCGGGTAAACTTAAAATATAAGCTTCAACTGTCTTGTGATCCATTCTTGAACCATTCTAAATAATTTTGAAGTTCGGCAATCGAAGCTTGAATATCGTCGAAGGCGCGGTGAACTTCGCGCTTTTCAAAATGCTGATCGTACTTAGCTTGCATCACGACCTTCCAAGAGCTAACATCGAGCATTCTGTAGTGCAGCTTGAGATCCATGCGCGGCCAGTAGTGTTTAATAAAGCCTCTGTCGTTATGAATACTGTTGCCAGCAAGAATAGCCGGTTCATCGCCAAATTGAGATTCAATAAGTTCAATCATCTCGTTTTCTATTTGCGCCAAGGGTTTGCCGTTTTCAATCTTGCGCATAAATTCATCACGATTTTCTGGATAACTAGCCCACCAAGTATTCTTCTGCATGCGCTCCGCCACGAGTTTAGGCGGTTGCTCAACAATTGCTTCGTAACTGGCTAGGGTTTTAAAGTTAAAATCGGTAATTTCAGCAGCAATTTCTAAGATTACATCGTTCACCGGATCAAGCCCGGTCATCTCTAAATCAACCCACAATAATTTAGTCGGAACGGCCATTTTATCTATCATTGGTTACATTATAGCTGAAGATCGGATTAAGCGGCTCGGGCGGCACTCAAAGCGTCACTGTACCACTTGAGCTCATCTAGTACGCCATCTAGCTGAGTTTTAGGGCCATAGGTTTGGGCCGCAACTTCAGGGTCTAAATTACCCTCTTCGTCGATGATATTGCTCATGTGCGCTATTGCACTGGCGCTCGGAATAACAACGGCCCGTGACTCGGACAAAATTTCTTTAAGATGTACGGCCGCTCGTGCACCACCAACCGTACCGTGCGAAGCTATTGCTACCGGCTTACGCATAATTTCCCAAGTAATGTAGTCAATGGCGTTTTTAAGTTCTCCGGTAATTGAATGGTTGTACTCAGGAGTTACAAAAATGTAGGCATCAAATTCAGAGATTTTGTCCAACCATATTTTAACTTGAGGGTCGATTTGCCTTTCCGGGTTAAACCTTGGCGAAACAGGTTCGTTAAAAAACGGCATGGGATAATCCTTAAGATCAATATGTTCTACTTCAAGCCCGTCTTTAGAGCTAGCTGTTTTTGTAATCCACAAGGATTGATTAATAGTTTTGCGGCCACTTCTAGTAGATCCGGTAATTACGGCTAGTTTCATATGTTTGCTCCTTAGTGCTATACTTTTTATAGTCTTTAATACAATCAAGTATAAAGACAATACTATATTTTGTAAAGTAATGAGCAATACATCTGTTATAAATCATCAAAATCCAACCATTGAGCCAAAGGTTGGATGCATTGCTGCCAGTATGAAAGTCATTGGTAACAAGTGGACGGCGCTAATTCTTAGGGATCTATTCAGCGGCCCAAAACGATTCTGCGAACTTGAAAAGTCAGTCGGCAATATTAATCCTCGTACCTTGAGCCAGCGCCTCGACGATCTTGAAGAATACGGTATTGTAACTAGAAAAAGTTATGCCGAAGTTCCGCCTAGAATCGAATATACACTCACCCGCAAAGGTGAAGACTTGCTACCAATACTCCAGCAAATGGTTGCCTGGGGCAATAAATATCAATAGATATAAGCTAAAGGCTGTCTGGAGCAACTATACCTAGTAGTGCCAGGCCATTGTTCAAAATTGTTGCGTAGTGTTCAACAAGTCCAAGGCGAATTGGCTGGCGCGGATCATTTATAACCCTGTTATGTTCATAGAACCGGTTAAAGACTTGAGCCAGTTCATAAATATAAGTACAAAGAATATGCGGTGAATACTCCGCCGTAGCTTTTTCGATAACTTCGGGGTATTCGGTAATCTTTCTTAATAAGCTCCGCTCGCCTGTTTCCAGTTCAACACTCTCAGCAAGCTGCGAGTCGGAATCAGATTTTCGAAGTATTGAACATGCGCGCGCGTGTGCATACTGAAGATACGGTCCGCTGTTTCCTTCTAAACTTACAGATTCAGCAGGGTCATAAATAATGTCGCCACCTAAACGATTTTTTAGAAAAGCATACTTAACGGCTCCAAGAACGGTTGAATCAGCGGCTTCGCGGCCGGCGGCGGATAGTGCCTGCTCTGTAACGTTAAGCACTTCGTTGGCAGGAATAATATTGCCCTTACGACTGCTCATCTTAACGCCGCCGGCCAACCGCACCATGCCGTGGGGCAAATGCAAAGACTTAGAGGCTAACTCTGGTAAGAACTGCTCAATGGCCTTAAGGGTGACTGCCATGTATTGTTCTTGCTCGTTGGCCGTAATCACAATCGATTTATCAAACTTATAATCGTCGAATTTCTTAAGAATTATGCCGACTTCCTTGGCTTCGTAGGTTGGTAAACCTTCTCGATTTATAAAAACCCTGGTGTGAAGACCGTAATTCTCGCCTTCAAAAATCACAGCTCCATCCGATTCAGAAAAAACAGATCCAATATGATCTTTAACAGCCGCTAGTCCAATATCCGCAACTTCACTTTCTGGGTAATACTTCTCCATTTTGGTGCCAAGTCGTTCATAAAAAGCGTCAAAGGCGGCGTAGCTCCATTCTCTACATTGCCAGTAAATTCGAGCCAGTGGTGATTCGTGATCATTTTCTGCATGTAGTTTATAAACTCGTTTATTAAGTTCAACCATTTCGGCTTTGGCAGTTTCGTTAGTTTCGAACGAGTTATTGCCTTCTACATAAGCTGTGCTGAGCCATGTAGCTCGTTCATCAACCGGAATTTGACTCAGCTTATCTGGGTTTTCTCCGTCCAACCTCTGAAGAATAGCCCACATGGTTTTGCCAACATGAAGTCCAACATCACCGCCGTAGTTAACGCGGTGGATGTTGCCGCCGGCATTTTCTAGCAAGTTAGCGATGGCATCACCAACAATAGTCGTATAGACATGTCCAGCGTGCAGCAATTTAAACGGATTCGGATCAGAATATTCAGCAACAACAGTTTGTCCCTCAAATGCTCGGCTAGGACTAAGCTGGGCGGCCCGAATTAAAGATGCATCGCTTAGCTTAATATTCACAAAACCCGGACCGGCCACAGATATCTCGTTAACATCACTCTGAAGTACCTCACGCAGCTTTTCGGCCAAATTCTCACCGATATCCCGAGGACTTTTAGATAACTGTTTAGACAGCTGCAACGCAACATTGGTTGCATAGTCGCCAAACTGCTCTTCCGGCCGGGTAAGTTCAACAAAAACTTTAACCCCAAAAAGGTCTTGGCAGGCATTGGCGATTTTTTGTTCCAAATCAGTCTTCATCACAACCAGTGTAACAGATCAATAGAAGCAATCTATGTAGTTACAAGCAGCCTCGTACCACGCCAGATTAAGTTATATACGCTCGAAAGTAATATAAAAAACGAGATCACAGTAACCAACATTTGCGGATAAGATGTTAGGTGAATTAAACGATCCGATAAATCAAATAAGAGGCCTCCAGGATTAACGAGCACATCCCAGCTATTCCAACGCAAGTCGCGGCCAATGTACACGGCAATACTGCAAACTACCAAAGTTGCGGCTATCCAAGCGGCGGCTGCTCGCGGCGAAAATCGTCGCCTGAGTTGTATGTGAACCAAATACAAACTACTAAAACCAAGTAGTACTCCAGTAAATATAAAAGACGTGAACATTACGGCATCGTATAGAACATCTACCCGCTGCACGTCTTGTAAGTGAATAAAGTCGCTGATTAAGTAAAAGCTATTCGGCAGGAAAAGCAGCCACAGTAAACTCCAACCAATTGCCTCCCAACTGGACCACAATTTATGTCTTAGCACGGCCACCAACCGAAGCGCCAGCAAAAAAGGTATCCAAGCTAAAAAGAGATTCCAGATTAGATAGCTAAACTCCAAGTTGTGATTACGCAGTGCACCATACAGAAACAATCCAATTCCGGTCAAACTGGATAGCACTAGAGCCAGCAAAAATTGAGTCCTGGCCGACCTCCTAATAACCATAACTCGTTTAATTATACTCTAGGAGCGTTCTAGGGTGCGTTGCTCAGGGGTTTCGTGCGGACGAGCATAGTCGTCTTCGAGTCGCCATGTTGTGCCTAGCTCAGGAGTAGATACTTCAACTACGTCACAGTCAGTAATCCCTACTAGCCGATGTCGCTGTCCAAGCTTAGTGCTATAACCCTCTCCTGGTTGAAGCTCGGTAGTAATCAACTCACCTTCCTGATTCTCCCAGAAAACTGCCGCTTGTCCGTTCATTACTAGCCAACTTTCCTGTTTTTCGTCGTGTAACTGCAGGCTTAAGCGAGCACCTTTGTTAATGTGCAGTATTTTACCCATGTAAGGCGCGTCTTCTTGAACCCAATGAACTTCGTAACCCCAAGGTTTATCGACTTTTTTAGAGTAAGGAGCATTATTAAAATCCGTAGTATCGAATTTAGGCGGTGTTTGATCCTGGCTCATACTAATCGTCCAGTGATTTTTTAAACTTCTCAATCAGGTCTACTGGCGCAGGATTTAGACCATTTAATAGCGCTGTGTAGAGAGTTACAAAATCACCAAGTGCAATTGCCCAGAGTAAATGTTCAAGAAGATTCTGACCCTGAATATTAACAACTATAGGTGCTGGCCTCAGACCAGATAATAACCGTTCCGTTACTTCAAACCGTTTCTGAATGCGCGGGTGCTCCAAATTACTTCGTAAATCTATTACCGCGTATGGCTTGTCGACTGGTTGCTTGGTCCAGCCCATGAATTCGTTGTGATTAAATTCCGAGTATTGATTCCACCAAGCTACCTGCTTAGCATTCTCGTTGAAGCTGATCTTCCACTTGTACGCCGCCGGAGCAAGCTTGGGTCCAGCGTAAATTACCGCCGACTTGCCTATTACCTCGAGCGCAATTTTCTTAGCCGGATTTATGTCGGTAGGTACAGTTGGAAGCCAAGGCTCAACAGCCGCTTTTAAGAAATCGGCGGAGCCTTCCAGCTGGGCTATAGGGTCATGGTTTATTAGTCCGGCAGACTCTAGCAAAATAAGCAGAGCTTTAAGATTAAAGAAAACGGCGTATCTGGGCTGCTCAGCTTTAGGTAATAAAGCCAAAGGATAACCTTTTTCATTGGCTATATCAGCAAGTTTGCCACCTCCAGCAATAACTGCAATCTGCGCACCCTTAGCTTCTGCCTGCTCTAAGGCGCTGAGTGTTTCCTCAGTATTGCCAGAGTAGCTGGCAGCAATAAAGTAAGTCCGGTTCGACACCGTTGCTGGTATGTCGTAGTCGCGAACAATCTTAAAAGGTATCGTGTAACCAGGCCAAACCTCGCTAATCACCGCTGCCAAAGCCGAGCCACCCATGCCGGCATAAACAATGTTGTCTACATCGACTGGTTGCTGCGATGTTTCGAAAGATTCTCCAAGCTGCTGCCACTGTTTTTCGGCTATTCCCAGTGTATCTTGAGCGTCTCGTTCGTGAATTAACTTTAGGTCGTCCAGCATGTACCCTCCTTATTTCTTGTGCTTAAGAGCACAATTTGTATATAGTATAGCCTAAGAATCATCACTAGGGGGGCACATGTTTAATCATCAAGACGATAATAATCCGGGCGGCGATCCGCAGAGCGAAGACGCCATCATTGCCAACGCCTTGAGCGACGATACCTCTAGCACCGACAACAATCCTCAATCCAACGATCTAACAGATCCAATAATCACAGACATGGATATGTCTGGTGGCACCTTAGGTTCGCAGGAAACACCGGTAGAAACCCCATCCGGAACCGTTTCGCCCGAAATTCCTGCCGAGCTTACAGAAGAATCTGCCACCCCTCCAACCGAGCCAGAAGCCAAGAATTTAGAAGATGTAATCTCACCCGCCGGTGGCTTTCCAAGGCAGCAAACTTTTCCGCAGACCAACAATCAAGTTCCAGATCTACCCGCACCTGAAAGTGGTGACCCAACACCTGCAGACGATTCAAACAGCGACAACTCCAACGATGATTTAATCAACATTAAGCACAAGGCACTCACAGAGCTAGCACCGTTCGTGGATGAACTAGACCTAACTGCCGAAGATAAATTTCAAACTGTGATGATGGTAATTCAAACTAACGATGACCGCACTCTTATCGACAAGGCGTTCAAGCTAGCCCACGCGATAGAAGATGAAAAGATCAAAGCCCAGGCCCTGCTCCAAGTAGTCAACGAGATCAACTACTTCACTCATCAAAAAGAATCATAGAAATTAGTGTAGCCCTAGAAGGCTACATCATTCCACCCATGCCACCCATGGCGGCACCGCCGCCGGCGGATTCTTCTTTGGGAACTTCAACCACCAACGCACCCATTGTCATGGCCGTACCGGCAATAGAAACAGCGTTCTGAATTGCCTCTTTAGTAACTCGAGCCGGATCGATAATCCCAGCTGACTTTAGATTAACCAATTTGCTAGGATCGTTAACGTTCACCCCCTCACCCGGCTTACCTGCCTTTACTGCTGGTAGCCACTCGTCGGGATTCAACCCTGAATTATCGAGCAAGATCCTAAAAGGTTGTTGCAAGGCGTTTCTAAGAACATGCATACCTGCAATCTCACTAGAAATTCCAAGTGTGAATTCAAGCTCTTGACCCGTTACTTCGTTCTTAGTTTTGGCTTTGCCACCGGTTGGCAAGACCATAGCATCTGAAATATTCAATAAGGTTACGCCGCCGCCTGGCACAATACCTTCGTCCAAAGCAGCTTTAACAGCGTGAACGGCGTCGTCAACACGGAATTTCTTTTCTTCAATCTCGGTTTCGGTAGCGCCGCCAACTTTAATTACGGCAACCTTGCCGGAAAGGGCTGCTCGGCGTGTTTCCAAGTTTTCTTTGTCGTACTCACTGGTTGCCTGGGCAATCTGAGTATTTATCTGAGCAATGCGGGCTGCAACTTCAGCTGGCTTGCCACCGCCCTCGATTATAGTCGACTCGTCCTTGTTGGCGATTACGCGGCGGGCACTGCCCACAACGTCGATATCAACATTCTCAAAAGTCATTCCGCGGTCTTCGGTAATCACCTGCGCGCCGGTTAATATGGCAATGTCATTTAGAATGTCTTTGCGTCGGTCACCAAAGGCCGGAGCTTTAATTGCAACGGTGTTAAATACACCTTTTAATCTGTTTAGAATCAGCGTACCGAGTGCTTCGCCCTCCACGTCTTCGGCAATCAGCACTAAGTCTTTCTTGCCGGTTTGGGCAACTTTTTCGAGCAGCGGCAAAAAATCCTGAATACTAGAAATTTTCATGTCAGTAATAACTACAGCCGGCTTGTCGTAAACAGCTTCCATGCGCGCTGTATCCGTAACCATGTAGGGACTAACAAAACCCTTGTCTAGGGTAAAACCTTCAACAACTTCAGACTCTAAAGAAAGTCCCTGACCTTCTTCTACGGTTACCACTCCCTCTTTACCAACCTTATCGATAACATCGGCAATTAGTTGACCAATCTCGGCATCGCCGGCAGAAATTGTTGCAACTTCGGCGACTCGAGATTTTTTACCCTTTATGTCTTCCGCCAAAGATCCTAGCTTGGTGATTACATCGTGAGAAGCTGATTCCAACCCTTTGCGCAGCTGCATTGGATTGTGGCCGGCGGCGATCAGTTTGTTAGCTTCGTTCAGTATGTGATAAGTCAAAACTGTCACAGTTGTGGTTCCGTCGCCGGCCACGTCGTTCATCTTGGAAGCAGCCTGTTTTATTAACTCGGCACCAACTTTATAACCAAGCGTTTCATCGTCAACATCTTCTAACTCAACGCCTTTGGCTACTGTCACGCCGTCGTGAGTAACGGTTGGAGCACCAAAAGCCTTGCTAATAACAACGTTGCGGCCTTTAGGGCCCATGGTAGTTTTAACTGCGTTATATAAAATCTCAGCACCGGCCAAAACTCTGGCTCGAGCGTCTGCGTCATAAAATACTTTCTTTGCCATGCTAAACCAATCTCCTATTTAACGGTCGCTAAAATGTCTTCTTCACGCACCAGTATATAGTCCTGGCCATCCACTTTTACATCTGTTGTGCTGTAACTCTTATAAACAATCCGGCTGCCAACTTTAACTTGTTTGGCGTTTGGTCCCACTGCTACCACTTTGGCAGTCTTTGGTTTTTCTTGAGCCTTGTCTGGCAGGTATAAGCCGCTAGCTGTTTTGGTTTCAGCGGCTTCGCCTACTGCAACAACATAGTCGCCTAAGGGCTGTAAAGGTGTGCTCATACAGTAACCTCCTAATTAGTCATAAATAGCAGCTGTTTCCTCGCAAAAAACACCTGCCGTTAGCACTCAATATACCGGAGTGCTAATTCTCGGTCAAGCCCCTGGTTATTTAATCCTATTAGGATTAGGGAAAGTTTCGGCTACTAACGATTCAACATCAACTTCATGATGAGGATCTCGTAGGGTGTCCCTAGTTTCCATTAAAATTTTACCCAGCCAGTTACGACCCTGCGCGTTTGGATTGGGAGGTGGCGGAGATACGCCCCAAAATCTATCATTCCAGTTATTACCTTCGATTATTTCTGTGTCACCGGTGTTTAAAAGGCGCTCTGCCAACTCTGGATTTAAGATGAACTTAGCCAAAACTGCTGCCCTCATAACAGAGATCTTCGTACTATCGTCCCAGTCCTCTCTAACGGGGCTACCCGACCTTTCAAGGCTTCCCAAAAGCTTCTTTGCACTCTTGCCGTCTTTAGCCATCATAACTACCATCCTAGCTTCGGGCATAACTAGCCGAGCTGGTAAGTAAAGCTGCTCTGCGGAGCCAACGACTATACCGTCGGGCGTCTTTATGCCAACTTCCAAAGGAAACATGTTACTTAGATAGGCATTTTCACCCTCAAATCTGTTAATTGATTTTTCTAGGTTACCTTTTTCATTAAGAAACCTGTTGGTATAGATATCGGGATAGCCCACTCTATCTACAAAATCGTCAGCTGGGTCTATTCGGGGTTCATTTCCGCCTTTGTATCTGTCGGGAAATTTATCTGAGGGGTCTTTTCCGCCCTCAAATCTGTCAGGAAATTTATCCGGAAGATCTTTGCCACCTCTATATCGATTAAAGGAGTCGCCTGCCATTTAGCTAACCTCTGCTCCATTGGATGTTAACAAAACACCTGCCAGCTCAGCCAACCTAGCGACTCGCTTCTGCTCCAACTCCTCACGACTTAGCCGTCTTAGCTCATGCTTAGTGATTTCAACCGATGGGACATCATATCGATAATCCGGAACCAGCCTTACAATTGCCGGTACTTTGCGCCTGTTCATAGGCGTACCGTCATCGTGAACTTCGCCTTCTGGGAATCGACCGGCTATAATGCGGCAAGATTCTGCAAAACCGTAGTTAGCAACAGAGTGCATACCAGATATGTAACTGTTATGGGCTGGATGTGCAGTCTCGGCATGATGTGCCATAAAGTAGGCCTTAACGGGTATTGTGTCGCCGTCATCCTTGGCAGGGTCTATAAGTAATCCGTTTTCAATCCGATCACGAGACGCAGTTATAAGATTCATTTCGACTGAACCAGCCTTGAAAAACCTGTAAAAAGTGCCGCTCTCGTGGCTAAGCTTACCGAAGGCAGTTCTCATTTGGCGACCACTCAATACCCAGTCGTCGAGAAGCACAATTTTGGCATTATCAGGGTCAGCATCTAAATCTTCGGGTTCGCTAACTAATCTGCCCGAGTAACGCTCCAGGTCCTGATCGCTAAAAGTTTCCAGAATTTTATTGCGCAAATAGCCACCACTTTTCTGATAGTCGGTTTCGCCAAGGTTATCCGTAATCGTCCATACGCATAGTTTGCGTGCCGGGTCGGCGTCAAGATAAGCCTTCCAGGTTAAACCAATGGCCGACGCAGCCTCTCTAAATTCCTGCTCTCCTATGAAAGTCATATTCTCTAGCATGTCCATAGCTTTGGCAACCGTGGGTGAGGGTTCTTTACCTGGTTCATGCCACTGTTCTTTGTATTTAATAAAGCCTGTCAAAAACCCGTTAAGTTGACGTAAACCTTCAATCTCAGTTGAACGTTCAATTGATATAGCGGGGTCGGCGTTTACCTGTTTATATGATTTCTGACCGTTACTAGCAGCCTGAAAAAGCGTTGTCCTAGTCCAATCCTTTAACTGATCCTCGAATCTTGGAGCTTCTTTTACAAAGTGTTGGCTCTCCCAGTCTGTAACAACTTCTGAATCAGCATGTGAAGCCTCGCCCCCAGCAACCATAATTGACGAGTATTCGCCAAGTTGATGCTGCGGTCTTTCTAGTGTTGAGTTTTGGTGCAATGTATCGGCCATAACTGATGGTTATTATAGCAAATTTTTCCCTTTTCGTCAACCTGTTGGTTAAGATGGTTTTTTAGAGATTTTGCAATGCCAGATGAGCCGTGCCAATTTCGTCCCATGGGTTCTCGCCATTGGCCCGCTCAATCGTCTTTTCGTGTCCCTTACCAAGGAGTAAAACCGTATCGCCTGCTGCGGCTCTTTTAACTGCAAAGTTAATGGCCTCAGTTCGATCGTGTACCAAAAACAGGTCTTTGTTGCGAATTTTTCCGGCTTTTTCGGCTCCTTCGGCAATTTGATTCATAATCTGCTCGCCGTCGATATCACGATCGTCTTCCTCTGTTATCACTACCTCGTCGGCGTATTGGCCGGCCAATTCGCCCTGCACTGCCCTCTTAGCCTCATCGCGCCGGCCGGCTGACCCAAACATTACAATTAGTTTGCCCTTTACTACGGGCTTTAGGTCTTTGAAAAGTTTCTCAAAACTGTCCGGGGTGTGGGCGTAATCTACTATCAAATCAAAGTTTTGACCCTCGTTAATTTGGGTCATGCGACCCTCCACTGCTTGCAGAGCGCTAATGCCCTTCTCTATCTGTTCCCGGCTCAATCCAACGGCACGGCCAACAGCCACGGTCGCAAGTGAATTATAAACATTGAAGCTACCTGGCAATTGGCAATCAATATCGTACTTGTCGCCATTTATTAACGCTGTAAAAGACGAACCCGACGGCTTCATATCTACGTTTTCAGCCCGCAAATCACCTGCCTTTATTCCATACGTGATCGGGATTTTAACATCGCTGGCAAAAAACTCGGCGCTAGGATCTTCAGCGTTGATTATGCCTGTTCGGAGACCCTTAGAATTTTTATTGGCAAGTTTAAATAATTTGCGTTTAGCATCTCTGTAGCGTTCAAAAGTTCCATGATAATCCAGGTGCTCGTGAGTTATGTTGGTCATCACCGCTAGGCTAAACGGCACACCCCAAGCTCGATTCTGTGCTAAGGCCTGAGAAGTAATTTCTAGCACCAACCAGTCTACCTTGGCAGCTTTCATCACCTTAAGCCGCTGCATGAACTCCGGCACCGGTACGTTAGTGTAGTGATGAATTTGCGGTTGAATATCGTCACCAACGCCCCAAGCTACGGTCGTCATTAGCCCGGTTCTAAGACCGCTTTCCCGCAACATCTTGTGAATCATAAAAGCTGTTGTGGTTTTGCCGTTAGTACCGGTTACTCCAATAACTTTGAGCCCGCGCCCCGGAAAACCGTTTATTAAGTTAAAAAAGAATGATTCGGCCAAGTGTCCGTAAGGCTCAATTGCCCTGAACATACCTGTTGGCAGCAACTTCTTTACTATTTTTCGAATGCTCATAACTACTTTTTAAGTATACTGTAACTGATGAAAATATTAGGGATCGAAACTAGTTGCGACGAAACCGCGGCGGCAGTCGTCGAAGACGGCCACCGTTTGTTAAGCAATGTTGTGGCTTCTAGCATGAATTTGCATGTGAAATACGGCGGAGTGGTGCCAGAGATTGCCGCCCGCAGTCACATTGAAGTAATTATGCCGGTAATTAATCAAGCTCTGGATCAGGCCAACTGCACCTGGGACGACATTGACGGTATAGGGGTTACCTATGGCGCGGGGCTGGGCGGCAGCCTGTTAATTGGCGTTATGACCGCCCGGACGCTGGCCATAACCTTGAACAAACCACTCTACGCTATAAATCACGTTGAAGCCCACGTTTACGCCAACTTCTTAACCGACACTCCGCTTCCGGGATACCAATTGCCCGCCGCCCAGCCCGCCTTCCCCATGCTAGCGATTATTGTCTCTGGTGGGCACAGCCAGTTAGTACTATTCAAAGATCACTTTGATTACGAAATTTTGGGGCGCACTCAAGACGACGCCGTTGGTGAAGCTTTCGACAAAGTCGCTAAAATTCTTGGACTGCCCTACCCTGGCGGCCCTTCGGTGTCGGCCGAGGCCCTCGAGGGTAATCCTAAGGCCTACAAACTACCCACGGCCAAGATGAGTAAGTATGATTTTAGCTTTAGCGGCCTCAAAACAGCCGTTCTAAGGCTGGCTCAGTCAGAGATAGGTGAAGGTTACGATTTCCCTTCTATGAAGCTCTCCGAGCGTCTCAGTGAGATTCAGAAGGCCAATGTAGCCGCCAGTTTTCAGTACACAGCCGTTCAGACCATTGTCGACAAAGCCAAACTAGCCTGTGAAGAGTATTACCCCAAGAGTGTAGTTATAGCCGGCGGTGTTGCTGCCAACACGGAGTTAAGACGTCAGCTCAAAGAATCCCTGCCCTTGCCCGTTAGTCTTACAGATCTCAAACTATGTACCGACAACGGCGCTATGGTAGCCACCCTAGCCTGTTTCAAAGCCAGTCTTGGACAAGATCAGGCCGATCCGTACAGTTTAGACATTCAGCCCAATCTGTCGATGTAGCTTTAGTTCTCTTTTTGTTCTTATCTTTAATTTCCTAACAAAATCCCCTGTTTCATTAAAAGTTCATTAAGTTTAAATGAACGAACAGAGGTGATATGATATTTATATATGAAGTTACCAAAGGTCTACGAGCCTGGTCTTTACGAGGCCGACATATACGCGTTATGGGAAAAGAGCGGGGTATTCAAGCCCTCAGACTCTGGAGACACCTACAGTATTGTTATGCCGCCGCCCAATGCCAATGCCAAGTTACATATTGGTCACGCGTTAACGGCTTCTCTGGAAGATATTGCTGCTCGTTATCATCGGTCAACAGGCAAGTCGGTACTGCTGCTGCCGGGTGCTGATCACGCTGGCTTCGAAACACAGTCAGTGTACGAAAAACACCTTGCCAAAGAGGGCAAAAGTAGGTTTGATCTTTCACGTGAACAGATGTACCAGCAAATTTGGGACTTCGTGGCACTCAATCGCGACAGCCTGGAAGAGCAGATGCGCAAGATGGGTATTGGCTGCGACTGGGAACACTACACATTCACTCTAGATCCAAAAATAGTTAATCAGGCCTACAAAACCTTTAAAAAGATGTGGGACGAAAAGCTCATTTACAGGGGTGAGAGACTTGTTAACTTCTGTACTTTTCACGGTACGGCTTTTGCCGACATTGAAGTGGTTTACGAAGAAGAGCAAGGGCATTTGTGGGACATTCGTTACCCGCTCGTGGACGGCAGCGGCGAGATTATTGTAGCCACTACCAGGCCGGAAACACTTCTCGGCGACACCGCAGTCGCAGTTAATCCAACCGATGACAGATACAAACAGTTCATTGGTAAAACAGTTAAATTACCTCTAACGCATCGCGAAATTCCTATACTAGCCGACGACTTTGTAGACACCAAGTTCGGTACTGGAGCTGTTAAGGTTACGCCGGCTCATGACCCGAACGACTTTGAGGTAGGCAAGCGTCACGATCTGCCTTTTATATCTGTAATTAGCTCCGAAGGTAAGATGATCGAAGTCCCCGAAGCCTACCGTGGCTTAACCGTGGAAGAGGCCCGCCAAAAAGTTGTTAAAGACCTGGAAGAGCAGGGGCTTTTGGTAAAAACCACCGGTCACAAGCACAGTGTTGGCCACTGTTATAAATGCGGCACGGTAATACAGCCCTTGCTCCGTGAGCAGTGGTTCGTAGATATGCACCCGCTGGCCAAGAAGGCCATCGAGACCCTTAAAGATAACAAAGTTAAGTTCTACCCTGACGGTAAGAAAGACCAACTGGTAAGTTACCTCGAGGGCTTACACGACTGGAACATTAGCCGCCAGATTGCCTGGGGTATACCTATTCCGGCCTTCCAGAACCTCGACGACCCCGATGATTGGATCTACGATGAGCGCGTTACCGAAGAAACAATTCATGTAGGCGATAAGACCTATCGCCGCGATCCAGATGTATTCGACACCTGGTTTAGTAGTAGTTCTTGGCCTTATGCCACGCTTGACTACCCAGACGGCGACGACTTTAAGCGTTTTTACCCCACTAGCCTCATGGAAACCGGCGGCGAAATTTTATACCCCTGGGTGAGCCGCATGCTCATGCTAGGACTCTATTTAACAGATGATGTACCGTTCAAAGAAGTCTATATTCACGGCTACGTCATGGCCGAGGACGGCTCTAAAATGAGCAAGTCAATCGGCAATGTGGTTGATCCCCTGCCTGTTATCGAAAAATACGGCTCAGACGCCATGCGCATGGGCATAATTAGTGGAAGGGCAGCCGCAGTTAACAGGGGTTACGATCAGAGAAGGGTAGAGGAAGCTCGCAACTTTGCCAACAAACTTTGGAATATTGCCCGCTACATAGAAGACCTGGTCGGCGACACCGATAACGGGGAAGGGGTTAAGCTCGAATCACTGGTCGACCATTGGATAGTGGACAAATTACGAACATCGCGCCAAAAAATTGAAGCCGACATGGTACATTACGGCTTTAGCGAGGCTTACGACACCTTGTATCACTTTGTATGGGATGATCTAGCCGACTGGTACATTGAAGCCAGCAAGGCTCAACCGAATAAGGGGCTTCTAAAGTATCTGCTGGAGCAAGTTTTGCTGATGGCACACCCGTTTGCACCCTTTGTAACAGAGACAATCTGGCAAACTCTGGCGTGGGAGCAAGACAGCATTCTGGCCGGCCGAACACTCGGCAAGATTATTGGCAGCGACGAAAATAAGGCTAAAGAGTTTGCCGAGGTTCAGGGAATAATTAGCGAAGTCCGCTATATTCTTAAGGCCCTAAAAACCTCCGGTATCACTCTCTACTACACCGACTCAAAACTTATCGAAGAAAATTCAGCCGTCATCAAAAAAATGGCCTATTTACGTGGTGTAACAGAGGTAAAAGCAGGCAAGGGCCTTCACCTTACGAGTACCAAGCAAAACTGCTGGCTCGACATAGACCAAAGTACTGCACAGGCCTTCGTTGTTGATATGCGTCAGAAGCTCGTGCAGCACCAAAACAGCATAGAGCAGCTAAACAAGCGCCTGAGTAACGAAAACTACGTTAAAAACGCTCCTAGGAGCGTTGTAGAGCAGACTAAAGACCAGATTAAGTCGGCCGAAGAGGCGATCGAGACTATCAAAAGCGAAATTACCCGCTTTGGCGTTTAGCCTTAGTCCGCTTTGTGTAGATTACTTTGTGTTGATTAGGTTTATTTCTGTTGCTCGGCTGGTTCAAGTGCGCGGCGCACATTATCTACAGATTCATCTAGCCTAGAGTCGTCGAACCACATAACGTGCCAGCTTAACTTGGCAGCGGCCATTAGATTAACTCTGGTGTCATCGATCAGCATAATTTCTTCGGGTGGAACGCCGGCTTTGTCTTGCGCCAGATGATAAATTCCGGCCTCGGGCTTGATCACTGCTAGTTCTGAGGAGTCAATAACGGCGTCGTAGTTAATGTCGGGTAGCTTGCCTATGCGGCGCATGGCGCTCAAAAAGCCAGGCATAATGTTGGTTAAAAGCCCCACGCGGTAGCGCTCAGAAGTCCACTTAATTAGCTCCTGCATCTCTGTTATTGGCACAATCGCATCTAGGTAATAACCGCGCCAGTCAACTTCGCTCACGCCAATGCGCTCGGCCAGTTTAGCGTTAAAGTCGTCCACGCTCATCTCGCCCCGGCAAACGTCATCGTTGTACTGCCAGTAGGCGGTTTCGATTTCGTCGGCAGTGGCACCGGTAGCGGCCGCCAGTTTGCTAAATGCTCGGTGATAATACTGAACCAAACAGCCGTTAACATCGAAGTAGATAAAGCTTACCCCGCTCTTGGTCTTAAACAGCTTGCGGGCAGCTGCGTTAGGGCTAGTTTGCCCCAGTAAATCGTTTAGATCTATGCCCACAGCCTGAGCTATCGCCTGGACGGTAAATATAGAAGGCGCCTTGATGGCGCCGCGCTCAATCTTGGTAAGTGTTGAGAAGCTAAGATTAGCCTTATGACAAAGCTGCTGCTGGGTTAAACCAGCCGCTTGACGCGCTTCCTGTAAGCGTTTGCCCAACCCCCTCTCATCCATAGCACTATAATACTAATTGTATAGGTTATTTTCAAGCTAAATTAGTATTAAACGGCTATTAAACGTGGAAGGCGAATTTTAGTATCGTCCAGAAGAATAAGGTGCTAATCACAAAGATAACGCCGACTATCGTCCAGACATTCTGAGTGTTACCGTAACCTGCTCGGCGACCTAAGCGGGTGTACGAGAACCCGGCCACGCCAGCACCGAAGAACAGGGAGTAAATAAAATCCATAAGCTTATTGTAACCTAAAAGGCTAGCCTGGCAGCAAGAGCTGCCAGCGCTTCGTGATCGGGCTCCAGGTTGGGATCACCGGTTCGGCGGGCTTCTTCTGGTGTTTCAAACGGGTAAACATGTACGTGGGCGTGGGGAACATCTACGCCTTCGATCGTCTCGCCCACGTAACTGGCTCCCAGAACGGTTTTTAGACGGACGGCGACCTTTTTGGCGGTACTCATTAATGCGGCGTAATCGGCGTCCTCCAGATCCCACACAAACTCCACCTGTTTTTTAGGGATCACCAGAGTGTGACCGGTGTTTTTAGGGTGAATATCTAGAAAGGCCAGGGTAGAGTCATCCTCGTAAATCTTGTGGCAGGGAATTTCGCCTTTAATAATCTTGGTAAAAATACTGTCTGGCATACGAATCATTATAGAGCGGGCAAGGGGATTTATGTAGCCAACAGGGGTGGTAAATGGCTGTTCATTAAATTTTCATTAAATTTGGCGGTTTACTCTGGGCTTATGCTTTGCCGTAACGCTTAGGCAGCAGATAGTTTGGCGTATCTATGCTGTCGAATATAACACATATGTTATTTAAGTCGCTCTTGGGGCTAGGCCTATTAATTGTAGGGGTTTTAGTTTTGCTTTTTATAGGTGTTGCCGGTGCAGTTGGCGGCGATTTGGACGACGACTGGAGTTCGCCTAGAGCAATGAGCATAAAGCGCATTAGTGATTTACCACGCGGACAATACGAAACAAATCTTATTAACAACATGGACTGCACGCAGCTAACTTTCCGATTTACCGGCTCTTCGGACATGCAAAGCGGCTGTTTTGTACACTCGGCATACGGACTACTGGACCCAGACAACGCGGTAGTTATTTTTAACAGTACCGATGAAGCACTAAGGCTCCTTGGGTACACGCCACAACAAGTTTTGATCCCCTGGCCTAATGCTGGAAATTTAATAGCCTTACAAGCATCTTCTAACGGAGGTAGTTACATAAGTATTTACAAGCATCCCATCATCAATTTAAGTGAGCAAAGAAGCGTTTTTGGACAGTTGGTTTCGAAGCAGCTTACTGCGCCTCCAGACCTACCAATTAAAGATGTTGCCGGGCAAAACATGGCAATAAACGTTCAGAGTATGGCGTTTTCGGCAGGTGGAAGTTGGCTAGTGGCAGAAGATATGCACGGGAGCTTTGTAAGAGTTAATTTGGCATCATTGCAAGTATTACCTTTTGCGCCAGCCTATGCGCCGATTGGAGCTCCCGGTCTGCAGCGAACTAAGGCGGCAGTAAGTAGCGACGGTCAATTCGTAGCAATTGCCAACGACAGCGCCGGGGAATTCAAAATATACAATCTTGCTACCTGTAAAACTAGTGCTGGCTTCCAATATCAAAACTGTAATTACTCAGATTACCTACCGTTCATTAGTCAACAAGTTCCGTCGGTTCAAAGTATTAGGCACGTGAGATTTGTAAACGATCATCTATTGAGTTTCGAGGTTCACACTTCTAACGGTACCGGCGAAGGTATTTACGAACTCTCACCGCGGCAATCGATCGATTCATTAATAGACTATCTGGCACTCGGCGACTCCTACACATCTGGTGAAGGAGCTTTCGACTACATATTAGGAACTGATACCGACGATAACGGTTGTCATTTATCGTTTAGATCGTATCCCATGCTTTTAACTAAAGATTTATTTGGATCTATTGGCGGCCATTCTGTGGCTTGCTCAGGTGCTGTTATTAACGATGTTGGTAGCACAAACGATAACTACTTTGGACAGGTTAGGAATGTGCCTAGTATTACACAATTAAAACAGATAAACGCAGCCTTTTTAGGCACAATATTCTCGGAATATAAGCCGGGTTATATAGCCCAACAACGGTTCGTCGGCCAATACCAACCAACTGTCTTAACGGTTTCGGTTGGCGGCAACGATATAGGTTTTGGGGATATTATTCAGCGCTGTGTTGAGCCTAAGCTAAGCCCGCACAAAAGCGATTCGGTATGCTTTAACACTTACGAGGATCGCTTAGAGGTTACGGACCTGATTGATCGCACCGTCAATAAGTTTATTGGTTTATATAAGCAGTTAGCGGCAGCCTCGCCAGGTTCAAAAATATTCGTGGTTGGCTATCCCCAAACAGTCTACAAAGACGGAAATTGCGCGGTGAATGTTCACCTTAGTAAAAGTGAGCTCGAGTTTACCGTAATGCTTACGGATTACCTAAATGCTTCAGTATCGGCCGCTGCTGCAAAAGCTGGCGCCAGCTATGTAGATATTTCCGACGCCCTCAATGGTCATAGATTATGTGAAGCCGCCAGTTACAACATTGCAGTAAATGGTTTGACTGCCGGCAAAGATGGTGCGGTGTTAGGCATAAAAGTTTTTGGCAAAGAAAGTTACCACCCTAATGCTCTAGGTCACGAGCTAATCGAGCAGGCAATTCTAAAGCAAACCCATAATCTCGCCACAGGCAACTCCGGTGGTGGTTCAGATAATCAAGCACCCCGAGTGCCTAGCAAACAAATACTAGACGCGCCCGCCACTGGCAGAGCGATAAACAGTTTGGTAGTTGACGACAACATGGTTGATAGCGTTGTAATCAGAGGCAGCTCAACCAAACTTCAAGTAGCGGGTATAGATGACGGTTTAAAGCCATATAACACATATGTGATACGGCTCGACGGAACATTTGGAGACGTTATTAGTAACGTTGTGGCTGATCAAGAGGGCAACATTACTAACTCGTTACAAATACCTGCACAAGCTGAACCAGGCGGCCATAGCCTGGACATTACAGGTGTTGGAATAGGTGGAAGCCCTATCGATATAACCATGCCAATTTATGTTGGCTCGTCAGAACAAGACCTCGACGGCGACGGAATAATAAATAACAAAGATAGTTGTCCTAGTGTGTCTGGCTCGTCCGTAGATGATGACTCAGACGGCCAAGATGACAAGTGCCAGGCAATAATTGGTAAGCCAATTGAAGTTTTTGCAAATTCAGGTGGATCAAATAACAATGTGTCTAGGGGAATTAACGGCGAGACGACAGTGCTTCCAAACAACGATATAAAAACAGCGATCCTCGTACCAGAAAATTCAATCGCTACAAATTTTAAAGTCAGCTCTACTTACACCTCAGCATCTAAAAGTATTAGCTCAAATGGGTCAATTAACCCCGTAAAAATTTGGCGGTCGAACGCAGCATCAAGCACCTTCACACCAGTAAAAATTTCAAAGACTAGTAGTGTTTATCATCGTCCATTGAGAGTTATTAATTGGATAGTTTATCTCGCTCTACTCATTATCGCCTGGTGGTTTTTAGTTATTACATACTACTTCTTTAAAAAGTTATTTGCGTGGTGGAACCAAGATTAAGGCTTCATGAAAAATTTCTTTATAAAATCCTTATTAAAATCGGCACTTTCTACTACAATAGATTCATGCTTTGGTTGAGACGGATACTTGTTGGGCTGTTTACACTGTTGCTCTTCGCCGCCCTAATGGCTGCTGCCGACGCAGCTGCGATTAATGCCAACTTGGCTAATCCCAACAAATTAGAATCCTGGCTAGCCGATAGCGGTATTTATAACCATGTAGTTTCCGACGTCCTTACTAAATCTCAAAACTCGAACTCTCAGAACAACTCCTACGGCTCAATTAATATTAACGAGCCAGGTGTAGTCCAGGCCGCCAACCAAGCCTTTTCGCCGTCACTTATTCAAACTAGCGTTAACACCGTAATCGACGCCAACTACGCCTGGCTCCAAGGCAAGACTAAAACTCCTACGTTTAGCATCGATCTTACTCAGGCCAAGCAGAACTTTGCAAAGAACGTAGGCAACCAAGTTACTGCTCACCTCAAGAGTATCCCGGTTTGTACTCCTCAGCAGTTAACTCAGTTACAGTTGCCCGTCGACTCTTTAACTGTAACCTGCCGCCCGCCCACGTTAGACCCTGTCGCTGAAGGCCAGAGGGTTACTCAAGATATTGCCAGTGGTGATTTCTTAAACAACTCGGTTATTACCGCCAGTACACTCGGCAACAGCAACGGCCAATCTTCCTCGCAGGTTTACTACGTAAAGTTTGCCAAACTGCCGCAGGCTTACCAAGCGGCTAAGCAGGCGCCGATTGCTGCCGGAGTTGCAGCACTAATCTTTGCACTGGCTATTATTTTCCTTGCTCGTTCACGTCGCGGCGGCCTCAAGATTGTTGCTATTACCCTAATGTTCACTGGCTTACTAATGCTGGCCATTAAATATGTTGCCGACACGGTTGTTACCAAGTATCAAGATAAAATTTTCAGTAATGTCTTTAACCTAAACCTAAAGCAGTCATTCCACGTACTACTAAAAAGTGTCGAAGCTAGCCTGGTAAAAACCTATCTTTACTTCGGCATTGGACTGATTGTTCTGGGTCTAGTTATTATTATTCTGCTCGTAATAACTCGAAACCGTGGCGACAAACCTAAGAAGGGAAGGGCACCACAGGCACCGGTCAACGACGCTCCCACCCCGCAGTCTCAGTCTAATAACACACCCGCGCCTCAGCCGCGATCAGACATTCACTTGGCCCCACCAAAGCGTCCAGCTCCAAGAACAACAGATATAAACGGCTCACAGCCAAGAACTCAGGCCACAACAGCACCAGTTCTCAAACCAACCCCAACCCGCAAACCACCAAAACCACCAAAACTAGTCCAATAAAATCTAAATCGGAAATATAACTTTAGCTATTTACTAGCTTCAAGCCTACGTTCTATGTCCTGATTCAACCGCTACAGACCATCAGATATAATCGCAGCTCTTATGGCTTTGTCTGGCTCCAAAAATGGTCCGCTCCATATAGCGGGTATTGTTCCGGAGGCTTCTAGCATCTCGCGTGTGGCTATAGGGAAATTATCTAAACCATGATGATAATCGGGGTTTCTTATAAAAGTCGAAACAAGCCATCTAATTGCAGGTGTTCTTAAAATTATGTTTTCGTTTGCGTTTGGTGCCTCGTTTTCAAAATGGCTACTTACAGGATCAAAATTGTGTTGATTGCCATAAATTGAATTTGTCATGCCTATATTTTAAAACATCACCGGTAAAAATGGATTATATATTAATGGCGGAGAGGGAGGGATTCGAACCCTCGGTACGGTTGCCCGCACACTTGTTTTCGAGACAAGCCAGTTCAACCACTCCTGCACCTCTCCGTTATCGTCTATTTTAACAGATAGCGGACGATTGCTCTGCTTGCCAAAATATGCTAAAATTACCCCTGTTGTTCAATGTTTTGAATTAATAAGCACCCGTAGCTCAGCTGGATAGAGCGTTGGCTTGCGGAGCCAAAGGTCGTAGGTTCGAATCCTGTCGGGTGTACCAAACTTCGTAATAGACAGTATATTGACTATTTATCAAGCTTATGTTATCATCATAATGTTTTCATAAAAATAAAGTTTAGAAGAAATGGACAAAATAATGACAGAAATTCCAAAACAATTCAGCGGCGATATCAAAGGATCTGCAGCGCCAGATCAACATGTTCAAGTTGAACTACAAGTTGTCGCAACACCAGATGTTTTGCCAGGCTCAACAACTGAATCATTAGCATTTTCGGGGCAAGACGGGGCAGAAACATCAAAAGCTGTTGGCAGACATGCCGTAGACAGTATGCTAAGGGGAGACTCCCCATCTACTCGTCTTCCTTTCGAAGAAAAGTATGGAATAGCCAGGACAACTGCATTTGGAAGAATTCATAAATCTTAGGCATTTAGTAGTCTAGCTTAAACAGTTTAAGTCAGGCTATAGAAGTTGAAACATTGGGCTTATGCTCGCACGTTTTAGATTTATAAGATTACAAATAAAGTTCTAACCTCAGCGACTGTGCTGTACCAATTTTCTTATGCTTGCAAATTAGATGGTATAGAGTACACAATTAAAGGCAATATGGCAGACACTTTTGCAGAATCAAGATTAAGGCCTTTAGGTTTTGAGGTAGTTGAACGTCACGAAACAAGAAACCATGCTGTTGACGCTGTTACAATGCGACTAGGCGAAACAGTTGTTAATTTTGAATGCGTTTGCCCTGCATACCCTAATGCGAGAGGGCTTGGCTGTTCTTTACATCATGATGACCACGACCCAGGTGATTCCTGGCCTGTATTTCGAGCTGAGCAGCTAGCTTTATCAGCTGAATCTCTGTAGTGCTACCCTAACCTCAGCCACCGTCTTGTACCAAAATAAATTTTTTATATTTTCGGCTGTCTATTCAAAGTGTGTGGACCGTTTAATTATTTTATCCGGTTCTTTTATCAAATATTATGGCGATAATATCCGCGTTGGATATTGCTTCTACTTGGCCAGTTTTAGATTCTTCGAGAGCTTTTCGTCTGAATAATCTTTGGAATACGTCGTTAATATCAGCGCCGGTCATATTATTGGTTTCCTTAACCAAAGCTAGAATGTCTATGTCTGGGCTGAATTTTGATATATCGTGATCTGTAATATTAGAGGTAATAATATTCGCAATTATCTCTCGCCTTCCTTGGTCGTCCGGAGAAGGTACATGAAGCTTATAATCGAAACGACCACTTCTAATTAAAGAAGGGTCTATGCTATCTATATTGTTTGTAGCGGCGACGATTAAGGTATTGGGGTTAGTGTTGGGAAGGTTATTGAGCTCCTGTTTGAAAATGCCTGCAACCTGATTCCTCTCTCTACTCGCCCCATCGTTAGCGTTTGCTTCAATTCCAATAACGCTTTCGATTTCGTCTATAAAGACAACTAACCGGCCTTCGTGTTGTTTAATTTTTGTAAACATCTCCTTAGTGTTTTTCGTCGATAAACTTAACCACATATCGTAAAGCGAAGCTCCATCGACCACCCAGAATTCACTTTCGGTTTCATTGGCAAGGGCATGAGCTAACATGTTTTTACCTGTCCCAGGATCACCGTAAAACAACACGCCTTTGGGCATAACAACACCCCATTTTTGCATGGTATCGGGATCTTTATGAATCTGTGCGATTTCTCGAAGAATTTCTTTTATGGCATGAAGGCCGCCTATGTCATCCAGGCCCCATCTAGGCTCGACGGCTTCCAATGCGTCAGTTATGTATCTGGAAGAATGATACTCTGGTGATTGCTTAGAGTATTCTTTGGTTTTATCTACTTGCTTTTGTAAAGAGGTTTTTACTTCTTTTTCATCTGGTTTCTGCTGTGAATTTGGAGATAATTCCTTAGATCCATCACTTGCAATTATTGCATCTTCCTTCTCCGATTGACTACCTTCGACTTTGTTCCACATGTCTGGACGCCAACCTCTCGAATCGCGACCCTTGCCCCACGTTCTAGGGGCGCGGCCATCTATAACTTTGCCCCCATCAGGTTGTCTGGCTTTACTTTGTTCTTCAGCTAATCGTCGTAGTCTATCAGCTTCACGCGAATTGCTTAGAGACTGTAGTCGACTTTGTTCGGCAACACTTTCACTGCTTCGCTCTGGGCTGACACTATTTTTATTAGCTTGATTCGTATTGGCAAGTAAAACTACATTTTTATCCAAAATAAACGAAAAAGTTTTTTTGTTTGTACCTGGTTTTTCTGGATTAACATAGTAACTGTATGAGTCGTCGATCGCCACTACAGTTTCCAGAAATGCTTTAGAAAATGATTGTAAGTATGTAATAACGTCTATGTTCTTCAGGTCTGGAGGCGTAACAGCCCAGTCCGAAGTAGCTCCAAATATTCCTCTTCGTTTGGCTTGAAGACTATTCGTTAAAAGTACACTACTAGGACGAGTAACTGTGGCGAAAGTATTCACTCCTTGCTTAGTTCTGTACACCCTAGTATCGTCAGGCTCTCCGTTGTGATCACCTAAATAACCAATATGCCTTCCTTGGGCACGTATAACCGTTTCGAGTCTATCTCTTGCAGCCTCAAAGTATTCTTCTGGATTCAATCTGATAAAGGCATCGCAAACTAAAGCTGGCTCACGATTTTCTGACACAGGGGTGCTCAGATGTACACCTATATAATTTACGATACCTGATCTGTAAGTAGAGTTTAATATATTAGTAGCTATACGGGGCGGCAAATCATTATACTGATTTGGCGCAGGTATCTCGACAGAGTAGTGACTGCCATCGCCAAATATACCAACTTGCTGATTTTGATTAAACCATTTGTCAAACTCGTCGCTCATTTGGGTACTTTACAACCTTAATTAACATATGTCAATCTCTAGTGCATTTCTAAGTATTCAATAAAGCGGTTCTAACCTCAGCGACTGTGCTGTACCAATTCGCTTGTGCTTGCAATTTCGTATTTTTAAAATAATATTAGTGTTATGACAAGTTCACCGGAGTTAAATAACCCTAACTTCTTTACTTTAGATCAAGTAAAAGAATTATTTGATAAGCACATTTCTGAAACATTTGAATTAGCAAAAGCCGAATACCTATTAAATGCGACTCATTTGCCTCAAAATCGTGTTGAAGGTAATATTCTAACTTCTCAAACTGGGGTAGAATTTAGGCTACCAAGCGATGAAGAACTGGAGACGATGAAAGCCGAAAGAGAAGTATCTATTCAAAAAGTTCGCGATACACTCGGGATAAAGCAGGAAGTAGACATGAATTTACTTGGAAATATAGTAGGCGATATTATGCGAATTAAGAATATGCGTAATGAAGGAGTAGATCTTGATGAGACCATCAACTTCAGATCTTGGAACGACAATGCTATTGTGGATTTTTATACGGCCGTTCAAGCATTATCTGGCGTTACAGGAGAAACATACAAGGTTTGGGGTAGTATGTACGGACAATTTGATATAGAAATTGATTCGACTACGGATTTGGATGCAGTAATGCAAGTAGGCCTTGTGATCGACGAAGGATGCGTAAAAAGCATACAGGAAAATACTTATTTAAAAGAAGAAGTTAGAGCTGATCACACAATTGAAAAACTCCACAGAATCTACGGGAAGCACGAAACCGAAAAATAAACTCTAAAATTGCTACAACGGCATTTTGCTTGTGCTTTTAATCTGTGGCGGCGTGGTTTAATATTCAAACATGTCACCCGAGAACAATGCCAACAATAGGATACTTGGAGATTTACCTAGCGTCTTAGATGAAGAATCGCGCTACCTTTCGGGTGGTTTTCACCATTTAGAAGCTTACCAAACAATATTAGGGTATGGTGAGGCCGCTCTTCCCGAACTACTAGATAGCAACTCAACCTTAAGTGCGCCTCGAATGCAGCTTGTTATAGATATAGCTAACGAAATAGGTAAGCCCATTGAATTCGAAGATGGAATTAAGCAGAATTATGACGAAGTTAACCGCAAGGTAATTCAGTGGTCAATCGAAAACGGCTATCGAGAGCCGCCAACAGAATAAACGTATTCCCGAATTAATTACTGCTACGGCGACGCGTTAGTCTGGCAAGTAGCCTAGTTCGGGTTGACTCTGTTTCCTCTGGAGTAGCCACGGTTTGATTTAAAGCGGTGTAGCCCAATTCCTGAGAAGGTAATGCAACCGGCAGAGTTTCTCCAGGCTTGGCAACACATATCTCAAGTTCCTTAATTTGAATATGCCTTTGGTCTCTAAGTTTGGCGGCCGCGGCTCGGTGAGCGTTTGAACTCAAAAATATAACTCTACCATCATCCAAAATAAGTGCTTTGGCATTATCCAGGGGTGGGATGGGGGTGTCGCGCCATGCATAATCTCTGATTACTTCGGCGCTGGATCGATCATCTTTTTTGTGGTCTGGTCCTCGACCGGTTTCCCAAGATTCAAACGACATAGCCGAGACCACAGCGGCCAAAGGAATCTGGATAGGTTCATCTCTGGCTTCAATTACAATCGAGGGCTGAGAACTGTCCTGCATACCGTTGAATACTTTGTCGGGCATAAAGGGTTGCTTTTTAGAAATTGCGCCTTCCACCACTGCGCCTATCAGTCCTCGTACTTCGTCCTCGTTTGCTTCAAAGAGCATATCGCCATGATTGCCCCAAAATGTCTCGCGCTGAGTAGTCAAAGTCGATAGTTTACGTAGGCTGCGCTCTCGGTCATTATAGTTAACCTGAGTAGTAGCAAAAACCTCTGCTTGATCTGTAGAAACGCCCTGTACGTTTAATGTGCGAGCTTCATCTAGCCTTTGGCGCTCGGCCTCTAACTTATAAGTGGTGTCGGCAATTGTCTCGCGTTCATGATGCATTTTAGAGACAAAAGCATCTATGGCTTCAGGTGAAGTTAAGCGCCCATACTCCTCGAGAGGGGCGGGAAGTTCGCCGTGGGTTTCTGCTGGTTTAAGTTGTTCCGTTGTCATGAACTATATATTGTAAAATTTTATTTTTGGTTTATGTGTAATGTATTTTACCATAGTTTGGCATAAAGTTCAAGTAGTTAGCTTAGACTGGGTTATGATACTTTTCTATTTTGCTTATGCTTTGAACGTTCTTCTAAGTGATATATGATTTTAGGGATGCACATTCTCTCTGCTGAGCAATTTGGGACGCAGGAAATAGAAGGGATTATGCTCCATGCCGATGAACTTCGTGAACAAATAGAAAATCGGCAAGGTCGGCGTGAATTAGCTACTCGACACTTAGGCTACGGGCTTTGTAACTTGTTTTATGAACCTTCAACGCGTACTCGTATGAGCTTTGCCTTTGCACTTAAAAAACTTGGTCTTCACGATGTAGAAACCGAAAATGCAAGTGAATTTTCGTCTGCCTCCAAGGGCGAAACATTAGAAGATACAATTCGCGTAATTAATCAACTAGGCGCAGATATTATAGTGCTGCGCCATCCCGAAACAGGCTCAGCAGTAAAGGCCGCTTCTGTTAGTAAGGCGGCAATTATTAACGCTGGCGACGGTAAAGGCGAGCATCCTACCCAAGCTCTACTCGACGTTCACACGATCAAGAAAAATCATGAGCGCCTAGATAACTTAAAAATTGTTATGGGTGGTGACTTAAAACACGGTCGAACAGTCCGTTCACTAGCAAAATTAATGTCTAATTATCCGAATAATCACATTTCGTTCGTAAGTATACCCGAACTTCAAATAGGTAACGATATAAAATTAAGGCTCAATGAAACCGGCACAACCTACGACGAAACTTCAGATATGCTAGGAGCTTTTCAAGATGCCGATGTAGTGTATTGGACGAGGCTTCAAAAGGAACGCCTAGAAAACCCAGATGCGGTGCCACAAGATGGTTTTGTGATTAACGCGGCAGCCCTAGAAGTGCTACCAAATCACGCCTCCATAATGCACCCTTTACCGAGAGTAGGAGAAATCGACCCGGGTATCGATAACGATCCTCGCGCTCAATATTTTAACCAAGTTGGCCACGGGCTATATATTCGTATGGCCCTTATCGACAGAATAATAAATAAGCTATAAATTTTAGCTTAAGCTAAAATACCCATGCTCACATACATGGTTACTATATAATTAGACCGATGTTGCGTGACCTTGCCGTAATCTGCGATGTGGTGCTTTTGGCTGCTCTCTTAACGATCACTCTTAACATTTCTAAGGGTAAATCTGTAAGTATAAGCGAGCATGCCGCCTCTAGTCGTTGGTCGTATTGGCTATTTGCCATAACACTAACAATCTTCGGCAGTATATTTTCGTTATATTTGGTGTTTTACTTGGGCCCGCAGTTCAATTTGAGCCCGCTATACTACGCAGCCGCAATAATAGGCTGGATAGCGCTGGTTTTGGCTGCATGGTTTGCAGAAGATACCAAAAAACCTCGCTTCAAAAACCCTCACTGGCTGAGCGCCAATGCTCTTGGCGCCATGATGGGCGTAATGCTTGTTTGCATTTCTATTACATCATCTGTTAATCCTGTTACCCGAGTGTTGGCGGCTATTTTTGCCGCATGGTATTTCTTCTGCTTGTATTTAATTTTCTTCAGAGAAGACGCCAAGTTGCTCAATCATTTTATGCCAATTCAATACTTTAATATTTTGACTTTTACCTCACTGGTTCTGGCCGCTTCGTACTTTAGCTAAGTTTATTCGATAACTGAAACATTGAATAGCTGCAAAAGAGAATGCTCAACGAGTGACAGTATATTGACAATTATACAAGCTTATGCTAGTATTAATTCATCATGAACGAAACAATAAACAGTCAAAATCAAAGATTGCAACAAGCTCAAGAAAATTTAACGGACGTTAGTCGCGAAGTAAATAGGGTCGGGTGGGAAATTGAAGCATATGGTCGAAATATTTCGGCACGTAATTTTTACCTTGGAGCCCTCGGACTCCGAAGAAAAACTACCGGTTATGATGTAATGCGAGATGAAGCTAATGCCATGAACGAACAGTTCGACAAAGATCGTGCTGTTGATAAGTTAATGCCGGAGCCAATAGATGTCGACTCCAAGACGAAAGAAATTAATAGTATCAAAGATCCTAAAGATCGTATTGTAGCTTTCGCAACCTTAGGCATAAACTACGCTACCGACAGTTTCCGTAAGCAAAATGTCTACAAATGGAAACAAGAAGCTAATAAGCAAAATCGGTTTAGAAAACTTCGAAAGGATAAAAAAGTAACAGCCGAAGATGTTATGCGAGATGAAGCTAATGCCATGAACGAACAGTTCGATAAAGATCGCTCCAAGGAATAAATCCTTTATCTTTGAAGCGGTGCTGTAACATGGGTATTATGACAAAATTAATAATTGTTTGCGGGTTACCATATTGCGGTAAGAGTACATTATCGGAGAACATATCTAAAAGTCTTCATTTGCCACTTTTCTCGGTTGACCCAATAATGTCTGCAATTCTAGAAAGTGGCTATAATAACCGCGATAAGGCCGGTCTAGCTTCATACAAAGTGGCTGCCAAACTAGCAGAAGAGCATCTTAAGCTTGGGGTGTCGGTAATCGTAGATTCTGTTAGTGGACCAAATGAATTTAAAAATGTGTGGCGAGATTTAGCTAAAAAATATAATGTGAAACTTATTATTATTGAATGTTCATGTAAGGACGAAGCTCTACATAGACAACGGTTAGAAAACCGTAACAGAGTTCTACACGGTGTACCGGAACTTAGGTGGGACGAAATGAAAAAGTGGCGTGATGAGTATGTGCCTTGGACCGAAGAATTATTGAGCCTGGACGCAAGCAATTCAAGAGAAGAAAACTCCAAAAAAGCGCTAGATTACATTCAACAATAATTACCTTGGTTTTGTTGGTGTTTTGTGTCAGTTAAAGTTAAGCTTTTAAACTATAGTCCGGTTTCTTGTAAGAGTGTTTTAAGTTTCGAATTATTATTCCAAAACCAATTAGATATGCCAGGCAGTTAATTATCCAACCAAATACAGGGATAAGCCCAATTAATCCCAGAATAACACTACCGGTAATAACAATTAAAATTGGGTGCCACTTTGGCACGATTTTGGATCCTAATACAAACGATACAAAGGCGGCACTAGTCAAAGAAGCCGCGCCCCAAAGCAATAGTATTAATATACCCAACGGCGCACCAACTAAAGTTATGAAAGATATAAATACTAACACCGGTATTAATATCATGGCTATGAAGCCAGTGAGCAGGGAAGTACCAAGCTGTTTAGGAGTAGTCTTGCTCCACTTTCTAAATAGTTGAGGGAATAGTGCCACAAGAATTACCGAGAATACTGTAATTGCCGCTAGCCAATATATACCTCTAATTATTAGCCAGCCCCTCCAGTAGTGATGATGGCTAGGTACAGATTTGTGATAGGTCGTACTCCCAAGCACCTGGGCGTTAGGGCTCTTATCCCAAATTCGAGGGCTTGTGTAGCTCACGCTACCCCCAATAATTGCATTACTCGTTAGTATTAATTTATTGCCAACTTTGGCGTCAACGTTTCTACCCACCGAACTGCTAATTGTGGCTGTGTTTGCGGCAATGCTAACATCTCGTCCAATATTTCCATCTAAGGATACTGTTTGGCCCGCAATTAAAACATCGCGCCCAATACTAGAATTATTCTGTAGAACAATTGTTTGCCCCGCCAGTGAAGCATTATTTGTAACCGTCGCACCAATGTTAATTGTTTGGCCTATCAATCGAATGTCGCCAGATACCTTGCCGTTGATTGTTATAGTTTGTGCGGCGCATATAACGTCACCATTAATTTGAGCATCTATATTTACGGTTTGACCCGCGCAAAATATATCGCCATTCACTATTCCGGTAACATCAACATTACTGCCTGCTCTATATATGGTCTGGTTTGAAGTGCCTTGAACAATTGATTGATTATTTAAAGCGTGTGCCACGCCCGTGCTTATAACAAGTAAACAGAATACAGATAATAAACTGATGGAGAGCGAGTTAAACCGAAAGTTTCTGACAAAACCCATAAAGATACTCCTGAGTTTTAATAATATACCGTCCATTAATAACTCTGCCGTTAAATAAGTTACTAGACCAGAATTGACAATTACTAATAAGTTTATATAATATTGCGGATGAGTGAGAGAAGTTTAGTACTGAAGTCCAGCGCCTATTTAGCAGCGCCAATTGCCGCAATTGCCCTAGTTGGTTGTGGCTCTAGCGCGCAGAATGCGGAGTACAAAGCTGATACCGAGGCGCAGCTCGGCCAAATAATATATCCTCAAATGCAACATATTGCACAGGCCGCTTTGAAACTTGAGGGTAAGACGCGGTACGATACAACTTCGCGAGAACTCAAGCCTGGTTTAACGGAAGTATTAGGTTCAACACCAAACATACGCCCTCTAAGCGCTAAGAATGGACTTTACTATATCGACGTGGTAATGCGTGATTATCCGGGGACCACAACACCAGACCCTTCTGAAGTGCTAGTTGCATCAGTTGAGAGCGATGTAATGACCAAAAACGGTATTAATAGTGCTCACGTGCAATTGGTTGCACCAAATCAAATTGATACAGTCAACACGATGGTTATATCTTCAAAAATTTATAAAATGGACCAACATGGTTGGACAGCAACCGAACTCGCCGGTGGAGTAAATAAAAACAGTTACAATGCCTATACTTCTGCGCAGCTCGATACAGCCGACCCGGCCTATAGTGTGCGTTTAAAGAACGGACTTTCAGCCGGCCCAGTTAAAACCGCCAGCTTCATTGCCAGTTCCGGCGTGCCTTTAGCTATGCGAGCTATAAATGCTCAACTTGGCTCCTAATAGCCTCTGTTATACTTAAATTATGACTGAGCCAGTTTATTTTGAGTCGCAACGTGACAGAAATATAAGAAATTTGGAAATTTTTATTGATCATCTTAAAGAAGATCTTCCGATGGGACCACAGTCTCCTCTAGATGAAGCCCGAGGCTTAAAGGTACGTACCATTGGAGAAACCCGTCTGCTAGCAGCTATAGGCAAGGGTATTCTCGATAATCCTTCAAACAATCCCTATCGCCGGTTAGATAGAACCTGAGTCTCTTTTTTCGTTAAGAAAGTCTCTTGCCACCCTACGATTATCCGATGCAAAATTTTGTATCGCTGGGGTGCCTCCTGTTTCGTCAGCTGTTAGATGATCTATTGCGTCAATCATATCCCAAAGATAAACAGACACAACTCCTACAGCACCTATCCTAGCGTTTGGGTCCTGATTGCGCTTCAAGGAGTCTATAGAATCCCTTAAAACCCCTTTGAATCTGTCAATCTCAAGGTCTATCGAAATTTGTTGGCCAGTGCGTGGTTTAGATTCTATATCTGGATTAGCCATACCTTACTCCATGTTTTACGTGATTTTAGCATTATTGCATATTTTATTATGCAAGCCCATAAATTACGCGCTACAATAAAAATAATATTTCACCGTCTTGGAGGTAACTATGTCTGTAGAAATTTATCCGGTTGTTCACATTAACCGAAGTGTTGGACTAGCAGTGGAGCAAGCCGAGGTAGCCCGTGAGGCTGGTGCCGACGGCGTATACCTAATTGATCATAACGGCTATACCCCCATTAATCTTATAGATACCTATAATGCTACAGTTGAGCAGAACCCGGCCTTCTTTGTAGGTATAAATAACTTGTATGCACGATCTGGCTTAGAAACCTTCGAGATGTTACTGGAAAGTAAAAAACAAGATCAGCTTATTAGGTACCCGGATGGTTTATGGGTAGACGATGCCGATCCTAATAAAGAGGAAATTGTTCGCTACCGCGAAAGATACCCGGCCTTGAAAGCAATTCATTATTTTGGCGGGGTAGCGTTCAAGGGCACAAACCTCTATACAGACGTGCCCGAAATAGCTGCGTTAGAAGCCAGAAAACTCATGGATTATGTTGACGTAGTAACGACCAGCGGCTTCGGAACAGGCTTGCCACCAAACGCCGCCAAAATAAAAGCCATGAAAGAAGTTATAGGTAATAAAGATCTTGCCATTGCTAGCGGTGTGAGCTTAGAAAATATTGGTGATTACGCTGGTTTATTCGATAAATTGCTTGTTGCCTCTAGCGTAGAAACAGCTAAGTATAGTGGTGTATTCGACGAGAAAGTACTTAGGGAGACAATTCAAGCCGCTCACGAGTTATAAGCCAATCAAACAATATGAAACATTAAGTATTGATATTTCTCTTATTATCTGTTAAAATAGTGCAATGCATAACGGATTTCCTAGGGAAATAATCACTAATACGGGCGACCGCTCGGTTCTACTAACACCAGACGTTCAAAAAGCTCTTCCGGGGCTATATGAGATTGTCGACACTGCCGATAGCAGCTTCGAGAATAACCCACTCGAATATTTAGAATGTTTAGAAAGTTCAGTATTCACAGTTAACTCTTCTAAGGGTGGTTTGGCAAATTGCTCACTTATTTTTAATTCCAACAAGGTTGGCAACGAAATGTTAGTGCTATTTGCGCCTTTTTCTGACCGCCAACCTAAGAGTGATGCCAAGACTATTCATGAATATATAACTTACAACGAACACTTCGGTGAGTTTTATAAAGAGACCCATGCACCCAATAGCTGGAATCAAATTACAAAATCGGCTGCAAATTTTGAATTCTTAGAGGCGGCCAATATGGGAATGCCGGTACTAACAATCTTTAGCCCAGTACCTAATTCGGCATACAGTCCTAACGAAAAGAAACAAATTAAAAAAGGAGACTTTACACCTGAAGGTAGGTTGGTTGAGGAAGCGGTTGAGGAAGCTCAGCTTCAGCTTCGGGAACTTGGAATTCACCAAACAGTCGACACACTTCACGTTAGTGGAGCCTCGTTAGGAGCAAGTAAGGCTATAGGCGCTGCCGCAAGCAAGAGATTAGGAAGTAAGTTCAACATAAGTTCAGTTACAGCTCAAGAATTAATTATGGGACCGCACAGTAAAACTGATCTTCTAGATCGATACGCTTTTCATAGTAAAGTTGGTACAAAATCTCATGAGGCACTCACTTTACGAGACTACCCAGTATTACGAGAAACGGCTATGAGAAGGGCTATCGATGCTCACGGATCTGAGAAACTTAGCATGTATGGCAGGGTTGCTTACAGTATGTTTAGCCAACAAAAGGCCCTAAAAGGTATTACTAAACCGGATCAAACCGCTAATCATATACAGCACCTGCTCGATGAAGGCACAAAAGTTCTAGTTGCATCGGCTGAGAACAGTAGTGTTTCGCGGCAGACACAAAGTTATTTGCCTGGGGGTCGAGAAAAGTTTGTTACTTTGCGTGCCAATAATGGTGATAGGCTCGGACACGAGGTTAACGAATACGTGGCGTTATCGGCTCTAGTTATTGCTTTGAACATTGCTCGAACTCGTTAATATAACCTGTTAGTGACCAAGAAACCGTTGTAAGAATATTAACAGCTAACTTTCAGCTTATACGCCTATTATTATAGTGTCTCTTTGTGTAAGGAGGTGAAGGCAATGACAAACCAAGTAATGTCCCGAAAACGGGCAACAGTAAGGCCACGAATTTGGTGGCGAACTTATCTTAGCTAAAACTACGCGGCCATAGCTTTTTAGAGCTTACGGTGGCGATTTCGGCTGAATAGTAAAGTACCTGGGCTTGTAAGTAGATCCAGAACAGCAACCCTAGAGCCAGTGCGAAGTAACTATACAAAGCATCTAAACTCCTGAGCTCCCTGGCCAGAATATACGTTCCAAGACTTTGAAGAATCACTAATCCAATCGCGGCAGTAGCAGCGCCTAGGCGCATTTCTTTTATTTTAATCCTTGACGGTAGGCTTATTCGAAGTAGGAATAAAAATAACCAGAACAATAGGAACAAGCTGACTAATATAGACAGAGCCCTATAGATCGATCCGTGACCGGCAGCCGCCGCGTAACCGGCAATTATTGAAGTCGCGACAAAACCCAGGCCGCCAACAATTATTAATAACAGGCTCTTGCCTAAAGCGGGGAAGAAACCGTCTTTTTCTTTATTGGGTACTCCCCAAACTCGGCGCATTCCACGCCTAAAGGCATCGGCAACTCCACGAGCACCATATATGGTGAATAAAATACCTACGATCAAAGCCGGGTCGTTACCTTCAAGGCTATGAACGTGCTCGGCTAGCTGATTTCCTAGAAGCGGGAAGTAATCGGTAACTCCATTTATTATGGTGTTCTGTAGGTCTGAATGACTGCCAATCACAACATTGGTGACAGTAGTAAGTACCATTAGTAAAGGAAAGAGAGCCAAAAAGCCGTAGTAAGTTAGCAGTGCAGCGTGCTGGCCAGCGCTATCTTTGCCATACTTTCTAATAACGGCGTAGCCAAAAGCAGTTGCGTGATGTCTTTGCTGGAAAGCATCGAGTTTGCCAATGAACTTTTGAATTTTATTCATCATGCTTATTGTATCTAATTTTGTTAAAAAGCTTACAGCCATATTAAAGCCTTCCGCTCAATAATGAAGGTGGTTAAGTAAAAGGAGTGGATTACTATGACAACTGAAGAAATTGAAAGACTACAAGATGATTTGGAAAAATGGGACACTAAACAAGCCAAGCAAGGCTTTATTCACAAGATGGAAAAAAAGTTAGCACGTAAAGAGAGAAGCGGCTAGAAACGAATTCTTCGCATTAAGCGATCAATGGAGTCTGGCTCGTGGTTCTGAAGGGGTAGACGGGCTGTAAGTATGGCTGTAATGCCTTCGGCGTGTTCTGGTGCGTGATACAACGTAAGCGGAAAAGCAAAGCGTTTCATCGGCATAAAAACAATACTCGAGAAGCCCGCTTCGGGCACGATCGAGAACGACTTAAAGGACTCGTACGAAAAGTGCTTGTCGCCTACTTTAACGCCGTCAGCGCTTATTTGGTAGTTCAGTTCTCTGGGTTGACGGCGGCTATAAACTGCTAGTGCTAAAGCAGCCACTATAACTACGGCCGCTGTAATTTTGTCTTTTGTTAACAGATAAACAATACCTGTAATAACGATTGTTACTGCAACCAGAATCATGTACCAGCCGCCACCTTTTTGGTGATTAATGAACTCCGAAGCAGTCCAGGTGACGGCCTCCGGGTCGTCGCGTGGGGCTTGATCATCGCTGCCTTGGGCAGCAAAAGCGTCGGCCGCTTCGGCAGATTGAGCAAACGGTGTGGCTGCAGGCTCTTGGGCCACCGGTGCAGAATCTGTCACTTGAGCCTGAACCGAGTCCGGGGTTGGAGCCGAAGATTGCTGGGCTGTAGTTGGTTCAGACATAACCACAGGAGCCACCTCCTCGGTCGGGGTTGCTACTTGTTCGGCAGCATTATCGTTATCATTTTCAGCCATTAGCGTTATTGTACCGTAAGCTAACCTAAAAAAACAAAGTTGGTAATCTTAAATACGTTGGTCTTCAGTGGGTTTTATTGATCTTCTTCCGTCCAGACATTTTTTGATTAAATATTCACGTCCATCAGGAAAATACACATAAAGCCAGTCATATGCGTTCCTTTTTGTTTTTTTTATTACATAACCTTGGGAATTAGAGTGTATCCTTCTAAGCTCAACATCTTTTGAGCTGCTGAATCTAACTTGAACTCTCTTTAAACTATTCTTATGATCAACAATTATGTCATAGGCCGCAGATTCTGTTATGGGCAATGCAACGTCATGTCCTAGCCTCGTAAAAGTAGCTATTGCCTGTGCAACTGCTAGGTCTCCCTTATGTTGTGTGGTTCTCATATAAGTAGTATATAACGGTATACCATACCGCCTCCACTGTTTTTTATATGATATAATCTGGCTTTGGAGAGGTGACCGAGTGGTTGAAGGTAGCAGTCTTGAAAACTGCCGTACCGGAAACGGTACCGAGGGTTCGAATCCCTCTCTCTCCGCCAAGAAATAATTAGGATATAATATACAGCCTGGAGAGGTACCCAAGTGGCTGAAGGGGTCGGTTTGCTAAATCGATAGGGGGGAGTAATCCCCCGCGAGGGTTCGAATCCCTCTCTCTCCGCCAAGAAAATACCACAGGTGAAAACCAGTGGTATTTTTAGTTATGAGGGATGAGAACCCTTGAATTTCTAGGTCTAGCTACGGCAGTATGTACGGTGTCTTCTGGGGTGCTAGAAGTAACTTGTAGTTATCGGTCGAAACGACCTCTTTCCAGTGGTCTTTTTTGAGCAGATCGTATAGTTTTGATGTTTGGACATGCCTATCCAATAGTGCGCACTTTACGTTGTATTGGCTAAACTGCAACGGGTATTCCTTGGACGGATTATTTAAAAGATTCTCGTAGTTACGCATGTATGGCTGCCAGCTGGGCATGCGTCCGTCTATATAAACAGGTTGATTGGGCATCTTCCAAATAAGATAACCGCCAAAGTTATAACTATTGAACACGTTGCCGGGGCAAGGATGAGCCTCTAAATAAGCCACGGCTTGAGTTGGGTAGCCCGATTCTCGGTTCAAGCTAAAGGGATAAAATGCCGAGTAAGCACAATACAAAAACAGCCAAAACAGGCCGAGAACTAGAAATCCCAAAACGAGCTTTCTTGGAAGATCTAAATTCTTAGGAATGCTCGCCTTGGCTTGATCTATAAAATCGTCAACCTCTCGAATCGAAGCCACTACAAAGAATGGCAAATGCCTGGTTGCCGAGAGTCCTGCCGCAAGTAGTATTGGGCTTAGACCAAGCCACTTCTTCCAGTTACTCGCTGCAAAAAGCAAGAAGCCCGCACCCCATAAAACTACAAAAAGCCTTGTGGGCTGAGTAATGTCGAAAGGTGCCCACTCTGCCACTTCTTTATGTAGCGCCGGATCAAAAAGCGTTCGTCCAATCTCCACATACAAATTTATTCCGTAGGCGTTAATCGCTGTAGCTAAAGCTGCCAACAAAAAGATAATTGCCAGTTTTTTACTACGTTTAAAGATGGCAAAGTAGGCAATTGTAGCCAGTCCAATCACAAAACCACCGTGCAAATTGGCCCAAACTGCAAAAAACGGTATAAGTAGCCAGTCAATTCCACTACGCTTTCTTCGCAGCACCAAAAGAGTAAGCGTGAAGAACAAAACCGACCACGTTACTGGTCGTAGTCCAACATAAGGGCACACAGCAATGGCCGCAATAATAAGGGTGGTAATACGCGCTTTACGGCCACCGGCAACTAGTAATGCGGTAGTCCACATTAGGGCATACATGGTGTCGGCCAGCCAATAACCGCCAAGTCCGTAGACAAACGAAAGAATTACATCGTTACCCCACTCGTGGTCTATCCAGTGAAAACTTCGTGCCGTATAGGTATAAATATCGTGGGCAGGTATCCAGTGCGCTCTTATGTAAAAGCCACTTCGTAAGTGCCAGCCAAAGTCGGGGTCTAGGGTTTTCCAGCCAATTATCCAAAATATAATAAATAGAATAGTCCCCGCAATGCCAAGTCGCAGTTTAGGGTTTTTCTTAAGATATACATTGGTAGAATTAAATAACTTTGCGGCACGGTTAAAGGCAGGCCGTAACTTAGTTTCGTATACATATGTGGCGAAAGTGGTTATATCAAAAGATGAATTATGCATTTAGTTTGCTTCTGGGACCATGCTTGTGGATACCTCTACAAAAATACTATCGGTATTATACGTGATCTTATAAGGTAGTGGTTCTTTAGCCTCAAGCTCTGGCAAAAGTTGCGGCGCAAATATCCTTGGCTCCGCGAAGTTTTAATAGGTTTGCCACCGACATTATTGTTGAGCCGGTAGTCATAACGTCGTCAACAAGTAATATGCTCGCATCTTTTATCTCTACACCAGATTTAAGGCGGAAGGCAGAAGCAAGCTGAATTATCCGCGTGGCGCGGTCAGACCCAACCTGATGAGTCTGGCCTTGTCTAACAAGGCAGTCCAAATAGTCTAGGCCAGTTTGTTTAGCTAACTCTCTGGCAATGAGCTTTGCTTGATCGTAACCCCGACTCCTGACCCTGCTTGTGGCGGTTGGAATTGGAACAATAATATAGTCCCCGCTTATTGGTAGGGTGGAAGCAATGGCACGAGCAATAATAATAGCAGCGGCTCTAGCACCCGAAGACTTAAGCATCCACAATAATTTCTTGGCTTCACCTCTGTAGTCGGTCACTGTATATACCGCTTTTATATCCGGACCTATAGCATCGTTAACCGAGCAGGGCGGTAAAGCCCCCAAACAGGAAGCGCACAATAAGTCACCCTCTAGCCCGCAGCTAAGGCAATCGTATGGAGCCAAAATACCAATAATCAGGTCTAAAATGCTCATGTTGTGATTATTGTGTTGTAAATATGTGCAGAGTTCATTGCAACACCTTTGCAAACTAAGCTATACTGCCAGTAACACAAAAAAGCAAGATTTTTTAATCTTTCTATAATTCTCGTTATTGAAAGTTTTAGCCGCACATGGCGGCACTTAATGGAGGGTAACAACTATTATGGCGCGACGTAATCACGACGACGATTTACTACTTGAAGAGGATGAGCTTACAGCTGCCTTTTTGGGTGACGACACGGCTTTGCCGGCCGATGAACCGGCGCAGCCAGCAGGTACACCAGTAGTAGAAGATGAGTGGGACGAAGACGAAACTGTCCCGGGCCAATTGGCTGTAGATGTTTACGAAACCAGGGAAAAACTGGTTGTAAAGGCTCGCACAGCGGGCGTTAACAAGAATGAACTCGACGTTAGCATTTCCGACAATCAGCTAACTATTCGCGGCACTCTAAGCGCCGGCACCGAAGACGACGTTGAAAACTACTTTTTGCAGGAATGTTACTGGGGTGAGTTCAGCCGAACCATCGCTCTGCCAGTCCCTGTAAAAGAAGAAGAGATCGAGGCTGTGCTCAAAGACGGCGTGCTAACCATTAGCTTTGGCAAGGTTCAGCAAGACACAGTTAAGAAGATCCAGGTACTGTAGAAATACTTTACGGGCTCAATTAAAAAACCAGCTAGTACTTAAACTAGCTGGTTTTTTAATTGTTACTATTTATTGGGTTACGTTGTTTGTAGCTGTCAGTACAAAGTGAACTATAACTTGTGCTAGGGCCACAATAATCAAACCAACTATGGCATAGATTAAGGAGTTCTTGGCTGAGCTAATACGACCACTGTCGCCGCCAGAGGTAACATACCTAAAGCCACCGTAGATGATCATAATAACCGCGGCTACACCGACGATTACAGAAAAGATGTTTACTACCTGTGCCGATAAGTTACCTATGGAACCCGTGCTATTACCGGTACAGGTTGTTAGGCCTCCGCTTGTAGAATTAAGAGCCGTACTTGCTCCATTAGCTATGGCATTTGCCGTTGTAGAGTTACAGGCTGCATAGGCTGCTGGTGCGGCGATAGCCGGAACAGCCAGTACTATCAAAGATGCGATAATCAAGAAGTGCTTTTTAATTTTTTGAATCATGCTTAACCTTTCTTTATATATATCTTATACCACGGCTATGTTTTAGCTTCAATAGCGGAGCCTAGAATAATTGTTATGATCATACGTTTGTGGCTTTCAAAACGGTGTGAACTAATACCTGAGCCAAGGCTGCTACGGCAATGCCCACAAGCGCGTATATTAAGGTGTTCTTGGCGGAACTAATGCGACCGCTATCGCCCGCAGCAGTAGTGTACCTAAATCCGGCGTAAATAATCATAAACACGGCAGCTACGCCAACAATGTAGCTAAGGATGTTCACGCTGTTTCTGATTACGCTGTTAACGCTGGTTGCTCCGTTAGACAGGTTGGAACAAGTAGCACTTGTGGAGTTGTCTACCTGGCTTAGACCCGAGCAGGCGGCGTTCTGAGAAGCACTCGCCGCCACAACAGTAGGAAAAGGCGTAAGTGCCGAAGTCATCCCGCCGGCTGCAAAAACAAAACCAGCCAGAATTGCGATCGACAATATAACTGTTTTAATTCTATGCATATTCATAATTATAATATCTTATCCAATACAAACACTACTATTATCTGGGCCAGTGCCGCGACTCCCAAGCCAATTAGTGCGTAGATTAAGGTGTTGCGAGCCGAAGCTATACCATTAGAGTCACCGTTCGACGTTACGAACTGTATACCGCTGATAATTATTAGTATTACAGCTGCAATACCGGTTACATACGATAACAGTTCAATCGCCGATTTAAGTACGCTTATCACCGGATTATTGGCTTTACCTGTATTCGCGTTCACTTCCTGGCAGGGAGCAGAGTTGTTTGCCACGGCTCCGGAGCAAACCTTTATAAAATTAGAGGAGCTAATAGCGCTTGCAGACCCTAAGCTGAACATCCCAAAGGTTGCCACAATGCTGAGTGTTATTAATAAGTTATAAATTAATCTCATAGTTTTAGGTATCCCAATACGAATGTTACAAGCGCCTCGGCAATAATGGCAATAATCAGACCAATAACGGCGTAAAGAATCGCAGCTCTGGACCTGGCAACAGTTTGGGGATCACCCCTAGACAGTACCATTCTAAGGCCAGCAATGACTATTGTTAGAACCGCCAAAGCGGCAGCAATACCGATGACTATGTTTATGATCTGCTGAATTTGGCTGTGGCCGGCGGCAACCTGCGGTAAGTCGGTATTGTAACTCTGGCCAGATACGGTTATGGCAAAGATGTTGATCATTTAATGCTCCCGGCGATAAAGCCGACAGTGGCGGCAGCAATAATCGCAATCACAAGCCCGACTGCAGCGTTAATTATGGTGTTCTTTGCTTTAGCTACCTTCTCGGGATCACCCTGGCTTAGCGTGTACGAAATACCGCCGTAAATAACCATAGCAACAGCGGCAATGGCGGCGATCCTAAGCATTATTTCTATGCCGGCGGCTACGATCAACCAAATGTCGTTAAGACCGGTAATCGCCGGGGTGCAAACACCTTGTGCGTCTTGTACGCCTTTTAGGTAGGCGTACCAAGGTGGAAAAGCTAGAAAGTTCGGCTTAGTAAAATTACAACCCGCACCTTGTGCGGCAAAATACAAAAAACTATTAATCATTTTAGGACCGCTCCTGGAACTATATAATCAAGTATGGCATAAGCAAAAATAAAGATAATAAGAGCAATAATCGCTCCTCTTATGCGGTCCTTGGCTGCAGCCACAGCTTGGGGGTCACCTCTAGACATCGTGTATTGAATACCGGCGTAAACAATCGAGCCAATAATAATTAATCCGACTCCGTCCGACAAAAACCTAATAATGCCAAAGGTGGCATCGGCAATGGGGTTGCCTTTGCCCTGACAGCCAATGTCTATGCTAGTTGTAACGTTGTAGGAAGCATCCCCACATTTTGTGCCAGCACTAGCCATAACAGGTACGCCAATAGTTACCAGGGCAATAAAAACTGCCAGAAAGGCGGATACTACCGATAGTTTAAGATTTATTTTTTTAGGCATTTTCGTATTTATGCTAATTAGCTTACTGGTCATATTATAGAATTACTGGCACTAACATACAACATTCAATAAATCTGCACTTTCTTACAACATTACGCTCATGCTATATTAAGAGGGTATATATGTGAAGATAAAAAATGAATAACAGAATAAATAGGCTGGCTGTGGGCGCCGAATGAAATACAAATTAATCGCATTATTGTTTGTGACTGTGCTTATTACAAGTGTCGGCACAGCTTTGTTTCATCCGCAAAAAGCCGCGGCTATCTCTATTAATAATCAGCCTATAACATTTACATTTATAGACGATGCAACCATTCAAGTGAAAATGGGCTCGATCACTGAAAACTTTATAGATGTGGGCCCTGGAGACTCATTGGCTAATTACGCGCCACAAAGCGGAACAGCTTTTTGTAATACTGCAGGCGCGTTAGATAAATATTGGGGAGTAACCCTAGTTAATAGCTTAACGGCTGCTAATAGTACCAGGAATCCAATACCGGCAAACCTCACTCTAGGTATTACCGATGCTCAAGGACAGTGTAACGGCGTAATTAATACAGCCATAACCGTCGCTAACCCAAGTTCGGCAGCATTAAACAGCTTATGGTGGGACGGAAGCAACATAGTAACACCCCCTGGTGTTACTAACCCTAATGCAACCTATACCCCAGCAGCCACTGGGATATACGTAAATAATGGTGTTGGGCTTTGCCCGGACGTAATAGTTTTAAACCCAACTACAAGAACCAGTGTTGGTACCCTTTATCATATCAGCCAGAGTGGCGCGAGCATACCGGCAAATATTTCTAGAGCTATAAACAGCACAGGCCCAAGCGCAACACTGTGTTCTAAGATTTCTAAAGGAACAACGGTTCACATACTAGGCACCAAGGGTAAGTCGCTACCAGGAAGTAGCTCAACTCCAGGAAGTGGTCCTGGTGGAAGCACAACGCCAAGTTGTGATTCGGGTGGCTTTTGGTCGTTCAACTGGATCTTCTGCGACATGTACACCGGTATATCCGCTACAGCCGACTCGCTATTTACTAACGTAATAGAGCCTGAGCTAAAAACGAATTCTATTTGTCTAACTTCTTCTTCCGGCGCAAACTGTTCAACAGGTATAGCTGTTTATGATATTTGGTCCAACATTAGAATATATGGCGATATCTTCTTAGTAATAGTTCTTCTAATAATTGTTTTTGGTGAGAGCTTGAATATTGGATTGGTGGATGCCTATACGGCCAAGAAGCTATTGCCTAGGTTGCTCGCAGCGGCAATTTTAATTAACCTGTCTATCTACATCGCCGCCTTCATGATAGACATAACCAATGTTGTGGGTGGCGGTATTGGCGAGATATTAACAGCACCGTTAAAAGGAGCGGGGCACTTTGTTATTAAACCCGCCTCAATTACCACCGGTGGAGCCACATTATTTGGTGGATTGCTTCTCTTAACAGTAGCGAACATACCTGGAATTGTGCTGTTGTTAGCTGGCCTGGCATTAACCGGCATAATAGCCGTACTGGGGGTACTGGTTACTCTAGTAATAAGGCAGGCAATCATTATTGGTTTGGTCATTCTTGCTCCCGTTGCCTTTGCACTTTGGTGCTTACCAAATACCGAAAAGTGGTTCAAGCGTTGGTGGGACACCTTCTTTCAGATGTTACTTGTATACCCCATGGTTGTGGTAGCCTTCGCAGTTGCCGATATATTATCTTACCTAGTTGGCTCCGGTGAAACGAATAATCCACTGAATGCGATTGTTGCTTTTATTCTAGTAGTTATACCTCTGTTTATGATCCCGTTCATGCTCAGGTCTTCCAGTAGGTTGCTCGGCCAAATCCAAGGTGCCGTTGGTGGTGTCGGCCAGCGCATAAACGGCTTCACGGGCAAGCGACTAACGGCCAATGCAAATCAGGAGTTTGGTAAGACCTGGCAAAAGACTAAAAACTATGAACGTTTTTCTAATAGAAATCCAATTACTAGAGGTTTGAATACGGCAATTGGTGCAACACTTAATCCCAGAAATGCGATTCGAGGAAAGGCTGGCATAGATGCTGGAAAGCTCGCAGCCAGGAAGCAACAGGGTGAAATATCTGCGAAAGATGATGCCATGATACAAGCTATGGAAGGCGATGATATGGCTCTTATGGCTCTAACAAATATGGGCTTAGCTCAGCAAAAACTGAAAGAAGCCGAAGATAATCACCTGGAAGCAGTTAACAAAGGTGATACTGTTAAGGCGGCTAACTACCAAGCAGAAATTGATGGACGCAAGCGCGGTATGGCCATGGCAAGTCAAGTTAGTAGCAGGAACAGTGCAAGTACGCGTTTGCGTGCGTTGAACTCTCTAGCTAAAACTGGCTTCCAATTTAGCTCAGGAGAAAAGGGATATCAAGAACTTAAAGATAGTGTAAGGTCTATTGTTGGTAACGACGAAGGTGCAATAGGTGCAGCCATGAACGAAGCCCAGTATAATCTACGTACAGCTAGCAGATATGACCTCGGTGGCATAAATAACGGTGCAGGATATGACCCTGCTGCTGGAGTTGGTAAAGCTAGTCTGTATGAATTAGCAAACGCTAAGAAAGAGTCTATTGAAGCAATGGTTGAGACAGCGGGTGCCGGTCCAGCTGGAGAGAAACACGCTGTAGTATATCAGGAATTACAAGGCATGCTACCTAACTCAAAGGGAGCTATAAGAGATGCTATTCAGGAACAAATTGATGGTTTAAGAAGCCGAGGCGTGGAGCAATATATGGCAACACCGACCGGTTCAGGGGTTAGAGTCAAACAGCGTGTTAACTATGATTCTACTAATCCTACACATCAAGCTTGGAATCAAGAAGATAGGCAACGTGGGTACATAATTCAAGAACGGGATGAGACCTTTGCAGACACACTAACGGGCGTAAGGACTTACGAGAGACCCGATCCGAACAAGATCTAATTATTTATTCCGGAAATACCCCGATAACTCTACTGGGAGTTGTTCATTTATTATAATGGTTAATTAATATTGACTATTAGTAAAATCTATGCTAATATACATTTACGTTTCAACAATAAAAGTTTTTAAACTATAAAATAAAAATCATGAACGAAAGATTCGAACAAGTAGCCAAACAAGGTAACCAAATGGCACAAATCGCCTACCATGGTTTAGCTGCTGCCATACATAGATTCCGACTTGAGTCAGCGGGTTCAGTTATGGAACGAATGGATCACAAGAATGCCCTTTACATAGATCTAGGTAATCAAGCCTTAACAGGAAAGAGAACAGAAACACCAGTAGCAGGGTCAAAAGGGCCTGGCTATGCAAATCCACGAACATTAGCAGAAATGTATGTAGATCGAAGAATGGACAAGAAAGCAGTTAAAAGACAGCGTAGGCAGAATTATGCAGTCAGAGCAAAACGTGATTTCGGGCCTGATACCTCAAAAGAATTAATGAGTCCAAGGCATGCAGTTATTATGAAAGCGAACTCATTCTTACCTGGCTATGAAGGGTCGAGGTTTAGTTTGGCGAAGGTAATAGGGCAAAACGTGGTTAGAGCAGCGAAGGGACCAGATATTAAAGGCAAGACCAAGTTCACAAGGAAAATTGATAGAACGGTAAATAATTATCAATATATAACTGGAAAGAAAACTGCTAAAGAACGCCGGGCAGAATCTATAAAGATTGGTGCTACTCCCAACAAGTTAGGAGATAAGGCTCACAGGTACACAAGAAAAAGGCTTCGAAGACGCGAGGAAGCTTTGGAAAGAGCAGTTGATCAGCAAAAAACAACTTGGTGGCGAAATAAGCGACGTGAGCGTGCTATTGGTAGGATAATTACCCAGAAAGAACTAATAGATAAACATCGCGAAGCCATTCAAAAGATTAAGAGCGGCTCTGCCTAATATAACCAAGTTTTTGCTACAATGGTTATGCTGTGGCAACATACAAATTAATTCAAGATGTTGAGGCCGAAGATAAAATTCTAGGCCCGCTAACCCTAAGGCAGTTTGTTTTTGGGTTAATAACGGCGTTTTTGCTGTATATAAACTTTATTATCGTTACTAAGGGCGCGGCTTTTTTGCTTGTTTTGTTCCTGCCGCCAGCGATTTTAACAGGCTTTTTTGCGTTTCCGTTTAAGGGAGACCAGCCGACTGAGGTGTGGGCGCTAGCTAAGATAAGGTTTTTGTTTAAGCCGCGGCTCAGAATATGGAATCAAAGCGGTGTAAAAGACCTTGTGACTATAAATGTTCCGAAGAGGGTGATAAAGGTTTACACGGATGGGCTTAGTCAAACAGAGGTACAGAGCCGCCTGCGCACCCTTGCCGACACTATAGACAGCCGCGGTTGGGCGATTAAAAACGTTAACGACTCGAGTTTTGTAAGCCCCTCGGTTTTTGGAGCGTCGGAAGACAGGTTAATAGACTTGGGCTCAGTACCTATGCAAGTTACAGACGATCCCACGAGTCCTAGTGAAGACATGCTCGATGTGGCTAATAGCCCGATCGCCCGGCAGTTTGCAGATATGATTACGCAGACGTCTCAGGCGCACCGGCAGGCGCTCGTGGACGAGTTGAACAACACCACTGAGCCGGTTATCAATAATGCTTCAACACCGTGGTTTATGCCGCCGAATGCCGCGCCGCCGGTGCCCGTTGCCGCCAATGAAACACCAGACGAGATGGCTCTGGCCGCCAGGATTAAATCACAGAAAACTGCCAAGCCGGCAGCTTATGGCAACCTGCGTACCATTCAACCCTTGGGAAGTGCTCCGGCCGTGCCACAACAAACACCCGTGGTGCAGGCTGCCCCAGTTGAGCCTCCAAAAGCCGCTCCCGACCCCTCGGTGGTAGCGCTCGCCAGTAATAACGATCTCGACGTTGCCACAATTGCCCGCCAGGCCAACAAAGCCAAAGGTGTTAAGCAGGGCAACGACGAAGTTGTAATATCTTTGCACTAACAAGCCTGCCTAACGGCGGTGACAGCCTGGCCTTACCCTGATATACTTACAATAATGATAAGGTGGGCGCTTAAGCGAATGTCATGAATCCTCAAACAAACAATCCAGATCCAAACCCTACCGGGGGAGTTCCGCCGGCGGCTGGTCAGTTCTATACACCGCCGCCGATTGTTAGTACTGCCGAGCCAAGAGAAGGGGTTCAGCCTTCAACCCTAGATACCACGCCGGATGCGGCTTTTAGGCCACCCCAAGTGCCTCTACCGCCTCCGCCGCCGGTTTCTCAGGCAATACCCACACCGCCTTTAGCTCAGCCTTTAGCCCCGCCAGTGCCGGTGGGAGGAGCAATGCCAATCGCGCCCAAAGTTGGAGAGCCGCTTCTGGCCGCTCCAAAGCCCAAGAACGCTGCCAATAGCACCCAAAACACCTTGCAGATAGCCGAGATTCGCGACGGCATTGTAATAATGAACGACGGTTCTTTTAGGGCTGTTGTGATGGTTAAAAGTATTAACTTTGACCTTATGAGCCCTCAGGAGCAGGAGGCTGTGGAATACAGTTATCAGGGCTTTTTGAACTCGTTATACTTTCCAATGCAGATCTTTATCAACTCGCGTAAAGTTGACTTAAGGCCATACATAGAAAAGCTCGACAAAATTCGCACAGAGCACGACAACATGCTTTTGGCATTACTCATGGAAGACTACATTAACTACATGAGCGACCTTAGCCAGCAGACTAATATTATGGACAAGCGTTTTTATGTGGTGATTCCGTTTTTCCCGTTTGAGGAAAAACAGCAAATACTAACTCAGAACAAGAACTTCTTAACTGGGATCACCAAGTTATTCGATCGTAAAGAAGAGCACATTGTAATTAACGAAGCTGACCTAGAAAAGGCCAAGACTGAGCTACGTAACAGGGTTCAGGCCGTGTTGTCGGGACTTTCACAGTGTGGCGTTCAAGGTTTGCCTCTAGACACCGAGGAACTGATTGAGCTGTATTACGACACCTACAACCCAGATACTGCTACTCGGCAGCGTGTTCAAAAGTTCGATAACTTAACTGCCGACGTTGTTACTAAGGGCCAGGGCACTGTTACACAAGCGCACCTGCAACAGGAGCTTCAGTAATGCTCGGCAAATCCAAGAAGCCGGTAATGGACGCTAGCCAGCTCGCGGCAGCGCAGCGGGCCCAAGAAGAGCAAGAAGTTCAGCAAGCTTTTCAAAAGGGTATTACGGCGCTACGCGACTTTATCGCGCCAAGTTCTCTAGAGTTTAAGAACACACATTTTCAGCTAGGCACGCGCTACGCCCGAACTTACTATGTTTTTGGTTACCCAAGACAGGTTTATACCGGTTGGCTAAGCGGCATGGTTAACATCGACGAAGTGATCGACATGAGCATGTATATTTACCCGGTCGAGAGCCAGGTGGTTCTGGAAAACCTACGCAAAAAGGTTACTCAGCTCGAAGCCGGTATTCAGATAGATTCCGAAAAGGGTAGGGTGCGCGATCCGAGTAAACAAGCGGCTATTTTGGACGCTGAAGAATTGCGAGATTCTTTGCAAGTTGGTGAAGAACGATTCTTCCGCTTTGGCTTTTACTTCACTATCTACGCCCTTAGCTTAGAGGAACTTGAATTCATCGCTCACAAAGTAGAATCGATGCTTGGCCAGCAGTTAATCTATAGTAAGCCGGCCAGTTCGCAACAAGAACAGGGATTGAACAGCACAGTGCCGCAGATGACCGATCAGCTTCAAGTAAGGCGCAATATGAACACCGGCGCTTTGAGTACCAGCTTTCCGTTTACCAGCGCTGATCTTAGCCAAGACAACGGCATTTTGTACGGCATTAACATGCACAACTCCGGGTTGGTTATATTTGACCGCTTCTCTCTGGAAAACGGCAACTCGGTGGTCTTTGCTAAGTCCGGAGCAGGCAAGTCGTTCACTGTTAAACTAGAGGCTCTGCGAAGTATGATGTTCGGCACTGAGATTTTTATTATCGATCCCGAGAACGAGTACCAACGCATGTGTGAAGCGGTTGGTGGTGCCTATGTACGACTTAGTTTGAGCTCTTCAACGCGAATCAACCCCTTTGACTTGCCTAAAGTGGTCGACGCCGAGGAAGCCGACAACGCCTTGAGGTCGAACCTTATAACCTTGCATGGATTGCTTAGGTTAATGATGGGCGGCGCCGCGGCGGCCATGCAACAAGCTGGCAGTGGCGGTATTGTTATGCCTGCCCTTGCACCAAGCGAGGAGGCGGACCTCGACGCCGCCCTAATCGGCACCTACGCCAAGGCTGGGATCACCAACGATCCACTCACTCACAACGCCGAACCACCGACCATAAACGACTTATACGACGTGTTACTGCACATGGGTGGCACTGGGCCGCAGCTCGCTCAGAGGCTACGCAAATACACCAGCGGCACATTCGCTGGCATATTTAGCCAGGCCAGCAATATAGACATTAATAATCCCCTGGTGGTGTTTAACTTGCGCGATCTGGAGGACGAGCTGCGGCCCGTCGCCATGTACATTGTGCTTAACTACATCTGGAACAAGACCAAGACTGATCAGAAAAAGCGCATTCTGATCGTAGATGAGGCCTGGCAGCTCATGAAGTACGAAGATTCAGCCAACTTCTTGTTTAGTCTAGCTAAGCGAGCTCGAAAGTATAATTTGGGAGTCACCACTATTACACAAGACGTGGAAGACTTTATGGGATCACGCATGGGTCGAGCCATTGTAGCCAACGCTTCGATGCAGTTCCTTTTGAAGCAGTCTCCGTCGGCAGTCGACGTTTTAAGTGATGTCTTTAAGCTCACCAGTGAAGAGCGCAAGCGTTTGAGCCAGTTCCCGGTAGGCCAAGGCTTGTTCTTTGCAGGCCAAAACCACGTTCACTTGCAAGTTGTGGCCAGTCCAACCGAAACCGGTCTAATCACCACCAATCCGGGGCAGGTTCAAGCCATAGATGCGGCCGCTGCGGCCGGCGAGTTCTCTCAGCAAGAGGGCACAATAGACCTAGACAACCGCCTGTCGCCGGGCGGACTCAACAGCGTTTAACTACTTACTTGGTTAAAGCTGATGACTCTATCGTTTTTAGTTCTTTTACAGCAAAGCTAATAGCTTGTGCATTTGTAGGACTTGTGTCAAACGAAGTAGGCCAAACAGTAATATTTAATCCCTTGTAGTGTGTAGTAAGGATGTTTTGTTGAGCAATTGCCGGATAACCGTTGATCTCCATCACATTACTAGGGCTAGTTTGATTATACAAATTAGTCCAATCGCCCCGAGCATCTGTTTCAACATTTATGGTAACTCTATCGCCAGGATTATCGTTACCGTTGCCTCCAACATCAATGAATACAGACTGTATAGCTCCTAGTCCAGATTCAAAGGCAGTATTGTGATAACAAATTACACTCCCACCAAGCCAATTTGCTGCAGAATTTACTACTGGTGATACCTTACAAAGGTTACCGATTAGCTTTGCATTAGTAGTGTGAGAACTAACGGTTGCTGGTTTAACTGTATTTGGTTTTGAGGTTGTTGTTGTACTTGTTGAATTAGGTTCTGATGTTCGAGTGTTCAGAGTTGTTGACGTTGTCTTGTTGGGTTTTGTACTTGATCCACCGCCACATGCAGACAAAAGAGAGCCAGCTGCGGCCAAAGCAAGAGTTGTAGCTGCTACTTTTCGTCTAGTTGTGTACTTGTTAGCTGTGTCTGGGGTACTTAACTTATTAGACATAACTTTATACTCCTTATCTGAATATTATCAGATTACAGGGGTCATTATACCATACTAAATGGTTATGGTCAAGTAATACTTAAAACAGGGGAGTGTTGTGAAAAATTCTTGTATAATATAAGCATAATGACTTTAGGTTAAAACTAAAATGGCAACACTAACGGCACCAGAGGATTCGGAAGCACAGGACGTACAAAGTCCTGATTATGTTCCAGATCCCGAAAAAGACTTAGCTGCCGCCGGCAAATATGACGACCCTAGATCTGAGTATGACCCACAAAAAACTCCTATGGGGGACAGTTCTGTTCCTGGTGGAGCAACTTTTGATTCACCAAGTCAATCAAATGGCAGCTCTGAGCCAAGTGGCGGCCTATATAACCCCAAGGAAAAGACGGGTGCTTTCAAAAGCGCCCTTAAGGCTAACGGTTTAAATAGAAAAAGGTTACTTCTAGGTGGAGGCGGGATTGCTGGTGCGCTTACTATCTTAGTCTTAATCTTTCTAATGCTTATACCCCTAAAGATCGAGCATATAGTTACAAACCTACAAAATAGATTTTTCTCGTCTTCAAATAACGCAGTACAAAACGAAACCCAACAAATGTTGAGTAATTATGTTAAAAGTTACGTCCTACCGGCATTAAAAAAATGTAGTGGATCAACTATTGATAAAAACTGTAATGTTCACTTGAGTTCTTCCACCAATCCTGTGTCGGCTCTTTATAAGGGTTGGGCGGATGCGAAATTAGAATACAAACTTGCCAACGATTATAAAATTGAATTTATATATGACAAAGGTAAAAACAGATACTACATGAGGGCACCTGCCTTTAGTAAAGATCAAGATATTAGCACTTTAGTTGATAAAAAGAACACCAGAACTTTCAACGGCAACCTATTTACCCAAGTAAGTCGCGGTGAGGCGCGCCAGTTAGTTAATCATGCTCTTGAAAATGAAACGAAATGGAAACAGGTTATGTACAGGTTTAAGGTCGGAAGATTAATGGAACAGAAGTACGGGATAAGAAGGTGTTTAATTTTCTGCGGCACAACCGACACTATTCAAGAATTCAAAGATAAAAAAGTGAATGTAGCTAAACTTTTTATTGCCCAAAGGATAATAAATACTAGGGCTCAAGGATTGGGGGTTGTCTGGGCATGTATTCTGGCTCCGGATTGTCACCCCGAAGACACCTCAACCACACCTTCTGATGGATCCAATGGCGAGTTAGCTGGCGCGCCCGAAAATGCCCAGACCGACACAGCCCTAAGGAAAAAATTTACCGAGTTGGCTGCCACCTATGGTATATCTAGCGCTACGGATATAGATAAGATGATTCAGAACTATAAAAACTATTCCGACGGAGGTTATAGAAAGGTAATAATTGCTTACATTCTTAAAACTGCAGGGTTGTCCGATTTAACAGATAAAGTAACGAGTTTTTCAGACCCAACATTTATAAGTTGGATTACGCGTGCGGCCTCAATAATAAATTTTCTAAAAGATATAGGACCAAAAATAAAGAAGTTGGGATATATAGTTAATACAGCAGCATCTGCGCAAACATTTAACCTCTTCTTGACTTATGCAGACGAAATTCACACAGGTCACGTGAGCGCAGATCAGGTTGGGCAAATGACCCAATCACTTAGCCCGGGTAACTTTGGCGCTTCAACAGATCCAGAAGTTGGCGGTACGGCTGGGGCAGAAAACACGCCCCTTTATAATCAGTTAATTAGTGGTGGAACTACAACATCAACTACAGGATCTCTAGTTGGAAATATACTGCCAGCCAAGGCGCTGGCGGCTAGTAACTCAATTAGCAACAGCCCGGGCGCAAACAGTTATTTGTGTAACAATGGCAAGCCTGTACCATCGAACCAAAGCGTTTGTTCGGAGGAAAAACCAGGAGTTGGGAATAGCACATTAAACTCAATAAGTAATTCATTCAAAGTTCCTCCCCTGAGTTTTATCGGTGAAGCGGCCGATTTATGGACAAGTATAAATAGTGCGGTTAATCCTATATCCTACTTGCAATCGCTCTTCGCATCAGCACTAATGAATCTGCCTGGATTTAGTACCCTATTTAATAGCGTTGGTTCATTTGTTAGTAGCGTGGTTGGGCCTTTCACAAATAATGTGATTAATCAGGTTATTCCCGACCCCTTTAGTACGAATATGAGTGGTGGTAGAACTTTTGACATGATAGCTCAGGGTGCCGACGTGTCGGGTAACGATTATGCCCACACAGGTCTTGGTGGCAGAGTGGTAACAAGTCAAACAGCTACGGCTATGTACAATCAGCAGCAAAAAGATGATTTTAGCAACTTCCAACACCAATCGTTCTTTGCTCGCATGTTCAGCACCGACAGCCAATATTCGTTAGTTTCTAGGGTTGCCATGGATATACCGATTGGCTTTCAAAGTTCTGCAGAGAATGCCTTCGCGTCGCTATTAGGCAATCCGTTGTCGGCAATTACCAATGTTTTTGGTTCAGCGCTCACACTAAAAACTAGTGCTGCTGCGGCCACACCTACAACTGACGCCTTTGATATCACTCAGTATGGCTATACACAGGCCGACCTAGACGCCATCGGCGACCCTGGTGCATATTGGGACGCTCATTGTGTAGATGATCCTTCACAGGGATATCAACAAGGTAACACTTGGAATGTTGATGCTAGTCAAGCAAAGAATATTGATCAAAATGGTATGCCATCAAATAGCGCACCTAATCCTTGCTTGTTGATTAAGTCTACAGTTGGCAGCGCCGGCGGCGCATTCGACAGCAGCCTGTTAACCCAAGACGATCTGGCCGATATAACCGGTTCGGCGGGTTCGACTGGAGGCGGAACAACCAATGGCTCATGTTCAGGGGGCGGAAAATATAGCGCGATTGTTGGTGCTGGTTCAAGCTTTGCGGGCGTTGACCAAGGAATAGACTTTGTGCCGTCACGAAGCTCAGGGTTTGATATTTGCGCACCGGCTTCTGGCACAATAACTCAGGCTGATCAGACCGGGCACGTATACGCCAGGACCTCAGGGCAGGCTGAGGTTATACTTCACCTGGATCAAGCACCAAACGCTCCAAATAGCAGTCAATATATATACTTTGCTGAGATTATTCAGATAGATAGCAGTATTAAAGTTGGTGTTCATGTAAACAAGGGTGATTTAATTGGCCACAATAACGCTAGCCCAGGTATTGAACTTGGCTGGGCGCCAAATGCCTCATATGGCTTTATGTGTCCTTATACCGGCAGCGCCCAGACGGCGTGTGGTAAAAGCTTTGATACTTGGGTGCAGGCACAGTAGATGAGTGGATTAATTAATACAGCTAACCAAATAAAGATAAGTTTTAAACTACTGGCTATATATTTAGTTTTGCTGCTAATGACATTCTCGTTATTTAGTATCTTTGCGCCAAGAGCATCTGCCGCAACACTGCCCGACTCTGAGCTTCAGGCCTTGAACAACTACCCTAACTGGGTCGCTCCAGTCTGTTCGGGGGGGACTTCGGCCAGTTCTTCCTCTTCCGGTACGGGCGGTGAAATATATATTCTGGGAGATTCGATCACTGTTAGAGCGGTCGCGGCTTATCAAACAGCGCTAAAAACAGCTTTTTCGAGTGTTGTAGTAGATGGATTATCGGCTAGAAGCCTTAACGGTACTGCCTCGGCTAGCACCGACGGCACCGATCCTAGTAATCATAATCACGACACTGGAATGAAAGCTATTAAAGACGATCAGGCTGAAATAAACAAGGCATCGGTAGTGGTTATTGCGCTAGGAACTAATGGTGGTGATACCGCTGCAAGTATTAAAGCTGCTCTTCAGGCAATTAGGTCAGAGACTAGTAGTCCAAACGTGCCTATATACTGGGTAGACACTTTCGGACTGGCCGGTACAAACTTCGGTCGAAGTGGCATGTCGGTGGCTAACCAAGCAATATATGGAAACAGCTCAAGTGGGAGCACGCAGAATTATCAAGTCGTAGGTTGGGCCAAAACAGTTGATAAAACTATAAACCCTCAACACGCTGGAAATGGTGGTAGCGACCCTAATAAATACATTGATAATGGTGACGGTTTGGGCGTTCACCCAACATCGGCCGGCACAACAGCCTTGGCTAAAGCTGTTCTTAGCTCCGTGAGCAATGGTGCGTCGGCACAAGCTAGCTCGTTAAGTTCAAACGGGGTTACTCCTGCTTGTTGTGATACCTCTGGTGGCTCAGCGGGCTCAATTACCCTAACTGGAAGTGATCGGATCAGCCAAGCTCTGAACTTTTTTGTTAAAACCGAAGGCTTATCGGCCGCTCAGGCAGTAGGAATTGTGGCTAACTTATATAACGAGTCTAGCGTAGACCCCACTAGTGGGTCACCAATAAGAAACGGGGTTGGTTTTGGTATCGCCCAATGGACCTTCTCAGCAAGGCAAGATCCGTTAGTTGCCTATGCAGCATCACTAAAATTGCCAGTAACGGATCTATCCGTGCAACTTCAGTTTTTATGGCATGAGCTTAGCACAGACTACAAAGGTACGTTAGCCGGCTTGCATCATATTACCGGTAACGATGCTGGCGCAGCCGGCCAGGCAGCAGTAGTGTTTAGAGACGGTTTTGAAGCATGTGACATGAGCTATACTAGCTGCTCTGACCGACAGAGCGTAGGCGTAGCAATGTTCCAGAAGTATGGCGCTTCGCTTGGTGGTGGAAGCGGTGGAGGCACAAGTAGTGTGGGTGGGTCGAGTAGCACGGGCTGTTCGACTAGTTCTACAACTGCTGTGACAGGTCAGTATACCAACCCATTCCCTGGTGGTTGGACGCCAAACCGTTTAGATATGGGTTATGATGGTACGTTTAAGGGCCACATTGTCGCCCCCTTCGCAGGAACAATCACCTACGCTGCTAAGTCATTCTCGAACTGGGGTGGATACATAGAAATTAAAGCCGACAAAAAACCGGCCGGTATTACAACTTCAACACTTTACTTTGCAGAGGGTGTGAAGCCGGCCGTAGTTAATGGTGTGGCTATCCACGCGGGACAACACGTTAATGTGGGCGACCCAATAGGTGATCCCGCCCCGTCCCCCTATGGTAATGCCTATGGAACAACGGCGAACGGAAGTGGTCAGATTGAGTGGGGCGTGGCGGTCGATGGAAAAGTTGGTACTCCAACCAACCCTATAGCAGAGAGTGGTATTTCTAATCCGGCGCAGGCGGTGCTGGCGTTCGCGCAATGGGCAGAACAGACTCTCCAATTACCAGCACCGTCTCAAACAGGAAACGCTGGTTTTCCTTGATTGCTACTTTAATAAAACTGGGGGAGAATTAATAATATGAACAGAAGAACACTTATAATCGCAGGTTTGTTAGCCTTTGTAGTTCTTGTTTTGGTTGTTAACTCTATTTTCTCTAATCACTCCAAGCCTATCCCGGTCAATAATAGTGCTCCCGTGACTACATCAAACTCAAATCCTCCATCTTTTACAGGTGAGGATTCATTAATAAATATAGGCGTGACTAACGAGCAGGTAACAAACATGGAGCAGGCTTTTGAACAGTACTTTGCTTCTGCCGGCAAGTCTCCGAGCCAGGTTAACATTTCTTCTGTTCAAAAGCTGTCTGTTAATCAGAACGCTACAACACCTATCTGGACGATTGGCTTTGACGTGGATCTTGACGGCATCAAAACATACAGTGCCAAAATGGACTACTTCAACTTTACCGGGATTAGGCTTTATTTATATTCACCGGGTACCACTAATCTACTTTACGACTCTCAAGATGTTGGGGCATCAACAGGAACGTAGCTTATGAAGAGATTAATTATATTATTGGTCTTGGGTTTGGTCGCACTAGGTGTTTTGTTTTGGTTCGTTAAACCAATCACGGGCGGGACAATTGTTATATCTACCAACAAGTCTGGTAGTACAATCACACTCCAGAGAATAAGCCAGGGTAACCCTTTTGTTAGGATTGGTATTGGCTCGCTAACTACTAAATTAACAAAGGGCACCTATGTAGCCACGGTTAAAAATGGGTCCCTGCAAAGTGCTCAAACAATCAACTTTAAGGGAACTCGAGGAACGGCTCACTACGTTATTAATCCGTCGAGTCTTACACAGGTTGAACCTGTGGCTTACCAAAACACTCAAAGCTTGGCAGCCAGTAACGAAGAGCTTGTTTACTTGAACAGTAGTGACGAAAACATACACAAGATAGATTCTCAAAATAGTATAAGCACCGTTAACTCCTCCCAGCAGTTGCAAGATATTAAATGGGCCACTACAACTTTCGGTGTTGGCCAAGACGACTATGGCCATTTATATCTGGTTAATGGGGGTGTTATTAGCCCCCTTAAGTTGCCGTTTACGTATAGTGGGAGAACTGTTAGCTACGACGTGGCTCAGAACAAACAAATATACGTTTCTTACGGAACCGACGTTTACGTCGGCAGCCAAGCAGGAAATTATAAGAAGATCTTTACTGCGCCTTCGTCTTCCATAACCCTGTACGCAGGCAATAGTGGTGTTGGTGTTTGGGGGCAAACAAGCGGGCAAAGTGTGGGCGCTTCTCAGCCCTACCTAGCCCTTGTAAGTAGTGGCGGTAAAGTAGTGAAAAGGACTGGCGGCGGCATGGTAAGCAGAATGGCTTTATCGCCAGACAGCAAGTATGTGGTCGTTACTAACGAGTCATCTACTGTGGTATACGACTCGTCTCTGAATCAAGTGGTGGCAATTCCGGACAGCACTACAGCGGCTCACGCTCAGTGGCTGGATAATAATCGATTTGTTTACAACACAAGCACTGGTGTTTGGGTGTTCGGTATGAATAATCTAAAAGCCGATTTATTGGCACTGTTGCCTTCAGTGGCTGGCAATGTTACCAGCTTATCTGTTGCAAGCGATAAGGCCTATGTGTACTTAACCTCAGTGGACACTAGCACCGATAGTAGTTATGCAGTTCTAAGAGTAGGACTAAATGGTCAAACGGTGCCAACTTATGTGTATAAACTGCAGGGAGTTTTGCCAATACAGCTAGCTGACTGTTCTATTAGTTTGGTTAACTTTAAGCAGCCCGCAACAATTCTGGTACAGACATATCCAAACAGTAATCTAGATAATCAGGGTTATTTGCAGGAAGCCCAGAACGAACTTAGCCAAGATGGTTTTGACGTTAGTACACTTCGCTTCGAGGTGGCTTCGGGTGGTTAGCTCAGCGCAATCACGTTGGCGGAGTCGGTGAAATGTTTCGTAACTATGTCGGCATCGGTGGTTGTAATAAAAGTTTGGTAAGAGGCTAGGCGATCAGTGAGGGCGTGGCGTCGGCGGCCGTCAAGTTCACTAAAAACATCATCTAAAAGCAGTATTGGTGGCTTGCCGTCTCTAAAATCTCTAATTATTTGCAATTCGATTATTTTTAGGGCTAGAATGGCGGTTCGGACTTCGCCCCTCGAGGCGACTTCTTGTGACGGCTTATTGTTAAAGGTGACTTTTATATCTTCTCTGTGTGGACCAGCACTCGTAAAGCCTCTTAATGCGTCGGTCTCGATGTTGGATTCTAGCTTCTTCAGCAAGTGGGATTGATAGCTGTCCATTGGCCAAGTTGTATCGTAGCTTATATTCACCTTTGTCTTGCTGGCGGATATGTCGTTATAAACATTAATAAACAGTTTATCTATATCTGTTATTAAGTTGCTTCTGGATCTTACAATCTGGCCGGCTAACTCGCTTAGCCGTAAGTCCCATGGAAAGATTTGCGACTTTGCAGCCACCCCATGATTCTTTAGTAATGCGTTCCTCTGGGCTAGAGCACGTTTATACTGACGCCTCAAGCTGCCAAAGCCTGGGATGGTTTGTTCTAGCAGGTCGTCGACATAGTCACGACGCCGCTCCGGGCCGCCAGATAACAATAATAGGTGGTTGGGCTCGAACAGTACTACTGGCAACGAATTATTGAGGGTTAGTCGCTTATATGGCCGGCCGTCGATCTCGTAGGTTTTATCCGCCTTGGGCTCGGCGATTATTTTGACCGTTCTGTGTCCGCCGCTACTCAGGTTGCCGTCGAGTCTGGCCCAGTCCTTCTTAAATTTAATTAACTCGGCGTCTTTCACTCTATAAGATGAGCCTTTGGCTAATACTAAAACAGCCTCGAGAAGGTTGGTCTTGCCGCTGGCATTGGGTCCTACGACAATATTAACTCCTGAGTTAAGTTCAAAAGACGAATCGCCATATGAACGAAAATTCTGCAACCTTAGATCGGTAATCATGCCTCTATTTTATCCCCTGCAAAGCGTTTTTCGGCTTTTCTTAATTATTCTGAATGCCTTAGTGAAGCTACTTGGCTGAAGAATAATTAAGAAATAGCCTTAATAAGTTTAGCTTTTGAGAGGCATGATAACGTGACGATATTCAGGTGATTCAGGGTCATGAATTAAAGTCGGTTCAAGCTTGCCGTTGAATCCAAAAACAACCTTATCGCCAGATAAGGCGGAAAGAGCATCTAGCAAGTACTTGGAGTTCAGGGTTATACTACCAGTTCCTTTTATCTTTGCTTCGGCTGTAGCGGTGTTCTCGCCAAGCTGTGAGGCTACGGATCGAATACTGATCTTTTGCGTGGCTTCGTCTAGACCAATAGTAACGCTTCCGGCGCTTTCGCGGGCAAACAAACTGGAAACCTTTGTAATGTTGGTTAGGTCGGCTTTTTTAAGAGTGGCTTCGGTCTCAAACTTGGTCGGTATAAGTTTTTGATAATCTGGGTATTTACCATCAATTAAGCGGGTAACTAACTCTATGTCGCCAAAGCTAAACAGAGCCTGTTGATCGTCGTAGGTTACGCTTATGTCTTCTTCGCCATCACCAATAACCCTTAGAATGTCTTGCATTGCGTAGGCTGGAACTAAGATCTGCATTTCTTCTTTGTGGTTGGTTAGTTGTTTCTCGGCTAGCCTATAGCTGTCTGTTGAAGCCATCATTAACTTGCCACCAATAGATTGAATTAATACACCGGTTAGGACCGGACGAGTCTCGTCGCTAGAGGCTGCAAAGACTACCTGTTGAAGGGCTTTTTTGAAGATATTGCTAGCGATCTTCCAGGTCTTGCCTTTAGCTATCGCCGGCATTACAGGGAAGTCATCGGCTACGATACCGTTAACAACTGATTGGTATTGGTCAGTGTTAATGTGAAGTTTAGTTTCTTGAAGATTAAGGTTTATAACACCTTCTGGCAAGCTACCTACAAAGTCTTGCATTAACCTGGCTGGAACGGTTATAGAGCCTTCTTCGTTAACTTTTGCACCGATGTAGTGCGTGATGGCAATGTCGAGATTTGTAGCTGATAGACTCAATCTATTTTTGCTGGTTTTAATTAAAACATTTGCCAGTATCGGTAAGGTTCCGTGACTGTTTGCTACACGTGCTACGGAGCTAATGGCTCGGTTGAGATTTTCTTGGGTAACTTGAAGCTTCATGGTTTCTCCTGAATCTTAATTAACTACAATAATAATTTATATAAATAGTAGTAGTACTTGTTGGTGGTGTGGAAGCTGCGGAAAAACCACCATTTAACAGCTTGGAAACAACACTAAAGGTAGTGGAAAAGGCATTGGATAGGCGACCGTATTGTTGTGTGTAAACCCGGGTCTTTATAAACAGGCGTTGTGAAATGTTTTCAAGCTGCGTGTATAAGTGGCAAATCTCCACACAAGTTTTAACAGAAATTTCCACAGCGTATACACGAACTGAGCCAACTAAACTACGCATACAGGTGCTCCTTAATTTCGGTAATAGCACCACGAAGGTCAGTGTTTATTTGAGACTCTTTAGTGATCTTACGAACAGAGTGCATAGCGGTAGTGTGATCTTTTCGGCCTAGTTCACGAGCAATTTTGGGGTAGCTTAGGTGCAGTTCTTCGTGAAGCATATACATGGCAACTTGGCGGGGCACAACTATGTCTTTATCGCGCTTAGGGCCGACCATGTCTTCGAGTGGCACCTGGTAGTACTTAGCCGTACGCTCAATGATTTGCTTGGCGCTAAGATGTTTCGGGCGACCTTTGTTTACCTGGAGAAGACTTGAGGCTATTGCAACGGTAGGCGTAAGGCCACGTACGTCACACCAGGCCAGTAACTGATTCAATGCACCCTCAAGCTCTCTAATATTGGTCTGTCCATTCGATGCTAAGTACTCAACTACTTCTGGGTCTAGCTCGCTGTTATGGCTCTCGGCCTTGGTTTGAATAATGGCGCAGCGGGTTTCAAAGTCGGGTACTTGCATATCGATGCTCATGCCGCCTGCAAAACGCGACTTCAGCCTATCTTCTAGCATAGCAATATCGCGTGGAGGCTTATCGGAACTCATAATAATCTGCTTGTTAGCCTGGTGAAGGGTGTTAAAAGTGTGGAAGAATTCTTCTTGAATCTTGTCCTTACCGGCCAAGAACTGCACATCGTCGACTATCAGAACATCGGCGGAGCGGTAGGAGTTCGCGAAGGTCGCGGCTGTTCGATTGCGAAGTGCCTGAACGAATTCGCGCACAAACTGCTCGGTAGCTATATAAAGAATCTTGGCATCTGGGTTACGAGCCTGAAGGGCGTTACCAACAGCTTGTATTAAGTGAGTCTTACCAATTCCAACACCTCCATACAAATAAAGCGGGTTGTACTTAGCGCCAGGTAGCTGAGCAACAGCTTGGCAAGCTGCAAAAGCCACGTCGTTGCCGTCACCAACAACGAAGTTGTCGAAGGTATAGCGCTCGTTGAGACTTTGCTTAAAAGAGCTCGAAGGAGTTCTGTAGCTAATCTGGCCCGCCTCAAGGTTTTCGTTTTCACCAGATCCGCTAGCTCTTGTGACTAGTTGAGGTGTTTCGTCGGTATCATTTACTTCTGCCGGTCGTCTAGCCGAGCTAATAACTTTGAACTCGAGTCGATCCACTTTAACACCTTGACCCCTAAGGGTGGCAATCAGCAGGTCGGAATACTTCTTTTCTATATGTTGCATTATGAACGGGTTGGTTACACCTACTACAACAAGCCCGTCCTCTTGCTTCTCAAGAGTGGTGTTTTTTAGATAAGTTACAAAGTTGCCCCTAGATAAGCTAACTTCTATCTCCCCCAAAACCGCTTGCCAAACACTATCCGGCTGCACATTCACCTCTTTCTTGCTAAGTACTATAACCGATGATCAATAAGTTTTCCACATATTTTTAAGAGTAAATGAAAGTTTTTAGCAGACTCAACTAAACTCAGGCCCTAACAGGGGTGAATGTTTACACAGCCCAAAAATCCAACCTTAACGTCTGTGGACAAGAATCTTTTTTTTGTGGATAAGACCACATTCAGCTGGGGGCAAATATTGTTAAAACCACGCCATCACCCGTAGTGTGTTTGATCGTCAAAACACTTTACAGATTGGCCTAAAACAGATATAGTTATCCGCAATGCCAAAAAGGACTCACCAACCAAAGAAACGATCCCGAGCTCGCGAACACGGCTTCTTGAAGCGTATGAGCACTAAGGCGGGCCGTAATGTACTTAAGCGCCGCCGCATCAAAGGTCGCGCTAAAATAGCGGTTTAAAGGAACGTTTTTATGATAGGCCGGACTAACCGTTTTCACGGTCACGGCAGTTTACGTCGTGTATACAAAGACGGCGTTGGAGTTCGTGGCGCTCATATCGGGCTTAAATACCTACAGCGCACCAACAATAAACCATACCGTGCTGCCGTAGTTATTAGTCGCAAGGTTCATAAGTCGGCAGTCGTTCGAGCCCGAATACGCCGTCGAATTTATGAGATTATTAGAACTTCCAAACACACACCACCTAACACAGACATGATTTTTACGATATTTAGCGACTCACTAGCTAATATTGAAACTGCCAAACTCACAGATATGGTAGAGAGCTTACTTAAAAAAGCCTCCAAAACCCCTAATTAAACACCGTAAACACCGGTCAAACATGTTATAGTAGGAGTCAATATGTTTACCACTCTGATCGTCCAGCCTATATTCAATTTGCTCGTGTTTATCTACGCGATACTGCCCGGTCACAACTTTGGCCTGGCGCTTATTATATTCACAATCATAATTCGTATACTTCTCTGGCCGATCCTTAAGAAGCAGCTTCACCAGGCAAAAGCCATGCGTAAACTGCAACCCGAGATAAAGAAAGTAAAGGCCGCCGCCAAAGGCGATCGCGTAAAAGAGTCGCAAATGCTTACCGAGCTTTATAAAGAGCGTGGCATTAATCCCTTCGCTACTTTTCCGATATTAATTGCGCAGCTGATTATTCTACTTGGTTTATATAGTGGTCTGCGCCGGCTAACTATTCATCCAGATGCTATATATACGCTGGCATACCCATTTATGTTGCACCTGCCGTGGATGAAAGAACTTGCCAATCACACACAGCACTTCGACAACACATTATTTGGCTTTGTTGATCTTAGCCGTGCGGCGCTCAACAAGCACGGCGGTATTTACTGGCCTGCCATGGTAATAGTTGTGGCCAGCGCTGTTGCTCAGTTCTACCAGAGTAAACAACTCATGCCTACTAGCAAGGATCAAAGATCACTACGATCCATACTGCGAGGTGCTAGCGATGGCAAGAAGGTGGATCAGTCCGAAGTTAATGCCGCCGTTGGCAGCACCACAAGATATTTCTTGCCAGTTATGGTGTTCATCTTTACTGTGAACATTCCTTCTGCCCTTAGCCTTTACTGGCTAACCGGCGGCATTGTGGCCATTATTCAGCAAGACCGAGTACTCCGATCCGACGAGGAGGAAATGGAAGCTATTGCCGACGAGCCCACCAAGAACGCTGCTACAATTCCAGAAGCCGAGATTGTCGCTGAGCCCACCAAGCCGGCCGCCAACAAGAAGAAATCTTCATCTAAATCAAAAAAAGCCTCCAAAAAACAATCTAAAAAGAAGAGGAGGTGACTATGAATGAATCTATGGAAGAAGCGATACGCTATGCCAAGAAATATTTAGAAGACCTGTTGTCGTTTTTTGGACTCAACACCGACGTTTACGCCACCAGCGACGATGAAGTCATTCAACTGAATGTGCCAAGCACTCATCTGAACGGCTTTTTGATCGGCCAACATGGCGACACTATGCGATCTCTACAATACTTAACAAGCACCGCTCTAAAAAATAACGGCCACGAATACAACCGAGTTAACGTCGACATAGCCGAGTACAAGAAACAACGAGCTGATCGCCTGCGCGAAAAGGCTGAAACCTGGGTAAAACAAGTTAGGGATTCTGGCGAACCGATGGACCTTGAGCCCATGAATTCCGCCGACAGACGCGTTGTACACCAGCTAGCGGCTGAATATGGCCTTACAAGCGACTCAGATGGCGAGGGCCGCGACCGTCACATAGTTCTTAAACCTTCCGCCGAATAGACTACTTGCTAAACGACTTATTATAGATTTCCAAGGTTTGTTCAGCCATGCGTTGCCAAGAGTATTTGGCGGCCTGCTGTCTACCAGCTTCGATCATTGTTTGGCGAAGCGCATCATCTCCCAGCACCTTATTAATAGATAGAGCAATACTATTTACGTCCAGAGGGTTAAAGTACATGGGCGCGTCGCCGTAAATCTCGGGCAGACAAGTCGCATTACTACTAACTACCGGAGCGCCATGACTCATGGCTTCTAAACCTGGCAGGCCAAAACCTTCGCTTAATGACGGAAAAACATAGACTGCACAGTTTTCGTACATCCAACGTAACTGCCCTTCAGTGATTGAACCGGTAAAAACCACCCCGTTAATACCAGCTTCTTTAACCTTATCTTGAATCTGGCCATAGGCCTTATCTGGTTTGCCCGCCAAAGTCAAGTAAAGATCTGGGTGCTGCTGGCTAAGTTGTTCAAAGGCTTGAATAAGTCTCCAGAGATTCTTGTGCGGCTGAGGCCTACCTAAATACATTATGAATTTCTTGCCGTCCAACTCAATTAAAGGCTCCGGTGCATCTTTTATTTGCCCGGCTGCTTCGTAGGTTACAGTGATTTTATTAGGATCAACACTAGTGAAGTTAGCAACATCCCTTTTAACGTATTCCGATGGCGTTATTATCGCTACAGACTTTTTAGCAACCTTTTTATTAACCCATTTATACACTTGCTGCTTAATACTAAAAATTAGCGCGTTTTTGGTTGGATTACGAAAACGAACGGTCGTTAAGTCGTGCATAGTTGTAATGGTTTTACCTTTATATAGCACCGGTTGTTGAACCATGCCGAAGTGAACCAGGTCTGGCTTAAGTTGGTTAAGTTGTTTCTTGAAACCAATCTGTTCATCGAAAGTGTATTCCTTATGAGGGCAGGCTACTTTTGTAAACCGTGGATTGCTGTAATCATATAAATCCATATCCTCAGGCTTCAAAAGTATAAGGAAGTCGTGCTCGCTCTGGAGCTTGTCCAAGTGTTCTAACAGGCGATACATATAGCGGCCGGTACCGGTGCTGTATTCGCGGGCATCAATAGCGATCTTCATTACCGACATTATAGCCGATATATTCCCACGAATTTCGGAAGGCGGATTTGTGGACGCCCGACTATTACCTATATAATTAGTTAGATTTATGAGATGTAAACAAAATGAACTGTCGTTAGCTTTCGAAGAGGTGTTCTAGTAGTGTCAACCGAAACGGTTATTAAAGTTGACCAGGTATACAAAAATTTTGTCTTGCCTCACGAACGTGTAACCAGTGTTAAAACTCTGTTTACAAGGGGCTTTAAGCTTAAGAAATCATCTGAAACCCAACACGCCCTCAAAGATATTTCCTTTGAAGTTAAAAAAGGTGAATTCTTTGGCATAGTTGGCCGCAACGGCTCAGGCAAGAGCACATTACTAAAGATTCTAGCTGGCATATACCAACCAACCAAGGGCTCTGTTAACGTAGAAGGCAAACTAGTACCCTTTATCGAATTAGGCGTGGGTTTTAACCCGGAACTAACCGGCAGGGAGAATGTCTACCTCAACGGTGCAATGCTAGGATTTTCCAAGAATCATGTAGACAAAATGTACCACTCCATAGTTGAGTTCGCCGAACTGGAGAAGTTCATGGATCAAAAACTCAAAAACTATTCCTCAGGTATGCAGGTTAGACTGGCGTTCTCTATGGCTATACGTGCCGAAGCGGACATTCTACTGGTGGACGAAGTATTAGCCGTGGGCGATGCCGATTTTCAAAGGAAGTGCTATGAGTATTTTAGCCTTATGAAAAAGAAGAATAAGACCATAGTTTTTGTTACGCACGACATGAGTGCTGTACAGCAGTTTTGTGACAGGGGTATTTTTATAGAAAAAAACGAGATTATTTTAGCTGGATCTGCACAAGAGATAGCCAATGCCTATAGTAAGATGTTTCTTGAAGAAGCTCAGGAGAGGCAGAAGAAGGATAAAAAAGAGGCCACTTCAACCAAGTCAATTTGGGGTGATGGTGCTGCCAAATTTATAGATCCAGAAATTGTGGCCGAAAAGGACCTAATAACGATTAATGCCAAGGTGCAAGCAAACAAAACATTAAACAGGCCGATAATTGGTTTTCTTGTTAAGAATACGTCCGGCCAGGTTTTGTTTGGCACAAACACCCAGAAACTACGTATTGAACTTCCAAAATTAACGGCTGGCGAAACCAGAACAATCTCTTGGTCAATTCCAAATATATTAAACGAGGGCATATACACCGTCGACATGGCCATTAGCTATAGCCAAGGTATAACCGCGCAGTGGTGGGAAGACGCCTGCACCACTAACTTCTACCAAATGGATGGATCTCCGTTCTTAGTTAACCCCAGAGCGAGTTTTGACATTTCATGACAAAAGCAAACAAAACTACTGGTAGTTTCGACCCAGAATCGTTGTGCTATTTAATTACAGTTTCGCAAAGTCATATAGTTCCTGCCCAGATGCTAATAAATACACTAAGGAGGAAGACCAATAAACCAATCGTGGCTGTTGGCAACCTGGATGATTCACAAAAGCCCCTTATTATTGCACAAGGCGTTACTTATATTGACGAAGACAAGATTGATTATAGCGGCAGGTTGCCGAAGGTTGACTGGCAAACCAAACACAGGGAGTTTGGGTGGTATAAACAACAGTTTATAAGGCTCTGTATAGATAGATTCATTAATACCGATTTTGTAGTCATCTTAGATAGCGAAGTGTTTGTATTTGATAATTGGGACGAGAATCGCTTCTTCGATGCCACTTCCGGTAGACCGCGGTGTGGCTATTGGATAGCCGAAAAAAGAAAATCCGACTGGGACTACATGATGTATAAGGGAGCCGCATACTTATTGAGCTTTCTTACGGGCTGCAAAGGAATCATGGAGTATAGCGAATCAAACGACATAAAACGCTCAATTACGGGGGTTGGCTTTTTTTCAACTAAAAACATAGCGGAGTTATGGCGCACACTCGAGAAGAACACCGATCTTAATAAAAACCTAAACGACCTTTTTAATTCACAACCAGACCTAATGTTCTCTGAATACATGTTCTATTCCTTAGCAGCCGAGTATGGTCTTTTTGATAATACAGTTCCAACTGTTTTGCAGACCGGCTTACTTGGTTGGTATGATAGTCATCAAGACCAAAACTTTGAATTATTCAAAGCCAATGCAATGTGGAGCATGTGCCAGGAACATAAGAGTTATTCTTCAACACAGGAGTATGTAGATTTCATGTCCGATACAGCAAAAAAGTTAAAACAAACAATACCACCCCAACAACCTTACTGGAATAAGGCTGACAGGCAGTTAATAGACAACAAATATGGTGACAAGAATGATATTGAGTACTTTAAAAAATACAAAAAACAGCTTAACTATACGTTTAGAAGAAGATTTAACACTATGTATAAAGCGCTGGAGTTGTGTCTTCAAATTGCACCAAAAGGCCCGGTTATTTTAGAGGTGGGAACTCTCAGAGACAATACAATGGGAGGCGGTCACTCGACCTATAAATTTGGGGAGTTCTGCTCTATGTTCAACGGTACACTTCACACCGTGGACATTTCGGATGAGGCGATTGAGTTCTCTATGAAAGCAACTTCCGATTTTCAACCCTGGATTAAGTACCACAACTCCGACTCAACTCACTTCCTCAAGGACTTTACTGGTGAGATTAACCTACTTTACCTTGATGGATTCGATTCCACAGACGGCAAAGAAGAGGCAGCCTCCCAAAAACAACTTGAGGAGATACAGGCAGCATTACCTAGGTTATCTGAACGCTGTGTTGTGTTGTTGGACGACGCGGATCTACCGAAAGGAGGGAAGGTAGCTTTATCATCTAAATACCTCGTAAAACACGGCTTCAAGCCAGTTTTAAAAGAGTATCAGTATCTGTATGTTAGAAATCGATTACCTACCAGACAAAGAATTACCAACAGAATAAGCCGCAAACTAGTTAAAAGTCCAAAATTTTAAACCAATGCAATAATACGCTAAAGTTTTATTTAGACAGAGAATCTATAAGATTAGATAATTCTGCAGCGCTACTTTGCCAGCTAAACTTTTGTGCCTGCTCCAGGCCCATCTTAATGTGCTGATTACGTAGTTCCTCATTGTTTGCCAGCTCAATAATGGCTTGCGATATAGCGGTGGGATCGTCTGGGGAGACCTGTGTGGCCGCTTGGCCTGCGACTTCTGGCAAAGAGCTAGTATTACTGCAAACTACCGGGCAACCACAAGCCATGGCCTCCAGAACCGGTAGGCCAAAGCCCTCATAGAAGCTTGGGTACACAAACAACTTGGCGCCGGCGTAGAGCGCTGGCAGATGTGCCTCATCAACGTAATCCAAAAAGCTTATTGGTAAATCTTTTAAGGTGTCTTTTTTGCTGTGAATATCGGCGTCGTTCCAGCCTTTGGCGCCTGCGATCACCAGTTGAAGACGGTGCTCGTTAAAGCTTTGTGAGTAAGCCTCCAGCATGCCCGTAATATTCTTGCGGGGTTCAATGTTGCCCACGAATAGTATGTACTCGCCGTCTATATTTAAAGCATTACGCATATCGTCAACAGATCCTGAGGCGCTCGGGTTATAGCGAACGTGATCAACAGCGTTGTAAACAACAAACACCTTGTCGGCCGAAATTTTATAGTTGTTGATGATGTCAGACTTAGTGAACTCGGATACAGCGACAATTGCCGACGATCTTTTTATTGATTTACCTAACTGTTTACGAAGGTACTTCAGGTTCTTTGGGTTAATAAAGTCAGGGTATTTTATGAAGGCTAAGTCGTGAACTACGGCCACTCGACGTTTTTTAAAGAGGGAACTCCAACTTATGAAGTTAGGAAAAATGACCACATCAGCTTTGAAAACACCTAAAATCTCTAATGGCGTACTTATGCCGTGGCGCATTAACAAGCTGAATAATCTGCCCGGAAACCACCTTATGAATCGCAAACGCACATTGGACGGTATGTCAAAATCCACAACCGCTTTGCGGCCAAGACGCAAGAAACTAAAGAAGTTAATGGCATCTTGCGGCCTTGCCTCAGCTAGGGCTTGACTAATACGTAGCGAGAAGCGCCCAACACCTGAACGTTGACCATAAAATGACCCGGCTTCGATATATATTTTCTTCATATTCAATTAAACACAATAAAACATCTCACCTTGACTGTTAACAACTGCCAAGGTTAGTTATAATTATCTACTAATGACTAGTATCAAACAAATACGAAAGCGCTATGCTTATTCTGTAATTTTATTAAGGCAGCTCGTAAAGACCGATTTTAAGCTACGCTACAACGACTCAGTTCTTGGCTATGTATGGTCTTTGTTGAGACCGTTGTTTATATTCTTGATCTTGTACTTGGTCTTCACGGTGTTCTTACCCGTTGGTAAGGGAGTACCTCACTACCCTGTGTACCTATTGCTTGGGATAGTGCTGTGGAACTACTTTTCTGAGGTAACCAGCGGCAGCATTAGTGCCATTGTTGGCAAGGGAGATTTATTAAGGAAGATCAACTTTCCTAAGTACGTAATAATCTTTGCCGGGTCGTTCTCGGCCTTTATTAATCTAATCATTAACTTCGGTGTAATCGCAGTTTTTATGATCGTAGGTCATGTTGCGATTAGCTGGAGCGCGTTATTTATTATTCCGATTATTGCCGAGCTGTTTTTGCTCGCAATTGGCCTGGCATTTTTGTTAAGCTCATTGTTTGTAAAGTTCAGAGATGTCTCTTACATTTGGGAAGTTATACTACAAGCTGCCTTCTACGCTACCCCAATTCTTTATGCGCTTCAGAGAGTGCCTACCAGATACGCCAAACTACTAATACTAAATCCTATGGCTCAAATTATTCAGGACGCCAGATACGTTTTGGTAACACCTTACTCACAGACAATTTGGCATCTTTACCCCAACAAAGTTTGGGTTTGGTTTATACCGGTGATTCTTACGTTCACAACAGTTATTGTTGGCGCATTGTACTTTAGATCTAAATCTAAGAACTTTGCCGAGGATATATAGATCATGACAGACGACATTGTCATTAAAGTCGATCGTGTCTCTAAAAACTTCATATTACCGCACGAGCGCGTTAACTCTATAAAAAGTGCTTTTACCAATCTAACTAAGCGTCGTCGCAAATCGAACGACACCCAACACGCCCTAAAAGATATTAGCTTTGATGTTAAAAAGGGCGAATTCTTTGGTATTGTTGGTCGCAACGGGTCAGGCAAGAGCACAATGCTTAAGATACTAGCTGGTATATACCAACCAACCAAAGGCTCGATTAGGGTTAAAGGAAAACTCGTACCTTTCATCGAGTTAGGGGTAGGTTTTAACCCAGAACTTACGGGCCGCGAGAACGTATATCTTAATGGAGCTATGCTTGGATTTTCTAAAAGCCAAGTTGAAGCCATGTATGACGACATAGTCGCCTTTGCAGAACTTAGTGGTTTTATGGATCAAAAACTCAAAAATTATTCATCCGGAATGCAGGTTAGGTTGGCGTTCTCTATGGCTACACGCGCAGAGGCTGACGTTCTGCTTGTAGACGAGGTTTTAGCTGTTGGAGATGCTGATTTTCAAAGAAAATGTTTTAGGTACTTCAAAGAACTTAAGAGGCAGAAAGTTACCGTTGTGTTTGTGACCCACGACATGAGTGCTGTGCGGGAGTATTGCGACCGAGCAATTCTAATAAACGAACATGAGATTATGGCCTCTGGTACCGCTTACGATGTTGCCCAGGAATACGACAAGTTACTGATGCCAGCAAGCGAAAACGAGTCTTCCAAAGCGAGTGGAGCCGACAAAGACCGGTGGGGAGACATGACTATAGAGATTGATAAACTAAAGATTGCCGACTTAAACGAAGAATCAATACATTTAACCATGCACATAACCGCCCATCAAGCATGTGAAGATCCTATTTTTGGATTTCTAATACGTAATGCAACAGGTGAACCAATGTTTGGTACAAACACTTCTTTAGAAAAACAGAAAATCGGCAATCTCAACCCTGGAGACAGCAAGACAATTGAATGGGAATTTACAAACATACTTCAGGAAGGCTCATATAGTGTTACAGTGGCAGCTCACTATGATGGCGGCATGACAGCCGCAGACTGGCAAGACAATGCTCTCAAATTTGATATTGTAAAATCAATTCGTACCCCTTACCCCTTACAGCCACCCGTAAAAGTTTCAGTTATATAGGTATTTTGTTAAAATCTGCCTATGACCACAAAAGGACCATCTAAACACTATCTACTTCACTTGAACTCATACGACACACTAAGTATGGCAGGTAATTTTTGGTCAAAAAACGACGAACAAAGAGCAGACATGACAATTGGCTGCCACGACTCAGATGATATTCCAAGAGTTAAGGACGCTGGTGATATTAAAAAGGTAAATGGCGAAGCTGTTCAGGTTATGCATAACGGTTTATTGGTTAAGAGGGGAGCATATCAGGGCGACTGGCAAGCAAGAACAATAAAAGCATTACGTGGTACACACGAACCACAAGAGGAGAAGGTATTTTACGAAGTTCTTAAGCGGGTACCAAAGGATGGAACTATGATTGAGTTAGGCTCATGGTGGTCATACTACTCAATGTGGTTCGTAAAATCTGTAGATAATGGTAAGGCAATATGTTGCGAACCAGACCCAAACAATATAGAAGTCGGAAAGTTTAATAGCCGACTCAACAACCTATACGACAGAATGACTTTTGTTTCGTCTGCTGCAGGCCAGGAAGACCACAAACTTATTGAGTTTGAGACCGAATCAAAAGAGAAGGTAAGGGTGCCAATAAGAACAGTCGACTCGTTGATACAAGAGCACAACGTATCTAAACTTGATGTTCTTCACATGGACATACAGGGAGCTGAGGTTAGCGCACTTGAGGGCGCAAGAAGATCCATAGAAAGTGGTAAATTGAGATTCGTTTTCATATCTACGCACCATCACGCAATTTCAAATGACCCTAGAACTCATCAAAAGTGCCTAGACTTCATTCACAAACACGGGGGCCACATTATAGCCAAACACACAGTACTGGAATCTTGTAGTGGAGACGGGCTGATAGTAGCTTCTTTTGATCCTAAAGATAAAGATTTTCAGGTGCGAGTAACCCTGCAACCTTCCGATGAATCTTTCTTTAGGCCACTCGAAGAAGAAGTGGCGATTCTGTGGGACGCCAAAAACGAGCTAAAGGCTCATACTGAAGAAGTAGAAGAAGATCTCCATAATAAAACAGACGAATTCAACTACAAAGAGACTGAGCTAAAAGGAACAATAGAACATCTTAACCAGAGAATTCACTATTTTGAAACAAGATCTCTAAAAACAAGAGTCAAAGAAGATTTTCGCTATGCATTAGGTAGAGTGAAGAGCGGGTTGAGACCTAAATAAACAGCGAACTTACTCGATATAAGAGACCTCAAATGTGTTAGAATAACAGATAATGTCAACGTTAAATGACCCCAAATTAGAACTTGAAGAAGCCAGGGTCCACATTAATCACCTAGAAGCGAAGTTAGATCAGATAGAAAACCAGCCACTCTCTAAGCGAGCTAAGGGTTTAGTAAAAGACACTGCTCGGTCCACCAAAAACCGCGTTAAAAGACGCCTTGAGCAGCCCAAAGCAGCTGAGTGGCAATATACTGATAGCCTCCCTAATCTAATTACTTTAAAAGAGAAAGATATCCCATATTTACTTAAAGAACTAGGGAGAGCTGACAAAGAGAACTACATAAGACCATTAAATCCTGGTTCACAAAGCAGAGCTCGTCGGGCAGCATACGTTAGCCTTGCATTTGTTTATCACACTACCAGAAAAACAACCCTTCACTCATACAAAGTTATCAAGAGGATTAAATAATGAGGAAGGTACTTGTAATTGATGGGCAGGTTTTTCAAACCCCAGCGCTTTATAGAGGAATGGGTAAATACTCCAACGAACTTATAGCTGCCCTAATTGACCAAAATAAGTCAATTAAACAATGGGACCAGATAATAGTTATATATTCTAAGCAGCTTGTTAATTACGAAGACTTTATAGACGAACTAGGAGTATGGTCAAGGAGTATTACCTTTGTTCCTTTAGATTTAAAAGGAAATATACCCGGTGACAGGGCGGTAGTCGATCACAACAGGCAAGAGGTAAATCAATATATTAGTTCCTTTGGAGAAATCCAGGTTGATTTTCTTATACTGGCCATCTTCCAGAGTCAAATTGCGTCGGTCTTCCCAGACGAGCCTAATGTTAATCGTGTGCTTTTAATGCACGATTTAATTCCCCATGCTTTTTTTGACGTATATCTAAAGGATAAACAAGCAAACGATGAATATTACACCAAAATGTCTGAGTGTTTGAATGCTGACGGCTATATTACAGTTTCAAAGACTGTATCAAATGACCTATCTATATATTTAGGTATTGATAAAAATAGGACACACTTCATTGGTGGCGGGTCAATAAAACACTCTGATAAATCGCAACCGTTTAAAATTAAAAAACCCTTTATCCTAATGCCGACTGGCAACGACGTGAGAAAAAACAACAAGAAAGGCATTCTTGGATTTAAACGATTTAATGAGGCACACAACAACAAGTATCACCTGGTTATAACATCATTTTTCTTATATAACGAAATAGAGGAGCTAAAACGTTTAGCTGACAACGTACATTTTGCTGGTAATGTGAGCGGAGAACAATTAAATTATCTTTTCGCGGAAACAGAAGCAATTCTTTTCCCTACTCAGTATGAGGGACTGGGACTTCCAATACTCGAAGCGATAGAAGCCCAAAAACCAATTGCTTGCTCGGATATACCCGTGTTTAGGGAAATGTCTAAAGGCGGTTTTGTTTATTTTGATTATAGAGACACTACGGATATAGCAGATAAACTCGAAGAAGCGGTTAATCAAAAAATAAACAGAGCTGAATATTCTAAAGTAATAAAGAATTTTTCGTGGGACCAGACTTCAAAACGAGCCATTGAAGCTATTGCTTCGACAAAAAGAGTAACCACAGACAGATCTTTAACTTTAGATTTCTATACAGCGAATCCCACTGGCCTGTCTTTTTCTGGTTGGTTAGCACAAACTCTTCTTGCTGAAACAGCTAGGCTTATTTCACTACGCGCTTACACTCTACCTAATCCCGATCCGCCTAAAATGAGAAAAAGCTTTTTAGAGTACCTATACCCGTTTTCATATAATGCCGAAGACTTTTATTCTTACCCAAGAAATTCACACCCAATATATTTTCTTGATGACTCTCCAGAGAGCAAGGATGTATTGTGCAGAGCCTTAGCAGTTCCAGGAATCTTGCTACTGCTTAGTAAAGGCATTAATATTGTCTGGGATTCTGTTGTAGAGGCGGGCTTGAGTAACAAAAAACGACAAGATATTGAGATCTGGCTGTCCAAACAACTAGGCTTAAAAGACCCGTTAGCTAGCTTAATTTACAGGCAAAAAACCGTTATTGTATTCGATGAAGAACTTGAGAAGGAGATAAAATCACTCATAGCCAAACTACCTGAATGCACAACAAGCGTTATGTTATCCAAATGGCCGGTCACACAATTGCCCTACCCTGAAGTTTTACCCGAAAAGAACAGCATTGAATATTTGCCAAATGACGATACTACGGACAGGTTGCGCTACGAAGCAATATCTACAAGCGACACAGTAGACAATAGCTTAGATAACACTGCTTCAAGAATTGCTGGGTTTGACGCCAGGACTTTAAGGACAGATACTAAAAGACGTACTTTTAGTGGCACTCAGACCTATGCTGAATTGGCAGAGACACTGTATAAATTAAGCAAACAAGGCTAGAACAAGATGAGCAGAATCGTAATGGAAGTTTCGCAGCTTTTAAAATGGCCTGGTAAGCTCACGGGCATACCACGGACTATGGATGAGATGGCTCGCCGTTTTAAAGACCAAGACGCAATCTTCCTAGACTGGGATCCTGCAGCGGGAGTATTTTTCGAAACAGAATTGCCGGACATAAAAACTGTTAATCAGAATTCTACCGAGGCAAGCCAAGCTCAGGGTGTTAAGCAAAAAATTAAGAATTGGGAGAATGATTCAAGAGTAGGCAAACACGCCGTTGGGCTAGCCAGAAAGAGCCTCCACAAAGCTCGGCAGATGTCTTCAAAATCAAAACCGGTAAATGATAATGCCTATAAACCCCTGGCCGGAGATGTTGTTTTTATAGCCTGGGGCGAAGCCATCGACAATGACTATATTGATGCGTTGGTTAGCTTACGCAACAATGGTGCCAAGATTGTCCAACTAGCACACGACATGATCCCAATCGTAACTCCACAGTTTGCCGGTCATACCACGGACGGACTTACTAGATACGCAACCAAGGTATTCCCAATTTGTAGCACTATTATTGCTAATTCAAAGAATACCGCTAAAGACGTTGAAGCATGGCTTATCAAAAATAATCTGCCAAAGCCACCAATTAAGGTAATACGGCTTGGCGATGATTACGATTATGTTGATCCAATAACACCTCATGAGGATTCATTCAAGCGGAGCGGTCTAAAAGGCAACGATTTTATTCTGAGTGTAGGTACATTCGAGTCGCGCAAGAACCATACTCTTTACTATTACGTTTACAAGCTAGCTAAAGAGAAAGGCATAGAGCTGCCTAAGCTAGTAATTGTTGGACGGCGCGGTTGGAAGACCGAGAACCTCCATGATTTTATTAGCGAAGACCCAGAAACCAAGGACCAGATAGTATTCTTGCACGAGGCCGACGATAACGAACTGTCTTGGCTTTACGATAATTGTTTGTTCACTACATACGTAAGTTTTTATGAGGGTTGGGGATTACCTATAGCAGAAAGTATAATGAGAGGAGTGCCTTGCATTTCTAGCAACACAAGCAGCATGACGGAAGTTGCGGACGGAAAAGCCTATGCATACATTAATCCGGCTTCTACAGATGAATGCTTGAGCGCAATTCAAAAACTGCTTGACCCTAGCGAGCTTGCCAAGGCTAGAAAAAGTATCGCCGACTATGAGCCATACTCTTGGGAAAAGACTTTCCAAGCAACATATATAATTCTGAAAGAGGTTTAATGAGCGACCAAATAAGGGTATTACACCTAACTACACACGACGAAGACTGTGGCATTGCCAAATATCAGGAACAGTTTATTGACGGCATGAAGTCTGGCAAAGTGGAAAATATTATTTTTCCCTATTCGCCAAATAAGACCAAGCGAATGTCGTCGTCCGACCAACAGAAAGTCATTAAAGAGTTGGCAAATATGGTTAATGATTTCGACATTCTACACATTCAACATGAGTTTTCATTCTACGAAAAGAATGAGCTTTTAGAGATTGTAAAAAAAGTTAAGTCGCTTAACAAGAAAGTTATAATAACGGTTCATACAGCGCCTAGCGCAGGCTACAAAAAACCGGTTCGTGGAGGCTTAGGGCCTCACAGTTTACTGCACTACGCCCGTCAGAAACGAGCCGAGAGGGAATTTATTGATCGACACGTGCTGCCTATGCGACTGGCCGATATGGTTGTTGTTCACAACTACATTACCCGCCAGGACCTAATAAATCACGGGGTTAGCCAGGAATCCATTAAAGTTATTCGGCACCCTGTCCGTTCAGTTGATGAGAATACCGCCAAATCAACAGAGATAACCAACAACCTTCACCGCCAAGATAACGATGTTATCTTTTGCACGGTGGGCTTTCCATCACCAACCAAAGGCATACTCGACGCTGTAAAAAGCTTGGAACTCCTACCAGCTAATTACAAGCTAGCCATTATTGGCGGCGTACACCCAAGCGGCGAAAATGAACCATTCATAAATAAGCTAACCGACTACATTGTTAATAATAATCTTTTAAACAGGGTTTATATGACTGGTTATGTGGAAGACGATGACTATCTCAACTCCTTGATCAGGGAGTGTGATATATGTGTCTACCCATACGACAAAAAATACTATGCCCACGTATCCTCAGGTTCACTAAACCACGCCATAGGTAATCTAAAACCGGTTATTGCGTACCCTACTGCCTCTTTCCAAGAAATGAACGCCGAGATCCCGGTAATTCAGTTCACCAAGTCTTTCAACTACTATGAGTTGGCTCGATCAATTCAGAATATAGATATTAAACAGGCTACCGAGTACTCGAAGGAATACGCCAAAATGTTCAACTGGCCCAAAGAGGCACTGGCTTTTATAGACATCTACCAAGAACTTTTAGCCAAATAATCGAACACACTACTGGACGGTAATTGGGTAGTACAGACCAACGTCGTTCATCCAAGTTTTACCCTCTGCTACTAGGCTGAAGTACTCTTTGTATGTTCCAACTTGGCTGGCATCGAGTTTAAAAACGAAAGTCGCAGTTTGACCCGGGTAGGTAATTGTTTGAGTAGGCTGAGCTGGACGGTTTTGGGCAAGCCAGGACGCATCGTAGAAAGTGCTAGATCGATCTCCGGGGTGAGTAGTTGCAACGTGTATACTTTGATCCCATGCCACATTGCCAGTGTTTTTGGCAGTTATTACAGCATAGTCTGACGAACCATTGCTCATTGTGAGCGAATAAGGAAGCTGGGAGGTTAAGCCGACGTCGCTATAGGTTGCTTGATTCACAGGCGACCAAGTGTAAGCTGGACTACCTACAGTTATTGGGTAGTACATACCAACGTCTTTCATCCAGGTTTTGCCTTCAGCGACTAGGTCGAAGTACTCCTTATAGCCACCCGTTTGCGATGGGGTAAAAACAAAGTCAAACGTTCCAGTTCCGCCAGGTGCTACAGAGGCCTCGTTTAACAGCGCCGCTCTATTACAGCCATACCAAGTGGGATCACAGAATGTGCTATTTCGATTGCCCGGTCCAGCGGTTCCAAGCAGTACTGGGTTGTTGCCATTGTTGTACCAAGTTACGTTGCCGGTATTTACTACAGACACGTGCGCGTATACTTTCTGGCCTTTTACTGTCTGAGCATTCCAAGCTGTAGGTATAGTGTGTGCGGCATCGTAATAACTTTGCTGCGAGCTAACAGACCAGGTGTACTGCTGAGGAACAGCCTTAAGAGGGAAGTACAGGCCGTTGTCGTTTAGCCAAGTCACACCTTCTTCTAATAGATTAAAGTACTCTTTAAAGTCACCAGTTTGTTGCCCGGCCGTAATCCAGAAATCAAACGTACCGGTACCGCCTGGTGCGACGGAACTCTCCACTAGAGTCGCCGGCCTATTCTTGTCCATCCAGGAACCGTCATAGAAGTTACTTAACCTATCTCCCGGGTTTGACGTACCTAGTTTTAGTGTGCCGCGGTACCAAGTGGCAGAACCCGTGTTCTTAACCACAATCTGCAGGTATCTGCGCTCGCCAACTACCATTGTTGAACTGCCTGTGGTCGTCATGGAGCTGTCTGTGAATACTGTTTGGCTAACTGGCGACCACGAATATGCACTAGCTAAGCTAGATCCGAACCAGGAGTTAAAGTACCACCAAAAGTTACGATTGCCATATGAAGCGCAACTGTCGTTGTAAACTGCTCCGCCCGGGCCACTAGCGGAGCCTGTGGGATTGGTATTATTAAGCACATTCGAATTTGGTTGATAGGGCGTGTAGTCATAAAGAGCCGCAGTAGCTTGGTTCTGAATATTAACCATAGAGTAACTACTACATGCACTCAGAACGTTATAGTAGATTTTGTTACTGCCCACTAGGTAGTTAAAACTTGTAGGGTTATTAAGATAGTTTCTGAGCTGTTTAGCTCCCGTATCAACCTGCTGAAAGAAACCTGCGTAGCCGTTGCAGCCACCCGTATCGGTACAGTTAAAGCCAGTGGCGTACTTATATTCATCTAACCAAGGCCAGGTGTCGGTTACGAGGCCCTGTTCCTTCTGCAAAATAGTTAACAATACTTGCGGGTTTATTTGATAAGCTTGAGCGGCATTGTAAATAATTTGAGCGGCGCTTTCACCGCCTGGAATTAAAGCGGTTGGATTCTGCAGATTATTTACTCCACTAGATGGATTCTCGACGTAGTCTCTAAGACATACGAAAGGACCAACGCTGTCGTTGGTAACGTAACCAGTGAACGGATGGGCGTTGTACCACGATGCATATCTCTGACCATAAACTAAACGGGTGGTTGTTACCCAGCTTCCGTCATTGTTGACTTGTCCGGTAGTCGAATTGTAGTAATAAGATTTAGTGGTGGTGCCGTAGGTATCACATACCGGCGTTTTAGCATATAAAAAGTTCTGTATGTCAGCTGATGTCATGCTGTGATTATTAGTAAAGACAACATCATCAATTATATGGGCAGGGTTAAAGTCACTCCCCACTAAAGCACTAGAAGAGCCATGATAAACACCTACTGCTAGGCTAAATAGTATTAGCCCAACAGGCAGACTGGCCTTGAGCACGTTCGTTATTCGTTTACCTTTCATTTTTGTATAACGACCGTAGAGCTATCGCTCCCAGTCGACCCATTAGACGTAACACTTAAACCAACATTCCAACTTCCACCAGCCGGAAACTCGCTTACGGGCACGTTCCAGCTGCCACAATAATAGTTACCAGCATTGAGTATTACCTGAGAATTTTTAATAATGCTTGCTTGGCCGCTCTGTGAAAGTGTTAATGTGCAGGTACCGCTGGTCGCTCCAGACACCAGGTTACCTACGTGGAGTACTTGTGTTCCGCCGCTATTTACTTGCACGCTATTAAGAATGCTAACTTTAACCGAACCAGATTGGCTAGAGCCAGAGGCGCCGGTAGTTGTGTTGGAGCTGGGGCTGGAAGATGACTTCCTAGCTTCTGAAGCCGCGTTATCACCAGCTGTTCCTGGTGAGTAATCAACGCTATTTACGGGACGCACCACACCTTTACCGGTCACAGTCTTTTTTGCGGTATTAGTCTTATGAATATGAAATAACAATCCTGTTCCGGCAGCAATAATTAACACCACCACAATGGCAATTATTATGTAAGGTTTATTTATCTTTTTATTTGTTTTAGTAGACTTAACCATTAACGCTATTATAGCTTAATTATGAATTTACTGCAATGTGGTACAAGCCCTAAAAACAGCCGTTAAGATTAAGGATCCCAAGGTCTTATCATCTTGGTACGAATATCGTAATTATAGATCTCAACACGCAACGGTTTGCCCGATCCACTCACTGGCGAGTAGATAACTTTAGCCGGATTTCCAAAGATTTGATGAAGCTTAGCTTCGGTACAGCCATCGAAGAAGACTTTGTCTTGGCCAGAGTATGCAATAACGTAGGCACTCTTTGTAATGTTGGCAGTAGGGTAAAACCAGTCTTTACGGGAGTTCAGCGTGTAAGACCAGTTACAGGTGTTTGCGGGAGCAAAGATAAGCGAACCGTCCTTAGACCAAAATTTTGTTGCCGCCCCATGCCAGTAACCGCTAACTATTAAGTGAACATCGTTGGCTTGCAGGTTCTTGGCTAAAGCCTGGTACTCACTATGATCTATATTGGCACTATCAAGCTGATTAACTGATACTGGAATCATAACTATGAGCGTTATAACAACGACCGCTAAAAGGGACAGGTTTAAACGCTCGTAGAATACGGATGACAATCGGCTAACCAAATAGCCTACACCAATAGCCAACAGCAGAGGCAGGAAGGTCACATATCTTTCGTAAGCATAAGTCGCTATGAAGTGATTTGGCAGCTTAACAACGGCGTATCCTGAAAGAACAAAGATTCCAAAGCTGCATAAAAATAACAAGCCGCCCGCACTTGTAAGTGATCGGCTAAGGTCTAATTTGTAAGGTTTTTTAAAGACTTCATCTTTTAGGGCCCATGCTAAACCTAATACACCGGTAATAAAAATAACGCTAGCCAGAACAGTCATGTATAGGAAGCCGCTAAATCCACCGATTAAACGAATTGTTTGGTAAATTGTAGAACCAATACTCAAAACGACGCCTGCTGGATTCAATAAAATATGAGTAACCACATAATTTTTATCTGGATCAAAAAACCCAATCTTATCAGCGAATTTATATATTAGAACTGACGCCAATACTGCCGCAATAACTATGGAAGCACTATAGACGGCACGTCGTCTTAACTTATTTTCGCGCAGCCAAATTATTGCAAGCGTTCCAAGTGCGGCCGGCACCGTAATGTAAATGAACAATTGATCACCCGCCAAAATGGTTGAGTATATTAGCCATAACAGAATAAAACCAAGAATCTTCTGCCACCTCGAAACACCGTTTCTAACATAGGCAAGCACGGCAACAAAGAATAGTAAGATTATCGGATATTCTATGTTCCTTACGGTGTTATAAGCAATTTGCAAGCCAAGGTCGGGAGAGGCGGCGTATATGAAAGCTAAACTTAATGCGGTAATAACTCCAGCTTTTTTACTAACGAAAAAGTAGACAATAAGCGACACCGCAAATAGAGTTACTGCAACTAGAAGGTAATTGACTATCGAATAATTAAGAAAATGAAAGCCCGTGTGGGCCTGAAATACAAACAGTGGAAATTTTAATATATCGGTGTGTGGGGCGGGTATCATTACTTTGTTGCGCCAGAAGTGCCCCCAAAACATATAGGGGCCTATTAGTGCGTCCCCGTTTGAGGCTAGTGCTGAGCTGGACCAGGATGAGCCAATTAGGATCGATATTAATAACAAAACCGATGCAACGGTAAAAGCTCGTTTGTCGTTAAGCCAACTATTAAATTTAATACCTAAGCCTACAAATGAATTATTACTTGCTGGTAACGACTTGGTCTTGGCAGAATTTTTATTAAGTTTGTACTTGGGGGTTGGCATTAATCGTCCCCAAAGCTTAATCTTTTTTGCCAATAACTATAACGCTTGTCCCAAACGGAAAATTAATGTGTTTTTGCATTTTACCCTCAAGTTTCAACAGACTTATAAATAGGCTATTAACAAAGTGTGGAACGCGCACAAAGGATGAATAATCCTCAGGATCTTCACCCTTAAGTTTAGATATAAACCTAGACAAGACTACTAACGGAAAAGAGAAGACAATCATATAGGAAGACTTTGTGACGGAGTAACCAGCAGATTCTATGATTTGACGAAGCTGTTTTCGCTTGTATCTACGATAATGATTATTAATGACGTCGTGTTGCGACCAGAGCCATTGGTAGGCAGGCACAGTCACAACAATACTTCCACCAGGCTTTAAAACTTTGCTCCATTCTTTGACGGCTTTACTGTCGTACTTAATATGCTCAACTACATCTAACGCTGTTATTAAATCGAAGGAGGCATCTTCAAAAGGTAGCTTTTGACCATTTACTAAAGTTCCTTTGTGACCGCTCTTCTTTAAAAAGTCGAGCGCCTCCTTAGACGTATCCACATTAGTTACCTGGCCGTGTTTCTCTAGCATGGGAATTGTGCCGCCGGTGCCGCTGCCGATGTTGAGTATTTTTAGCTTTTTACTTCCTTGACTGAGCTTAGAAAGTTGGCAGTCGATAATATACATCCTGCCCACATGCCACCAATAGGTGGACTCAAGATCGTAGAGCTCCTGTAATGCGTAACTTTTCATATATAATTATTACTTGCTAGTTTAGCAAAGAAGGATCAATGCCCCAAAAGATTACCAAGGTCGTTCCTTACAAGAAACTAAGTAAATTCTTAGGCGTAGGCGTCTTCAATACCGTCTTTAACGTTATACTTTTCGATATCCTAGTTTTTACATTCGGTATGAAAAGTCTTTTGGCTAATTTTGTGTCGCTCGTGGTGTCGATTACGATCAGCTTTTTCCTTAATAAAAATTTGGTTTTCGAAAACCAGGGCAATAATCCTGGCGGCCAATATGCCGCATTTATTATTGGTACTTTTGTGATTCAGTTAATTACCCAACACCTAGCGCTTGTATTGCTTGGCCAGCACTTTACGATTATAGGAGTGTTTTTCTATAACCTTCTTCATGGGTTAGGCATTGGTTTATCAAAACAGTTTGTTGTTTTGAATGTAGCCAAAGCCATTGGCGTTGCCTTCTCAATAGCCCTGAGCTATTTGTACTACGATAAGTTTGTGTTTAAAAATAAGCCGGCTCAAGCTGCCGAGGAAACGCTTGTTTAGAGTTTTTTCCTATTGAGTGTGTCTCTAACTATATAAATCGGTCGACCTTGGACTTCGGAATATGTCCGGCCTATGTAACTGCCGAGCACGCCCATCATTATTAGCTGAACACCGCCCATAAAGAAAATACTCATTACTATGAAGGCCCAGCCTGGAACAAGTCTACTTGGATCAAAAATCTTTACAAGTCCAACAATAATTAGTGCCAGGAAGCTCAGCAATGCGACTATTAAGCCAAGGTTATTAATAATTTTAATTGGCGTAGTGGAAAAGCTAAGTACGCCGTCGACAGCGAATTTAAACATCTTTTTTAATGGGTAGCCGGTTTCGCCGGCGTTCCGGGCATGCCGGTTAAACTGCACACCAATTTGCTTGAATCCCAAGAAACTTACCAGGCCGCGCATGTATCTGTTTTGCTCTCTGAATTTTCGTATCTCGCTGACCACTCTCTTGTCCATTAATCTGAAGTCGCCAGTATTTCTAGGTATATCTATGCTGGCCGTGCGCGACAGAAAACGGTAGTAAATATCTGCACTCAGCTTCTTGAAGAAAGTATCTTGGCGACTTTTACGCTGAGCGTAAACCACATCGTAACCCGTTCGCCACTTCTTTATTAGCCGAATGCTTACACTTGGTGGATCCTGCATATCGGTGTCCATAATGACTACGGCGTCGCCATTGGCGTAATCTAAACCAGCCGTAATAGCAGCCTGATGTCCAAAATTTCTAGAAAAGTTTATTACCGAAACGCGCTTATCTTTTTTGGCCAGAGTTGTTAATATTTCTAAAGATTTATCGCGGCTGCCATCATTAATAAATATAAACTCAAAATTATATTCTGGAAGTTTGGCAGTTGCTTTATTTAGTGCACTAAAAAACAGCTGAATGTTGCCTTCTTCGTTATAAATAGGCAACACATAAGATATTAGTGAGGATTTGGCCATTAGATTATATTGTATCAGTTTTCTCTTTTTTACCTTAACTTAGCAATAGTTATAAATCGCACAAACTCAACCGTTTTTTGTGACGGCCTTACAGTATATACTGGAAGCTAGGTTTAAATACGAGAAAATTCATAAACACGGGAGGAACTCTAGTGATAGTAGTAATAATTGCCGGGGGTTCAGGATCGAGACTCTGGCCATTATCGACACCGGATTATCCAAAGCACTTACTTAGAATAAATGACGACGAAAACTCACTTCTTCAAAACACTTACGCTCGCGTTAAACAGCTGGCTGAGCAGGTTTATGTGGTTAGCGAAGCTGGGCACATAGATCATGTTAAGGAGCAACTTTCCGAGTTGCCAGATAGCGCCTTTATTGTTGAACCAGGCCGCCGCGGTACCGCCAACTGCATTATTTTGGCTTTAGCTGTAATTCAAAAGAATCACAGTTCAGACGAACCAGTAGCTTTTGTTCATGCCGATCATTTTATACGTGATGAGTCTGGCTTTGCTTACAGTTTTGGTGTGGCAACGGCCGTTTCGGGCCAGGAGCAGAAGATCGTTTTAGTAGGCGTGGAGCCGGATCATCCCTCGACGGGTTTTGGATATATCAAAAAAGCCGAAATGGTCAGCAACCAAACTCTGGCGTATAAAGTTGAATCATTCAAAGAAAAACCAGATTTTCAAACAGCAAAGCACTACTTGGCTACAGGCAAATATCTTTGGAACTGCGGCTACTTCGTAGGTTCTATAAATGTTTTTCAAAATGCCATGCAAGCTCATGCCGCAGACCTCTACGAGAACTATAAGCAGCTTGTTGAAGCTACAGACGACAATATAACTGATACCTATTTAGGTCTGGAAAACATGGCAATCGACTACGCACTCATAGAAAAAGTGCCCGACTTGCTTGTTGTGCCTGCCAGTTTTGACTGGATGGATCTGGGCTCGTTTGCCGACATAGCCAAAGCCGGCGGCGGCGACGAAAAGGGCAATCTAACATCTGGAACTGTAGAGCTAGAGGAGGTCACAAATTCCTTAGTTAACAACACCGACGATAAGCCTGTAGCGGTAATTGGTTTAGACAATGTAGTGGTTGTTAATACGCCCGACGGTATACTCGTAGCTCGAAAAGACATGGCCCAAAAGGTTGGCGACGTTAGCAAACGTTTTAACAAAAGTTAAAAGGAGATTCATGAAAAAAGTCATTGCCTTTGATTTAGACGGTACGCTAGCTCCAAGTAAATCACCATTACCAGACCGTATAGGTGCAGGACTAGACAAGCTCTTGGAGAACTATCAGGTTTGTGTGATATCTGGTGGCAGGTTCGAGCAGTTCGAAATGCAACTTCTGAACGGCCTAATGACTACGCCAGACAAACTTCAAAAGCTGCACCTTTTTCCAACTTGCGGAACGCAGTACTTTCGTTATGACGTTGCTAGCGGCAAGTGGGAAAGAGTCTATGCCGAACTTCTCAATGAAGCTGAGAAGAAAAAGATTATAGAAGCACTCAAAAAGGGCTTTGACGACCTTGGCTTTACGGCCGAAAAAACCTATGGGGCCGCCGTGGAGGATCGAGAAAGCCAAATAACCTACTCCGCGCTCGGACAGGACATAGTGGCTGAACTTGGCGAAGAAGGTTTGCGCATAAAGCACGAATGGGACCCCGACAACAGCAAAAAAATGGCTGTGCGCAATTACGTCGCCCCATTAATTCCGGAATTTGAGGTAAGAGTCGGCGGAGTCACTTCGGTAGACGTTACTAAGCCAGGCATAGATAAGGCCTATGGCATGCAAAAGCTAATGGGCATATTAGAAATTGGTAAAGAAGATATTCTGTTTTTTGGAGATAGATTAAATGAGGGCGGCAACGACTATCCAGTACTGGCTTTCGGCATAGACAGTTTAGAGATTTCTGACTGGAAAGATACCGCTTTGGCTATTGAGACGATCGTTCACGTAACTAGCTAATCCAAGAATTATTCTACCGTAACAGACTTGGCCAAGTTGCGGGGCTTGTCTATGTCGTGGCCAAGCTTTTCAGCGATGTAATAAGCGAATAGCTGAGTGGCTATGGCGTGGAGAATTGGCTGCAGCTCCTCTTTGGTGTCTGGCAGGTAGATTACGTCGTCTGTGAATTTTCTGATGTCTTCATTGCCTTCCGTTGCTATAGCCACAACTGGCCCACTACGGGCTCGAATCTCCTGAATATTAGAATAAGTTTTTTCTAACAAAGGCGAATTGGTGGCTATGGCCAAGGTTGGAAAATTTTCATCGATCATTGCCAGAGGTCCGTGTTTCATTTCGCCAGCCGCGTAACCTTCGGCATGAATGTAGGATATTTCCTTGAGTTTAAGTGCACCCTCAAGAGCTGAAGGAAAACCAACATGCCTACCTATAAATAGAAAATCTTTGTAGTCTGCGTATTTTTCGGCAATCGTTTTGATTGATTCGGCGCTATTGAGTACGAGCTGAGCTTTGTCTGGCAATTGTTCTAGCTCTGCCAATAGGCTTTCGTACTTCTCGTGATGGCCTTCGCTAAGCTTTAGAGCAATTTGAGCCAAGACCACAACCTGAGCAATAAAGGCTTTTGTGCTAGCCACAGCCTTCTCTGGTCCAGCATGACAATACACTCCGGCATCGGTCATCCTGGCTATTGAGCTGCCAATTGCGTTAACCACACCAATTCTTAAGACGCCAAAATCTTCAACCTTTTTAAGGGCAGCTATGGTGTCGGCTGTTTCGCCTGACTGCGAGATTGCGAGTAGCAGCGTGCTTCGTGAAAAGGGCTGGTTACGATAGTTGAACTCACTGGCAAGCTGAACCTCAACCGGCACACCCGCCAACTCCTCGATTAAATATTCGGCAACTAGGCCAGCGTTATAGGAGGTTCCCATGCCAACAATTACGACCCTCTCGATATGCTTTAGTTGACGCAGTACATTCTCTAGGCCACCTAGCTTAACAGTGCCACTGTCCACTCTTATACGGCCTAGGGTGGCCGATTTTATGGTTGCCGGAGCTTCGAAGATCTCTTTGAGCATAAAGTTTGGGTAATCGCCCAAGACTGATTGTTCGTTATCAAAGTCTAGTAACTCTGTTTTTGGTTCGGCAGTCTTATCTTCTTTTAAATTACGGACACTAACTTTGTCTGCCGTAATTTTGGCGACGTCGTAGTCTTCTAGGTATATAACTTTCTTAGTATGCTCCATGATTGCTGTTGGATCTGAGGCAAGAATGTTCTCACCTTCACCAACACCTATTACTAGCGGACTAGAGAGCCGAGCAGCGTAAAGAGTGCCAGGTTCGTTTATAGATATGGCTGCAATGGAATAAGCTCCTCTAACATCACTTAGGGCAGCTTCGAAAGCTGATTCAAACGACGACAGCTGCTTTGCATAGTAGTCTATTAGGTTAGGCAGAACTTCTGTGTCTGTTTGAGAGTCAAAATGGTAACCCTTAGATTCCAGTTTAGTTCGCAGTTCGCTGAAGTTTTCAATAATTCCGTTATGAACAACGAAAATAGTCTGAGCATTATTTGCCTGAGGATGGGCGTTCTGAACCGTTACACCACCATGAGTAGCCCACCTAGTGTGGCCTATTACCAGGTTGGCGTTGGGATCAACGTTTTGCTCGAGCAGTTCTTTTTCTAAGTCGCTTACCCGACCAACTTGCTTGAACACCTGACTTTTATCACCGTTTATCATGGCAATACCAGCTGAATCGTAACCACGGTATTCAAGTGCCTGAAGGCCATCTATAACAAGATCTTTGCCTGGTTTTGAACCTATATATCCTACGATTCCACACATAGCTTTACGAGCTTCCTTTTAAGGATGATTTAATAAACTCTTTAATATTCTTGTTAAAATTGACCACCGAGAATCTTTGAGTACTAGCGGCGATGGCATCGTAATCAAAGTTTTTGCTTAGAGCAGTTTCCAGTACCGGCACTAAGTCTTTAACTGTTTGCTTATCAAAGAACAATCCAGTTTTGCCGGGTTCAAGATAGTCTTGCGAACCACCCTTATTATAAGCGATTACTGGAGTACCGGCGGCCATTGCCTCAACCGCCACAATGCCAAAATCATCCATATTCGGCATTATGAAACCGAGTGCAGACTGAAACTGCCCAACTATATCGTGATCATTAACATTCATTAAGAAGGTTACGTTACGCTCTGCCAGTTTTTGTAGACGACTATGATCTGGACCATCGCCTATCACTATAAGCGGAACTTTGAGCTGATTACAGGCTTCGATAGCTAGGTCGAAGCGCTTATATGGTGTTTGGCGGCCGGCAACTATAAAGCCATGCCTGAGAGGTCTTTGAACTCCTAGTTTGAATCGTTCTGTTTCTACGGGCGGGTGAATTACAAACGAGTCGCGGCGGTAATATCTCTTAATCATGGCCTGGGTGTGTGTGGAGTTGGCAATCATGAAGTCAGCCCTTTTGGCTGCCCTACGATCCCAGCGCTTCAGGGGCCCTACTAATAGCCTTAGCCCGAGCTTGGCAAGCCAGTTTAGTCCGAACGGAAAACCGGGGTTTTCCATGTACTCGTCGTACCTTATCCAGTAATAATGAGTGGGTGAGTGACAGTAGCATATATGGATCGTGTTTGGTCCGGTTTTAACGCCCTTGGCTTCAGCACCACTAGACGACAATACTAAGTCGTATTCACTTAAATCGAGGCGGCTAAATGTCCAAGCCCGAAGCAGGGGAAGAAACTTCTTTAAACTCGAAGGCAGTTTTTGTAGCCAAGTTGTTCGCACATCAGCGTCGGCGAACCAGTCAATTTTGCTGCTATCGTACTGAGAAGTATATATGGGTGCATCGGGGTAAAGCTTGTGAAGCTCATAAACCACTCGTTCAGCTCCACCCATTCCAGTTAGCCAGTCACAGACGATGGCAACTTTCAATCTCTTGTCCCCCTATGAAACAAGACCACCCAAACCGTTTTGATCATAATCACTACATCACCCCAAAAGGTCCAATTCTGGACGTAATATAGATCCAACGCCCGTCTTTCTTCAAAATTAAGATCTCTAATGCCAGATATTTGAGCTAGGCCGGTTAAGCCGGATTTTACACTTAAGATTAGGTTCTTTTTATCGGACTTATCTAGCTCATCAGCTACCAAGGCTCTTGGACCAACTAAACTAATATCACCCCTTACTACATTAAAGAGTTGAGGTAGTTCATCGAGCCCAGATCGTCTCATAAAGTGCCCGAATTTGGTGATACGAGGGTCTTTAGGAATATAATCACCGTTTTCTCGATACTCTATTAACAGATCTGGCCGACCCATTTTTGTAAAAGCTTCCTCTGGCGTTAGCCCGTTGTACTTCATGTTGTTGCTGCGGAATTTGTAAATATAAACTTTGGTATTGAATCTGGTTAACCTTTGCTGCTTAAAGAAGATCGGTCCACCATCACCAAACTTTATAATAATCGCTAGGATTAACATGAAGGGTGAAGCGATAATTAACGCGATGCCACCCAGGAAAATGTCGGTTAGTCTTTTAACTACGCGACCCCAACCGATTAATGCCGTCTGGTGCACTGCTATTATCGGCACAGCGTGGAACAGATCTACTTCTATCTTGCCAACGAATAGCTCACTGTTTCCGGGAACAAATCTATAAGCAATGTGACGCTCTTGGGCGTAGGTGAGAATATCGTCGTTGTCGGCGGTGTTGGGGTAGAGCTCTGTCTGCATCACGGTATGCAGCTGCTTGTTATGAAGATGACTAATTGCTTCATCAAAGCTTGAATAATGTGGGCAACTAGCCGTGTGATCTTTAATGTGCTTGGTCCCACCAACTATGCCTAAGATTTTGTAACCTGTTACGGCGGTATCTTTTAGGGCGTCGATTAACCTTTGCGTGGTGGTGTTATCGCCAATCAAGAGAATGTTATTTATGCCCACGCCGTATGTAAAGAGCTCTCGCCTAACACCTCTAGCTATAGAGCGAAAAATAAATAAACAAACAAAAGCTAGAGCAAAGCCGTAAACGGTTACTAAACGGGCAGGAAATATGGCTGTGTCGGCAATGTAGCTATAGCTGATCACGAATAGCATGCCTATGAATGTACCAATTAACAGTCGACCGATCTCGCTGAATCGTTTTTCGTACACACGGGAGTTGTATAGTCCTAGGAGCCCGAATATTAGTATCCAAAACGGCAGCAAGCTAATAAGAATCGTCAAATAAGTATGTGAATGAACCGTCGCCGACAATGGGGTGTGATTCAGCGAAACACGGAGAATATAAGCGATTGTAAACGCTGCGGTTATGGCCACAGCGTCGCTTATCATTAGGCAAACGTTATAGATGAGCGAGGCATTGTTTTTCATGAATCAGCTATACTAGATTGTAGCATTATGAAAATTTTTGTGCTGAAGTATACGGTTTTAACCTGGGTGACCATTATGGCCATGATCATAATCGCCCTGGTGCCATTTCATGCCTTCTTAACTGTGTGGGGATCAAGCACTTTTGGTCACTACACTGCCTTAAGGCTCTGGAAAGAGGTTTTACTACTCCTTAGTGTTGTTGCGGTGCTCTATATATTGGCGATAGATCACAAAACCCGAAACCACACCTTAACACGCCGGCTTGTTTGGCTAATCTTGGCATATATGGGTCTTACATTCTTGCTGGGGGCGATTGCCTATTCAAGACATACAGTAGGGGTTAAAGCGTTAGGCTATGGTTTGGTAAGTGACCTCAGGTATCTAGCCTTCTTTCTAGTCACCTGGGCTGCAGCCTTAAGACTGGATCGACTTCGTGCCAACTGGTCTAGGCTAGTACTTATTCCAGCCATGATAGTAGTTATTTTTGGTATTTTACAGATATTTATACTGCCTCACGACGTTTTGAGGCATTTCGGCTATGGACCTAGGACAATCCCTGCATTCGAGACTATAAACAGCAACAAACAGTACTACCGAATCATGTCTACTCTCAGAGGTGCTAACCCACTGGGCGCATACATGGTAATACCGATAACAGCACTAACAGTCTTAATAGTTAGAAGCGGTTTGAACTGGCGCAGAATACTGGCGCTTGCTGGCTCGGTTTTGGTGTTATTCTTTAGTTTCTCTAGAAGCGCCTGGATTGGCACTGCCATTAGCGTGGCTTTAGTTTTATCGATTGCCTTAAAAGCCCAACGAATGCGCCGACTTTTCTTGGTAGCGACAGCTTTAATCTTTATTTTGGGTGCAGGCTTGGTTCTAGGTCTTAGGAACAATACTAGGGTAGAGAATTTTGTTTTCCATACCCAAACACACTCGGCTGTTAAAACGACTTCCGACCAGGGTCACTTAACTGCCACTAAGAATGGCCTGATAGACCTAATTCACCAACCATTCGGCAGGGGGCCTGGGACGGCCGGACCAGCTAGTGTCTATACTCCTCACCCAAGAATAGCCGAAAACTATTACGTACAGATTGGCCAGGAAACTGGCTGGCTAGGCATGGCCTTATTCGTACTCATAAACATAGGGGTAGGTTATTTATTGTGGCTCAGACGATCCGATCCTTTGGCACTTACATTGTTCGCTAGTCTTATTGGCTTAACGTTTATAAATATGCTGTCTCACGCCTGGGCGGACGACACCTTGGCATATATATGGTGGGGTTTGGCCGGTATTGCTATGGTTCAGTTGCCAGGTAAAAATGAAAAATAAACTCCTGGAACAATTTGGTAAGTATCTGGTTGGTGGCAGTATATACTTTTGGATCGCGTATGGCCTTTTTGCGCTCTGTTACTCGGTTTTTCACTGGTGGTGGTTCTGGGCGAAGCTCCTGGGCGATGTTGTAGGCTGGTCGGTTAACTACTTTATACAAAGGCACTGGGCATTTGCCGACCAACATCACCTTAAAGAGATGCAGCACGCCGGACGCTACATATTTATTGAATCAGTTGGCTTTATTATGGATTACGCCATAGTTGGCTTACTAAAATTGGCCGGCATTAGCCCTTACCTAGGACTTTTCATATCGGCCGCCTTCTTCACAGTTTGGAGTTTTCTATGGTACAGATATTGGGTATTTCCAAAGCCCAAAACTGTGCAATAATTAGATTATGAACGAAAAGCAAACAGACGATCAGACCAAAAGACGTCCTACAAAAAAACAAAAGGAACTCCTTACCTTTATTGAGGGGTTTATTGCCGAACATGGTTACAGCCCAAGCTACAGAGAAATTATGAACGGGCTCAATTACAATTCCGTGGCCACAGTCGCGCTGCACGTAAACAGTTTAATAAAACGTGGACACCTGCGTAAGCAGGAGCATTCCGCGAGATCCCTGGAATTGGTTAGTTCAAGTGACCCTGTAAAGATAACCACTAATCAAGTGGCGCCGGGCGAGGAAAAATGGCTAGTTGAGAAGATAGAACACGCTTTTGTAAAGGTAGAAGCAACCGGTGGCGAACTGGCCGAAACCGGGCTTGATCACCTCTATGTATTAATAGGAGCACTTAAAGTATTAGGCTTGGAAGGAGCAGCCCAGAGTTTCATGCCCCGTTTAACGGCGTTAAAACAGCGTCAGATCACATGAGAATAGAGTTATGTCTAACGACGTCTACAGGTTCGACGAAGACAAGGGTGGACATTTAAGAAAGCTACATTGGTGGCTAATTGCGATCGTTGCGGCATTATTGGTTGGCGTGGCTCTGTTAATAGGCTTTAAGCATCTCAAGCCCGACACAATGATTAGTGATTCGGGCACTGTAGGTACGGGGACAAGCTCAGTTTCGACCCACAAATATCGTGAAGCCGACTTTAGTATTGATTTTCCCCAGTATTGGACTCAGACTTCTCGACAGCCGGGCCAGACTCAGCAGTACATATGGCAGGACACTAGCAGTCCTTCTGGTGGTGCAGTAATGACAGTTTACGAGGACACCGATTTGTCTAGCTATCCTTTAAATAGACTTCTTGTAGTAGCCGATAACAATAAAGGCGGACTTTCTTTATCGGGTAAGGTATCACCCGATTGCAAGAATTTTACAACTTCACCAACCTCCATTCCTGATCAGCTCGGAGTTTCTACTACTTGGGAAGGAGTTTACTTCTCCTGTGATGAACGTCAACAAAGCCATACTGTCGCCGGCACAGGATCAAAAAACGGTATTAACGAGGTCGACATAAAGAGCCCGTCGACAGGTAGAATACATAAATTTTTCTTTACTTATATAACTTATAACTCTACTAGTCCGGACTACACTACTTTTTACAGTGCGCTAAATAGTTTTAAGCTTAACTAGTGTTTAGGGTGCGGTAATTAATACTATATCTAGCGTTTGGAATTGCTGCTACACTGACCGTACTTAACAAATCATTGCTGGAAGCAGGTGAGAATCCTGCACTGTGCCGCAACTGTAATTCCTGTTAATTAGGGTAAGTCAGATACAGCTTTTTAAATAGATCGTCTCGAGCATGGACGGCGTTTTAGGCTTCTAAACCCCTTTATCTCGAGACTGTCAGACAAGGGGAAACATGAGTCGATCAACTCAACTTACAAAATCAAAAATAGCCATCTTGGCCGGTGTACTAATTATTATTGTTGCTGGTGCGGGGATAGACGTAGCTGCGCATCATCAGACTAGTACAAAGACAGTAACAGTAACGCAACAGGCTCCTACAACGCACCTAGCTTACAGAGGTCAAGATGGAAAAACCGCGCTTGCACTTCTAAAACAGCACGCCACGGTAGTTACCAAATCATCGAGTTTGGGTGAGTACGTAGTATCGATTAATGGTAATAACGGTGGCGGATCTAAGTACTGGATATTCTACGTTAACGGTCAGGAATCTCAGGTTGGTGCCGATGCCTATACAACAAAGAATACCGATCTGGTACAGTGGAAGTTACAATGAGAAAATACCAGATAATTGTCGCCTTAGCGCTAATAGTGTTGGCCGTAATGATGAGGGTTGTACCTCACCCTGCCAACTTTGCCCCTGTGGCGGCAGTTGCCATCTTTGGAGGAGCGGTTTTACCAAAGCGTTACACACTATTACTGCCCCTGGCAGTGATGGTAATTTCGGATAGTTTAATTGGCTGGTATAGCATAATGCCGGTTACCTGGGCCTGCTACGTACTTATAGCACTGGCCAGTAGCAAATGGCTACGTGGCCGCGGATTTGGCCGAGGTGTAGCAATGGTAATTGGATCTTCACTGTTTTTCTTTGTTGTAACAAACTTTGCAGTTTGGGCACAAGGTGGCTTGTACCCCAGAACTTTGGCAGGCTTGGCCAGTTGCTACTATATGGCAGTTCCATTTTTCCGTAATACTGCCTTGAGTGATCTAATTTACAGTGGCCTACTGTTTGGAATATACGCACTAGCTGTAAAGCTAGGCGCTAAATTGTTTCAAGATCAGCCAGAACAAAGAATTGTTTAAAGTAAAAAACGCCTAATATATATTTCATGGCGAGGATTGGAATATACGCCGGCACATTCGACCCGGTACATGTTGGTCACATAACCTTTGCCTTACAGTCAATTCAGGCGGCAGATCTAGATGCCGTCTACTTTGTGCCAGAACGACAGCCAAGAGTTAATATGGGCGTTGAGCATTTTGGTCACCGGGTTGCAATGCTCAAAAAGGCTGTTGAACCACACCCGAAACTTCACGTGCTTGAGTTGGTAGACGTTAACTTTACAATTGAGCGAACTTTGCCGGCACTTCAACAAATATACAAAGATGATCAGCTAGTATTTATGTTTGGGTCGGATGTGGCTATGCACCTTTCGAGCTGGCCTAACTACAAGCGTCTATTAGAAGCTAGCGAGCTTGTAGTGGTGCTTCGTTACAAAGATGCCAAGGCTGACCTAAAAGCAACTATTGAGGCTTGGGAGGCGCAGCCAAAAGCGGTAACAATATTCGAGAGTTTTGCGCCAGATGTGTCTTCTAGCGCTGTTAGATCCGCACTACGCCAGAATCGGCCGGGAAAGGGAGTTCTGTCTAGTGTAGAGCGATACAGCAATAGAAACTGGTTGTACGTTTCAATTGTTGACAGAGCTTAAGCACTTTGATACCATCTTAACACTTCATTGGTCATTGATTATTGACCGAATGGGAGACAAAAATATAGCAAAAATAAAGTGGTGTTCGCGTTTTTGAGTTTGAGCGTGATTGACCAGGTGAGGTGTTATGTCCGTCGAAATAAAAATAATAAGTAGCCCCTCTATTGAGGTGACCGTTCGAATTGACCGGCCAGAATGGAGAGAATTCCTATATTACTAGGGTTTTTTACTTCTTAGTTTGAGCTGTGCTACTGGTAGTCGTTGAGCTAGAGGCACTAGCGGCCTTCTTAGCAATCGCTGCCTTAATTAGTTGCTCGAATACAGGCTGAGCTGTAGAAGCTTGACCAACCTCAATCTGTTTGCCGTTTAAGAAGAATGATGGCGTTCCCTGCACGTTCAGGGCATTACCTTTGGACATATCGGCGTTAATGGTGTCGTTTACCTGAGAAGAGGCATAGTCTGACTTAAATTTTGTAACGTTTAAGCCTAGCTGCTGAGCATACTGATTAAAGTAAGTTGTAGGATCGCTGGCGTTAACCCAGGTATTGGCACTCGAATTTGCCAAAGTTACTTCGTTTTCTTGATACAAAAGATCATGCATTTCCCAGAACTTTCCCTGTAAAGCGGCTGCTTCGGCTGCTCTGGAAGCTGCAAAGGCATTTTGGTGAAGACTAACCAGGGGGAAGTTTACGAACTGAAACGACATTTGATTACTAAACTCGGTTTGAACTTGCTTTACAACAGGGTAGAACTCACCACAGTAGGGACACTGATAATCACCATACTCTACTAGTGCAACGTTACTGCTAGTATTGCCAATAACATGATTGCTAGGGCCACCGGAGCCCGAGTTACCGGAGGTTTTGGGCTTGTTGCCCGTAAAATAAAAGATACCCACCAGAACCAGTATGACTACTGCAACGATTCCCCAAAACTGTTTTGACATTTGTTTAAATAACTCCTATTACTGAAACCTAATTATACAGCATGTTACCTGTGAAACGACTTTGAATTCGGCTATGCGCATTATAAGCTAAAGGGGCATGAACTATTTAGTGGCGATTATTTTTTTGGTTTTAGCATTGTTTGGAATAATGCTACGCAAAACCTACTTTGCGTTACCGCTAAAAGAACTTAAGCGACGGGCAGTTAAAGAACCAGACGCCTCGCAACTCTATAGAGCGGCAGCTTACGGCGATAGTCTGAGGGTTCTCCTGTGGCTATACATTGGTTTTACAAGTGCAGTGAGTTTTGTTGTTCTGGCCCGAAGCTTACCAATTTGGGCAAGTTTACTTATAGTTGGCCCAATAATTTGGATTGCCTTCTCGTTTTTGCCAGCCACTCGGGTGACTAAATTAGGCATTAGGCTAACTAAATTAACAACGCCTTTTATCGCTTATATATTAAACTATTTCCACCCGGCTTTAAGCAGGGGTAACGACGTTGTAGCAAAGCGCTATCGGTCTGGCCAGCACACTGGACTATATGAACGTCAGGATCTGCTCGAACTATTAGACAAACAGCTTGGTCAGCAAGATAGTCGTTTTAGCGAGGAAGAACTTTCTATAACAAAGAACGCGCTAGCTTTTAGTGACTACAAAGTTGCCGATGTTTTAACACCAATGGATAAAATCAAAACCGTATTAGCTGGCGAAACAATCGGTCCAATTTTGATCGACGAAATTCATAAATCTGGCCAGGAATATGTGCTTGTAAGCGATAAGAAGGGCGGAGAGATTGTTGGCAGCCTGCCGGTTAACAAGCTTGGTATTAGCAGCCGCGGCAAGGTTAGTGATCTTATGGACGCCAATGTGTATTTTGTTAATTCCGAAGACAGCTTGGCAGATGCCCTGCACGCTTTCTTTGCTACCAACCGAGCCTTATTTGTAGTCGTAGACGACAATGCTAATCACGTAGGCATTATTAGCGTGGCCACAATTGTTAGGCAACTCTTAGGGCATATTCCAGGTGATGAATTTGAGAAGTACAGCGATCCAGACCTGGTTGCCTCGCGCCACAAAACTTTAACGCCGGCTAATAACGAGCCGAATGACTCTGTTAAAACAGATGAGGAAGTGATAGAATAGCAAACTGATGAGAGTACTGAGTTCAGAAATCAAAGATTACGTTGGCCAATCAGTTCATATTGAAGGCTGGCTCCACAAAAAGCGCCTTCTAGGCGGCTTAACTTTTATAAACGTGCGTGATCGTCACGGCCTTATCCAGGTAGTTATAAAAGACAAACAGGAGGTCGAGAAGCTTAGAGGTCTTCAGATTGGCACAGTTCTATCTGTTGAAGGTAACGTTGTTGAGGAGCCACGGGCTCCCGGCGGCGCCGAGATTCACGATGCTGTCGTTAATGTTATAGTTCCAGTTACCGATGAGCCCCCAATTGAGATCGACAAGCCACTAAGTCATAAATCGGATAACCTCGATACGCTGTTTGATCACCGAGTCTTAGGCCTGAGAAACCTGCAAGAGCAAAAAATATTTAAAATTCGCAGCGACCTACTTTTATACATAAGAGACTTCTTGAACAAGCAAGATTTTGTGGAGATTAACACACCCAAACTTGTTGCCGGTGCTGCTGAAGGCGGAGCTGAGGTGTTCAAAACCGATTACTTCGGCAAGGAGGCCACGTTGGCTCAGAGCCCGCAGCTGTACAAGCAAATAATGGTCGGTGTATTTGAGCGCGTCTTCGAGATTGCGCCAGCTTTTAGAGCTGAACTAAGCGCCACAACCCGCCATGTGTCCGAGGTCACAATGCTCGATGTTGAGATGGGCTTTATAGATGGCCATGAAGACATACTAAAATTACTCGAGAGCTTGGTTTACGACGTTCTTAACCGACTTTATAAAGAGCACGCCGATGATCTGAAGAGCCTGCAAGCACCAGAGTTAGTACTAAAGCCCGAATTCCCGCGTTATACGATGGCTCAGATTCACGAGATGTACCAAAAGGAAACTGGCAAGGACATGAGCCAAGAAACCGATCTTACCCCCGAAGAGGAGAAATGGATCTGCGAGTATTCAAAGCAACAAAACGGCTGTGAGGCGGTTTATGCCACTGAGCTGCCTTCAAGCAAAATGAAGTTTTATCATATGAAGGGTGAAGGCGACACGGCCCGTTCGGCCGACCTACTGTTTCGAGGTATCGAGATTAGCACCGTGCCCCAACGGGAACATCGTTATAGCGAGTTGGTAGAACAAATGAAGTCGGCCAACGTTGATCCAGACAGCCCAGGCTTTGCAGCTTACGTTTCGGCCTTTAAGTACGGTCTCCCGCCACACGGTGGCTTTGGTTTTGGAATAGACAGGCTCACCGAGAAGGCGATTGGCCTAAACAACGTTAAAGAAGCCATTCTTTTCCCTCGCGACATTAACCGCTTGTCTCCCTAGCTTCAGCACAAACTCTCTGGCCTCATAAATATGAGGTCTTTGATTTATTTGCTAAACTGATTAAACAAGGATAAGCGTAATGGCTAAGAAACAAGCGGCTGCCTCAGATGAATCCGAGCAAGATAAGACCCTAATCAAAAAGGTCGATGAGATGATGAGCGCCGAGGCTTCTGATTACCAATCGCGCGTATCACAACAAGCGGCTGCCACAAATGCTGAGCTGAAGGCGCAGCTTCAATCTAGCGGTGAAAAAGTGCAGAGTTCTGCGGTGCCGGTTGCTGCCGCTGCCGAAGCAGCCCACGCCGATCAACAAGCTGAGCCAGAACTAGCTGAGCCAGAACAACCTGCAATGCCCGATGACTCTACTGTCAGTGACAGTGAAGCACCACAACAATCCGAAGAGGCCAGCTCAACAAAATTAGATGATGCCGATACCGAAAAAGCCGTAGACGATATTGCCGCCAACGAAGGCGATGATCTTCTTGAGCTCGAGGACGCCAAAAACCAGGCTGCAAACGAAGCAGTTGCCGAAAAAGCAGGACCAGGCTTTGGCACGAAGCTAAAGGGTCTTTTAAAGAATAAATGGTTTTGGATTGTAATAGTTGGCCTACTACTTTTATCCCTGGCAATTCCTAACACTAGGTATAGAGTGCTAGGCTTGTTTATTAAGAAATCTGTTACTGTAAGCGTAATAGACTCCAAAAACGGTACGCCAGTTAGCAGCGCAGCCGTGGAGCTAGGTGGAACAATCGCAAAAACCGATGCCGAAGGCCAAGCCAAAGTTAGTGCCGGACTCGGTAATCAAACACTTACCGTTAATAAACAGTATTATTCAACCTATAGCTCAACGATTTTCGTAAGTTTTAGTGGTCAGCAGGTAACTAAGGTTAAGCTAACTGCCACCGGTAGACTAGTCCCTGTAAGTGTTATTAACGCCATTTCGGGCAAAGCTTTATCCGGCGCATTAATTACGGCTCAGGGCACAACCGCCAAGACTAATTCTAAGGGCCTAGCAAGCATTGCCTTACCAACCAAGAGTCTGAGTTATAAAGCGACCGTAAGCCTTAATGGCTATAATCAGGCGGCCGTAACGATACTTGTAACCAATACTGTAGTTAAAGCCAACACCTTTAGTTTGGCTCCTCAGGGCAAAGTATATTTCTTATCTAACGCTAGCGGCAAGATAGACGTTGTTAGTACCAATCTAGACGGGTCAAACCGAAAAACTGTTCTTGCTGGAACCGGGCTCGAAGATGCAAACGACACTTCTTTACTTGCTTCCAGAGACTGGCGATACTTGGTTTTAAAATCTAAGCGAGATTCAAGCGGAGCTGCACTGTACTTAATCGATACTAGTACTAACAAGATTACAGAGTTTGATAATAGTGGCAAAACAATTAGCTTAATCGGCTGGTATGACCATAAATTTATGTACGACTTAACTAATAGTAACGCACCGCTTTCTCAGACAGGCAGGGAAGTTATTAAAAGCTATGACGCCGATAACTTACAACTTAACCAGCTAGACCAAAACCAAGCACAGGGAACGCCAGACAATTATGCAGTCCAGTCTTTCTCAGGATTTAACATTGTAGATAATGAATTAGTTTACGAGGCAGTATGGATAAGTTCTTCTTATCCTAACGCCACTCATGGACTATCTGGAATAGGCCTCAACTCAACCATTAGAATGGTCCAGCCCAATGGTCAGAATAAAAAAGACCTACAGAGTTTCGATGCAAGCACAATATCATCCATGATATCAATTCAGTATTTACCACAAAACATCTACTTCGCTGTTTATAAAAGTGATAACTCAGTTGCCTATTACCAATACGATAACGGTGCTGTTAAGGCTTCAAATATAACTGCCGATGACTTTAGCAAGGCCTATCCAACATATTTAGTGTCGCCATCAAGTAATCAAACTTTCTGGGCAGATTTGATTGATGGCAAGAATGCGCTTTATGTTGGTGACGCCAACGCAGGGAACAAAAAGCAGATTGCCAGTCCTGGTGACTATACTCCTTACGGTTGGTATGGTGACGGTTACGTACTGGTAGCCAAGAACAGCAGTGAACTCTACATTATGCCTAGTAACGGTCTTTCCAACGGGCGACAGCCACTCAAGATCACAGACTACTACAAGCCGGCGCAGAATTATGCAGGCTATGGATACGGTTACGGCGGCCTCTAAGCCTATTTAAGATGAACAACGGTCATAATGCCGTCTGCCTGCAAATAGCCGCCAAAAGCCCTGTTTACCAGTCTGTAGGGCTTATCTAGCTTAACTTCGGTAGTCTTTTTTATTAATTTTTGATCTCTCAACCCTTTTATAATTAGTTCACGTTCCTTGTTAGTGTCGGGGTCAATCATGTGAGTAATTTGTAGATTATGCTTGATAGGGGCTAGACCGACATCTAATGAAGCGGCACCAATCCAGAGGACACTGTCTCCAAAAACGTGTTCTCGGCGATGGTGCCAGTGAATACTTCTAATTGTCAGAGGTTTCACACTGTTGTAGGTGGTGGCCCAAAAGCGTACATGATGCCGGTTACCAATCCCTTGCATCGGTATCTCGAAAGCCAAATCTTGTTTCCGACCAAAAAGATATAAACTGCTAACTGGTGCGTTAGGGTATTCCCAACCAAAGATAACACTTAGCACGTGATGCACAAGGTGCCTACCTCTGTGAGGATCAGCCATATACCAGCCCGAGGCCTCCATAACTTGTATGAGCTGACGACGAGTGGTGACAATACCAATATTTAGCGGATCAGACGCAAATCCGTCGGGTGTAACACAGTAGAAAGGCAAATGCTCCGGTGGCCATATTATTCTGAACAGCCTTATCAGTGCTGGTACTAAGATATATGCGCCCAAAGCATAGGTTACCAATACGGCCAACGCTAATGGCAAGCGCCTATCAAAATATGGAAATATAGCTTTTACAGACAAATAGGCAATAACTAAGCCAGGCACTAAAACTGCTAAACGCTTAGCCAAGCGCCAAATAAAATGCATCATATATTGCGTATATAATACAGGTTTTGAACCGAAATTATTAGGGCAAATAAGAAGTAACGGTCTAATCGCTAATGCTTTCATGATAAAATGCTAAAACATATGGAAGAGCCTCATCCCGCACCGCCAGAAACTGCTCCGGCTCAAACACCGCCGGTAGTTAACGACGTTGCCACCCCACCAAAATCTAACTCTGAAGCGCATCCCGCAAATAAAAAGCCGGTTGACCCTGAAAAGGTTGTTGCACCCAAGTCAAAGGCCAATAAACCGGCTCAGAATAACACAGCGGCTATAGTGGCCACAGTTATTATCGTCATTGCCCTGGCACTAATTGCGCTTGTCGCGTTTCTGAAGCAAAAATAACTTTATAATTGTTATAAACTTAGGCTATGTATGAAGGTGTTGTTTTAAAGCTTAATAAGCCTGGATATATAGGTGTAATTCCAACCGATACAGTTTACGGTGTGGTTGCCAGAGCTGTTGATAATGCTGCTGTGGCCAGGCTTTACAATCTTAAACATCGCCACAATAAGCCCGGAACTGTTATAGCTGCCAGCATTAAGCAGTTCGAAGAACTTGGTCTAAAACACCGCTACCTAAAAGCCGTTGAGCAGTTCTGGCCTGGTGCTGTTAGCATACTTATTCCAACCAGTAACCCAGATTTAAGGCATATAACTCAAGGTGTATTTACTATGGCAGTTAGAGTTCCGGCCAATAAGGAATTGGTAAAGTTACTTCAAGAAACCGGTCCATTACTAACAACAAGTGCCAATTTGCCCGGTGAGCCTGTCGCTAAGAGTATTGCTGAAGCAAAAAAATACTTTTCGGCCGATGTCGATTTCTATGTAGATGGCGGAGAATTATCTAACCATCTTCCGTCTACTATTATTAGAGTAATTGATGATGCCGTGGAAGTTGTACGCCAGGGAGAAGTGACATTACCGGATGGTACAATAGCTCCATGACTTTGGATGAGTATCAAAAAAAGGCGCTGACCACCGCACTATACAGCGGTGACGAATTCATGGATCTATTACACTGGGTTTTGGCTGTTAACGGTGAAGCCGGAGAGATTGCTGAAAAGCTCAAGAAGATTATTAGAGATAAAGACGGCAAGGTAAGTGAGCAAGATAAAGCCGACATTATTGGGGAGATAGGCGATGTTCTCTGGTACTTAGCTGTATTTGCTAACCACTTTAAAGTTAGTTTCGAAGATGTAGCGCAGAGAAATCTAGATAAACTTAGCAGCCGTAAAGCCAGGGGAGTTATTAAAGGCTCCGGCGACAACCGCTAGATTTATCTTTTAAATTCTTTGCGTAACCAATCGTCTAGAGAGTTTCCGCCACCGCCGGCCATTCCAACCACCATGTCACCGTTATTTAGGTGTTCTTGAATAGCTTGTTTTAGATTTTCGTCACGTTCCATCGGTGTTGCTATGCTTGGATTGCTCAAGTGTGAGATCATTTCTGCTGGTTCTATTATTCTCTGGGTGGGATCTTCACGAGCCAAATAACTGGGTATCCAGTAAACCTTACTGGCACCATCAAAGCAATCCTTGTAATCGTCTATCATGTAATGCTGGCGGCGGTTGGTAAGTGGTTCGTAGACCACAACTAACTTTTGGCCTGTTTCCGCTGCCATTTCTGTGGCAACACTCATTGCACCACGTACCTTCTCGGGAGTGTGGGCGTAGTCGCTGTATAGGTTATCTATTATTTTTTCCATGCGTCTAGATAAGCCCGGAAAGCCATTGGCAATTTCGATTAGTCTGTTTACGTCTTCGCCACTTACTTCGTGCGCTGCTTGTATCGCCAACCAAGCATCTAAGCGGTTATATTGGCCAACAAGGCTTAATGATCTTATTTGTGGTTCATTAGCGTCTATTACATTAACTACATCTGAAGTATGTAGCCCAAGATAGTTCGCATCGTCTTGCCAAAGGTAGGTGTGTTTACTCTGACTTATAAATTCTCTGAATGCCTCCTGGTAATCTTCTCTAGTTGGAAAGATTTCATGGTGATCCCAACTTACGCCTGTAATCAGGCTTATTTCGGGCTGGTAAGCCAAAAAGTTGCGATCAAACTCGTCGGCTTCGTAGATAAAATACATGCTATCGGGAATATAAGCTCCCATATCTGCAAAGCTGGTCTTAGCCGGCAATAGATAGCTCACAGGCTCACCCAATTGAGTCAATAGCCAGGTTGTTAGTGCTGTAGTTGTGGTTTTGCCGTGAGTCCCGGCAATTGCAATTAATTTTAGGTCTTTATCTTTGAGGATTGCGTTTAACAGCTCATCGCGTTTCGAGGTTTTAATAGATTGTTCTCGGCAAAAGACTAGTTCTGGAGCGTTAGGGTTCTCCAAAGGCAATGCAGAGGTGTAAACAAACCAATCAATGGGGGTTCTGGCGTGCTGCGAGGCGATAGCTTCCTCGGTTTGACCGATGTGAATGTCGTCTATACCATGCTGTCGAAGATAGGCAATGTACTGTGAATCTTGCTTATCGGAACCAGATACTTCATACCCGGCCTGCTTGGCGATTAGGGCAAGGGGTCCAATACCGGCTCCACCAATACCCGAGAAGTAAATATGCATGATTATAGGTTACTATATTATCGTAACTTTAAATGAATAAACGTCGACTTCACCACTATTACACTAAGCTCCGTTGGATTAAACCAAGTTACTTTCTGATTCTGGCAATTCTTTTTGGGGCACTCAGTGTTTTCGCTCTTAGAGCTAACAACGAACACATGGTTAAGCTCAGGAACGCAGTGTATTCTGCCGACAAAAATAACCAAGACACCCAGACCCCGCTAAAAGCTCTGCAGGCATACGTTACATCGCACATGAACACTGATCTGAGCGCCGGTAACACCTCTGTCTATCCTCCAATTCAGCTCAAATATACTTACGATCGTTTGGTTCAATCTCAGAGTGCTTCTGCGTCCGCCGCTAATACTCAGCTTTACACTGATGCACAGCATTACTGTGAACAACAAAATTCGGTCGATTTCTCTGGTCATAACCGTGTTCCGTGCATTGAACAGTACGTTCAGAGTCACAGCAATGTTAGCCTGGCTACTATTCCTCCGTCTCTGTACGAATTCTCTTTTGCCAGTCCAGTTTGGTCGCCGGACTTAGCCGGTTGGAGTCTGGTACTAACATTTATCTTTGCGGTTTTCTTTGTAACCACTTTTATTGCTACCAAATTTATAAAGCGCAGCTAGTAATCTAACTGCGCTTTAGCCTAGGGATTATTTAACTAGGGCTTGCTTGTTGACTGAGTGGTGCCGGTGCTTGATGAGCCACCGTTAGCGTTCTGAGTGCTGTTTAGGCCGCTTGTACTAGCTCCACCTGTGCTGCTGGAACACTGCTGACCATTTGGATTCTGCTTTTGGAACGCAGCAACCGCTTGGGCAACTTTACCGTTCGACGTTAGATTCTCCCAGAAGGTTACCTGGCTAGTGTTAATTACCATTTGATCGTAAGGAGCGTGAAGTTCACAACCTAGCTTAATCAATGATACGTTGGAGTTCGATGTAGTCGTGCTAGAGGTACCGTTGTTAGCAGTCTGCAGGTAGTAAATGTTGCTTAGAACCATGTACTGGCTGTTTATAGACTGAATATTACCAAAGTAAACTTGACCAGTGTTTAGGAAGACTGCCTGAAGTTTATCGTTGGTTACGTATTTGGTCTGGCTCTTAATGCTGTTACTAGAAGCGACGTTTACAATAAGCGCGCCTAATAGTATTACAACTGCTGCAACTATAGCTATAACTGCCCAGCGCATTAATTTACCTTTGTCTGATGATCCTCGACTCTTTTTGCTGCTTGATCCACCTGCAGATGCTGGCTGCTGAGCACCCGAGGCTGCAGTTTGAGGTTGAACGTTGCGATTAGGAAATTCCATTATTTCTCTCTCCACCTATCTTTATTACTCTTACGGTTTACCAGAACAGTTTAATACATAGGGACGCCCTGTGCAACCTTAAAGCTAATGATTCTTTTGATATTAAATTGTTAAAATTACTTTACTATTTTTAGCACTAAAGTGTAATAAGGGGTTGACAGCCTTAGCGCCCCCAGAGTATGTTAGGGGTACATTACTAACGGTAAGAGAGGGAGAGTCAAACATGGCTTACAAGCACACTAATTCCAAAGGTGTTACATATTACCTAAACTCTAAGGACGTCGTTCTACGAGGCGGCAAGAAGCAGACCATTTACTACTTCAGCAAGGACAGCCGACCTGAGGCAACTGATCTGCCAAGCGGTATGGAAGTAAACGAAAACCCACGAAACGGCTTTTTGACCGTTAAGCGAACAAAATAACCCCTAGAGGTTAACAAATAACACCCGGTTTGCTTACTGCAGCCGGGTGTTATTCTTTGTTATAATTACTCGGCATGAGCAAGGTGATACTAAGCGTTAAAAAACTTCGCAAAGTCTACGACGACAAAGTCGCTGTAGACGATATTTCGTTTGAAGTAAAAAAAGGCGAGATTTTTGGCATTTTAGGACCTAATGGTGCTGGCAAGACAACCACTCTGGAGATGATCGAGAGCCTTAGGCCTATCGATGGCGGTGAAATTATTATCGATGGGCTCAATGTAGCCGACAAACCGGATGAAGTTAAGAAGATTATTGGGGTTCAGCCACAAACTCCAGCTTTTCAAGATAAGCAGAAAATCTCAGAAATAGTTGAGATGTTCGCTGCAGCCTATGGCGAGAGAGTTAATCCCAAGAAATTTTTAGACGAAGTTCAGTTAGGTGAAAAAGCCAACAGCTTTGCTGAAAAACTTTCAGGAGGTCAGCGCCAGAGGCTCAGCATTGCGGTAGCTCTGGTCCATAGCCCTAAAGTGTTCTTCTTGGACGAACCGACCACCGGACTAGACCCACAAGCCCGGCGCAATCTCTGGGATCTAATCGGTAATGTCCGCGATAAGGGTGTAACGGTAATTATGACAACCCATTACATGGAAGAAGCCGAAGTTCTGTGTGACCGCGTGGCTATTATGGACAACGGTAAAATTGTCGCCTTAGATACTCCAAAGAACCTAGTTAAGCAGCTTCTAGGTCGCGGTTTTAAGAAGAAACAGATTGTTGAACAGGCCGATCTAGAGGATGTCTTTATTGATTTAACCGGTAAGGCACTCAGGGAATAAGTATGCACAAGCAAATAATGACGGTACTGGTCTTTACCAAGTTGCAAACCCGGCGCTTCTTTCGTGATCGACTGGCTCAGTTCTTTGCAATCCTATTCCCGTTGATTTTCTTGTTTGTGTTCGGCGGGCTTAACAGTGGTAGCAACAACTTATCTTTTAAAGTAGCAATTTTTAATGACTCTAACAGCGTCTTTTCCAAGCAGTTCGTTAAGCAAATCGAAGCCAACTCAGTCTTTAAAGTTAACAAAACATTAACTAGCCAGAGTGCTGCTCAAGACAAAATGGATAAAAATCAGCTGGATGGCATGATTATCCTGCCAAAGAATTTTGGCGAAGTGGCGCCGGGGCAAACAACCCCGTCTGGTCAAATTCAGGTTTTGTACGATCACACTTCATCTAATACTGGTCAAACTCTTACAACCATACTTGATAGCTACGTTAAGCAGATCAACAGTAAGCTGGCTAGCGCCCCGCAACCCTTTAGTGTGGCGGGTAAGGAGCTAAACTCTAAGAGCCTTACAGCTTTCGACTACACCTTTGCCGGCCTGTTAGGCTTTACTATCGTTGGTCTTGGCATATTTGGCCCAGTCAACGTTTTTCCGGAGCTCAAAAAACAGGGTATTTTGCGTCGTTTGCACACTACACCTCTTAGAGTCTGGCAGTACTTTATGGCTACCATGTTTAGCCAAGCCGCAACGGGCAGCATATCGATCGGCATTCAGTTTATTGTGGCGATCACCATCTTTCACCTTAAAGTTGATGGAAATTACTTGGCCATCATTGCTTTCACGGTGTTGAGCATATTTATGATCCTGGGAATTGGGCTGGCGATTGGTGGTTGGGCCAAGAATGAGCGCCAGGCCGCGCCACTCAGCAATATTATAGTTTTTCCAATGCTTTTTCTGTCGGGCACATTCTTCCCGCGCTTTTTAATGCCGCACTGGCTGCAAACAATAAGTGACTATCTGCCGCTAACTCCTGTTATTGACGGTCTAAGACTACTCATTACAGAAGGCAAGAGCCTAGCCCAAGTTGGGCCCGAGATTGGCTTGATATTGATTTGGTTCGTAGTTATTTACGCCATCGCCTTCCGTGTGTTCAAGTGGGAATAGGCTTAAGCTAATCTTGCAAAAAAGACTCTAACGTGTTATACTAATATCATGGCACCTAAAAAAATACACCCCAATCAACTACGTCTAATTCCTGATGACAATTCAGAAGCTTTCGAACCTGGTGAACAGTTTGAAGCCGTTCCAGACCCATCGCAACCGACGGGTTTTACTGCCGCCTCAGAAATCGTTGCTTCTGTTGTACAAAAACTTTCAAAACCTCGTGACGAGGAACCTATAGACGACGCCGAGTTCGAAAAACGCGCACAAATTATACCTGCTCAGGCCGCTAGAGAAGAGATAACAGGTAGGCCTGGCAGGGACGTGAGAGAGTCCGACGTAGCTGGTACAGAAAATTTTTTGCAGCTGATGCATGGTTTTTTAAAGGAAGAGAACAAGCCAATTAGCGACACAGCTGAATTTTTGCTTGATTTTCGAGGTTTCCGAACCCCGGAACAGAGGTTAGTCGCGATTAAACAGTTCCGAGCTGAACTACTAAGCATTGTACCGACTAAAGAAGAATCGGGAGTGCCAACAACTCAGGAAGTGGAAGATTTTTTAAACGATCCAGAAACAGAACATCCGGACAGGGATTATTATAGAGCTATGAACCTAATACGCACCCCTCATAACAGGCGAACCGTCGGCACATAAGCAAACATGACGAATCCCTACGGACTTAAACAGCCATTTTTTGCATTGGCACCGATGGACGATGTTACGGATACCGTTTTTAGGCAAATAGTGGCTGAATGCGCTCCACCAGACCTGTGTTTTACAGAGTTTGTGAACGTAGATGGCCTGCAAAGCCCAGGTCGGCCAAAACTACTAAAAAAATTGAGGTTTACGAAGACCGAACCACCACTAATTGCACAAATATGGGGTAAAGACCCAGAAAATTTTTATAAAACAGCTCAGCAAATTGCCGATGGCACTTTTGCCCGCGAACTTGGTCTAGCTAAAGGCTTTAATTTTGTCGGAGTGGACCTTAATATGGGCTGCCCACAAAAGTCGGAAGTTAAAAACGGCACCTGCGTGGCGCTTATAAACGACCGGCCACTGGCCGAGAAAATTATCAAGGCTACCAGTGAAGGTTTGGCCGGTCGGCTGCCGCTGAGCGTTAAAACCAGGGTCGGCTTTAACGAAGTGGATATGAGTTGGATAGAATTTTTGCTAGGCCAGAATCTTAGCATGCTTACGGTTCATGGAAGAACTAAAGCCCAGATGAGCAAGGTGCCGGCTAACTGGGACTTAATAGGCAAAGCTCGCGAGCTGCGCGATAGGCTGGCGCCTAAAACCTTAATTGTTGGCAATAGCGACATTGTTAGCCGGCAGCACGGTCTAGATTTGATTGAGAAGTACAAACTAGACGGCGTTATGATCGGCCGTGGTGTTTTTCATGACCCGTTCGTGTTTGCGGATCAGAGCCCGTGGCTTGATTATTCCAAAGCTCAGCGCCTGGAACTCTATGCCAAGCACGTACGGTTATTCGCCAAAACTTGGCAGAATCGTGAGCGGCCGCTGCCAACACTCAACAAATTCTGCAAGATCTACATTAATCATTTCGAAAACGCCAAGGAGCTGCGCGAAGAACTTATGCAGGCCACAAGCACAGACGAGTTGCTCAAAATGCTAGCTGCGGCCGTTTAACTTCTTAGATTCTGGCAAACAAACAGAACTTAATAATTAGCAGTTTGTGCCCTAGAACTGACTTTTTGCCACTAACTTTAGAGCCGTGATTCTTAAAATCTTCTAGTAATTTAACCTGGTATTCGGGCGGAATAATCTTATCTGTTCTAGACAAGTATAACTTTAAGTCGTTGCTGCCAAATTCATCAATGTGGCTGCTTGGAGCAAGATTGTGCCAGGCGGCTTCAACCTCGGGCAGATCATGACCCTTCTTCTCCAGGCCAGTTCTAATGTATCTGGTACTAGCGCTTTTCCATATGGCCCTAGCCAGGCTCTCCGAAGGCACGACCATGTGAATTTTACTTACGTTTGGTATATATTTTACGATCATAGACAACGGCACGTTACCCAGACTCATAGCCGCGAGCACCACCGATTCATATTGGTTGCTTTGGATGATTTCGTTTATGTCGTTCAGTATTTTGGCAGAAATAAATTCAAAGGAATCCCTTACCTTGCTAATATCGGACTGCAGCACGCCATCGTGGAAGTAATAGGCTAAAACGGTGTCACCACGCTTAGCCAGCCTTTTTACTAGTCGTTTGTATACGACTGAGCCGTTATGATAGGGCGGAAAAACGACGTACAGCTTTTTGCTGCTGCCTTTAATATAATCTCTGGCAATAATGGCTTGATCGGCCGAGTAATCACTAAACACGGTTCTATTATATGTTAGTTGGCTTTAGGGTTTTTATTGGAGCTAAGGTTATTAGCGTATACAAACTCGGTTAGTATTTCATTGAGCCGATAATCAATACGGCATTTTTGTAATTTGGATCGTTTTGTATAACCGATACCGACTTAGCCAACTGATTACCGCTCACATCTATATACTGCACATCTATATTGATCCGGCCATTGGAGCTTGTGGTGGCATTCTTCGACGTAAATAGATCACTGGGATCGGTTGCACTTTTACTCAAACCAACAATGTTTACCACGCCGGTTTTTTGAGAGCCTCCTTCGTACAGGTCTATATAGCCGTTTTGACCGGCAAAGGTTACTGGAACGGCTGAATCAACCGTTGCGCCTCCATTAGGCAACGAAAAATCAAACAAACCGGTACTAATATACATCTTAAAGCCACCGCTGCCGCTTAGCGTAACCGAATCGCCGCTGTCGGCAGTCTTTGTGGTATCGCTTATAGTCAATGAGGAAGGGTATTTAAACGATAACTTCTCTTTGCTAAGAGTGTAGCTTGTCCAGCCGGCATACGGATCGGCGGTTTTAACGGTAGTGGTTGACGTTGTTGGGCTAGTTTTCTTTGTTACCTTGGCAAATTTAGGCGATGTTTGAAGATTAGTTGTTGTTGCCGCAAAGTACGCACCATTAGTTTTCTGCGTGGCTTTATAAACATACCAACCAACTCCTGCAATCATTACCACAATAACTAAAACTAACAGACCCTCAATGGCGCCGAAACCGTTTTGATTGTTTTTGAGTTTGCCCATCTTAAGAGGTCCTTTATATGTTTAATTCAAGCATAAGCTAAACAGGCTTTAATTACAAAAAAAGACCATGTGGCTTGGTCTTTAGAATATCGGTGCGTGGTGGGGGTGCCTGGATTTGAACCAGGGACCAATCGGTTATGAGCCGACTGCTCTAACCACTGAGCTACACCCCCGTGAGCTAAAAGTGTGGTTAGCTAACAGAGGAGAGTATAGCAGATTTGTGTCAAAGTTATATAATGTTAAGGCGAAAATATGCAAACAAACAAACAATATACCGATAAGGTCCTGGAATTTTTCCAGCGCTTAACCGACATCCGCTTTGCCGGCCAGGTTGTTTTTGTGATTATTGTGCTGATGATCAGTTGGAGTGGCGTTAAAACCATACAAACTAATTACGGATTGCAAAAACAGATTACGGCGTTAAACCAACAGAACAATCTTCAGAAACTTAAAAACGAGAATCTACAGCTCGAGAACCAGTACTATAACAGTAATCAGTATCTTGAATTGTCGGCAAGGCAGAATTTCGGCCTAGCTGCTCCTGGCGACAAGGAGCTGATAGTACCGGCCAGTGTGGCCATGGCCAACACAGTAGACTTGCCCACGGACGCCAAGCCGAATCTAGCGTCCGCCCAGCAACCAGCCTACCAACGCTATTTGGAATCTTGGATTAACTTTTTCTTGCATCGCCAGCAGACCAATTGACATTTTTACCTCTGTTTGCTAGAATAACCTAGCTATCATCGCGGGGTGGAGCAGCGGCAGCTCGCGTGGCTCATAACCACGAGGTCGCAGGTTCGAGTCCTGCCCCCGCAACCAAAATAAGGCACCCACGAAAGTGGGTGTTTTATTTTGGTTCTGAAGATTTGAGCCAAAAAGGTTCGGCGTATGTAAAAACATCTATTTAAGCCGATGCTTTTTGTTATGATGGCACCAATGCAGATAGTATTTATTTGTTTATCAGTATTCTGTTTACTTCACATCGTTCGTGACTTATTACAGATTAAATACGGGTATAAAAATTGGTTTCTAAGAGTTGGGCATGTGTGGCACTCGCCCAAGCACGAGGTTCATGGAATAATTGTTTTTGCTATTTTGGGCATAGTATTTCTGTATTTTGGATTACGTTAAGCCCCAATAATTAATTTTATATGTCATAGTATGAGATTAGGGATATGTCAATGCGTGGCGTATAGTTTAATGTAGTAGACCACTTCAACACTAAACATCTCGTAGGGAGCAGGCGTAAAGATTGTTGTTGGCCTTTTGGGGATAACAACAATCTTTTAACGAAAGGACATTTAATGTCAGTAACTATGCCTATCAAAAAGCAAGAACAGGCCAAAGTACCTAATTCTCAGTATATTGTGACCGAGATCAAGCCAGATGAGGCAACAAAGCCCTCGGTACCGGCAGAACCTGCTAAGATCAAAGGGAAGTAGAAAAAATGGAGCTCCATATTAAGGGGCTCCACCTTATAAAAAGAAAGGTGCATTATGTCTAAAGACCGGGGAAGAAAAGAAGTTAAAAAGCCCAAGCAAACCAAGACTCAAGTTTAGTAAATTTGGTCGGCGGTAATTTGTAGTCGCTCGAGATCTTAAATTTGAACCAGCAAAAGAGTGATTTTTTCATTTTGCTCATGCTTGCACTCGTAAATATATAGGCGTATATATATTCACTTAATCTAACTTAAAACAGGAGTGAATATGGCAAGTTCTGGTTTTGAATTGGGCGAGACCCAAAGAGTTCTTGAAGAAACAACCGATCAAGCAACAACCATGTATGTTGATGCGGGCATAGGCGAAACAACGGCAGAAGTTAGAATTTATCCCAGTCTAGATGATTTTAGGCTAACTCAACAACTGGGCAATATGCCATTTAACGGCAGCTTAGAGCGTATTGAGGGTAGACAAGAAATTGCCGAAGACGGTAGTTCTGCTAGCGTTATAGTCTTGCATGCACTTGAGTCACTTTTAGCAGATAGAAAAGTTTTAACTAGGTTGGCAGAAGATACGCTTGAAAGGATTAGTGACTGGGCGCTTATATGGGGCCAAGAATGCTTAGTCGACCCAGAAACTCACGACTTAGTAATCGGTGAATCAGGTCGTTTTGGAAGACAACCAAGTGTTCAGCAAACTGTTTTTGAGCACGTTATTGCCTAATTACCATTTGATTTCTTGGACTTTGGTAAATTTTGCAACGAAATATTAATAAAGTTATTGCAGGGGCGGGAACTAAACTTTATGATAAGTGCGAGATCAAGCTAAACCAAAACCTCAAATTGCACAGGTTTGACAAATTAACAAATATGTGTATAATATAAGGTGTTTAGTGATCACAAACAAAAACCATCATTAATATAAAAAAGGAGTGCTTTCCCCATGAAAGCAAGCAGCGGTTTAGCTTTTGAATTGGCGACAACGTCCAATTCAAATCTGCTACGGATTGATCGATGGCTTAAAAAGCTTTAGATCGAATTAGTAGCAAAAAGGCCTCGGATTATTCCGGGGTCTTTTAATTTATCTAAAAACCGAAATTAGGCTAAAGATACCAAAAATAAGTAATATGGAGCCGGTAACTCTAGATATTATCTTAGGATGAATCATGCTAATCATTCTACTGCCAAATATAATGGCCAAGGCGCTTACCACCCATAGGCCAAGTGTGGCGCCAACCGCCACGCTAATAACAGAATGATATTTGGCAGCGTAGTTGGCGGTGGCAATCTGGGTTATGTCGCCCCATTCACCTAAGAAGATTACTGTGAAGGCCAGGGCAAAGACTTTCCAGTGGCTGTGCGCTGCCTTGTCGGAGATAGGGTGGGGTTTATGTTCACCCTCCAACCCATGTCTACCGAACAGGATCATAGCGGCACCACCAAGGAACAGAACCGCAATAATTGTCTCTAGAACTTTGTGAGGGAGTAGGGTCATTATGTGGCCAGCTAAAACAGCAATTAAAACGTGAATCAAAAAAGCCAAAGCGGCACCAAGCCACACGTAAAAAGCGTTGTAACGACTCGCCATTATTAACGATGCAAACATAGATTTGTCGGGTAGTTCGGCAAGAAAAATAACTACAAAAACGAGCGCTGCAACTTCAAGATTCATCGGAAGCATTATATGCTAAAGCTCGCACTATTACCTATTTATACATGAATATTTCATCTTCACCTTAGGGAAAGCCGGCTAAGAAGAGTATAATTGAAAGCAGTAGATACTCAATTTCGCGTTAGGGAGCACTTATGACACAAGATAATATTCAAGATAGCGGGCCAAAGCCCGTTGTTAGAGCCCCTCGTCACACAATACAACAGCAAAACTTTCTTAAGTCCGAAGCTGGCACAATGGCCAGGAACGAATTAAAACTCATGGTTGCAGACCCGGACTATAACACCCGATCTAGCTTTTCTGTTATTGAACCGGACGGCGTCTCGTTTGTAGACAAGCATATGAAGTACTTGAGCGAACACCCCAAGCTGAACTATCAGCACTATTTATCGAACCTAAAGCTAATCACAAAGCTTAGATACTAGACTATTTTACAGGTTAACTTTTAGGAGTTAATGAAGGTTAGGGCGTAGCCTACGCGGCCGGCTCGGCCAGCGCGACCAACGCGGTGCACGTAGTCGTCGTAGCTGTTTGGAACCGAGTAGTTTATTACGTGTGTAATATCGGCAACGTCTATGCCGCGGGCGGCAACGTCGGTCGCAACCAATACCTTAGTTTCATTATTCTTAAATCGTGATAGTGCGCGCTTGCGCTGACCTTGTGACTTGCCACCGTGAATTGAATCGGCCGAGAAACCGCGAGCTAGAAGTTCATTCCCAAGGCGCTCAACACTTCGCTGGGTTTCGTCAAAAACAATTACCTTGGTAACTTGGTCGTCGATTAGCAGTGTGTGCAGCTTCTCGAGCTTATCGTGATTGCCGGCGTACTTAACAACATCTTGGTGAACGTTTTCGCTTGCCGAGCTGGCTGTGAGTGAAACCGTGTGCGGTTGGTTCGAAAAAGTGCTAATTAAGGTTTGAACTTTGGCATCGATAGTAGCCGAGAAGAACATAGACTGCCGACTCGGATTTACGGCAGTTAAAATCTCGGTTACGTCTTTTACAAAGCCCATGTCGAGCATACGGTCAACTTCGTCTAGAACTACAATGTTAAAATCTTGAAGAATTAGTGAACGGCGCTCCAGGTGATCTTTGATTCGACCCGGTGTGCCAATAACTATGTTTGGTTTCTGACGCAAGTCGCGTAATTGGCCCATCATGTTTGTACCGCCAATTAATAGGGCACCTCTTAGTCCAGTGCCTCGGCCTAGTGCGCGACACTCTTCTTCGATCTGTTGAGCAAGTTCGCGGGTCGGTGCAATTATAATTGCCTTGGCATTTTTGTCGGATAACAAAGCTTGAAGTATAGGCAGAGCAAAGGCAGCAGTTTTGCCTGTGCCGGTGCTAGCTACACCAATAATATCTCGACCTTCTAATGCAAATGGAATTGCCTGGTCTTGAATTGGAGAAGGCTTAACATAACCCTTGCCAGTTAAATTAGCGTGCAGTCTAGAGTCCAAAGAAAAATCACTAAAAGTGTTTACAGGTACGTACTCAACCGACTCGGCTATGGTGGCCGCTTTTACGAACAGGTTAGGGTCTATGTATTTCTTGTTAGACTGGCCACGCTGCCCGCGCCGTTTGTTTGTTGAATATGAATAGTTGGTATTGGTGCGCTTAGCGCTAGAACGATATGTATAAGACATAAAAAAAGATCCTCGTTTGTGGTTATTACTCTGATTGCCTAGTCGAATCGAGTAATTTGGCTACAAACCCGGATCAATAAAACAATACTATTACATTAGCACAATAATATTTAGTAGTCAAGCAAAACACTCTGTTCAACCTTTTACTAACCAGAGTACCTAAACTTAATTCTCAGTTACTTCGGCTCTTTATATATTCCATATTGAAGGGAAGACAAGCGTTTGTTCGTGTCTAAAAAACCGTCCTACTTGGTGCTGAGCTTCCATCTCGTCTATAACCATATTTAGATCTTCATCACCAATTGAGTAAGGCAAGTAATTTTTGATAATGCTTGGATAGCCGTCGCTGATTCGAACATTGCCTACAATTTTCATCAGTTTTCGTCCACGAACAAACTTAGATTCAAACGTTAAGGAGGCTGTTTTTTTATCAGATGTTTCTAGCCATAGGCCATATATACTATTTTTACTTAGCTCTGTATTATTTGGCAGGGTAACACCCAGTGTATCCCCCTCTGGATTACTAGCAACATAGTACTTCTTTTGGTCAACATCGCCATGCAGACCCAGATCGTCTTTAATCTGAGAGCTAACAACTAAAAGTTTGCCTAAAGTGCTGACCTGTAATGGATCTAGCGGATTTGTGCGACTATCTTGATTGAGCCAAGCTTCCGTACTTATATCTCCGACTTTGTCTGCAAATGCCTGCAGCCAGTCAGCGTTAACTTTTCGTTCTAGACTATTTCCGTCTTGTGGGATCTCTCTATTCATTACTAAATAATCCTACTGAGCCGCAGCTTTTGCAAGCATAAGCATTAATCAATTGCTGGTAACGGAAATTTCTCTTTTAAATATTTTTGATAAAGCCTAATGTTATCGTGATGATCAAAGGCAATTTGGTCTTCGCTAGGTAGATTATCTAGTTCGAACCAACGCTGTTCGTCGGATTCCCAGTCGGCGTCGCCAACTTTTTCATCAGCTTCACAGAAAAATACCATAGCTACGTTTTGACGATCCTCGGCTGGCCGGTGCGGCGCGTCGTTAATACGCAACAGGGTAATGTTCTTAACTTTCCAACCGGATTCTTCTTGGGCCTCTCGAGCAGCGGCCTCGGTGATCGTCTCGTCTCTTTCCATGTAGCCGCCAACCAAACACCATTTGCCACCCTCAACCAGTTTCTTGTTTCGTTTAACAAGTAGCACCTTACCATCTTTAATGACGACTGTGTCTACCGTGACATGTCTAAGTGAAGCCTTGTTGCCGTCCTCAAACTCGCAGGAAATCATGCGCTAATATTAGCAGATTATTCAGATAGGCTAAAAAGCCTTACTATCTACATATAATTTTTCTGGTATTTTATTTTTTAGAGTGTTTCAGGTGATTCTGCGGAAAACATTTCATTCATAATATCAGCATCAACTTGTGTCTCGAGTAGGTAATATGTTATTACAAACGTCTCAACCATTTTTTTGATATCTTCATAATCTGTTGCTCTTTGATGAATGTAATCATATACACGGCCAGTAAGTTCTGGCTGTTCTCTACGAATGCGCTGATAGGTATCAATAATGAAGTTGGGGTTTTCGATGAATTCGCCTTGAGGCGCACCTAAGGTATCCTGACTCACATGAGGAAGTTTATTCGGTGTCATGTATAAATAATAACATGAAAACAACATAAGTCAAATGGTAGCGGCGAGAGGACTTGAACCTCTGACCCCAGGCTTATGAGTCCTGTGCTCTAACCAGCTGAGCTACGCCGCCACGACTACCAAATATAACATGATTTACATCTGTTGGCGAGAGCTAATATGTTCTTAGGCCGAGGTATATCGCAGTGCTGAAGCCTATTATGATAATTACAATTCTTACAGCGTGTCCAGACAGTCGCTGAGCCAAGCGCGCTCCACAATAGGCGCCAATTGCGCCTCCGGCTCCCATAACTAAGCCATGCTGCCAGTCTATAAGGTGTGATCCGGCCAAAACCACGATCGATGTAGAGGATATGCAGATGGTTATGACGTTTTTGAGGGCATTCATACGGTGAATGTGCTCGTTCAATCTGGTAAAGCCCAGGAAGGCAAGAATTACAAAGCCAAAGCCGGCACCAAAAAAACCACCGTAAATCGACAGCGGTAGTAATGCCAAGCCAACAATAATAAGTGGCTTGTTACTTTTGCGAGCTTTCTTTGGGCCATGGAGATGCTGGTGTATTTGTTTGTATAAAAATGGTTGAAAGGTAAATAAGACGACCGCCACTAAAATTAAAGCTGGCACCAAATGTTCGAAACTAGTTGACGATGTATGCCTTAATATCCAGGCGCCGATAGCCGCGCCGATAATAGCTGGAATTGTTAGTAACAGATAACTACGAGGAACTTTTCGTAGATATTTTTTGTAGCCGAACACTGAACCTAGCCCGGATGGCAAGACTACTATATTGGCAGTGGCGTTGGCTGTTAGCGCTGGCAGACCCATTGCAAGTAACACTGGAAAACCAACTAACATGCCTCCACCGGCAATGGCGTTCATGCCACCAACAATAATGCCCACCAAAAATAGTATTAGGTCGTGGAGCATTCTAGCCGGTTCGAGATTTTGTTTTTATTAGTTGAGCCATTGTTACAATAATAAGATATGGATGCAGTTATGCCAAAGTCTGGGAGTTACGTTGTGGCCGTTAGCGGTGGGGTGGACTCTGTAGCCTTACTTCATTGGCTGAACACGCGAGGCGGTCTAGAACTAACCGTTGCGCACTTTGATCATGGCATTAGAACCGACTCTGAGGAAGACAGGCTGCTGGTACAGGCAATGGCCAAAGACTATAATCTGCCATTTGTTTACAAAGAGGCCAATCTTGGGCCAGAAGTTAGCGAAGCAACGGCTCGCGATGCCAGGTATGAGTTCCTAAGGCTGGTTGCTAAAGATAATAATGCTCAGGCCATATTAACGGCGCATCATCTGGACGATGTTCTAGAGACGGCGGTTATTAACCTTCTAAGGGGTACTGGCCGAAAGGGCTTAACTTCACTAGATAATCGCAAGGACATTCTGAGGCCTCTCTTGAACGTTGAGAAAAATCAAATATACGAATATGCCAAGACTAATAATTTGCATTGGCGAGAGGATAGTACTAATCAAAATACAGACTATTTGCGCAACTATGTGCGGCTTAATATTCTGCCCAAACTAGATGAGCAAAGTCGCCGCGAATTCATAGACATCATCAACACAGCTCGAGCCACCAATGTTGAACTAGACGTATTGCTGCTAGATGATATTAACGAGCAATCCAATGACAATAAACTGAACCGTCAATACTTTACATCGTTGCCACACAACGTTGCTAGAGAAATTATGGCGGCTTGGTTGCGCCAGCACGGTGTAAAAGATTTTAACGCTAAAACCATAGAAAGGTTAGTCGTTGCCGGAAAAACCGCTAGCCCGGGGAGCAGTCACGATGTAGTAAATGGAGTGACTTTAAAGCTCTCAAATGATCATTTGGCACTCGATAGGCCTGAGCGCTAGCAAAAAATATTGGGCAAGGGTATAATGGTTTTCAATGAGCAGACAACCTAGCGGTAAGGGCAGCAAAATTCCAGGTGGCAACAAGCGCAATATTAAGAACGCCGGCTTTGTTGCACTGATTATATTATTCGGTCTAATTATTCTGGCAGCCTACAAACAACCGAGCTCGCTTAAGGAAATTAGTTCCACTCAAGCAATTACTGACACTAACGCTGGTCATTACAGCAAAATGGAAGTTACCAACAACGAACTGGTTATAACGGAGAAGAACCAAGATCACGCAACTCTAAAATCTTACGTCGATTCCAACTCTAGCCTTAAGGCACAGGGCTTTGATACTAATAAGGTGGCGATTACTTACAAACCACAAGCTTCGTCTAGTTCTATATGGATAGTCGTTGCGCAAGACGTTATACCGGTACTTCTTATTGGAGGTCTGCTGTTCTTTATGTTGCGCAGTGCTCAGGGTCAGGGTAATCAGGCATTGAGCTTTGGAAAGAGCAAGGCGCGCCTGTATGGTAACGAAAAAGACAAGGCAACTTTTAAAGATATCGCCGGTTCTGGCGAAGCCAAGCAAGACCTGGAAGAAGTTGTAGAGTTCCTGAAGTTCCCTAAGAAGTTTGCTAGCATGGGTGCCAAGATTCCTAAGGGCGTGCTGCTAGTTGGTCCTCCTGGAACCGGTAAGACCATGCTCTCTCGAGCCGTTGCCGGTGAAGCCAACGTACCCTTCTTTAGTATTTCCGGTTCGGAGTTCGTGGAAATGTTTGTTGGTGTTGGAGCTTCAAGAGTGCGCGATTTGTTTGCCAAGGCCAAAAAGAACTCACCATGCATTATTTTTGTAGACGAGATAGATGCCGTTGGCCGCAGGCGTGGTAGCGGCATGGGTGGTGGCCACGACGAGCGTGAGCAAACTCTAAACCAGATTCTGGTCGAAATGGACGGCTTTGAGCAGGGCGAAAATGTGATTGTTCTGGCTGCTACCAACCGAGCCGACGTATTAGACCCGGCACTACTAAGGCCTGGGCGATTTGACCGACGCGTAAATATTGATTTGCCCGATCGCAAAGACCGCGAAGCAATTCTAAAAGTTCACTTTGCTAAGAAGCCTTTGGCCAAGAATGTTGACCTCGATGCACTAGCAGCAAAATCGGCCGGTTCGTCTGGAGCTGATTTGGCTAACATTGCCAACGAGTCGGCCATTATTGCTGCCCGAAACAGTCACAGTCAGATTACATCCGAAGATGTTACCGAGGCTTTTGAGCGCGTGGCCATTGGTCCGGAGCGCAAGAGCAAGGTTATGAATGAGAGCGATAAAGTTACCACTGCTTATCACGAAGCAGGCCACGCGCTCGTCGGTCACACATTGCCAGACAGCGATCCGGTTCACAAAGTGACGATTATTCCGCGCGGCCGAGCCGGCGGAGTTACCTGGTTCATACCTCCAGAAGACCGCGTGTTTGTGTCGCTAATTCAGTTTAAAGATATGCTAGCTCGTGGGCTTGGCGGTCGTATTGCCGAGGAAGTAATTCTGGGCAAAGACCGAATTACCACTGGCGCCGGTAACGATCTTCAGCACGCTGCTGAACTAGCTCGCGACATGATAGTCAACCAGGGCATGGGCGAGAAACTTCGTGACCAGGTGTTCCATGTTGACGATGGCATGATGATAGATAGGTTAGTTCACGAGCGAGACTATTCCGACGACACCGCCAAGGTCATTGACCAAGAGGTCGAAGCCTTAATTACAGAAGCTGCGAATCGTGCTCGTTCTATTATCAAATCTAATCTGGAACAGCTCGAAAAACTTAAGGATCTGTTGATAGAAAAAGAAACTGTTGACGCCGACGAGGCCGCCAAGGTCCTGAAAGGTGCTAAACTTCCGGCCGCCGCTGCTTTATACTAATTGGTGAATGAATCCCGAAGCGCCCGCTAAAAAAGCTAAACGACTAAGCCTAACTAATGTGGCGAGTTTGTTGATTGCGACGGCCTTTGTCGGACAATTATTAGGCTTCTTAAGAACTAAATTGGTCAACGGTAACTTTCCTACTGTAGGACCACACAGCACCGATGCCTACTTTGCAGCCTTTACCATCCCTGATTTCTTCTTCTTCACTTTGGCAGCTGGTGCATTAGGCGTGGCTTTCATGCCCGTGTTGTCGGATCGCTTGCACAAAGGCGACCGAAAGGGAATGTGGCAAATTTCAAATTCCCTAATGAACTTACTCGCCATTGCCATGTTCTTTGTTGGCGTATTTATTCTTATTTTTGCCGAGCCACTTATTAAGCATGTTGTTGCACCCGGACTAAGTCCACCACAGCTTAAGACTGCGGCCGAGATTATGCGGCTACTTGCCTTTAACCCCTTATTATTCGCGATATCCGGAGTACTAGCTAGCGTTCAGCAAACCATGGGCCGTTTCTTCTTTTACGCCGCCGCCCCGCTGTTTTATAACCTAACTATTATCGTTAGTATTTTCGTATTCAAGAATAATATTGGTTTGGTTGGACTAGGGCTAGGCGCGTTAATTGGTGCGGTTTTACAGCTAATTATTGTGGCTGTTGGTGTTTACAAACTCGGTTTTCACTGGCGGCCGAAAATTCTTTGGAAGAGTAAAGACTTCCATAGTATTATGCGCAACCTGCCACCGCGATCACTTGACCAGGGTGTTGATCAGGTTGAGAACATTGTTGAAACTCACATTGCTAGTGGTCTTGGTACGGGCAATATTACCTACTACAACAACGCCTTTATTCTGGCGACTGCGCCAATTATTCTTATTGGAACCACCATTAGTACTGCGGCCTTCCCGCGTTTAAACACACGGCTTAGCCATGGGCGGCCTGATCTGTTTAGGAAAGACTTTTTGATGGTTCTCAGGGCCATGATCTGGATTGCCGCCCCGACCGTTGTGATCGCCTTCTTCGCCCGAGGTTACCTGGCTCGGATGATCTATACCCGAGGCAGCGCTCAAATCGCAACAATTTTTGGCTTTTTGATTGGTGCAATCTTCTTTAGAATCTTATACACCATTATTTCACGGTGGTTTTATTCCCAAAAAGACACCGTTACACCCCTAATAGTATCTTTAGTCGCCATTGCCCTGAACATTGGCTTGGCGGTTACGTTAGCAAATCCAAGTCGCTACGGTGTTGCCGGCTTAGCGTTGGCGCAATCGATAGTTGCTGCCGTTGAGGTATTTATACTGTCTGTAATTATGTTGTTTAGAGATCCTAAACTATTCGACGCGACTTTTTGGAGCGGTGTAGTTAAGATTATGTCTGTTACGGGCTTTAGTGTTGTGACAGCTTTTATTCTAATATCGGCTTACCCTCTAGAAATTACCGACCGTGGCTTTATGACACTAGGGTTTAAGTTACTGGTTATTACCGCGGCGACTTTTGGGGTTCATATTGCCGTGTCCATGCTGTTCGGTTTAGAGGAAGTTCGACCAGTTATAAATAGGATTCGAAAAATCGTTCTAAATCCGGTTAAAATATAAAACTGTCGCCACCTCTGTTATACTAGTTGACAATGCAGCAGGATCATATTCGTAATTTTTGTATTATTGCCCATATTGACCATGGTAAATCTACCTTGGCCGATCGCTTAATGGAGCTTACTGGCACTGTAGAGAAACGCGACATGAAGGCTCAGCTTTTAGACAAGATGGATCTGGAGCGCGAACGCGGAATTACCATTAAGTTGGCACCGGTTCGCATGGCCTATAAAGACTTTGAGCTAAATCTTATAGACACACCTGGTCATGTAGATTTTAGCTACGAAGTTTCCAGAAGCTTGCAAGCCTGCGAGGGAGCCTTGTTGGTAGTAGACGCGTCACAGGGTATCCAGGCTCAGACTTTAGCCAATGTATATTTAGCGCTGGCCGCCGACCTAACCATTATTCCAGTCATGAACAAGGTCGATCTGCCAGCTGCCGATATAGAGCGGGTCGGCGCCGAGATTGTTAGCTTGCTTGGTTGTGATTTCGAAGATATTTTGCAGATTTCAGCCAAGACAGGTCAGGGAGTCGACGAAGTTCTAGATCGAATAGTCAAAGACATTCCCGCCCCAATAAAGAACGACAAGCCAGAAACCAGAGCACTGATATTCGACAGCTATTATGATGACTACAGGGGTGTGATTCTATATATTAGAGTCTTTGACGGTGCGATTAGTAAAGATTCGCAACTCAAAATGATGGCCACTTCTGCCCAGGGCCTGGCGCTAGAAGTGGGGGCACTAAGACCCGAGATGACTGCCGGGCAGTCGCTGCAGACCGGCGAGATAGGCTATATAGTTACTAACCTTAAGTCGACTCGTGAGGCTCGTGTGGGCGACACGATAACTCTAGCCTCCAAGCCGGCCAGCCAGGCACTGCCCGGCTACCGTAACATTCAGCCCTTTGTGTACGCTGGCTTCTTCCCGGAGAGTAACGAGTTCTACCAGGAACTCAAAGATGCCGTTGAGCGGTTAAGCCTAAGTGATTCAGCCCTGCAGTTTGCGCCAGAGAATTCACCGGTTCTGGGCTTTGGCATGAGAATTGGGTTCTTAGGCCTGCTGCATATGGACATTATTCGTGAGCGACTTGAACGCGAATACAACTTAGAGCTAGTAATTACCAACCCCTCAACAGATTACAGAGTTCAAATGCTGAACGGCGAGGAGGTAGACATTAAAAGTGCCGCCGACTTGCCCGACCCCGCCAAGATTAAAGAAATACGCGAGCCATGGATAAAAGGCGAAGTTGTGGTTCCGCAAGACTACGTTGGCTCAGTCATTCAGTTAATTAGTACCAAACGAGGCTTACAAAATAATATTAGTTATGTAGACAAACAGGCACTGGTAAGTTTTGAAGCACCACTTGCCAACCTTCTAACCGATTTTTATGATCAACTCAAAAGCGTTACCAGCGGATACGGATCGTTCAATTATGAGCTGAGCGATTATCGGGCGGAGGATCTGGTTCGATTAGATTTTTATGTGGCCGGCGATATGGTGGCTGCGCTCAGCCTAATGGTTCACCGCAGCGAAGCCCAGCGCTTAGGTCGCGACACGGTTGAGAAGCTTAAAGATATTATTCCCAAGCAAAACTTTCAGGTGGCTTTGCAAGCAGCGATTGGCGGAAAGTTTATTGCTCGTGAAGACATTTCAGCTTACCGCAAAGATGTTACAACCGGGCTTTACGGTGGTGATGTATCGCGTAAAAAGAAGGTTCTGGCTAAACAGGCCAAGGGCAAAAAACGTATGAAACGCTTTGGTAGGGTAGACATACCAGCTGAGGCTTTTACAGTCATGCTCAAGCGTGATTAACTGCAAAAAGCTTGTGCCACCTCTGTTTTTTTGGTATAAATAATCAATGGAAACCAACCTCGAACAAAAACTAAAAAACTACCGCCCATCGCCCGCTGCAGTCGAACTTATTAAGAGTACGCCCATTCTTGTTTTAGTCGGTCCATCTGGAGTTGGCAAGGATTCAATTAAAGAGCGACTGTTAAAAACCGGCCGATACCATCACATAGTTTCGCACACCACTAGGCAGCCACGAATTAACCACGGTGTGGTTGAGCAAGATGGCGTTGAATACCACTTTATAGATAAAACCACAGCCGAAACAATGCTAGATAATCAGTCTATGATCGAGGCAAAACTATATAGCGGCAATCTTTACGGAACCAGTGCGGCCGAAATCCAGGCTGCTCACGACGAGGGTAAGATAGCAATGACAGATATTGAAGTCCAAGGCGTGGAGGAATACAAAACTATTGATCCAAAGGTAATGGCGGTATTTCTTTTGCCGCCAGATTTTAAGACTTTGCAGGCCCGATTGCAAAAACGTTATGGCGGCAAGGTAGATACTAACGACCTAAGGTTGAGGCTAAAAACTTCGTTAAATGAGCTAGATCATCTTTTAAAAACCGACTACTACTTGGCAGTAATAAACGACAATCTTGAAGCCGCATACGAACACATAGATGGCATAGTGCAGTCTAAGGATCATGTTGCTGCCGATGAACCAGAAGCTCGGGCGGTAGCCAAGAAACTGTCAGAAGACATAAGCGAATATCTTGATCAAATAGCTTAGCTAATTTCTTGGCACTCTTGACTATTGAGTGCCAAAATTATAACATAGAGCTTAAGATGACAGAGCGGCAGCAGAAGATATTGAGTGCCATTGTTGAGGAGTACGCCGAAGTAGCTAGTCCGGTAGGCTCCAGTTTGTTGGCCAAACTTTTCAATGTTAGTTCTGCAACCATAAGAGCCGAGATGGCTGAACTAGAAAGACTTGGCTTTATTGATCAGCCGCACACCAGTGCCGGCCGCATCCCAACCGATAAGGGATATCGTTATTACGTGAACAACTTAAACGCTGGTGACGACTATGATATTGCCGAGCGTCGCGGTGAGCGAGCACTAGCAACCCGCGTGCAGCAAGCCGGAGCACCGGAGCGAACCATTCGAAATGCCGTCGATACTCTAGTAGAGCTAACCCACAATCTTGGCCTAGCCACCATAGGCAACCAGCTATATATGAGTGGCCTTAGCAACTTGTTTGGCCAGCCAGAATTTATGAACAGCCTACAAGTTCGCCAAGTGGCTCAGTTGCTCGACAATCTGGAACCTTGGCTGCGCGAAGCTGCCCCAAACGAACCGCTAAGCGTCTACATTGGCCAAGAGAATCCAATCGGTCGTTCCGCCGCCTGCACCCTTATAATAAGCCGTTTTCGGAGCCCCTTTAGCGACCGCAGCTACATTGGTACATTAGGCCCGACTCGCCAGAACTACCGCGATGTAATGCACCTAGTTTCACGAGCCGGTCGCGAACTGGAGGAAGCGCTTTATGAGTGAACAATTTCCCGAAAACTTACGTGATCCACAAGAGATTTTTGATCAAATGGTTACAGTTTTTCGTACCAAACCGCATTTTATGGGTGGTCCAGACGAAGAAACGGTAATTCAACAGATTGAAAGGATGAATGACGAGAGTTTTATGCACCTAGTTGCGCATGGTTTGTCTAACAGGAAAGCCAATAAACTTCTTAGACATACAAAAAGACTTGGAAAGATGCTATACAATTTGGATGTTGCGAATCCTGATAATATTACACCTCCAAGACGCGAGTGGAACTTTATAGACAAGAAACAAGATACAGCGGAGTTATCAGAATGAGTCAAAAATCTAAATCAACCCAAAACTCTAATGAATCGGATAACGTCAAACAAGCCGATCTTAATCAGTTGCAGACCCAGATTAACGATCTAACCCAGGCGCTGCAGCGCGAACGCGCCGATGCAGTTAATATGCGGCGCCGTCACGATGAAGACATGGCCGGGCTTAGAACTAGGCTCAAATCAGATGTAATTAGCGACCTACTTCCTGTAATCGACAACTTTGAAAGGGCACTAAAGCACGTACCAAAAGAACTGGAAGGCAACGATTACATAAAGGGCGTACAGGCAGTTGTTAAGCAGTTTGAATCAACTCTCGAATCTTTGGGTGTAGAGCGCATTAAAACCGTTGGTGAAGCCTTTAATCCACATCTTCACGAGGCCGTTAGCATGGAAGAGGGCGAGGGCTCTCAAGAAATTATCACCGAAGAAGTTCAATCTGGGTACAAGATAGGCGATGACGTACTGAGGCACGCCATGGTCAAAGTAAAAGCTGTCTAAAAAACAACAATTAGCACTCTTGACATTAGAGTGCTAATTATCTACACTAGCAGTAGCAAATTTAGACTGCTAATTATTAATAGAAGGGTAAATTATTTATGAGCAAGATTATAGGTATCGACTTAGGAACAACTAACTCAGCAATGGCTGTAATGCAGAGCGGCAAGCCAGAGATTATTGCTAACTCCGAGGGCGCCCGCACGACTCCTTCGGTTGTGGCTGTAAACAAGAATGGTGAGCGTTTGGTTGGCCAGGTGGCTCGTCGTCAGCAGGTTACAAACCCTAAGAACACTGTTTATGAAGTTAAGCGACTGATTGGTCGAAACTTTAACGACAAGGAAGTTCAGCGCGACATCAAGCTTATGGGTTACGAGATCGTTAAGAGCGGTAATGGCGTTAAGGTGAAGATGGGCGACAAAGACTATAGCCCAGAAGAAATCAGCGCCATGGTACTTGGCAAGCTAAAGGCCGACGCCGAGAGCTTCTTAGGCGACAAAGTCACCGAGGCTGTAATTACTGTTCCAGCCTATTTTGATGATTCACAGCGGCAGGCTACCAAAGACGCCGGTAAAATTGCCGGTTTGGAAGTTAAAAGGATTATTAACGAGCCAACCGCTGCGGCCTTGGCTTACGGCTTAGACAAGGCCGACAAAAAAGACGAAAAGATTGTTGTTTACGACTTGGGAGGTGGTACTTTCGACGTATCAATTCTGGAACTCGGCGACGGCGTGTTTGAAGTTAAGTCTACCAACGGTGACACCCACCTTGGTGGTGCCGACTTCGACCGCGTGATTATTAACTACTTCGCAGAAGAGTTCAAGAAAGAGAGCGGTATAGATATTACTGGCGACAACGCAGCTATGCAGCGCCTTCGCGACGAGGCTGAGAAGGCTAAGATTGAGCTATCGACAGCACAAGAGGTTAATGTAAACCTGCCTTTCTTAACTGCCGACGCTAGCGGTCCTAAGCACTTTGAGCACAAGCTCACTCGTGCCAAACTCGAGAGTTTGGTCATGGACTTAATCGACAAAACTGCTGCACCATGCGAAAAGGCTTTGGCCGACGCCGGTCTTAAAACTACCGACATCCAGTCCGTTGTTTTGGTTGGTGGTATGACCCGAATGCCAGCTGTTCAAGAAAAAGTTAAGCAAATCTTTGGCCAAGATCCTATGAAGGGCGTTAACCCCGACGAGGTAGTGGCGGTTGGTGCAGCTATTCAAGGCGGTGTACTTCAGGGCGATGTTAAAGATATTCTTCTACTCGACGTAACTCCTCTTAGCCTTGGCATCGAGACCATGGGTGGCGTAATGACCAAGCTGATTGAGCGTAACACTACTATTCCTACATCTAAGTCCGAAGTCTTCTCGACTGCGGCCGATAACCAACCTCAGGTAGAGGTTCACGTTGCACAGGGTGAGCGCGAAATGATCGAGGGAAACAAGAGTTTGGGACGATTTGTTCTTGATGGCATTCCACCCGCACCTCGCGGTATTCCACAGATCGAGGTTACCTTTAACATCGATGCCAACGGTATCTTGAACGTAAGTGCCAAAGACAAGGGCACCGGCAAGGAACAGAGCATTACAATTAGCGGTTCTGGAAACCTCGATAAAACAGAGGTAGAGAAGATGGCTAAAGAGGCCGAAACTCACGCCGACGAAGACAAGGCTCGTAGAGAACTGGTTGAGGCCCGCAATACTCTCGACAGCGCTGTTTACCAGGCCGAAAAACTCAAGAAAGACAATGGCGACAAGATAAGCGAAGACGATGAGAAAGTTCTAGAAGAAGCCGCCGAGGCTGCCCGCAAAGTTGTATCTAATGAGAGTGCCACACTTGATGACCTGCAAAAGGCCACAACTGAGCTTAACGATAAGTTGATGCCAATTGGCGCCAAGATGTACGAAAACACTGAAGCTACTGCCGACAGTTCTACGGAAACCACCGAAAACCCTTCTGAAGAAGCTAAAAAGGACGAGAAGGCCAAAGACGAAACAGTCGAAGGTGAAGTTGTCGACGACAAGGAAGAAAAGAAGTAGTTCAAATGTCTGAGTCCCAGCGCGGCGAAAGACTGGCACCCGAACTAGATGATTTAACTGCGCAATTAGAAAGATTAACGGAAGTTTTGCCGAGCGTAGATGCCCATTTGAGCAACTCTCGAGTTAATCACAATCAGTTCAACTCAAGAACGGATGATGAAGGTTGCATTTATGGCGTGTCTAAGACATTGAGTTCTGAAGGAAACACTGAGTATAAAGTAGATAGAAGGTTTCCGGTAGATGATAACGGTATGTACCAATGGTGGTCATTTAGATGGGGCGATACAATTAACCCTACCGCCACTTACGGAACTCATACGTATTCAAGAAGATTTTTAAGCGACAATGATCCTAACGGAGTCTATTACGATTGTCCAATGGAAGAGGCCGACAGAAAGAGGGCTGAAGAAATATTAAATACTTACGAAGCTTTAAGTGACGAATAAAAACTAACTGAAGTAAACTAGATATATGGCTGAAACCAAGCGAGACTACTATGAAGTGTTGGGAGTTGGCAGAGATGCTTCCCCGGACGAGATTAAGAAAGCGTTTAGGCGCTTGGCCGTGCAGTACCACCCTGACCGTGGAGGCGATGAAGCCAAGTTTAAGGAGATTAATGAAGCTTACGAAGTTTTAAAGGATGCTGATAAGCGCCGCCGATATGATCAGTTTGGTCAGGCTGGGGTTGGCGGCAATGGCGGCAATCCGTTTGAAGGCTTCGGCGGCGCGGGCGGTCAAAACATTAACTTCGACTTCGGCGATCTGGGCCTAGGCGATATATTCAGCAGTTTCTTTGGTGGTGGACAGCCTCAGGGTCAACGTCGTCAAACTCGAGGGCGTGACGTAGAGGCCGGGGTGGAAATAAGCTTCGAACAGGCTGTGTTTGGTACAGAAGTTAGCCTATCGCTTAATCTTGAAGATACCTGTGAACACTGTAAGGGCACAACCGTTGAGCCGGGTCACGATCTAAAAACTTGCGATCAATGTAAGGGTTCAGGTCAAGTGGTAAGTGTTACACGAACTATTTTTGGTAATATTCAGCAGGCTTCGGTATGTCCGAAGTGCCGTGGTACGGGTAAAATACCCGAGAAGGTTTGCTCGGTTTGCCACGGTAAGGGTACTCAGACTAAAAAGCAGAACATATCGCTCAAAATTCCGGCCGGAATAGACGATGGTGCCACAATTCGCTTGCATGAGCATGGCGAGGCTATTGCCAATGGTCCCAAGGGCGATCTTTACGTAAATATTCGGGTTAAGCCCCATAAACACTTCACACGCGAGGGCGATCTTATTCTGAGCGAAGAGCACATAGGCATGATAGATGCAGCTTTGGGCGCTGAAATCGACGTTGAAACAGTTGACGGACCTATTAGAATGAAAGTTCCTTCCGGAACTCAATCTGGGGCCGATTTTAAACTGTCTAGTCACGGTGTACCGCATCTTAAAGGTGGCAGTAGAGGTGCTCACATAGTGACAGTAATTGTCGATACACCTACCAAGCTATCCAAGCAGCAGCAGGATTTACTCAAGCAGTTTAATGATCTAGATCAGGGCAAGAAGAAATTCTGGGGATAAACTCTCTTGGTGGGCTTGCATGATCCTGCTTATGGCTTAATAATAAAGCTTAATGAAGTCAAAAATTGACCAACTAAATCAATCTGGTTTTATACCTATGTTGATTATGATTTTACTTGTCGTTGTGGGTCTAATTTATTTTGCATACGAGCGAGTTTATAAAGCGGCCCATTAGTATTGCAAAAATTACCAAAATATGCTAAAATAAACACCTTATGAAACGCTTTTTAGTAATTACCTCGAATAGTGCAAAAACTATTGGCTGGAAAGAGCGCGAAGTTTATGTTCGCGAGTTTTGTGCTGCCCTAGAAGCGGCTGTACCGGATTCTCATGCTGTCTATGCAACCTACGACGATATTACCTTCTCTATAAGGGGTGGTGAAGTACTGGCATACGATAATCGCAATGCTACCGACATAAAAGATTACGACATGGTTCACTTTAAAAACTGGGCATCCGATACTATTTATGCCGGAGCAATCGCCGATTATTTAGACTTTCACGGTGTTACCTTCTATAACACAGAAGTGGACAGCGGCTTGGCCGGTAGTAAGATTACTCAAATGTCGCGCCTAGCTTTGGAAGGTCTACCGGTTCCGGATACGTATTTTGCCAAAAAAGCCGCGCTCGCTAAGGTTTTTAAATCTGGGAATCTTCCTGATGGTTTTAAATACCCACTTATTATGAAGGGTGATTTTGCGGCCCGTGGACTCGACAACTACCTTATTGACGACGCCAAGAAAGCCTTGGAAGTACTCAAAGATGCCGACGAAGATAAGGAGTTTGTACTACAGGAGTTTTTGCCTAACGAAGGTGACTACAGGTTGCTCTTTATTGGCACTACAACTGACCCGTTGGTTTTTATTCGTAAAGGTCTACCAGGTTCACATTTAAATAACACCTATCAGGGTGGCCAAGGAAGCTTTGTAAGTATTAAAGACTTGCCCGAGGACTACATAGAACTAGGCCGCGAAGCTGCTATAAGCTTAAAACGTGAAATCTGCGGAGTGGACTTGATAGTCAACAAAGATACCAACAAGGTATACATCTTAGAGGTAAATGGAACACCAGCAATTGCGACTGGCTTTGGAGTTAAAGAAAAGACTGCCAAGTTCGCCGAGTTTCTAAACAAAGAACTAAATACCCAAAAAGATAAATCAAAATTACGCAAAGAGTTTATTGGCCGGGCCGATCACATAACTTTTAACGACGGCGACATATTCAACCTACCAGCTAAGATCGATACGGGCGCGTACAGCTCATCGGTCTGGGCTACCAATATAGAAGAAAAAGATAATTATTTATTCTTTACTTTGCTTGGTCCTGAATCACCGTTTTACAGTGGCAAACAGCTAAAAACCAAAGAGTATAAGGTAGTGCATGTGGAGAACTCTTTTGGCGACACCGAGGATCGCTACAGTGTTTTCTTAACTGTGACTTTTGCCGAGCGCAAGATACGCACCAATTTTACTCTTGCCAATCGTGGTTCAAAGACGTACGCTGCTCTTATTGGGCGCAAAATGCTGAAGAATCGCTTTGTTGTTGATGTATCTGTAGGTAAGCCGCTCATAAACGAAACCGCTAATGGAGATGAGAGTTTAGAATGAACATTGTAATTTTATCTAAGGGTGCTGCTAACTATTCCACCAAAAGACTCAAGCAAGAGGCTGAGGCTCGCGGTCACAAGGTGCGAATTGTTAACTACGCCAAGTGTTATATATCTGTTGAGAGCAGTAAACCGGTTGTTCGTTATAAGGGCGAAGACCTTAAAGATGTGGATGTAATTATTCCACGTATTGCGGCCAGTTTAACCAAATATGGCACTTCGATTGTTCGCCAGTTCGAGATGCAGAACGTGCAAACTATAACTAGCTCGATCGCGATTGTACGTTCAAGGGATAAGCTGCGCAGCATACAGCTTCTGGCCAAGGCCGGAGTTGGTATTCCTAAAACCGTTTTCGCGCGTGAAGCAGCCGACCTCGATGACGTGCTTGAGCAAGTAGGCGGTGCACCAGTAATAATTAAAGTTGCTCGTGGAACTCACGGCAATGGCGTGGTACTAGCCGAAACCCGTAAGGCGGCCAAAGCCGTGATGCAAGCCTTCTACGTGGAGGGCGTGAGCTTTGTGGTCCAAGAGTTTATTGCGGAGAGCGCCGGCGTCGACATTCGAGCCTTTGTTGTAAATGGCAAGGTTGTGGCTAGCATGATTCGTCAAAGTCTAGATGATGATTTTCGATCTAATATTCACCAGGGCGGCGAAGGCTTACCAGTAAAATTAACAGATGAAGAGCGTCGCACAGCTCAAAAAGCTGCTCGGGCTATGGGCCTCTCTGTTTGCGGAGTCGACATGATGCGCAGTGAGCGCGGCCCACTAGTGTTAGAGGTAAACTCTAGCCCTGGTTTTGCCATAGAATCTGTAACTGGCAAAAACGTAGCCGAAAAAATTATTGATTACGCTGAGCAAGTAGCTAAAGCCGGTCGCCGAAAAGACAAAGTCGGCGCCTAAAGTTGCCAGTCTTACCTAGCTAAAGCGCTCATGCTATAGTTAGGCGTATGCCACCAGAAGCAGTCCTGGCTATTATTGTATTAGTACCTGTTGTGGTACTAATGCTGTTTCGTGTAAATGCTGCCCTGGTTTTTATGAGTTTGTGCCTTGGTGATGTGCTAGTGCAGTTCATTGCGCCAGACACAAACTCTTTTTTGTCGCTGTTTTCTAACCAGTTTCACCACAATGTTAGTACCGGCACTAACACCGTAAAATTAGCACTTTTATTGATTCCTGTGGTGCTAACTACGATATTTATGATTAGAACCGTACACGGTAGGGGTAAATTGGCGCTTAATCTGTTGCCAGCGGCTGGCGTTGGCATGCTTGCTGGTTTACTAATGGTGCCTTTGTTGCCACCAGGGCTAAGTCATAACATTGTACATTCAACCTACTGGGGTCAGGCACAGCGTGCCCAGGCCTTGATTGTTGGTGGTAGTGCCATAATATGTTTGATGGTTTTGTGGATCCAGCGGCCCAAAGCCGGCCACGGCAAACATAAAGATAAGTAGTCAACAGATTGACTTTTTAGCCAAATTACGGATAATGTAAGGTGTTAATCGCTAGTCCCGCAGTTGCGGGCCCATAGCTCAGCCGGTTAGAGCACCTGCCTTTTAAGCAGGGTGTCGTGGGTTCGAGTCCCACTGGGCCCTCCATATAAAAAGCCTTAGCTATGCTAGGGCTTTTTATATGGTTGATCCTGCGGACTACAGAAGGGTTCGGCGTATGTGAGCGTTAGCGAACGGAGAAGCGACGAGCCGAAGGCGAGGGAAGCGCTGTCCCACTGGGCCCTCCAAGCATTTGCAGCTTAACAACATCCTTGTTTTTTCGTATAAAAGCTGTACATTTAATATTATCTTTAAAGGAGAACATTATGTCAGCCGCCGCCGAATTACCAACAGCTACATTAACTGGTCAAGAATTTTTATCAGACTTTAGATCTGCCATTGATATTGCTGAAGAAATAGGACAATTTGAAAGCTGGGTATTAGCCGGTCGAGCGTTAGGAAATATTGTTAGTTGTATTAAGAATAATCCCACAGCAGCAGAACAGCTTTCTGTGGGTGGGCTCAGCTCGTTGTTATCATCTAGGAATGAAAAGTTGAGAATTGAAGAGCTAGTATCAACCTATGAGGACTTAAACCTTAATCGTTATTTGGGCCAGACAGTATCAGTTAGCTCTGAGACGCGCGGCCGAATTCTTACATATAGTCCGGCAAATTCATGGACTGGCGAGACGCATCTACCAAGAATGTCAGCTAGGCCAAAGAATAGAAAAGAAGACATATCTTCTATTATTCCTGCTCGCAAAGTCTTCAGAATAGGAGAGGATCGACCTATGGGCTTGTTCAGGCCTTTTTGGGAAGTTCAGCCGTTTGACGCAAATACCGGTGAACCTAAAGTTGAATTAAGATTTGAACAGTAATAATTACGAAAATGAATAGAAGACCTTTAATCTAACAGACTATAATCTAAAGTTTAGCCAAGTTATGAACGAGCATCCAAAACTAGCGCAACCGGCATCGATTCTAAGTACTCCAGAATGGGGAGCTGTAATGGCTATAAACGGTGTAATGAAGCGGTTGACGCCTGGTTTAGAAAGGGGTGATCTTGACCCAGTCGTAATTAGAGCATTTCCACCAGTCCGACACCTCAAACATTTTGATAACACTTCACGACTAGGTGGACTTGGAGGACATGTGGTATACAACCTTACGCAGTATAATTCCGAGCAGCATGCAGAAATGCGTAGAGCTGTAGATAATTTTCTCGATATAATAAATTAATTTTAGAATTTCGGAATAAAAGTATGGTTAATATCTTGTTATTATTAGCTCATGCTTGAACCCATAGCAACCTCAAAAAACGGTAAAAAGATAACTTATGATCCGGTAAATTCACATGTAGCAACACATCTCGAAGACACTCCTCAACTAAAGGACTTAATTGTTGAAGCGTGTAGTGGTTTGGATCTATCAGGACAAGAGATTGCCCAACATTTTGACATGGGTCGGGTTGTAGGAACTTGCGATGTGGTGAAGATAAGTGAGCACGACGAAATTGTTTATGGACTCCGCAAGAATCGTGAAGATGACGGGCTCGTACCGTTTGTAAAAAACCGTCAAGGTGACCCCTGTAATTATCTTGCAATTCATCTTGTTCCTCAAAGCGACGGAACATATAGATTATCTAGTTCCTGGATTGGCACTTTTGGTGAAGATGATGAGCCATTTCCACTTTCACCTAACGCCAACGAACGCAGTATAGATTTTTGGAATAATCACGCATTTGTCTATGGCAGTCAGGAAATAATCGCCGAAACCGAAACCAATAACCGGCCTTGGTAAAATATTGGATTTTAAACTTGAGCCGTCGCCAAAATTTGATCTGCAAAGTGTTCTCTTAAAACATCCGCCACGCCGGCATGCTTATCGTACCCAACCATGTATGGCATTCTGGCGTTTAGCTCTATAGCGTACCAATCAGGTTCCTCATCACCAACGCCTCCGAACCCGTAATCTACTGTTCCAAAAAGAGCTAGCGCGCCGCTGACTTCTGCCGCCTTGGAGATAGCTTGTGCGGTGCCCTCAACAATTTTATAAGGTAGGGAGTCTGGGTCTACAAAGAACCACTGGTCGCCATTGTTGATCGCGCGGGCGGCTGGAAAAACTTCTATGCCAGCAGGCGAGCGAAACCCATATATACGCATTTCTTTAGTCTGGTCGGCTACGTTCCATTTTTCAAAACCATCAGTACTTGCTGAATCGTAAGGCCGAACGTCCTTTGGAAACTGCAAAGTAAAATCATACGCCGGCTGAATAATATGCTTACCAGCTATGTCCGGATGTTCATTTAATAGCCCGTGAACATCATCACGAGATACTTTGATTATTCCCTTACTATTGGTGCCGTTATCGGGCTTAACAATGAAGCTAGGACCGGAATTATCATCCAAGAACTCTTCTATATCTAACTCAGAGTTAATAAGTCGCGTTGGCATGGCTAAACCAAGCGGATTAAGCACTTCGGAATGCACGCGCATTTTATGAAACGCCAGTGATCGGGTTTCGTTTTCGTTAATCATTGGTGGTAATAAAGCCGCATTCGGTAAAAGGTCTTTCTTAATGGATCGATCTAACCGATTAATTATTACACCGACTTCTTCTAAAGCAAATTTTTCAAGAGCTTGTACTCGTTCTTCGGGGCCATACAGCGTAATAGATTCAACACCGGCTTCTGTAAAAGCATCTTCGGCATGAAGCGTTACTATTGGGTCCAGGTCTCTACGCCTAAGTTTAGAGAATATCTCAGGTCGCCCCGGCAGGTTATTTCCAGACTGATTATTACCAGGCAGTTCATGCCGGTAAGCAAAGACTACTGAGTTCGTCACAATATATAGGTTATACCATAATTATAACAAAATAACAATGTATAACAACGTTGTATACTGCCTGATATGACCAAAAATACTAAGCAACATCGTTCTAAGCAGCAAATCTACCGCGAAATAGTACTCGGAACTCTGCTTTACTCTGTAGTACTAGGCTTTTTTAACGATTACACCCACATACTGCACACTGGGACTTATTCGGTAACTTTTGCGGTCGCCGTAGTAATGGAGATTCTTACTTACCTCACTTTCTTGTTAAAGGATTTTGCGGTCGGATATTTTAAAGAAAAGGAAGGTACTAAATATAAATACGCCATGGCTGTTTGTGTATGGTTAATATTGTTCCTATCCAAATTCATTTTTCTTGAAGTAATCGCAATAGTTTTTCGAAACGAAGTAAAGATAAGTAGTTTTGTAGGGTTATTGCTAATTGTTATCTGTTTGACCATAGCTCAAAAGGCCGTAGAGTTAATTGATCGAAAATTAGCTGATCAAGATTAAGATAAAAGAACCTACTGACTAAATCCACTTATGCTTGTGCTCTGAGCGGCCCAGTATTATATTAGTCCGAATGGAAACAAAAGATTTCTTCCCAAGTGACCTTCAACCAATTCAGTACGTTGTTTACCAAGAACAAAAACGGCATGATAAGGTTGTGTCCGATATGATGGCTTTTGCTGAGGCACTTTGGGGGCCACAAATAAATGAAGATAGTACAGAAAACTGGCGTACATTCACCGACATAGAAGGTTTTAAAGTTGAAATTGGCATTACAAACGGGGAACACTACTTCATACCTTATCCTACAAGTCTCTTAGAGAATCCATCAGAAGACGACTTTACATACTTTAGCCGACTTTATATAGAGAAGAATGGCGACATGGGTGAAGTTACGGGCATAGGTGGCTTTAGCGGTCCATTTGCATATACTAGTCAAGTTGGCAGTGATTTTGAACAGCGTGGCAGTATAACCTTTTGGGAAAACTCAATTACAAACTAAACAATTCATTATGCTTATGCTTGCTTAGTGACTGCCGAATTTATACACTCAAGGGTAACCGAGGAGGCTGCAATGGGTCGTGATCTTGAGCGAGACGTGGTGGTTGAAAAAGAATTTGGTGCCGAACTTACCGGACAACGCATTGGTTGGGTGGCGACCACGAAGCGCGGTTTAGGGGATGCTATAGACGTTCAAATGGTTTCGACCACTGTTGGCGAAAATGGTGCACGTCTGCGCCATGTAAATATTTATCATGAAGTCGACGGAGAAACTAAATCATACCCGGCATACTTTGGAGAAGAAGAGGGCTTTAAAGACACAATTGCCCTAACTATCTTAATTGATCCAGAAAAGCCACCAGAGACTCAATGGCCTAATGAGTATCGAATGTCATTAGGCGAAAATGATTATACCGCTCTTAGATTTGCTGCAGAGGCACATAATAATCCTGAAGAACTCGAAGCCAACCGAATATGGCTGCCAAGTTATTTGCAGATCATGCCTACCTTGAGAGAGCTGCTTAAAGATCGAGGCATGGAAGAATATTATCCATTGGTGTATTTTGCTGGCAACATGGCAGTAGGGCACAACACCACCAGGAGATTTAATAGATGGTCTTTAGAAGAAACCGATAATCAAAAACTTTATATGCCAGATCCGTCAATGAATGAAGTCACAAATAAACAGGCTAGAATAGTAGCGACTTTGGCGGCTGAACTTAAATTTCAAATCTCTGAGGATACACAAATGCTAGATAACATTTCCCCGTTTGGTGATATTCCTCCAGATCAAATTGCTGACGCTTTTAGAGATTCAAGGCTCAGGGTTAATGAAGCCGAAAGCCGGGTGTTCGAATTAAGTAGAAAATTATTAACCTATTTTGGTGTGTATCTAAGAGTTGGAGATGGTGGCGAAAACGGCAGCCGTGCAATGGCTCTGGACGCGTCCGAAAAAGATGAGCGGCGCTCATTCGGCGGCGTATTAGCATATTTAGAAAAAAAAGATATAGATACCCCAAGGAAGGTTCTTAAAGACGAAATAAAAGAGCTTAACGGCCGACTTAACTATGCGGCCGATGGCCTGCAAGTTCTGCAGGCTTTAGCAAAACTGGAAACTGAGGCAGTCGAAGACTAATCATGGAGTTACATCGCCATCGCCCTGCCTTTGACCAGCACGCTCACGAATACGCAAATTTTGCGGACACTTCGTTTTCTTGGCTTTACATCGAAAGACCCGAAATGGACTACGCACTTAAGGATTTATACAAGGAGGACACTAGAGTTCTCGAAATAGGTTGTGGCAGCGGCCGAATAGTTCGCCACTTCATGGAGAAGGGCATTCCGCCCGAGAACATTACCGGTATTGATGTAAGCGAAGAAATACTAGAAGAAGCCAGGCAAAGGACAAAACCACCTGTAAACTATTTAAAAAGTGACGCTCAAAATATGCCGTTTGAGTCTGAAAGCTTTAACTTGGTAACCGCAAATATGGTTCTTCATATGCTAGATGATCACCAAATACTAAATACAATGAGAGAGATTAACCGGGTTTTAGAGCCAAAAGGTACCTTCTTCTTTATTTGTAATAATCCATATAAGGATCCCAACGACACACATATCGGTGAATGGGTAACTAGAGATACAAGGTGGGGCGACAAAATGAGCGTTTTTCAGCATGATATTGGCAGATTGGTATCATTTACTGCACCAGAATACGGATTTGACTTAAGATACTTCGGTTATCCAAAAGTTGAACAGGCTGGTGCGCAAGATCCAGAAAGCTACACGGAATATACGAGCAAGCAATATAGGGTTTCCGCGCTTTTAGTTAAGACCGGCGAACCGCGTTAACCCAAACCGGCACAAAACGAGGTATATAACTGTTATAATCTATAACTCATGACACAAATTAGTAAGATTCTCGAGGCTGGACCCAGTTATTCATATGAATTTTTCCCGCCAAAAGATGCTGTACAGGCAGCCGCTCTGGAAGTTACCATAGGTGAACTGGCAACTTCAAATCCGGATTTTATATCGATTACATACGGAGCTCTGGGCAGCACCAGAGAAACCACAAAAGACCTGGTTATTGCTCAGAATAACCGTTGGAGTTTTCCAACCATGGCGCATCTTACTTGTGTTGGTCAATCTTACACTGAATTAACTGAACTAGTTAATGAATACTCGCAAAACGGAATCGAAAATATTCTGGCGTTAAGAGGCGACGGTGAGGCAACTGGTGAACTTGAGTACGCCGTAGATCTAGTAAACTTAATTAAAGATCAACACCCATCTATTAATGTGGGCGTGGCAGCTCATCCCGAGATTCACCCTGATTCACCCAGCCGTGAATTAGACCGCGAAAGACTGGCGCTAAAGTTGGAGGTAGCCGATTTTGCAATTACTCAATTCTTTTTCGATGCCAACGACTATTACCGGATGGTGGACGAGCTAGCAATGTTAGGAGCAACAAAACCAGTTATACCTGGAGTAATGTTGTTTGCATCTTCTGCCGGCTTAGAACGTATGTCTGCTATGAATAAAACTGTTTTGCCCAAATCTTTGCGTAACGCTTTATCGACGCTAACTAAACCCGAGGACATTAGTAAACTTGCAGTAGAGACGGCCGCACAAGTTGTTTCCGATCTTAGAGATCACCAAGCTCCAGGTGTTCATATATATACGCTAAACAGGAGCAATCCTGCATTAGAACTTAAGAAAATTCTATGAATCTTGTGAAAGTATTAACACGCAGCTTGGCGGAATAACGATTTTACCTTCGCCGGTCTCTACATTTATATCCGGAACAGTAATGTTCTTAAGGTCTGAGCCGTATCCTTGCCAGGTGCTATTAAATCGAACTTTCCAAGTGCCTGTTCTGGGCAAACCGAGCACGTATTCCTGATGCATGCGGTTACCGAAATTTACTATAACAACTACATCGTCTTTCGGACCGCCGTCTTTCCAGCGATGATAAGCAATAACTTTGTTATCTTCATCTACATGCATTAAATTAATACTTTTGCCTGTTAGACCAGCACTAATTCCGTGCACATTCTTTCTGAGTGCAGTTAGGTGTTTGTAAGCTTCAACTATACCGGCGTTACGCTCAGCTTTTTTCCAGTCCAAACCCAGCCAATCGTTAAAAGCACCGCCTTCCATTATCTCCTGACCCTGGAACAACATGGGTATACCCGGTGCTGTAAGAGTCAGCCCAGCGGCGATTAGTGATTGTTTTCTAGCGAACAAACTCTCAGCCTTGCCAGGTGAGATTACCTCGGCAAATCTGGCCGATGAATTGGCCGCGCTGTCGTGTGAGTCTACAAAAACTACCCTCTGAAAGGCATCGTCGTTGTAGCGCCGAACTAACTCACCACAAATACCGGTTAGGTTAATCTGAGACGGATCGCTTGTATGCAGGGCGTCTTTGAGACTATAGGGAAAGCCCAGTTCCCACTGCGACGAAAAACCGGCGCCACCTTCGCCTATTGTTTTAACAATGTATTCATTGTCGGCTACATCTTCGGCAATAGTTATAATCTGGGGATTAATTTTCTTTGAAATACTGTTGATCTTTTGCAGCAGCAACCAGCCTTCGGGCAAGTCATTTCCTGGGTCGTTATTTGAGCCTTTAACGTTACGTATAAAGATAGTTGAATCAACCCTTAGGCCGTCAACTCGGCAATCTTGAACCAACATTCTAATATTGTCTAGAATATACTGCCGAACTTCGTCGCGGCCAAAGTCTGGACGCGTGTTGCCCCAAGGTGTTTCGGCGCGCCAATCGTTATAAAAATAGATTCCGCCTTTGCCGTCCTGCTGCCAGCCATCAAACTGCCACAAATCTAGGCTGGTATCCGGTCCAATGTGGTTGTAAACAACGTCCAGAATAATACCTATACCCTTTTGATGAGCCGCTTTAACTAGTTGCTTGAAGCCATACATGCCTCCATAAAGACTTTCGACTGCGTAAATGTAGTCAATGGCATAGCCCCAACCTCTGTCCATGAGCATGCTGCTAATTGGCATAAGTTCGATCATGTTTACACCTAGTTCTGCCAGATAATCTAGTTTATCGATAACTTCGTCGAATGTTCCGGCCACAGCCGGATCCGGCCGGTTGAATGTACCCACATGCAGTTCGTAGATGATTTGCTGTTCAACTGGAGGAGGCAAGTAAACATCGTCGCCCCAGTCAAACTTATGACTAGCAATGACTGACGTACCGGCTGAAGTAGTTAGATGCATCGCCCTAGGATCATTACGCCGCAGTATGTTCTCGCCGTTCTCAATAACATATTTATATTCCTGACCAACTTTGGCTTCCGGCACAAACACCCACCAGTAACCGTCTTGTTCATTCTCAAGCGGCTGGTTACCCCAGTTATTGAAGGCACCTGTTACGTACACTTGGGTTGCAAAAGGCGCCCAAACACGAAAAGAAACGCCTGACCGTAATACGATCGCACCCACATTTTTTTTCATCTTTTGGCGCATGTCTATACACATTATGCTCATGCTTAACCTGATAAGCAACTAGTCTCAACGGAGAGTCGTTGCGGGGATACCTATAAGTATTGACACAAGGTGTATAATAATATATAATATTGTATTATGAGCGAAGGTAAACTTGGTGACGACGCGGTAAGACAAGCATGGCTATTTGAGCAGACTGAACACAGGAATCATCTTAGAAATCGGTCTATACGTTCTAAAATTGCTGCCACAGTTGGAATTATAACTTTGGGGTCGGGAGTATTGTATGTTGCAACAGAACTGCACTATGCCTACATGTCCAATAATGGTGGTGCTGATTTGGGATCAATTATACCCAATGCTTCCACGGCGGCGGCGCTAACGAGTCCAACGACACTTCAAAAAAGTGGAGCCTGCGCACCTGTTCTTCTAGCTCAGTCAGAGTTTTACAGCGCTGAGGCTCGGATTACTAAGCCATCTAACAATAAGAATCTAACAACGATTCTCAACTCATTAAGTAATAGATATAACAATGCCGCCAAAATGGCAGTAAGTAATCACGTAACTTGCACGGCTAGCAATCTAGCAGCGCCGTCGCTAACTCCTGATTTTAATCTAAACTTTATGAAGAAAAGCAAAGAGTGTGAGACTTATTTTACGGCTAGCGGCATGATTAGAGATCCTAATTCTGTTGCTAACCAAATGGAGCAAGAGGCTATCGAAATAGACAATGCTAAAAATACAATCTCCGCTAATTTAGCAGCTAGCCAATATATAACTTGTTAATATTATTTTTTGACTAGAACTTGACAAATACGCAACATAAGAATTATTATTAGCGGGCGATGAGTATAAATTCCAAGCAGCAGTCAAAGTCATGGATGTGTGCGCACACAATGCGTTCACTTTTTGTGATTTATGATCATCCGCATGGAGTTACTCTAGCAACCTAAGCAAAGAACAATAGCAAACAAATAGGGCTCCATGCGAAAGCAGGGAGCCCTATTTAATTAAAGGAGAAAAAAATGAGTAACTACGAACAAATACAAGAATTAGATATAAATGTACCACCTGGCGCGGATTACAGAACTATAGACGATAGAAATCTTGGAGGTGTTGCCGCCTTGGCGTGGATGTACGACAAGGCTGTTACTCCAACTCATAGGCTTGAAGTTTATGACCAGGATACAGGCGAAAGATTAAGTGTACTTGGTACTAATAATCCAAACTCGGCTAAACAAGCTTATGACCACATTAGTTTATACGTGACTGATCAAGCCAGAGAACATTTATTTGGCAAGAAGTTAGTTAATTCTGAGGATATTGTGAATGAAGATGAACAGACAAATGACGATGTGCTTTCTATCGCAGAAAGAAAACTAAACGATGAGGGCGAATACTTCATAATGCTGTTAGATTCAACTGAATATGATCCAGAGGTAGAAACTTTAGTACCTATTAATGCGGAAGCATTTGGTAAAATTCACGAAAAACGAGCTAATTATATTTCAAAAAGAAATTACTCGGTAGAAGAAATGAACTCGCTTAGCGATAAGATGGTTGAAGCGGCTGTTTCATTGCGAATTGAGCTAAATCAATTAACACCGCAATATTTCAAAAACTTTATTGGCCTATCTTTAGTTGCTCGTGAATCCGTTTAAGCTGCAAGCTAACTGTATAATATTAATTCAGAACGTTAGGCTGTTGCTATACTAAAAACATGAGCCACTACATTTATGCCTTTTTAGTCGCTCTTGGCGCCATGGCAATTATTGACGCGGCTTGGCTTGGCTTGATCGCACCAAAATTCTACAAAAAGCACATTGGTTTTATTATGGCCAAGAAGCCGAATTGGTTGGCAGCCGTGGCTTTTTATCTGGTGTTTATTCTTGGTGTAACTGTGTTTGTGGTTTATCCAGGATGGCATAACCAATATTCTGCTATACACGTGCTACTTCTTGGCGGACTTTTTGGTTTGGTAACATATTCTACTTACGATCTTACTAACCAGGCGACGCTAAAAGACTGGCCAAAGATAGTAACCGTGGTAGATCTCGTTTGGGGCACCTCGCTAACAGCCGTGGTATCCGTAATTTCCGTCGAAATCTTAAAAGCACTTATTAATTAGTAATGAAGGTTAGCTTGCTGAGCCTGATATACGTATCGGCAATTACTATTTGGGTCTATATGACCGCTTGGTTTTTTGTTGCTGTAATAGCCAAGCGTAATGATCTAGCCGATGTTGCATGGGGTCTTGGATTTGTAGTTACGAGTTCAGTGGCAATGATTTACAGCGGTAATAAATCGGCTAGTTCATGGGTTGTGATGATATTGGTCCTTGTATGGGGGCTTAGATTGAGCTGGCATATATTGCGTCGAAATATAAAAAAACCAGAAGATTATCGCTACCAAGCGTGGCGAAAAAGCTGGGGCAAATGGTTCTACCCAAGATCATACTTGCAGGTGTTCATATTGCAAGGCATACTAATGCTGTTAATTTTGACACCTGTTTTGGTGATATTTTCAGGAAGCACTAGAGGTATATCGGGGTTACTTATTCTTGGTACTTTTGTATGGTTGTTTGGCTTTAGTTTTGAAGCGGTTGGCGACAGCCAATTAAAAAAGTTTATCTCTAACCCTCTAAACAAGGGTAAGCTAATGACAACCGGGCTATGGAAATATTCAAGGCACCCAAATTACTTTGGAGAAGTTACGCAGTGGTGGGGAATTGGCGTAATTGCTCTGGCTGCTACAAACGGCTGGATTGGTTTGTTGGGACCTGTAACAATCACTTTTCTTATTGTTAAAGTTTCTGGCGTTCCGCTACTCGAAAATAAATACAAAGACAGAGCCGATTATCAGGCCTATAAACAGAAAACCAGTATGCTTATTCCTTTGCCACCCCGAAAATAAAAGTTCATTAGTATTTAATTAAATATACTCAGAGAATACTCCCTAGCTAAATACACTGTTTATATGCGGCGTCTGCTGACTTATCGCTATAGGCGGACGACCGTTTGGCTGATGATCTTTATCGGCATACTGGCCGGTATTGGTTTGGCGGCTATTAGCCCAAGCTCCAAAATTTGGTTGATATTTTTGGTGTTGCCGATATTTTTATTAGCTTTAAAGCAACGACAACTATGGTGTTTAATTTGTGCCTTAATTTTTGGCCTATGCTTGGGTTGGTGGCGCGGTTCTGATTACTCCTCGAGCCTTAAGGATTATGAGGTGCCGAACCGTGGATCGATCACTATAAACGTAAAAGCACTTAACGATGCACTTTATGATTCACACAAGCAGCTAAGCTTTGATGCCAGCAATGTAAACCTAGAAACTGGCCAAGTTTTGCCGGGAAAGGTGCAAGTAAGCGGCTTTGGCATGAATGCGGTGTTTGCGGGTGATGAGCTAGAAGCTACTGGTAAATTGTTGCCCGGCTACGGATCTTACGCAGGCAAGATGAGCTTTGCCAAATTAAGCTTGGTTGCGCATCACCCGTCACCAATTACATATATTCGTCAAAGGTTCACTTCGGGTATGCAGACTGCTTTGCCGGAGCCCATTGCTCCGTTCGCTATGGGTCTTCTGGTTGGTCAACGCGCAACTCTTCCGGACGATATTAAACAGGATCTTCTTATGGTTGGACTCACACACATAATAGCGGTATCAGGCTATAATCTGACAATTATACTCAGAGCCAGTCAAAAAGTGCTTGGTAAAAGATCAAAGCGTGTGGCTACCTTCTTATCTCTAACAATGATATTAGGCTTTCTACTTCTAGCAGGAGCCAGTGCCTCAATAGTTAGAGCGGCAATAGTTAGCGTGTTAAGTATTACTGCAGGCTATTACGGCAGAAGCTTCAAACCCCTAAATTTAATTGCTCTGGCGGCGGCAATAACAGCTTTTGCTAACCCTATTTATGAGTGGAAAGACTTAAGTTGGTATTTAAGTTTTTTGGCGTTCTACGGAGTTATGATTTTGTCACCTCAAATACAGGCGCGTTGGCCTGGTAAGTGGCACGAAAACGTTATTGGTAGTGTGGCACTCGAGAGCGTATGTGCCGAAATCATGAGCTTACCACTCATACTATTCATTTTTGGTCAGATGTCGCTTGTAGGATTACCGGCCAACGTATTAGTTGTTACATTCGTTCCGCTGGCTATGTTATTTAGTCTGTTTGCAGGTTTAGCCGGTATGTTCGGGGCTAATATTGCCGGTTGGTTTTCTTGGCCGGCTCATATTCTTCTCAATTACATGCTTGATGTTGCTCACATTATGGCCGGGTTACCCAATATATTTGTTAGCGGTCGGAGCTTGTCGTTAATTGCTATGCTTGTTCTTTACGGTTTGATAATTACAGTTACGTTGATCCTCACTAAAAAGACAAAATCCCAAAAGGCTGATATAATAACAGATATAAATCAACCCTACAAACGAGGAATCGGAGCGTGAGCGGACACAGTAAATGGTCAACCATAAAAAGACAAAAGGGCGCTAAAGATGCAGCTCGCGGTGCCGTATTCACAAAACTTGGTAACGCTATTGCCATAGCGGCTCGTGGCGGTACCGATCCAGAGACTAATTTTTCGCTGCGATTAGCAATTGATAGAGCCAAGGCTGCCAATATGCCAATGGCAAACATTCAAAGATCCATAGACCGCGTAAAAGACAAATCAGCTGCACAACTTCAAGAAGTAATGTACGAAGGCTATGGACCGGGCGGATCAGCCATACTTGTAGAGTGTGCCACCGACAACATAAATAGAACGTACCCAGATGTAAAATTGGCCTTTAGTAAGCACGGTGGCAGTATTGCAGAAAAAGGCGCAGTTGCGTTTCAGTTTAGTCATAAGGGCATGATTAGAGTTAAAGCCACTGGCGACGATGTTCTACTCCAAGCCCTGGACGCCGGTGCAGAGGATGTTCAAGAAGAAGACAACGAGTCGGTCATTTACACAGATGCCAAGGAATTAGCAAATGTTCGTGACAAACTTCAAGCTGAGGGGATGGAAGTTAGTGACGCTGAACTAACTTACGTTCCAAATAATACAGTAGATATTAACGACGCTGCCACAGCAGGTAAAGTTATGCGACTAATGGATGCCCTAGACGACATAGACGACGTTACGAACACTCACGTTAACTTCGATATTCCCGAAGAACTTTTATTATGATCGATCCATCAAAAAAAATCACAGCTGAAGATTTTGATGGCATACCTCACGAAGCAACAGTTTCCGATTTAAAATGGCGACCTGGTGCATACGGAGTCATCATACGGGATAAAACAATCCTTTTGCTGAGGCAAACTAATGGTTATGATTTGCCTGGAGGCGGTATAGACCTTGGCGAAATGCCAGAGCAGGCTGTGATTAGAGAGATAAAAGAAGAGACTGGTTTAGCTGCTCGAAATCCCGAACTCATCGATGTTGCCAGCTCTTATTATTTAGCCTTTGGTACAACAAATTTCTATCAGAGCATTATGATTTATTACGGTTGTGAAGTTGAAGACGGTGAGTTATCTACGGCCGGTTTTGATGCTGCTGAACAGAAATATGCCGAAGCGCCTGAATGGGTTTCGCTAGATAGATTAGACGAGATCGCAATTGGCTCAACCTACGATTTTAGGGAAATTGTTAATAAGTACTTAAGAAAATGAGAATCTTAGGCATAGATCCTGGCACCGGTATTCTCGGCTTTGGGGTTATAGATACCGATAAGGGACAAGCTAGTCTGATTGATGCCGGAGTAATCCGTACGCCCGTAAAAGAAGATGATGCGATCCGACTAGAAACCATATTCAATGAGCTAACATCCATAATAGATGCCACAAAGCCGACCGTCATGTCGGTCGAGAAGCTGTTCTTTGCCGCCAACGTTACTACTGCTATGACGGTCGCACAGGCACGTGGTGTCGTATTGCTGTGTGGACGCCAAGCCGGCTTAGATATTTTTGAGTACACACCGCTCCAAATTAAACAGGCACTTACCGGATATGGTAGAGCAGAGAAGTCTCAGATTCAAGAAATGGTGCGGGTTATATTACGCCTTAAAACAGCTCCCAAGCCCGACGATTGTGCCGATGCCCTGGCCGCAGCTATTACCCACAGCATGACTATGCGATAATAAGTAGCAATGATTGCAACTCTTAACGGTGTAGTGAGTGAAAAGTTGGTGGAAGAAGTCGTTATTGATGTTAACGGTGTTGGCTACGGCGTTTATATAACAAGTGAAGATCACGGACGTCTAAAAACAGGGGAGCAGGCCAAGCTATATGTTTATGAGCATGTTAGGGAACAGGCTCACGATCTATTTGGTTTCTTACTGAGGGATACACAGAATCTGTTTGAGCAGCTACTAGGAGTCAGCGGAATTGGTCCTAAAATGGCACTTAACGTGTTAAGTGTTGGTTCTACTGACTCAGTTAGAGCTGCTATTGCAGGTGGTGACGTAAAGTATATCCAACAGGCCAATGGTGTTGGCAAAAAAGTAGCCGAAAGAGTGGTTGTAGAGCTCAAGGACAAAGTCGGCTTAGTAGGAGTCGATTTAGCCAGTACGGGTATGCTGCAGGCTGAAGATAATCTTATGAAAGACGAAGCCGTTCAAGCGCTTGTTGCACTTGGCTATACTTCTAGCGATGCTAGCCGAGCACTAGATAAAATAGATCCCAACCTATCTACCGAAGAGCGTATTAAGCAAGCATTAAAAGGAGTTAACTAGTTGCAAATACCGAGCCTATTGCTGAAAGACGGTCAAAAGATACCGCAAGTTGGATTGGGCACTTGGAAAAACAAAAACCCCGAAGAATTTAGCATATCGTTTAAGGCTGCAATCGATGCCGGTTACCGACACTTTGATCTTGCCCAGGTTTATGGCAACGAAATCTTATTAGGGGAAGCGTGGAAAACCCATAACCTTAATAGAGAAGAATTATTCATAACTACCAAGATTGCTATTCAAAACATTGGTGGCGGCAGAACTAAGAGCAGTTTCGAAGATTCATTAAGCAAACTTCAAACAGATTACATAGACTTACTGCTACTGCATTTTCCTGTTACTCTTCTCCGTGAAAAGTCTTGGAAAGCCTTGGAAGAAATTAAGAAATCCGGCAGGGTAAGATCGATCGGAGTTAGCAATTATACGATCAAACACCTAGAACAAATGAAGAGTTATGCTCAAGAAATGCCAAGTGTAAACCAAGTAGAACTGCACGTTTTTCTTCAGCAGCCGGAGTTAGTTGAGTACTGCAGAGCTAATAATATATTGGTTGAGGCCTATTCACCGCTTGCCCATTCAAGGGATATGAATGATCCGGTTGTTGAGCGTATTGCGGCTAAACACAGCAAGTCATATGCCCAAATAATGCTCAGATGGTTAGTCGAACAAAACTTTGTTGTGATTCCAAAGTCAGTTTCACCACAGAGGATAAGGGAGAATATTGATATCTTTGATTTTAAACTTGATGATCAGGACCTGAATGATTTAAAAACTTGTGATAAAGATTTGCGAACTTGCTGGAGCCCGGTTCATGTGCCATAGGCTATAATAACCATATGATCGACAGGATAGTAAACGCTGGAGCTGATTCGGAGGAACCTCAAGAGATAGACCTTGAAGTTACCCTTCGCCCTAAAGACTTTGCCAATTATATTGGCCAAGAAAGGTTAAAACAGAATCTACAACTAGCTATAGATGCCGCTAAAAAAAGAGGTGAGCCGCTGGATCATGTGCTCTTGCACGGTCCTCCGGGACTTGGAAAAACCACCATGGCAAACGTAATCGCCTACGAAATGGGCGCTCAAATAAGAATTACCAGTGGCCCGGCAATTGAGAGGGCTGGCGATTTGGCTAGCTTACTAACCAACCTATCGGACGGTGACATTCTGTTTGTTGATGAGATTCATAGGTTAAATAGAACCGTAGAAGAAGTACTTTATAGTGCGATGGAAGATTTTAAATTAGACATAATGCTTGGTAAGGGTCCAAGCGCTCGGTCGCTCAGGTTAGATTTGCCACAGTTTACGATTATTGGTGCGACAACTCGAACTGGCGCACTAGCCGCACCGCTTAGAGATCGATTTGGCATGATTCACCGGCTTGATTTTTATACTATTGATGAAATTCGCCAGATTGTAGAAAGGGCCGCTAAAATCCTTAAAGTTAAAATCGATGAACCGGCTGCAACTATGCTAGCCAAGCGTGCCAGGCTAACTCCAAGAATTGCCAACCGTCTCCTTAAGCGAGTGAGGGATTATGCCGATGTTAACGGCGACGGCATTGTCGATAATCAGCTTTCTCATAAGGCTTTGGATTTACTAGATATAGATGACCTTGGACTAGATAATGCCGACAGGCAGCTATTAGCGGCAATTATCGATAACTATAACGGTGGTCCGGTAGGGCTAGAGACTCTTGCTGCACTTACAGCTGAAGAGCGGGGAACAATCGAAGATTTTTATGAACCATACTTAATGAGAATTGGCCTATTAGAACGTACGCCACGAGGTCGCAAGGTGACACCCAAAGCCTATAAGCATTTAAAGAAAAAACTTCCAAGCGATCAAGAGCAACCAACATTGCTCTAAGTTATAATGGTTAAAGCATGAATCCAGATTATCAGCCTCAGTCTGAACAGCCAGTTCCGCCCCAGCAATCACCGGAACCTGTGTATACTCAACCAGCACCACTTCCAAATTATGCCCCAGCAGCTGCTTTGCCGATCACCGAAACATCGATTCTCAAGATTAGCCGTCATCCAATCGGTATATTCTCGATTTATTTCCTAAGCGGCTTCATAATAGTTGCTCTTGCGTTGATAGTTTTTGGGGTTTTACCCAGAGTTTTTAGCGATAACAAGAGTTTAGTGCTAGGTATTGGGAGTATGCTACTGATTGTTATCGCGATTTTATGCGGAATTTATAGTCTGATTGCAACCAAGATTTACTGGGGCAATACATGGGAGCTGTCAACCGAGGGGATCACTCAAGTTAGCAGAACGGGCCTTTTTGATAAACAGTCTAGCCAACTTTCTCTTGGCGATATTGAAGATGTAACGGTTGAACAAAATGGCATGCTAACGCACATGCTTAACTATGGCCTTATTAGGGTTGAGACGGCCGGCGAACATAGTAAATTTGTATTTCTATACTGTCCTAATCCCAACTACTACTCTCAATCTATAATTGCCGCTCGTGAGGACTACGACCACCGTACCGGTAATAAAGCAGCCTAGGCCGACTTAGTTAAACGGGTTATTTCGTGCTTGCTCAAAAAGAGACTGTACGCTTACGCTGTTATCTTGAAGCGACTGCAACTTATCCAGAACTGCTGGGTCAATTCGGGTTAGCTTAGCGGCTTTCACTTGGCTCGAAACTGCATCTGAAGAAGGCTGGGCGTTGGTGAGCTGGTTAATTTTAAGAAACACTATACCGTAAAGTGCCACCACAAAAACTAAGAAAATTAATAACGAATAAGGCTTAACTTTTTTTAATGCCTGACTTACGTTATTAAGGAGTTGTTTTGGTGTTACTTTCTTTTTTTCACTCATGGCTTTATATACTCGCTTATAGTTAAAACAAATGTCAATTTAGTTCGATCAGTTGAATCCGGCGAAATATCTACGGATGTTACCTGTGAAGTTCTTCGATTACTTTCTAAGCCCTTCAGGAAGTTAATAAAACTTGGGTAAGATGTGGCGTGTCCACTGTTATCTATACTAATAGGCAATAGATACACACCTGGTAAATTCTTAACCGCTTGCAACTGAGACAGGTTAGCTGTTTTTAGATTACTAATATTAGGAGTCGCGGTAGCATTGCTAGGAGTTGGGGTTGATGAGCTGGAACTCGACGCTCCGGTAGTAGAAGTTCCCAAAGAGGAACCTGGAAATGAAATCGATGTAAGCTGAATACCGTTACTGCCTGCGATGTTGAATATTTCTCTAATTGCTTCCGCCTGGCTTTTGTCTTGGGGGACTACAATCTTAGCAATATTCATTAAGCTACTATATTTACTAATTTCTTTCTTTGCCTTTACTAGGCTTTGCTGCTCTTGGGCTAAAGCCTGATTCTTTGCCTTCAGCGATGTTAAATTACTGGCTTGAGATGATAAAAGTTTGTTAGCTCCGTACGTACCAGCCACCAGTGCCACTACGAGCAGAGCCACTATTCCTAACAACATCCAATAGAGGCGTTTACTGTTCATTTTGTTATCGCCCCGCTATTAATAAATAGGAATGGGTTGTCGGTAGAGAACAGTGCTCGCATATTTATATTGCAGGGGTAATTCTTGTCGACAGAATCTAGTCCACAGGTAATGTTAACAATGTCGACTTTGCTGAATAACTTACTGTTTGGATCAGCAAGATTTACTTGTACCTGAGTTGCCGATTTAAAATCGACAGCGTTAGCAGAAATGTTTAGTCCACCCTGGGGTAGATCAATTTTAATACCGTTTAAGTATGCGTTTTTGGGCATTGCTGCACCCATTTGAGAGATTAATTTAGAGAACAGGATCTCTTGGCTTAATACTTTAACCACTAATTGAAAACTATTACTAAAATCCTGAACTTGTTGCTCAACTTGAGAGAATTTTTCCTTCTGTAGCGTGTTTTGAGCAGCTACGATCTCGGCATTATTATGCCTCGTCGATTGTTTTAGAGAAACCATTCCATATGTTGCTATGGCACCAAGGCCTACAAGTGCAATTAGACAAATAAGGATCCAGTTTCGGAGTGTAACGTTAATCTTAGCGTATCTATACTCTTTCTTAACATCGGGTGGCAATAGATTTATCATCTCTAAAACAATCCCTTAGGCTCGGTTAAGCTTAACCCGACAACGGTTGCATACATAGGTTTATCTTCTACAGAGGGAGGCTGTAGTCCCTTGTAGTCAAGATACTGCCACGGATCGCTCCTTCGCACGGCCATGCGCATTGTGGCGGTCATATATTCACTCAGACCGGGCATGTTGGCTCCGCCACCAAGGGTAATGATCTGACCAATAGGCCGTTCGGTACCATAACGTTCCTCGTAGTAGCGGATCATGCGTCGGATTTCTTTTATGGTTTGCTGTAAGGTTGGCTCAAGCGCCTCTTTTATATCGGCTTGTTTCTTACTCACCCCTAGACCATAGCGAGTTTTAATTATGCCGGCTTCTTGAAGCGTAACCCCGAGCTTATCCTTGATGAGCTCAGTGAAGTTTTCGCCACCACCCTGAACCGTACCGGTAACCAGTATTTCGTGATCAACAATGCTGATATCGGACGATAATGCACCAAAATCAATAATTAGAGCTGGTACGTCGCTCTGATCATCGATGTTAAATAGTCTTCCAGAGGAACTTAGCGTCGGCTCAATTACTACTGGCTCAAGGCCAAGTATGGCCGATAGTTCCAAATAAGAATCTACAATGTCTCTAGGCACTGCAACTACAAATAATTCAGTACTATCATCAGTCCGTTTTATTATTTCGTAATCTAGGTATAGATCATCTAGTGGTAAAGATATATATTGCTCAGCTTCTAGCTCCACCGCGGCCTTTAGTTCCTCATTACTTAGCTTAGGAAGGCTGAGGCTGCGTGTAAACGTGCGGTACGTTGGAATGGCAATTGCTACCCTGCGAGTGGTTATATCGCCCACGAGGCCGCTCTTAAACAGCTCAGAAGCGGCTTTGGCAATAATCTCTGGGTTTACAACAACTCCATCTTTTTGAGCTGATTTATCAAAGTTGGTGAAGCCGTACCCAATTAGTTTGCGCTTGTGACCTTTGGCCAGTTGCTTGCCATCTAAGTCTTCTAGCTGCATCACTTTGATCGAACCATGGCCAATATCTAGTCCAAACAGAGGTTTGTCGTGAAAGAAGTTTGAGATTTTGGTAGTTTTCATCTAAAGCTGCCCATCCAAAGCATAAGGGTTCAACTTAGTATATCAAAACTGATGCCATAGGTGCACAATCTGAAACAAGTAGTATGCAAAACTGTTATGCTTTTCTATAATTAGAACTGATGAAGCGGTCTGAAGAGGGTTATACCCTGGTGGAGCTGATGGTAAGCATCGTAATAATAGCCATCTTGGCCTTAGGAGCCTTTGAGCTGTTTACTTCACTTTTGCACAGCGCCATAGTAACCCAACGTCAGGCTGTTGCCTCGACTCTAGCCACTAATCAGATGGAATATTTAAAATCTCTACCTTACGATAACCTTGCAGTAGCAGGTGGAGCTATATATTCTACAACGACTATCCCAGCTAAGTTCACAAAAACTATAGAAGGGGATAAGTACACCGTAACTACAAGCATTACTTATGCTGATGATTCATACGACGGTTGCGGCTCTTATCCTAACCAGGCTCTTAAACAACAGTATTGTCGCAATTATCCTCCACCTAGCGGCGCTCCAAGCACTGATGGCAACCCGGGAGATTATAAGGATGTTAACGTAAGTGTTACTGATATTTCTGGATCAAACTTGGCTTCGTTGGATTCTCAGATCGCGGCGCTTGTTGCCGAAACAGCCAGTAATACCGGTGCATTGTTTGTAAAAGTAGTTGACGATAGCGGCAATCCCATTAGTGGTGTAACAGTAACGGCAACAAATAGTTCGATCGCCCCGACCGTTAATGTGTCGGACACGACTGACGAAAACGGACTGGTGATCTTTTATGATTTACCGCCAAGCACCTCTGGCTATAAATACGTTGTAAGCGCCTCGCTCACTGGCTATTCCTCGTTGACTACCATTGCTCCTTCCGGAGCACTCCAGCCAACTTACTCTAGCCAGAACCTGATTGCCCAAAGCTCATCTTACGTAACCTTAACACTCAGACCCCAAGGAGCTAATAGTCTGGTTATAGAAACTACCGATTTAAACGGCACCGCCTTACCGGGAGTAAAAGTTTATGTTAAGGGTGGATATAAAAAGTACACATCGGCTGGCGACACTAGCTACTACTACGACAACCTAACCCCGTCCGATACGCGTCCAACAACTGATTCGAATGGTTTAGCAGCGATTGTGAATCTTGTACCTGGCAACTACATTTTCTGCGGAGACGTTGGGGCTACAAGTTGTGCTATCGGCGGCACTACCTACTATCTAGCGGCGGCTGTTCCATATGGCGGAAATAACCCCATTCAGCCAATTAATGTACCGTCCTATGACCCTAGCAACCCACCCGCTACAACTTTCGCTTACAACGGTGTTAATTACCTGCAAAAGGTGAGGCTCATGCTTACGACTAATTCATCTTATCCAAGGGTTGGTTCAATTACTCCATATGATGGCAGCATAGCCAGTGGAGTTTTATCTTCCTTTGCTTTCACGCTGACCGGAACTAATTTGCCCTGCACCGCCAATGCCGGAAGCTGTAATACACACGTGAGCTTTAAACAGGGATCAAACACTTTCACAGCCAGTTGTACAGGCTCAGCTGCTGGCTTGCAGCTAAATTGTACAGTCAACTTGTCTTCCGCCGTCTCTGGTAATACACAGTTAATTGTGAATGTTGGTAGCAATACTTTAACCTTACCGGCCGCACCATTGTTGGGAGGTATAATTGTCACGCCTTAATAACAGACCACCGGAAGAAGCAGGCTTTACACTAGTCGAATTGCTAATTGTGATTAGCTTAGTGGCCATCATGTTTATAAGTTTCGGTACCTTTTTTACTAATTACATGATTCTTTATAGCAAATACCAAAAGGACAGTACCAACTTTACGGAGTTGGCTAATCAGTCGCAAAGAGTTGCCGAGGTATTAAGGGGCCTAACAGATATAACTGCCGAATCAACCAACAGCATAACTGTATATGCCTATTTCTCACCGGTTGATAGCTATGTATCACAGGTTAAATATTATTTGGGGAGTGGCAACAAATCTCTTTTAGCCGATGTTACGCCAATGACAGCCAACCCTCCTAACGGCACGCTAATAACCGCAAGCAAAAAGACGTATACTGTTATTAGTAATTATTACCAAGCTTCTGGTGTTAACCTCTTTAATTATTACGACGCCTCAGCAACACAGATGACACTGCCTATAGCGGACGAACATAGCATCATGGATATACAAGTAAATCTGGCAGTGCCAGGTACACACACTTCAACTGGTCAAACTTTAAGTATTACTGTTAGTTTGAGAAACAGGAAAACAAACCTATGATACCGGCCATACTAGCGGTTATAATCGCGTTTGGAATAATGGGTACGGCCATTGTTGAAGTGACGCTTACCAACTTTACGGTTACAGGTAACATCGTGAAAAGCCAGCAGGCTTTTAACATTGCTGAGTCAGGTCTTAATTACTATATGTGGCACCTGAACCACAACTCAACTGATTACAAAGATGGTGGCACTACACCAACAACTCCTGATCCAAAATTAGGTTACGGCCCATATGTACATAACTATATAGATACCAATGGCGTAAACCAGGGTACATACACACTGTGGGTCAATCCTGCGGGCGCAGGTTCAACAGTGGTAACAGTTAGGTCGATCGGAAAAGCCGCGGGCACCAACATAACACGAACTGTTCAAGCTCAAATTGGTTCGCCATCTTTTGCTAATTACGCCGTGGCCTCTGATTCTGCTTTATGGTTTGGAAATACGGAGTCGGCCGATGGTCCAGTAAACTCCAACCAGGGTGTTAGAATGGACGGCCCCAGTAACTCCACGGTAAGTAGTGCCAATTCCACCTATGTACCGCCAGTTTCCCTAGGTGGTGACGGCGCATCTCATCCTGGTGTATGGTGTAATTTATCGGTCACAACTCCGGTTAATTGCAACACAAGATCTAAAAGCGCCTGGATATATCCGGTACCACTGGTAGATTTCAACCAGGTGTCTAGCAGTTTATGTACTATGAAAAAAGTGGCATTTACGGAGAACGCTTCCACGTCTGCGCTAGCTTCACAGGCTAACGCCTGTACCCAAACACCTAGCACGCTCACGAGTACTTATTTGCCTCAAAGAAGCACAACTTACAGTTCAACGCGAGGTTACTTAATACAACTCAACACTAACGGTACTTACAATTTGTCCTATGTTAACGCTGAGAATGATAGATCAACACCTTATACATCGGCGCTAACCTTGCAGTCAGTAGCAACAAATGTTGCTATACCATCCGCCGGCGTTATATTTACCGAAGACAACGTATGGGTTTTGAGTAATCCGACTTATCATGGCAGGCTCACAATAGCCGCTGGTAGACTAGCTAGCAGCAATAGTTCAACGTATGCCAATATTACTGTTGCCGGCCCACTTGTATATACCACTAAAAACGGAAACGACGCTATAGGGCTAGTAGCCCAAAATTCGGTTAATATAGCCCCTTATGCGCCACCGTCTTCGGGAGCATTTACATTTGAGGTAGATGGAGCCTTGCTTGCTGAAAATGGCGAGGTTTGGTACTACGATCCGTATAATAGCAATGCCAATTCCTGTACGAGAGGTTGGACAAACGCCAATCAAACATTCCTATTCTATGGTTCGGTGGCTAGTCGTCAAACTTGGACGTGGACTTGGCAGAATGGTAATTTCCCCTGTGGTGATGCCGCTTTCGATAGTACAAATGGCTATATTTCTGGGATAGAGAATAACACTACACAGTATGACTATAATCTAGAGTATGCACCTCCACCCAGCTATCCACTAACCTCCGGCTATAACATATTATCTTGGCGAGAAGTTCTAACTCACCCATAGACCATTGGGTTTAAAGTTCATTTAACTAAGAGCATAAGCTTAGTATCTACAAGTGAATATTAAAAACCCGGGGCATGATCCCCGGGTTTTTAACTAAACCTACTTACTTAACTAATCTAGATTAGCTTTGGTGTATGTTGTTGCACCGTTAACACTGCCTTCGTAGGTAGCAGTTAGGGTGTAGACAGCACAAGTAGTGTCATCTGACTCACATGACGTAGTTCCATCACTCTGGAATACAGCGTAGGAGTAAGACTTAGCAGTTGGTGTAGCAACTAAGGTCTTGCTCTGTGTGGCGTTTGAAGGATCGATCAGAGCGTTCTGATCAAGACTCTTCATGTTGGTGTTAAGCCACGAAGCTGTGTTCATATCCGTACGTGAAGGATAGTAGCCATTTTGACTAAAGTACGCTTCCATCTGAGTCTGCAGTGACTGAATGTCTGACTGCCTCTTAGAGTTACGTGCCTTTGCCTGGATACCGCTATAGGTTGTTATAACCAGTAGCGCCAATATACCGATGACCACGATGACGATCAAAAGTTCGACGATCGTGAAACCTTCGGATCGATTCTTATTCTTAAGATTCATTGAATTTAACCTCTTAACTAATCTAGATTAGCTTTGGTGTATGTTGTTGCACCGTTAACACTGCCTTCGTAAGTAGCAGTTAAGGTGTAGACAGCACAGCCAGTGTCGTCTGATTCACATGACGTACTTCCATCGCTTTGGAAGACTGCAAACGAGTATGACTTAGCGGCTGGTGTAGCTAGCAATGTTTTACTTTGAGTTGCATTCGATGGGTCAATCAGAGCGTTCTGATCAAGACTCTTCATGTTGGTCGACAGCCAAGCAGCTGTATTCATATCTGTACGTGACGGATAGTGACCATTTTGGCTGAAGTACGCCTCAAGCTGAGTTTGCAGTGACTGAATATCAGTTTGCCTCTTAGAGTTACGTGCTTTTGCCTGGATGCCGCTGTAAGTGGTAATCACTAACAGAGCCAATATACCGATGACCACGATGACGATCAAAAGTTCGACGATCGTGAAACCTTCGTTGTTACGTTTATTAAGGGAGATCATAAGAGCCCACCCTCCTTGATTATTGTTTTACTATTGATCTTTGTGGCTCTTGCAGTATAACCGCAGGCTACAACTATCTGGGAATGATTATAACCGTTAGAACTATACAGTCAACACTTATGTGGAAAAGTTAAATTTAGCTGTTACCAATATTTTTCGAAAGATTAGCAATCGGACCCATAACACTGGCCGCAATTAGCCCAACACCGGCACCCAAAACTATAATCATTATCGGTTCAATTATCGCCGCTAAGCCATCAATTAGAACAGATACTTCCTCTTCGTAAAAATCGGCTATCTTAACCAACACCGTATCTATTTGACCTGTTTCTTCTCCAACCATAAGCATCTGAGCCACAATTGGTGGAAAGTGCTTACTTTGGCTTATGGGTTCGCTCAACGGCTTACCGTTTTTAACTTCTATTGCAGCTAACTTGAGTTCTTGCTCAATAACTTTGTTGCCCAGAGCAGCCCCGGTTACGTCTAGCGCTTCTAGCACACTAACGCCAGCGCCCATCAACGATGCAAAAGTGCGTGAGAACCTGGCAATCGCTACTTTTAGAATTACTGTTTTTACAATCGGTGTTCTAAGTAAGAGAGAGTGGAACTGATATTTACCCTTGTCGGTTTTTATGTAGCGTAGGGTATAGAAAATGGCGACAAAACCCATAATTAAGAAAAGGATCAGGTTCGGTATTTTGTCTAACAGAGGGATGTGAGTTAAGTGCATAATAGATGCTTGTGTGCAAAATCGACTTGAGTTAAGAAGAATAACTGTATAAATTGGCAGTTTAGCATTTGGCCCACCCAGAGATAGCAAAATACCTCCAAGCTTGGGAACAATAAATAACATGACGCCAAAGAAGGCTATAACCGTGATAGTTAGGATAGCTATTGGGTACATCATGGCGCTTTTGATTTTCTTACGGATACTGGCGTCTTGTTCAACCTGAGTGGCAAGGCGCTTTAAAATGTCATCTAAGATTCCGCCTTCCTCTCCGGCTCGCACCATATTTACATACACTTCCGAAAAAACATTTGGATATTTTGCCAAGGAGTCACCTAAAGAGATGCCACTTTCCACGTCTTTACTTACGCCATTTAACACCTCACGCATATAAGGATTATCGGCGTCGTCCTGAAGTGCGGCCAAAGACCTAGCCAGTGGTACGCCGGCCGATATCATTGTGGAAAGCTGTCTAGTAAATATAACTAGATCAACGAGCTTAACTTTCTTTTTTTTACTGAATAAGCCACCTTTCTTTTTGTCTTTGGTGGCTTCAATAAGTACCGGATGTAGACCTTGCTTGTTGAGCGTACTTATCAAAGCTTGTCTATTAACAGCTTCAACGGTGCCGTTAACGGTCTTGTTGTCTTTTGTAGTAGCTTTGTAAGCAAATAGCATATTTATTATTGCTGAGCAGTAACGCGCAGAACCTCTTCTACAGTAGTATAACCTCTAAGCGACTTAATAAAACCATCCAGCTGCATGGTGAGCATTTGTTCCTCAATTGCAGTTTTCTCAATATTTTCCGAAGTGCTTCCTCCTACAATCAGTTTTTGAATACCTGGTGAGTTGCTCAATACTTCGTATATACCCACACGTCCTTTGTAACCGGTGTGGTTGCATGTATCACAGCCTTCTTCGTTAGCTTTCCAAAGCCTTTCTAAAGACGAATCCGTGGTGGCTAGCTGATTGTTTTTACCATCTACACCGGCTCCAATTCCATCTTTTATGGCTGCTTCTTCGAGCTGATGCATTCGCTTGATTCCACCGTTATCGCTGAGTTTGAAGGTTGCTTCTAAGCGTTTCATAAGCGCCTCATCTGGTTTATAGGATTGCCTGCAATCGGGGCAAAGCCTACGAACTAATCTCTGACCTATGATTACCCTTAGAGTACTGGCAATTAAGAACGGCTCAACACCCATATCGAGAAGCCTAGGCAAACAAGTCGCTGCGTTATTCGTGTGTAAGGTACTGAAGACGAGGTGACCGGTTAATGCGGCCTGAACGGCCAGATCGGCGGTTTCGCCATCTCGAATCTCACCGACCATAATGATGTTGGGATCTTGTCTTAGTAATGCTCTGAGGCCGTTAGTAAAAGTCATACCCGCGATTGGGTTAACCTGCACTTGGTTGGCTCCGACCACGTGGTACTCCACAGGGTCTTCAACTGTCGAAATATTTACGTTAGGAGTATTCAAAGTACTTAAAACGCTGAATAGAGTAGTAGATTTGCCGGAACCTGTCGGTCCGGTAACTAGAACCATGCCGTGCGGTTGTACTATGGCCTGTTTTAGCTTACCCAAGGCTTCGCCCCAAAAGCCTAAGTCTGAGAACTCAGCGGCTTTAGTAGACTCGTTTAAAATACGCATAACAACTTTTTCTCCATCAAGAATGGGTAGCGTTGATACACGAAGAGCATACACCTGACCGCTAACCTCAACCTTAAATCGTCCATCTTGCGGGGCCCTGTGCTCGTCTATCTTTAGATTACTTAGAATTTTTATGCGACTAACCAGTGCGCCTAATAGCTTACGTGGTAACTTATTAGCCTCTCTTAACATGCCATCGATACGATAACGAATTAGTACGTAATCTTCGCGGGGCTCAATGTGAATGTCGCTAGCGCCGGATTTAACACCGTATTCGATGAGTATATTTACGGTTTGAGCCACTGGCGAGTCTTCGGCTAGATCACTTTCGTCAACCTCTTCATCCTCGTCTGCTTCGGGCTCGTCGGCAATAACTTTAGTCAGCTCGCTGCTTATATTGCCTCTATATTGATCTAACGCGGCTTGCAGCAGGCTGGAGGTAGTTATGTGAACGTGAAGTTTATTGCCGAGTTGCTTGTGCAAGAAGTTTAGCGCCTGAATATCGTCGGGGTCTTCCATGGCGACGTCTTTTACGTCATTCTTGTCGACATCAAATACAACTGCCTTATACTGTCTAGCTATTCTCTCGGGTAATAACTTCAAAATCTCGTGCTTTATGTCGGCAGCTTTTAGCTCTATAAATGGCACATCGATTTCAGTAGCATAAAGTTTAGTGAAGTCTTTTTCGCTTAGCACTTCGTTCTTAATAACGATATCTTGTAGAGGCTTCTTCTCGGAAGCTGATTGTTCGCGAAGTGTGACTAGCTGTTCCTCGGTGACTTTACCGTCCTTTTTGAGCAACGTTTCTACGAGCGAATCAGGTATGCGCATTAGAAGCACCCCTCGGCGAGCGTGATTTTGACCACTTTTTGTCTATAAGTTCACCCATCCTGGGCATATTTTATCAGTATGCACCTAAAAACGTAAGCGTTACGGATGCCTTTGACTGCCATTTTCTTATAGCTAGCGTTGGCTACGTTAATAATCTGCGCTTAAGCGATACTTATTTTGATGAATATTAAGAGAAGATTAAATATTAGACTAAAACAATGCATTAGCATTTTTAGGTGAGGCCAACGCCTTTTATAGTGTTAAACTATTAGTAAATGAATTGGGCGGGGAATCGTTATTTAGGAGGTTACTATGGCTACGAAAACTAAAGCAACTAAAGAAACTTCGACCAAAAAAACCGAAGAGGGTACAGGAAAGTCTAAAGCCTTAGGTATGGCTCTGGAGAGCATCGAAAAACAGTTCGGCAAGGGTGCCATTATGAAACTTGGTGACTCCCACACAACAGCGGTTGAGACAACTTCGACTGGTGCACTAAGCCTAGACTTAGCCTTGGGTGGCGGTATACCTCGCGGTAGGGTGGTAGAAATTTATGGTCCGGAATCTTCTGGCAAAACAACACTAACCTTGCACGCCATTGCCGAGGTTCAGCGTAACGGTGGTACAGCCGCATTTATTGATGCCGAACATGCCCTAGATCCGTCATACGCTAAGCGCATAGGTGTAGATGTCGACAATCTTCTTCTGAGCCAGCCCGATAACGGAGAGCAGGCTCTAGAGATAGTCGAGACTTTAGTTCGATCCAACGCTGTCGATATTATTGTTGTCGACTCCGTGGCAGCTTTGGTACCAAGAGCTGAGATAGAAGGCGATATGGGAGACTCATTGCCCGGACTTCAAGCCAGATTAATGAGCCAAGCTCTACGCAAGCTCACAGCGGTAATTAACCGCAGTAAAGCTACTGTCATATTCATAAACCAGATTCGAATGAAAATTGGTGTAATGTTTGGTAATCCAGAAACTACCACCGGCGGCAATGCTCTCAAATTCTATTCTAGTGTTCGAATGGACATTAGAAGAATCGGCCAAATAAAACAGGGTGAAGAAGTAATTGGCAATCGTACGCGCGTTAAGGTTGTAAAGAACAAAGTTGCACCGCCATTTAGGCAAGCCGAGTTCGACATTATGTACAACCAGGGGATTAGTACAGTTGGCGATGTTCTCGACTTAGCGGTTACGGCCGATTTAGTTGAAAAGGCCGGAGCCTGGTACTCATACGACGGCGCTAAGATTGGGCAAGGCCGGGAAGCCACCAAAACTTACCTGGAGGGGCACCCTGAAATTGTTAAAGACTTGACCGAGAAACTGCGAGCTATCGAAGCTGCCAAGGAATAGTCTCTTGAAGCGGGCAGTAATACTTCATGGAACCGATGGTGCGCCGGATCATAACTGGTTTCCATGGTTAAAAAAAGAACTTGAGTCTAGGGGCTACGAGGTTTGGATACCCGAACTGCCGAATAACCATTTTCCTAATCGTCATGTATATAATGATTTTCTATTTAATTCCGGATGGGATTTTAGCGACAATCTTGTAATTGGTCATTCATCTGGGGCGGTATCAACACTGAACCTAATACAAGACGAACGATGCCCAAAAATTGATGTAGGAGTTCTAGTAGGTATTTGGGCAAGCATGGATGGTACCGAGCTAGATAAACTTCAGTTCAAAGATCTTTTTGGGCCCGATGGATTTGATTTTAATAAACTCAAAGCTAAATCTAATCACCTGCTATTTATACATGGTGACGACGACCCTCATTGCCCGCTAGAGCAGGCTAAATGGCTTGCAGGTCAAACATCTAGCCCAATCGTAATCTTGCCAGGTGGGGGGCACTTAGGTTCAAACCACAAGGAGTTAACAGAACTTATTACTGAGCTTCAAAACAGAGGATGGCTGCATGAAAGTCACCTCGATTAAGCAACAAGTAAAAAGAGCCGATCGCTACTCAGTCTTCGTCGATGGAAAATACTCCTTTTCATTGAGTGAATCTGCGTTACTAGAGTCAAAATTGGCTAGTGGATTAGAGTTATCAAGCAAAGAAGTGGAAAACCTAAAAAAACTATCCAACGAAGATAAACTTTATAACCAAACATTACGTTATGCTGCATTAAGACCAAGAACAGAGTGGGAAGTAAGCTTCTACTTGGAAAGAAAAGACGCCTCCCCTGCTCTGATTCCAATAATACTTAACAAGTTAAGTATTATTGGTTTAATTGACGATAAAAGGTATGCCGAAAGCTTCATAAACGACAGACGCCTCCTCCGCCCTTCCTCGCGTCGCAAAATAATTATGGATTTAAAACGTAAACGAGTGAGCGAAGAAGTGATTCGCGCTGCCTTAGAGGGGACGGAAAGCGACGAAGATGCTGCCCTGCGCTCTGTGATTAACAAAAAACGCCAGCAGAGTAAGTACCAAGACAACGTTAAACTAATGCAGTACTTAGCAAGACAGGGTTTTAACTACGACGATATAAAACGCGTTTTGGCTGAGACTTAGATTGTTGCTGAGGCTGTGGCGGGTGCCGAGCCGAGCAGTTCATTAATAATAATTTTGGTCGGAGTAATTTCGTTTATCTGACTTCGATCAACACTTAAGTTACCACCGGTAAAGCTTTTTAGAATAGATTGAGATACATATATTTTCTGTATAAACATACTTGTACTCTCTACTGCGAAGTCGCTAACTTTACCGACCTTTTCTTTGTTAACCGTTATAACCTGCTTGCCTATTAGCATATAGTTAAGTTCTAAGACTGATTTTAGCCTGATTAGGTCTTCTGGATCAGTAAGCACTTCGTGGTCGTTAACAACAAAGCCTTGAGGCAAAATATCTCTTATATCTTGGCTTAAGAGAATAAGCTTCTTTTTGTCGAAGCGATCTTCACAATAAAATCCCTCTATCTTAAGATTGTCGGGATTAATAATCACAGACCGCACAACAGCCACCGGACTACTGGTACGTAGCGACAATACTTGACGATTTATTAGACTGGCGCTGAGCTGAAGCATGACCCTATTATAACCCTTTAGTTTAGGCCCCTGACTATATAATTATTAACTTTTTTAATCTTTGAACTATCACATGGACGCTTATGCTTGCCGCTAATGAGTAGGCGCTAATACAATTGGCCTACCATGAGTCGGATCCAACTAAAACTAACGATTATTTCAGCCCTTCTCTTGCTGGAATTACTCGTGTTTGGAGCTTGGCCGTGGGTTGCGGCTGACACGACGAGTCCGCCCTCGCTCGTCGTGAGTCAGCTTAAAATAACTAGCAGTAACGGTCAGTTTATAACGCTATATAACACCACCGGCTCTAGCCTGGACATGTCTAAATATCAGATAGAGTACTTTAATAATTACGACCTAACTAAGGCAACTTCAACTCGGCTAATAGGTTTATCAGGCACATTACCGGCACATAGTTATTACATGGTTAACGATAGTCAGCTTCAACTTTGTTACCAAATGTCTATAAATTCACTATCCTTAGGCTTTTCTAGCACGGCAGGCATGATTCAGGTGCTTTCATTAAGCCAAACTGTGCCGGGCGCCTCGGCAACTCCAGCCTTGCAAGATTATGTTGCATGGACTAAAACCGCGGCTAACGGTGCCCAAACACTTCCTGCAAATACTAATGCTTTTCTGCAACGTCAACCCCAAAACGCCCAACATAATCCAGACGTTATTATGCCCGGTTCAGGCACTTGGCAGGTTGTTCAACCAGACCCCAACAATGCTTGCAATTTAATAACCGGAACCGGCACTTCGCAGCCGGGAATTACGGGCTTAAACGTGTTACTACCTCCAACTCAACCACCCGCTACGATTACCAGTCTTGATTTAGCTAGCGACGGAAGCGATAACGGTGCAGTTAACCCGTCGCTTCCAACAGCCGATATCGGCTTAATGAGCCCTCAGATAAATGAGCTATTACCTAACCCGGATGGCACCGGCAACGATTCCACGGATGAATATATTGAGCTATATAATCCAAACGATGTCAGTTTTGACCTCAGCGGCTTTAGTTTGCAAACTGGCATAACTACTTTTCACCAATATATATTTCCAAGTGGAACAATAATATTGCCTAAATCTTTTGTTGCCTACTATTCAGAGCTTACAAATTTAAATTTAAGTAACACGTCTGGCCAAGCTAAGCTTTTAGATCCCTTCGGAAACTCTATTTCGTTGAGTCAGCAATATAAGACAGCCAAAGATGGCCAAGCCTGGGCTTTGGCAAACGGTAAGTGGTACTGGACGACTACCTTAACACCCGACAAGCAAAACATTATTAAGCAACCCTTAACTGCTAAATCTAAAGCTTCTAAATCTAAGACTGCTGTGTCAAAAAAATCTATCCCCAACGCAGTTAAATCGTCAAAAACTACTGCCGCCAAAAAGCAGACCGGTTCATTTGTAGAAGATCCTAGCAAAATGCCAATTCATATTTGGACGCTTGCTCTTGTTGGAGCCCTCGCGATACTATATGGGGCATATGAGTACAGAGTTGACTTGGCAAATCGAATCTACAAGTTTAGACGATACTTTGGCTTTGGCCGCCGACGTCGGGTCTAAACTTCGTGGTGGTGAAACGATTCAGCTGGTGAGTGACCTAGGTGGTGGCAAGACTGCCTTCGTGCGCGGACTAGCTAAAGGTATGGGCAGTACTGACTCAGTTCATAGCCCAAGCTTTACCTTGAGTAATCAATATAAAGCTAAGGATTTAACACTTTATCATTACGATTTTCATAGGCTTGAAAATGCTGGAATAATGCGCGAACAGGTTGCCGAAGCACTGGCTGATCCAAAAGCAGTTCTAGCCGTGGAATGGGCCGATATTATAGAAGGTGTCTTGCCTGCAGACCGAGTTGTAATTACCATTAAAACTACTGGCGAAAACAATCGCCACTTAGAAGTAATGTATCCAAAAGAATACAACTATCTATTTAGGCATAATAGTTAACAAGTTAAGTAAATGTATATATTATCCATAAGAACAGATAAACCGCTGGCCGAAATTGGTCTTTATGAAGACGGGCAAGAGCTTCACGACATAAAATGGGAGGCGCACAGGCACCTAGCCGAAACGTTGAACGCGAAGATTAGAGAAATTCTAAAAACGAACAACCTAAGCTTACAAGACCTTGGCGGTTTAGTTGTTTACAAGGGACCAGGAAGTTTCACTGGCTTAAGGATAGGTTTGTCGGTTGCAAATGCCATGGCTGATTCTTTGAGCATATCTATCGTAGCTACAACTGGTGAAAGCTGGCTTGCTGACGGCTTGAAAAACTTGGCTACAGGTAGTAACGAAAAAATAGCCTTACCCGAATACGGTGCCCCACCCCACATTACTGTACCTAGAAAATAATTTTATTTGTTGACCATTTTGCTAAGCCAGGCGTATATTTTAATAAGGAATTGTTCTAATTTGAGAGACATTCCGTTTCTGGTAAAAAGTTTCAAGTAATCTATATTCAGGTTCAGACAGATTTGTTCGGCTAGAGAAGTGATAGCGATTGCCGTGGCTACTGTCTGCGGAGTAGAAAGGAAAGATATGTTATTAGCAGTATTGCTCGCTGTAGTTGGGCTAGCTGCTGGTTTTGGTGCCAGCACAGCTGTTACAAGGCAAAGAAAAGGATCGTCTGAGGAGAAGGCTCAGAAAGAACTTCAAAAGGCCAAAAAAGAAGCCGATAAAATGATTGAGCAGGCCCGCGCCGACTCAGCCAAGGCGATTGATGAAACTCGAAGAGAGGAACAGTCGAGACGAAAAGAAATAAAAGATCTCGAGAAGCGATTAGTTGATCGAGAAGAATCTCTAGACAAGAAGCTAGATGACCTAGACCGCCGTACCGAAATTCTTCGTAAAAACGAAGACGAAGTTGAATCGCTAAAGAACGAGATTCGTGATATCCGCTCAAAGCAACAAGATAAGCTCGAAAAGATCGCTAAGCTAACCAAGGCAGAAGCTGCCGAAAAGCTGACACAGATGACCGAGCGCGACATTAAAAACGACCTCGTTGGTCTAATTAATAAGCTTCAAAACGATGCTAAGGAAGATGCAGAAGAGACTGCTGCCTTAATAATCACCACTGCCATGGAGCGCATGGCTAGCGATGTTACCGCAGAGCGAACCGTAACTAGTGTTAAGTTAGAAAACGATGATATGAAGGGTCGAATAATAGGTAAAGAAGGCCGTAATATTCAAGCCTTACAACGCGCTACAGGCGTAGATATTATGGTCGACGATACCCCTGGCTACGCAGTATTGAGCAGTTTTGACCCGGTTCGGCGCGAAGTAGCCCGAGTCACTCTTGAGATGCTAATGAAGGATGGTCGAATTCATCCTGGTAGGATCGAAGAAGTCGTCGCTAAAGCTCAGGCTCAGGTTGAAAAAGATGTAATGAAGGCCGGCGAAGATGCCGCCCGTGAAGTTGGCGTAATTGGTATTCCAAAAGAAATCCTACAGCTATTAGGTGAACTTAAATATCGAACAAGTTACGGCCAAAATGTGCTTAAGCACTCTACGGAGATGGCACACATTGCCGGAATGATAGCCGAAGAGCTTGGCGCAGACGTAAGAATTTCTAAATACTCAGCGCTTGTTCACGATATAGGCAAAGCCCTAACTCACAAAATCGAAGGCAAGCACCATCATATAAGTGGTGAGATTTTACGAAAATACGGAGCACCTGAAGAAGTTGCCTTAGCTGCTGAACAGCACCATGACGATGTTGATGCAACCAGCGTAGAAGCTTTGATCGTTCGTACTGTCGACGCTATTAGCGCTGCGCGTCCTGGTGCGCGTAATATTTCTGCCGAGAACTTTGGCGAACGAATGCGCGAGCTCGAGAACGTTGCCAATAGCTTCCCTGGTATCGACAAGTCTTACGCAATCAGTGCCGGACGAGAAGTTCGAATTTTCGTTAAGCCTCAATCGGTCGATGATCTAAGTGCAATTAAACTGGCACGCGATATTGCTAACAAGATCGAATCGACCATGCAATATCCAGGCACAATCAAGGTTAACGTAATCCGCGAAACCCGAGCCATAGAATTCGCTAAGTAATGAATATACTTTACCTGGGCGACATAATGGGTCAGGTGGGTTTGGAACTAATAGAGGAAGTTCTGCCTGGGCTTAGAACTGATCTAAAAGCTGATCTAGTTATAGCCCAGGCCGAAAACGTGACTGACGGTAAAGGTGTTAGCTTGGTAGACTTTCAACGGCTACAAAAAGCTGGAGTTGATTTTTGCACGGGTGGAAACTGGACTCTTCACAATAGCGATATATTCGGAGCATTGGGCGATCCAAAACAGCTGATTATTAGGCCCGCTAACTACCCAGACGGTACTGCCGGACTTGGCTATAAATACGTTGAGGTCGGAGGCAAGAACAAGGTTTTGGTTGTAAGTATTTTAGGTCACATTGTAGGCAAGGACTCCGATAAACCTGTGAATAATCCCCTTAAAACAATAGACCAAATACTGAAGAGTCAATCTGACGTAAACAAGGATGCAGTAATAGTTAACTTCCACGGAGACTATTCGAGCGAGAAGGTCGTGATTGGTCACTACTTGGACGGTCGAGTAACGGCCGTTATTGGCGATCACTGGCACGTGCCAACCGCTGATGCTAGGGTTTTGCCAGCTGGTACGGCGCATATTACCGACGTAGGCATGTGTGGAGCCCTAGATGCCAGCCTGGGAGTTAAGGTTAGTAGCATAATTCCTAGGTGGCGCGATGGCAAGCAAACACGCAATATATTAGAGCATGAAGGCCTAAAACAGCTTAACGCGGTACTAATTAAAACTGACCTAAAAGGTTTAGCTAGCTCAATTGAACAAATTCAGCGACTTTTCTGATATAATTAACCTCTGTTAAACACTATCGGGGTGTGGCGCAGTTGGCTAGCGCGCCGCGTTTGGGACGCGGAGGTCGGAGGTTCGAGTCCTCTCACCCCGACCATTTTGATTTTATTGCTACGGGGTGTAGCGCAGCCTGGTAGCGCGCCGCGTTCGGGACGCGGAGGTCGTGGGTTCAAATCCCGCCACCCCGACCACTAAGCTTAGCCGCGCTTCGCTCGATCACTTTTCATACAGTCTTGGCGTACAATAGATAAATGGCTTTATTCCTGACTATCGCAGTAGTTTTAATACTTCTGCTGATCTCCGAATACTGGTGGAGGCATCATAAAGCCCACAATGAGTTAAGCCGTAAATTTGTACATATTACTGTGGGCAGTTTTGTAGCCTTCTGGCCGTATTGGCTTAGTCCAACTCAGATAAAGATTCTCAGCGTTGCATTTTTAGTATCCGTGGCAATATCTAGGTACCTTCATATTTTTCAGGCGATTCATAGTGTTCAAAGGCCGACGTGGGGGGAGTTTTGGTTTGCCCTTGTTGTAGGTATATTGGCCTTTACTAATAATCCTCACGTGTTTACAGTCGCACTTTTAGAGATGAGCCTAGCTGATGGACTCGCCGCAGTTATAGGCACAACTTTTGGCATGAAGCACCGCTATAAAGTATTTGGTGCAACTAAAACAATAATCGGTACGCTGACCTTCTTTGTTGTTTCGTGTTTGATTTTATCCTGGTATATCTTCGCAACGGCTGGGTTATCAAATGGTTTAATAATCCTACCAATAGCGCTCGGCGCAACAATTCTTGAAAACGTAGCGGTACAAGGACTAGATAATTTACTCGTGCCACTATACGTTGCAGGAATCTTACTATTGGTTAGTTAAGGTCGGCTTTAATTAGATGGGCTCTTAGGGCATAGAAGATTACAAAAACGTCTACAACTTCTTGAAGTAAGGCACCTGCTAGAGGCGGGAACTTACCAGTCGAGAAGGCAATCATAAGCGCCAGACTTAAACCTATACCAATTAAAATTGCTTGCTTAGCAATGCTAAATGTTCGCTGAGCAATTTTTAATGCGACGGCAACTCTACCTAAGTCGTCTTGCATTATAACCATATCTGCCGATTCACTAGCTGCGGTTGAACCGCGAGCTCCCAGAGCTATGCCTACGTCAGCCGCAGTGAGTATTGGAGCATCGTTAACACCATCACCCACGAATACCAGCGGTCTGGCTTTCGTATCGGCCAGAACATTAATCTTATCCCCTGGCAAAGTATCGGCAAAGACGTGTTTTATTCCGAGTTCTTTGGCAATGGCGTTGGCTGTAGTTTGGTTGTCGCCTGTCACCATAATAGTTTCTTTTATACCTAGTTTTCCAAGTTTGATTAAAGTTGCTTTTGATTCTGGTCGCAACTCATCGACAAATCGAATCACACCGGCTAACTGACCACCGATTGCCACATAAGTGGCGGTTTGATCAACTGAGCTTGATTTGAAGTCTTTTGGTAAGTCCACCTCATGTTCTTTGAGCAGACTCAATCTACCAATTACTACAGAACGACCCTTCATGTTTGCTAGCAAGCCTCGTCCGGCTATCTCCTGAATATTCTTTGCTTTGCTTAACTTAACTTTATTTTCCTTGGCATAGTTAACAATTGCTAGGGCCACAACGTGGTTAGAGTTTTGTTCAAGCCCGGCAGCTAATCCTATAACTTCATCAGAGTTAAAATCACCATATGTGTTAACGGCTTCAACTGCCAAAACACCTTTAGTAAGTGTGCCGGTTTTATCGAATGCTATTGTTTCGGCCTCAGCTAACTTCTCTAAAGCTGAGCCAGTGCGGACAATGATTCCGTAGCGGCTCATTCTAGCCATGCCACTAATTAAAGCGATAGGCGCCGCTAGAAGGAGCGGGCAAGGGGTGGCCACGATTATGACTTCGAGGAATCTTATAGCCTGGCCGCTCACAAACCAAACTGTCCCAGCAATAGCAAAAGCTAAAATAGTAAAAGGTATGCTGTATCGATCAGCCAGCCTAACGAAAGGCGCTTGCGAGGCGGCTGCACCCCTAACGAGCTTAATAATCTGTTGGTACTGGCTATCCTCCGCCGAAGCTAACGCCTTAGCAGTAACAGGGCCATCAATGTTAATTGACCCGCTTAGTAACTTATCATTCAAGTCTTTTGCCTGCGGTAGGCTTTCACCGGTTAGCGATGATTCATCGAAGCTAGCCGAGCCTTCAATAATTATAGAGTCAACCGGAACTAGCTCACCGGCTTTAATCAAAACCTTATCGCCTACATGAATTTCATCAACCTTAACGGTTAACACTTTATTTTTACGTATAACATTGGCTGTTTGTGGCGCACGTTTAAGAAGTGCGTCCAATTCGCTCTTAGCCCTATGCTCAGCAAAGTCTTCTAGGGCTTTGCCACCTGTTAACATAAGGATTACAACTATTCCTGCCCAATATTGTTTTAGAGCTATGGCAGATATAACTGCTGTTGCAGCTAGAATATCTATTCCGTATTTACCCATTCTGAAGTCCTGCCACATGTCGTACAGAATTGGCAGAAGTTCTAAAATAGATACACCGGCGAGCAGCCAGTTAGCTGCCGTTTTCTTTTTAAGAATTTCTAGAATTAGCGCAACTATTATTGTTAATAATGCCAAAAAGAATAACTTGTACTCGAGCACAAAGTGTCGCAAGCGACGCATGAATCCCCCTGTTTTATTAGTAACATTATAACAGTTCAGAAAAATTTAATTGACCAGAATTATTCAATACTATATTATTTATAGTATTAGGAAAAAATAATCAGAAGGGTCAAATATGAAAGCATTACAATTATTAAACTACGGTCAGGCGCTTGTAGTTGAAGAAGCAGCTAAACCTGTACCAACAGCCGATGAAGTTTTGGTAGAAGTGAGCGCTGTTTCGGTAAACCCTTTTGATTATAAGCTTGCCGGTGGTGTTTACGAGCAGTATATTCCACTAAGCTTGCCAGCAACTCTAGGTGGCGATGTATCTGGCGTTGTGGTTGAAGTTGGCCAAGACGCCAAAGGTTTTGAAGTTGGCCAAGAAGTTTATGGTTTGGCAAATGCCGCCGGGGGTCAGGGTTCGTTTGCTGAGTTCGTGAGTGTTAATGCCGAAAAACTAAGTGCTAAACCAAGCTCCATTGATTTTAGTATTGCGGCAGCACTACCACTCGCTGCTGTTAGCGCATACCAAGCTTTGGCAGATCACATAAACCTGCAGCCTGGTCAGAAGATACTAATTCACGGTGGCTCTGGGGGTATTGGTTCACTTGCGATCCAAATTGCCAAGGATCTTGGTGCGTATATTGCTACTACTGTTTCGTCTGACAACATTGATTATGTAAAAAGTCTTGGAGCGGATGAAGTTATCGATTATAAGACTCAAGATTTTACTCAAATAGTTAAGGATTACGATGCTGTTTTTGATAATGTAGGCGGCGAAACAAATCAAAAATCCTATTTGGTACTAAAACAAGGCGGTAAGTTAGTATCTATGGTCGACGGTCCAGATGAGGGTTTGGTGACTAAATATAGCGTTGAGTATACTCAGCAAAGTACAGTAGTTAACCAAGAAAGACTTTCAAAAATAACCGAGCTAGTTGATGCCGGCAAACTCAAGATAAACATAGATAAATCGTTCAAGTTTGATGAAGCAGCTCAAGCATTTGAATATGCTACAAACGGTCATCCACGAGGTAAGGTTGTAATACAGGTAAAATAAAATTTTGGGGCGAGCGATGGGAATTGAACCCACGGCCTTCGGAACCACAACCCGACGCTCTAACCAACTGAGCTACACTCGCCGTAAAACAGAGGTGATTATAGCTTAAAAACAACTATCGCACAAGCTTACGTAAGACTGCTCACGCGATGCTAAATATAATTATCTTACAATGTGGTGATAGCCTATATTCGGTTGCTGTTTAAAGTAGGTAGGCAGGGCAGTTTCCACTAAATATTGAAGAGTTTGTTGTGGGGTAAAGTATACCTCGCGCTCAGCTTCAGATGAGTTAACTCGAGTTTCTCTGAGAATTCTGCGCATTGCCGAGACATACATAGGAGTATCTATTTTTACATGGCGCATTATTACATCTTCATAAGTATCGTCGGGTCCAAAAACCTGCGATGCATAAAGCCCGTCTACCACAACATGTTTTGAAGAAGTAGGTTTAATTAAAGTAGTTTCACTCGTTCGTTCACCCTCAGTAAAACTATAAACTGGTATTTCTACTTCTTCTCCACTTGCTAATCTAAGCGCCGCCGCACCAGCGGCCGGGTAATCATAAGAACCGATAAAGTCGTAATTAATTTCTCCGAATAGCGCTTTAATTGCAATTGTACCTATATGATATTGATCAGTCGGCACCTCAGCAGCATCTATGTGTTGGGCAAGTTGATTAGCAAATGTGCTTTTTCCTGATCCGGTTATACCCGAAACCGTAACAATTAGAGGTTTTTTATTTTTCGAAAGGATTAACAATTCATCTTTTATCTGCTCGCCTGTCTTGTATTCAGAATCAAATATATTTGAAGCAAAATCTTGGTTAATGGGAACTGCCATATCTCTATTCGAAACATTGTTAATGCTCACACACCATTCAGGTGGTATCCATTCTGTTTGTTGAGGCTTATCTTTGAATTCCTTTTCGGCGGTAACTCTAACGCCGTGCAAATTTGGATCATATATATCTAAAACCAAATCTTCACCTAATTGATAGCGTCTTTTTTTTACGATGCCATACGCTAAATTCTTATAAAACGGAAAGATTGGATCGTGATTCTTGTCGGAGTTAAGACTAGTTTCTATTTCAATACGCTCACCTGATTTTTTGTCTCCAATTTTTACTGTGCTACTGAACTCTACAAGCCCGTTAAAGTTCAAAACTCGCCGTATTCGCCACTCTACTTTGGATATTTCAGGATACTGATAGTTATCTCCCGTTGGCGTAAGGTATAGCTGCTCAATATCGGCATATGGGAACACGCTTATATCGGGCAAACGAGTGGCGTCTACGTTGTATGAAGTTTCAATTTCTTTATTCGGGCTATTCATTATTTGATCTCCATTATCACGTTTCCTAATTTACTCGATAATGAAATACCTGGTAAGTAAAGTATTTTTTAGTAAAATTAAGCTTACCGTGCACTCTATTCAAGCGTTTATACTGGCTCAACTTGCGGCTCATCCTAGCAGGCGTTATTCAGACATGAAACCTATTAGTATGGAGCCAGCTAAGTTTATGTATCATCTTAATTTGCTTATTAAGGATGAGATGGTTATTAAAGATAATAAATTGTATTCCTTAACCCCAAAAGGTAAGCAGTTTGTTGACCGTTTTGACCTTAACGAGCTAAGACCCTATTCTTACCCGCGAATTACTATCGCCATGCTTTATGAACATCCTGAGCATGGAGTATTACTGTGGAGACGTGAACAGCAGCCAGCTCATGGGTTAGTTGGATTTATTTTGCAGGATGTTCAATTTGATTACAGTTCACCCCTGACGGATTTTGCGGCTGCTGCTTTTTCCGAATATTCCGGTATTAAAACAACTTTTAGTCACAGAGCCGATGGCTATGTTCGACTTTATAACTCGGGCCAATTAGAAGGCAATATGCTCACACACGTTATGTATGCTAAGGGTGATGAAAAACCGACTAACGATGAACTTTTGTGGATGCGTGATATTCCGCCAAACGAAATTATCTCTTCTGTAAGCGAAATCATAGAAATGTTGGCGAAGAATAGTGAGCATTTCTTTTTTGAAATTGATGTGGAGCAGAGACCTTAATCCAAAATAAGTTATAGACAGGACAGGATAGCGGGCTTCGCCCTTCTCCGCTCAAGCTTTCTCGAAGCAAGCTTCTGCGAGAGCTATCGCTTCGCCGAACCTTATCTGTTCGAACTCGCTAACGCGAGTAACCAGTAAAAAAGCTCATCTTTATGATGAGCTTTTTTACTGGTACCCCGGACAGGATTCGAACCTGTGACCTTAGGCTTAGAAGTCCTCTGCTCTATCCAGCTGAGCTACCGGGGCAAAAAATGTCGGGGACATTTTTTGTAGGCTCGAGCGAAGCGTCGTTAGTGAAACTAAAGATGATCTCGTTCGAAATTATTTGGTGCGGGTGGGGAGAGTCGAACTCCCATCACTAGTTTGGAAAACTAGGATAATAACCGCTATACGACACCCGCGAAGGTTATTAAACAACAGGGGTGATTATATCACATTCCGCTAAGTTTTAAGTGTATTTTAGATTTCGTGTAGTACTTCAATGTTAGCCCCAAGCGCATTGAGACGTTCAGCAATGTCTTCGTAGCCGCGATTAATGGTGTAAACATTCCTAAGAATTGAAGTTCCTTCAGCAGCGAGCATGCCAATCAGTAACAGGCTGGCCGGTCTTAGGGCTGGCGGACAAACTACGTCGCCGTGGCTGAATTTGGTAGGCCCGGTAATGTACACCCGGTGCGGATCAGCAAGCTCAACGTTCATACCAATCTTAGTCATCTCGGTGTAATAAATGGCTCGATTTTCAAACATCCAGTCATGTATTAGGGTTCTACCCTTGGCCACGCCGCAAATCGGTACGAAGTAGGGTAGGTTGTCAGGATTCAGTCCAGGCCACAAATTAGGGTGAAGTTTTTCGACCAGTGCTTTTAAGCCACCATTATGTTTTTGAATTACAATATCGGCTAATTCTGTAACACCGTTTTCGCTGGGGTAGGTTGGGCTAACTTGGTAGTCTAGACCCATTTTTTTAAGTTTCAATAGTTCTAGACCGATCCAGTAAAGAGGAACTCGTTTTATAGTTAATTTGGAGTTGGTTGTAACTGCAGCAGCTATGAAGAACATAGCCTCGATTGGATCTTCAGTTGGTGCAAATGTAACATTCTTTTTTATGAATGGCAGCCCAGTGATTTTTAGTACCCCAGAGCCTATGCCATCAACCTTAACACCGAGTCGTTTTAAGAATGCGCATAAATCCTGAACCATGTAATCAGCACTAGCACCCTGGATTATAGTTTCTTCCGGTGTACGGGCGGCCGCCATAAGTACATTATTGGTCACAGTGTTGCCGGCTTCGTAAAGTATTACGTGACCAGCTGGTTTTTTCTTAACAGAAATATTGTAGTGACTATTTTTAGCGACAACATTTAACCCGAACTGTTCAAGTGCAAACAAGTGTGGGGCAACGGTTCGAGTGCCTAAATTGCAACCACCAGCATAGGGAATTTTGAACGAATCATAATCGTGCATTAAAGATCCGAGCAACATAAGTACACTGCGCGTTTTACGAGCCGAATCTGCATTTACATGGTCCAGATCAAGAACTTCGGGTCGGCGTATTTCTAAGTCGTTACCTTCAAGCCAACGAACTTTTACTCCGATACTCTCCAATACTTCAATGATTCTATATACTTCTTCAATTCTGGGAAAACTCTTAAAGCGCGTAACTCCGTAGTTGAGCAAACTGGCACATAGTAGCGCGACTGCCGCATTTTTGCTGGTTTTAAGCGTTACCGAACCACGTAATTCGTGACCACCCTGTATACGAAGGTTAATGGCCCCTTGGCTTAAACTTATAATTTGTTTATTAAGTACATCACTTATGCGTGCCAGGGTTTCCATACTCATGTTTTGGCGACCATGCTCCATACGGTTAACAGCCGATTGCGAGGTGCCTAAGCGCTTAGCAAACTCGGATTGAGTTAAGCCTTTTTCTTGTCTAACCTGGGCAATCAGCCCGCCGATCTTCTCGTTTGTTGAAGACATATTAGCCTACATTATATCATATATGATATTAATTTTGCAAGAGTGATGTACTCGTTTAATTGATTTTAACACATTTGTTACAATAGAGGGTAAGAATAAGGAGGCAGATATGAACGACCAAATGGTTGCAGATTTGATTGCTGCCGAAGAAAAACGCCAACGCGAGGGCCTAGAGCTTATACCGTCCGAGAACTACGTAAGTCGTGATGTATTAACGGCAATGGGAAGTGTTTTTACCAATAAATATTCTGAGGGTTATCCTGGCAGGCGTTACTACGGCGGTCAAGAGAACACTGATAAGCTAGAACAACTAGCAATAGACCGAGCTAAAAAATTATTTAAGGCTGATCACGCGAACGTTCAGCCTCATTCTGGCGCTCCAGCTAACGAGATAGTATATTTTGCATGGTTAAAGCCTGGCGATACTGTGCTCGCAATGGACTTGGGCCATGGAGGACATTTAACCCATGGCGCACCGGTAACAAGATCTGCTCAGATCTATAACTTTGTGCGCTATAAGATGAAAGACATATCGACTGGCGAGATTGATTATGATGAGCTTCGAGAGCTAGCATTAAAGCACAAGCCAAAAATAGTACTTGCAGGCTTTAGCGCTTACCCACGAGAACTAGACTATGCTAAATTCGCAGAGATTGGCAACGAAGTTGGCGCACTACTAATGGCCGACATGGCTCACATAGCTGGCTTAATTGCTGGTGGCGTAGCTAAGAACCCATTTGATTATGGCTTTCACGTTATAACAACAACTACTCACAAGACACTTCGTGGGCCAAGAGGTGGTTTAATCTTAAGCCAGGGTAAAGTCAGTAACCCTCTAAGAGCCCCAGAGAAAACTTTAGAAAATATTCCAACTTTAATTGATCGAGCAACTTTTCCAGGAATGCAGGGTGGTCCTCACGAACACATTATCGCGGCCAAAGCCGTAGCTTTTCGAGAAGCGCTTCAGCCTGAGTTTAAAGTCTATAGTGAGCAGATAGTAAAAAACGCTGCGGCTTTGGCCAATGCAATGAAAGCCGAGGGTTTTGAATTACTAACTGGCGGTACGAGCAACCATTTAATACTTGCAGATGTTAAAAAGAGCTTTGGTATAGATGGCAAAGTGGCCGAGGAAGCCTTAGATAAAATTGGCCTTACACTCAACAAAAACGCCATTGCCGACGACACTTTGCCACCATTCGCTCCAAGCGGCATAAGGTTAGGCACACCAGCTATAACAACTCGAGGTCTCAAAGAAAATGACATGCCCAAAATTGCTAAATGGATGAAGCAAGCAATAGATAACAGAGACAATGACGAAATCCTTAACAAGTTAAGGATTGAGGTAAAACAATTCGCATTGAAGTTTCCATTGCCCAGTGACAGCTAACTTACTAGTTCTGGTTCTTGAACCAGCGCAACATCGAACTTGTCTCGAATGGCATCGGTAATTTTTTGTTTATAGTTTAGTAAATCGGCTGTTTTGTTGGCATGTTCATTTATGAGTACTAGTGGTTGTTTTGCCCATGTACCCATGCCGGTAACCTCATCGTGATTATCTTTAAAACCAGCTTTCTCTATAAGCCAAGCTCCAGATAATTTAACCATGCCTTCGCCGGCAGGCCAGTGTGGAACGTTTTCATAGAGAGTTGAAAGATGATGATACTGAGCATCGGTCACAATCGGGTTGGCAAAGAACGAGCCACAATTATTAATAATTTGAGGATCAGGTAGTTTTTCGCTCCTAATAGATATAACTGCTTCTCGCACTGCGGCCGGTGTAAATTCGCTTACGTTATGATCTTCAAAATATTGTCGAACGCTATCGTAAAAGGGTGGTTGCGGGTTACCTTTAATCAGATGCAGAGTTATAGAGGTGATATAAAATCGACCCTTGTCATTTGTTTTGAATCGGCTTGTTCTATAACCAAATCCGCAATCTGTACCGGCGATTGTTACAAAATCGCCGACCTTAGTGTCGAAAGCTTCAACCGTTGTTAGTGTCTGTGAAATATCTTGGCCGTAGGCACCAACGTTCTGTATTGGAGTTGCACCGGCAGTTCCAGGTATAAGACTCAATGCTTCTATACCGGTTAATCCTGCTACTACAGATCTTGCAACAACACTGTCCCAGTTCTCGCCGCCCCCAATCGTTAAATAAACATTAACATCATCTTCCTCAAAAACTTCATAACGCTGAATTTTGTTGACTATTACCAGTCCCTTATAGCCTATGTCTGGCCAAACAATATTACTTCCACTTCCAATCATCATGCTAGGTAGTCCGTTGTTTTGCGCCCAGCTCAGCGCCTCAAGAACTTGCATACGTTCATTTACCTCAACTAGGTAGGCAGCCTCACCACCTAGACCCATGGTGGAATGGTCACGTAAACTTACATTTGGCTGTGGATTCATCATAATCATTATATAGTATTGCTTGCTTTCAAGAGCCGCGAGGATTTAAAATAGAGATATGAAGGAATCAGAGGTGCCCTTTGCCGATCTTGGCAATCATTTAAAGAACGTGCGAGAGCAGTCTAAACGTAGCTTGGCTGAAGTTTCTGGTGCTATAGAGATAGACGAGAGGCAACTTGAGCTAATTGAATCTGGCAAGAATCGTCCGGATGAAGACATAATGCTGCTTCTTATTAGTTATTTTAACGTTCAAGACCAAGAAGCACTGCACCTATGGGAGTTGGCCGACTACGACAGCGACCTAAGCGAACACCTTAAATTCGAGTTAACCGACATAGATTCTATGCAGCAGCTTAATGGCAAGCCCATGCTTATGTTGCTTGCTATGGACATACGAACCATGTACAGCGACGGACTAGACATTACCATCAATCCGGCAGGTGTTACAATGCAGTTTACTCAATCAGTTGCTAATCAATCGCAACCAGCTATTGTCTCCAGAGTAGGTATGAGCTACCAACAGGCGGAGATGGTTCTAAGAACCCTTCAACAGGCATTATTAAAAGCTAAATATAACGGCGGACCTAAGCAATTACCTCCATCAGAACCTCAAGCTTAAGCGCTACTGTAAGAAATCTTATAGACCATACTTATTAGAGAAGCGTATTCTTGCTCGGTGCATATTTATATGAAACAAAAAGGCGACAAATGACCATCGAAAAAATGTTCGAGAATCTTAGAAACATGTCTCAGCAGACAACTGTTCCCAAAGTTAAAAAGTAAACCTAGACTTCTTTATTTGCGAAATAATTGTCTATTATTTCTTTGACAGTTTGTAATGCCTCTCGGCTTTTGCGCCTAGTGTTAAATATATTTGGGTGATTATTTTGAATTGCCATGCAAACCACCTTATAAATTTCAATTTCGTCTTCTACGTCAGTAACTTCATTCCTGGAAATAATCCGGTTACTTACCGCTCTATCGAGCATAGCTTGAGTTCCCATTATGCTCGAGTCAGTCTTAAGTCCAACTAAACGCCATTTAATCCTCTCGTTTTCTAGAAGACCGTTTTTTTCCAAATCGTTAATTACACAGCTAACTACAGTTCGAAGCTCTATCTTCCATTCTGGTTCTGGCTTAGATTCTTGCATATTACTGACAACTGTTTCGCTTTCTTCTAGAACTTCTTCAGAAACAGTAGTTTCAGCCGTATGATCAATCGCAACAGCAGAATCATTAATCAGCTCGGTTGGAGAAGCAGAGCGCTTTGCTACCGGAGTAACAACATTATCTGAAGGTTCACTCTTAACTATTGGTTCGAACCTGACCCAGTCACCATCTATGTAAGATTCACCGTTGTCTAAGTCAATTTTAATTTGCGTCATACTTATATCGTCTTCTCGCATAGCCCTATATACTACTGCCGCCTTGCCAACTTGTTTGCCAGAAGCATCATACTTAACACGTTTACCTTTTTCTATAAATAAAACAGTATCTAATTTTAATTTATCCAGCTCCTCACCTAATGTTGTAGACAACCCGCTTTTGTAATTATTAAAAAGACTATGTATACGAAATCGATATTTACTCTCACTTGAGTCATATACTAAGTCGGCTAGTTCATTAATTGTAAAGGCTTTACCCAGGTTATTTTCTAAGCCTCTTGCTAGTCTTATGTTTGAATTACTTACATAATCTACAGCTTTTGATTCGGGAATAGCTATAGAATTAACCTCATCATCTTCTGAATTAGTCACAGCTTGATCGTTTTCTGCAGACTCATCTTTGGCGGTTTGTTGTGTAAGGAAAACTGGCAGTGGCCAAGCTTGTCCTACCTCTTCAATAAATTGGCCTATTATTTCTTGCTCTGCTTCTAAACGAGCTTTTTTTGACTGTAGTCTCTCAAATCTAGGGTTAGCATAGAGACCACTTCGAAGTTTATCGATGTACATATCGATTTCTACAGTGGCAGAAGGTACTACTTTTTCCACGTAGGCTTTGTCTTTTAGGGCCTGAGCGAGTTCTGGTGAACTATTTTCAGTCTTTTCGATCAAGCTTAAAACGGTACTTAACTTAGCGGCAACTTGTAGACTTCTTTCGCCAAGCTCTTCGTAAGGTATTGGTTGAACCATTTCACTAAGATTGCGCCTTAACGCCTCGTCGATTTGTTGTAGATGAGTTACGCCAAGCTCCATTATCGCAATTGAACCAATAGCTCCCGGAGTAGTTAGACTCTCGTATTGGGAATTATGCTCACCAATAACAGCAGCATGATTATTTGCTTCATCCATTGCTGGTCTGTTGGTAGAAATCCAGGCGTGAATATTTGACTGGTTCGGAGCCATTAGTTATTCCCTTAAACTTACTAGAATATATAGTAGCAAAATTATCAACTTAAGTAAATAGTTTAACAGGGTATTACGCTTATGGATTAATGTAATAATTCTCACACTCTGTTGAGGGCGGAAAGGCTTATTGTTAAACTGTTAGGTAGTATAAAAAATAGAAAGGTTTAAAAAGTGAATCGAAGTACATTAGATAAACTAATTTCATCAATGGGCCTAGTGGTGGCCGTAGTGCTCTTGCTATCGGCATATGGGCTGTTTTACACCAGCAACTATGTGCACCAACAGGTTAAAGACCAATTATCATCGCAAAAAATATTCTTCCCAGCTTCTGGCAGTGCACAGATTTCTGCTTTACCGGCTGCGGATCAAGCTAAAGTTGCCCAATATGCTGGTCAACAACTGCTAACTGGTCAGCAAGCCGAGGTCTACGCTGATCACTTTATTGCTATCCACTTGGTTGGAATTGGCGGTGGCCAGACATATTCTCAACTTAGCGCTGCTGCTATTGCTAATCCAAGCGACCCAGCTTTAGCTGCCAAGGTTCAGCTAATGTTCCGTGGTGAAACTCTGCGAGGATTGCTGCTCAACGCTTACGCTTTCGACAAAGTCGCCACCATTGCTTACGATGCTGCAGTCGGCGCTTTAATTGCCGGTGTAGTGCTTCTAGTTTTGTCGCTCATGGGCTTTTATCACTCCGGTCGTGTTAATAAAAAATCTACACGAGGCAAGAAAAAATAAGGCACTAGCTAGCTATTTGATACGCCCGTGTATTGACCAACTAGATCAACTATAGATTTAGCTACACCTTCTGGTTTTCTGGCGCCATCTATAACATGCATGGGGTATTGTTCTGCCAATATGTCTAGGGCCGGCGCAATATTCTCTCTGTACTGTTTTAGCCTGTGATCAATGTATGCATCATCGTTTTCGCCCACTTCAACAAACCTTTTAGTGCGTGTTTTTAATCTTTGAGATGCTGTTTGGTCATCGACATCAATCTTGAAAACTGCTAAAACTTTGCCACCAACTTTTTCTAGGCTTTCGTTAAAACCCGGCAAACGATTATAGTGTTGCGGGTATCCATCAACTAAAATTCTATCGTAAGGACTTTGTTCAATACATTCTTCGAACACACCGGAAGCTAAATGAGCAGGCACTGGTTTAGATTGGCGTAGATCTTCGGCGAGTAATTCTAACTCGTCTTTGTAAATAGAAGCTTTGCCATCTAGTCCTCTAGCTCGAATTTCATCACCCATAGAAAAGTAATAAATATTTCCAATCAATTCAGCCGCGAGTTTTGTTGCAGTAGATTTTCCTGAACCAGGTTTGCCACCAACCAAGAATAGCTCTTTTGACATAAGCAAAGAATACCATAATTATAGAAAAGCACAATGATTAATATAAAACATAAATATGTATGGATGGTATGATTGAACAATGAATGACGGCGATTTTCGAGTTGACATACTGAATGATACTGGTGAGATTGTAACTAACAAACTACGTAAGGATATAGTTAAGGGTGTAGATATTTATCATGCAGTTTATGGCGTTATTATTACGCCCGAAGGCCATGTTGCCGTTAGTTTAATTGCCCAAAAAGAAGATCTACCTAACTTACATGCAGGTTCATATGGTTTTACTGCAGCCACCATTAGACGAAGTTCAGAGACTGGTGCTGAGGCCATGAAAAGAGCTATTTTAAACGAACTTAATTTAAATACTGAACCAGAACTCTTCAGTGAACTGTTGGAAGATGTGGACGGAACGAAGAGGTTAGTTGGAACATACTTAATTAAGTCCAACATACCGACGGAATATAATCATCGCGAAATTGAAAAGATAGTAAGTTTTGAGCCGAATCAATTTAGCCAAGAGATTAATATGCACCCAGAAAAATTCACACCTCTACTTAAAAAATTTTGGGCAGAATACAATAGAAGCTAATATTCAGCTGGAAATGACATTATTAATTATGGCCTCATGCCAACCCTAATTTTGAGTTATAATACATAGTACTTTTTAGAGTGCTTGGTGCTTCTGGGAGTCGGTTCAGATGTTGGCTGGGTGGAAATAAATAGCAAGCCAGGTATGGCAATATTAAATTTACATAAAGATCGGATATAAACAGTACAATAATGAGGCATTTTTTTGGCAAATTAGTAAGCAAGCTTGCACCGGGCGTATTTACGAATATCGCACGTATCGACGACATCGATAAAAAGTTAAATGATGTTCAAAAAGAAGTGAACAATCTTACAAATATTATAGAGAAAACAGATACACAACTGGGCCAGCTGAAGCGACTTGCCAGTGAAGTTGAACCTTATCAACCGGCTTATGGAATTACAGGCGTAATTGAAAGTCCGGCGCGGGGTAGCAATGAACGAGCTCGTGCAATTGCCAACTGGCTTCAGCCCGTAGCTGGTCAGAGAATTTTAGACATTGGATCATCCCTAGGATATTTTTCATTTTATTACGCTGACAGAGGGGCTGGGGTTGAGGGTTGGGAGAATAATCCTAAGAATGCCGAGGTTGCAAAAAGAATTGGTGAATTAAACGGAATTAGCGTTAATTTTAAGTCTAAAGAATTCAATCAAGAAACTGTTTTGACTATACAACCTGGCGAATTCGACACCGCATTAGTACTTAGTGTCTTTCACCATATTATTTATTTCCACGGGCTGAAGTATACGCAAGAGTTAGTTAAAGAATTGCTTGATCGGGTACCAGTTCTAATAGTTGAACTTGCTAAAAAGGGCGAGAATTCAAAACTTCGTTGGAACAAAGCTCAGCCCAAGAACGAATTAGATATCTTTGAGTTAGTTAAAGACAACGTTACGATTAAGAAAATTGGTGATTTTCATAACCACCTATCTAAGAATACGCGGCCTATATATGTAATTGAGAACAAAAAACTAGTTAAAGTTAATAACCATCGCTACAACTATACGCGGTTGAGCAAGCAGGCCTATAAGAATTCTCCGGTCGCCCATACTGCAATCGGAAGGCGCTACTATTTTGGCAGTAATTTTGTTATAACTGAGTACTCATTAAATCCAGCGAGTGAAAGCGAAAACCTGACCCAAATTCTGAATAGTATAAAAGTCTTATTTACCATTCGTGAAAGAAAACTTAAGGTATTCCATGCTCCCAAACTATTAGATTTCGAAATTAACTTTCCTAAAAGTGCCAGCGTTGTTATTGAGCGAACCGAGGGTGTACTGGCAAGCGACCTAATATCGCCGATCAAAGCCCAAACCACAATAAGAATTACAAAAGACATTCTTAGATCGCTAATAGATCTAGAGAAAATTGGCCTGCACCATAATGATTTGAGGTCCTGGAATGTCATAATAGATCCTAAGAATAGGGGTTGGTTAATTGATTATGGCCTAGTTGATCACTTTGCATTAGAAGACGACGTGGTGGCTCTAGTTTGGGTAACTTACACTTTATTAACAAATGAACGAGAGATGCCCGCAGTCAGGAATAAAGCCCTGCCGTCTAAAGAAGCTTTTGAATCATCACCAAAACTTTTAGCTTTCTTTGAAGCTGTTAAGTCTGGTGAAAGGTCGCTTCAGAAACTTTACGAACTACTATAGAATTTTACGACCTAGACAGGTCAATGTAACTATCTAGCCACGGTTCGTCATTTAAAACTTTTCGCAGGGCCTCGTAGGCAAATCCAGTTAGTTTTTCACTACTATCTTCAATAGCTTCAATTGTTTTCGGTAAAGTTTTTACTTTTGTATCTTCTGGAATCAGTAACTCTTCTTCGGAAGCTATAGGAATACGAAATAGAGTAACGTGACGATTCACAACAGATCCTAATAAACCTTCGCTGGTTACAACTCCGCCCCAAATTCGATCCGGAGCTTGCGAGGCAACATAGCCCAGCTCTTCAAGTAATTCTCGGGCGATAGTTTGGGTTGGTATTTCGCCTGGTTCAGCGTGGCCTCCAAACAACTGCAATCTGCCTGGGTAGGCCAGTTTTCCAGGTAGATTAGGTCTATCCTCGACCATGAAATTGTCGGGAGTTTCGATAATTGCAACTGCGCTGCTGCTAGTAATTGGTAATTTAACTTCCATAATAACTGGTACGCCCGGCAGGATTTGAACCTGCGACCCCTTGGTTCGAAGCCAAGTACTCTAATCCACTGAGCTACGGGCGCATAACTCACACTATTCTAACAGATAAGGAATGCCGTTGCACTTCTAGATTTCACTACCAATACTATGATTTGCAAAACTCTTTTTATCAAAGTATACTAAAAGTAAGAAAAGTAGGAAATATATGAAAGATTCATCTATTCTTGGTTTTGTAACAGTTAACGATAAAGGGCAGGTTGTAATACCTGCTGATGCTCGAGTTGCTTCAAATATACAGAGTGGAGACAAACTGTTAGTAATGATGCACCCCTCTAAAGAAGGTATTGTACTAATAAAACCGGATAGCCTTGAAACTATCGCTAAACAAATACTTAGTCAGGTAAATGATGCCCGAGATTCGATCGACAAAGCCAGTGAGTAAAACGAGCCAGTCATCAACAGCAATTAACGAAGAAGAATTTCAAGAAAAAACCCATAAAGAAATAATGGTGATTCTGTTTGCTTTGATGCTGGCAATGTTGTTGTCGGCACTGGATCAGACCATTGTGGCTACTGCGCTACCTAGAATCGCAACTGATCTTAATGGACTCAATAAACTATCGTGGGTAGCAACTGCTTATCTGCTAACAAGCGCAATATCTACTCCTTTGTTTGGTAAAATCAGCGACCAGTTTGGCAGAAAAAAGATTTTCCAGACAGCCATAGTTATTTTCTTAGTTGGATCGGCATTGTGTGGATTAGCGCAAAACATGAATCAGCTTGTGGTATTTAGAGCCCTGCAGGGAATTGGAGCTGGTGGCTTGATGGCACTGTCTACGACGATTCTAGGAGATGTTGTTTCGCCTCGCCAAAGGGGAAAGTACCTTGGATATTTTGGCGCGGTATTTGCGTTTTCTAGTGTTGCTGGACCACTGCTAGGTGGCTTTTTTACGGATAGCCTATCGTGGCGCTGGGTATTTTATATAAATATTCCACTAGGAATCATTGCTTTAGCAGTAATAGCAGCCAGGCTGCACTTGCCCGTAAAACATAACAAACACAATATTGATTATGTTGGTGCGTTGTTGCTTGCAGCATCTGTAACTCCTATTATTCTGGCAACTGTTTGGGGAGGAGTTACTTACCCGTGGGCTTCGAGAACTATAATTGGTCTGTTTGTGTTTGGCGGTTTGGTTCAACTGGCATTTATTATGTGGGAGAGGCGCGCCAAAGAGGCGATTATTCCGATGCACTTGTTTAAGAACGACATCTTTACTGTTTCGATGATTCTATCTGTTCTGTCGGGTATAGCAATGTTTGCCGCGATATTATTTATTCCAGAGTATCAACAACTGGTTAGGGGCTATTCAGCTACCAAATCCGGTCTGCTACTATTGCCACTAGTTCTGGGCATGTTAGTAGCGCTGATTACTTCAGGTCGACTAATAACCAAGTGGGGGCGATATAGAATATTCCCAATTGTTGGTACTCTCATAACTGCTTTTGGACTATTCTTATTTAGCCGATTGACCTTAGAAACTAGCCAGTTACAGCTATCTATTTGGATGTTAATTCTAGGCTTGGGTATTGGTTCGTTTATGCAGGTAATGACTCTGGCGGTTCAGAACTCTGTGCCTCGTTCTGAGCTAGGTGTTGCAACAGCCTCGGCAACATTCTTTAGAAGTATGGGTAGCGCCTTGGGCGGCGCAATCTTTGGCTCAATTTTAACTAATCGATTAGCATATCATTTACAACAACTTTTGCCCCACGTAAGTAGCCAGTCAGCTAACTTTGCTAAGAATATTCAAACTGGTGCTACGTCAGCCATAATCAATAAACTGCCGCCTAGTATTTCCCACGATATTTATCAGGCTTTTGTTTTAGCCTTTAGAGACATGTTCCTTTTAGCCATACCTGTTATTCTACTGGCATTTGTAGTGGCTCTATTTTTGCGTGAGATTCCGTTACGTGGCAAAAGCTCCGGCCCAGAAATTCTGTAATCTTCTACTAATGCGTAAAGCCAACTTCGGGTATCCAGGCCCAAACACCTAGGTGATCAGAAATTGGTGTTGGATCTTCTTTTAATTTTCTACCATCTATAAGTCCGGATTTAATAAACCTCGGATCAGCACCTTTTGTGAATATGTAGTCAATTGGATACCTTATAAAATCTATGTCTTTACGTAATACGTTTCTTGCTAGCCATGTTAATCGTTTCATTAACTTAAACTCGTTTAACGTTAAGTGATTGCCTGATACTAGATCCTCAGGCTTAATGGCGGGGAAGGTGTAGTTTGGTTCTTTGCCGTGGGCAGCTTGACTGGCCGATGTAAAGCCTAAACCATTTTTCATTCTTTTGATTGTTGGAAAAAGCGGTAATGCATTAAAATCGCCAGCGACTATTCTAAGTGGCTCTGAGTTAAAATTCTTGGTTAAGTGTTCATTTAGTTCTTCTAATTTTCTTAATCGTAAACCTTCTACTAGAGGGTGTGCTTCGAGATGAAGATTAGCCAAAATTGTGGATTCTTTCCTATTGCCTATTCCAATAATCTGAGCTTGATTGCCTCCAGACGGCAGGTTAGTTGGACCACGTCTTAGTATTCCTAGGTTGGTGATTACAGCTAGACCCTGTTCGTTTTCTTGTCCAGGGTAGATCATGTGCTCATAGTCTAGCTCATAGGGATCACCTAACAACTCAACCATGTCTGTAAGTGCGGCGTGGCCAATATCGGCAGATACCTCTTGCAACATAATAATACTTGGCCTGTTAGGCAGCATCCAACGCTTAAGAGCATCATAGCGCTTCTCGGGGTCACCATTATTAATAGACATGTTAATAGATGTGACTAGCATAAGTCATAAATTATAACACAAATAAGCATAAAAACAATATATTACAGCAGTAGGCTATTTTGCTTCGACAACTTTATTATCCAGAGGAATTTGCTTATGCCGCTTATATTCTATAACTGTTAATACGACTATAAAAATATCAAACAGTGTTAGCAAAAGTAATCCAAACGAAAACTTATATGACATTCTATATATTTGGTAGCCTATAAAGATTAGTAGAAAAGCAATCATCCATGGGTAAGCCCAAAGCTTGTTTTTTAAAACCGCTACAACCAAAACTATTTTTACCAAGCCATGCGATATAAGATAAAGTGCACCGAATAATGTGGTTGATCCGGTAGCTTTATTAGCCGTGTGTAAAATGTGGTTAGCTATGTAGTCGTGTGGATCGCCAGCTAACTCGTGCTGAGTTAGTGTAGCTGCGATAGACTTAATTGCCTGAGGAGAAATGAATAGTAACAGAGTTCCACCTATTAATTCGAGCAAGCCATCTAGCCCTTTAAGTATCAAACTTATTCTAAAAGTTTTATCGAGCATTATAAGCTAAACGCTCCTGCCAATTAAATGCCCAATTAGAGCTGTTATAGCCATGGCTACTCCACCACCGGCGAAGACACGAAAAGCTGCCCATAGTTTATTACCGCCACCAACATATGCACCAACTGCGCCAGAAATAGCCAGAGCTATTAATGATGAAATTACAATTGCCCATACGCTCGAACCGCCTTTTACTAACAATGCAGCCGCGATAGGTATGGCTGCGCCGATCGAAAAGGCAAAGGCCGAAGCCGCCGCAGCCTGTATTGGGTTGGCTAGTGATTCGTGATCTATACCGATTTCGTCTCGCAGATGTGCCGAAACCGCATCGTGAGCGTGTAGCTGTTTGGCCACTTCCAGAGCCAATTTTGAGTCTAATCCACGACTCTCATAAATAGAAGCCAGCTCTTTTAACTCTTCCTCAGGATTATCTGCAATTGCAGCGGTTTCAACATTTATATCGGCTCTTTCGGAATCCCTCTGAGAGCTAACAGATACGTATTCGCCGGCAGCCATGGATAAAGCTCCAGCAACTAGACCGGCAAAGCCGGCAGTTAGTATTATTGAGCTCGAGGCATGTGCAGTGGATACACCGATCATTAAACTTGATACAGACACTATGCCGTCGTTAACTCCTAATACTGAAGCTCTAAGCCAGTTACCCCGCTGTGATTTGTGTGGAGTATTAGGGTGTGCAGAAACATAATCAACCATTAAGTTATAGTATAGACGACTAACGGACTAACAGTTTACTTATTTTGAATACGTTATGCTCAAAATGCTATTGCTTGCATATAATGTCTGACTATTGTTATATGGCTATTATGAAAAAGGGTGAAGTACCTGCTTACTATCATATGGGTGTAAGTTTAAACGATGCTGTGTCTTTAGATATTCACATGCACCCCGATTCGCTCGAAGCTATATCAACTAATAGAGTAGTCTCGTCGCGACAACAAAACCACTATGAATTTTCCAGTGAGTTTGAAACAAGTGAGAAGAGTTGGGGATTTGACGGTGTAGCTAATATTGTTGACTCGCAGCTTGTTGAGGGCTGGAAAGCTGTGAAGTATAAAATACCTAACTTAGCTTCAGTTAAATCTGATTGGTATACTCCTTCACACGAAGAATTGCTTCCACTTTCGGTAAGTATATCCGTTCCATTATTAGTACTAAACTCAGCTATTAATGAAAAACATAAAAGAGATATCCCTGCTGGAATAACACATTCAAATGACAGTCTGCAGCATATGTTGGTAAAACTTAATACCGATAAAACTGCAGGATACTCTGCATCCACTTTTTCGGCTAGTATATTAAGCCCTCTCGTTGAATGGTTAAGCGATAATATTTCACCGGAATTAGAAGAAGGAATATCAGAATCTATGTATTTGGTGGATTCTCAGTTAACTCAATCAAGAACTAACAAGGAATCAATATTTGCCAAATTTGGATACAGAGCTCGGTTAAAGAGTGCTCAAGATATTCATTTTGATGTTGCAGGTGCTGATGCAACTGGACTAGATTCGGCTTATAGAAATTCTTGGGTTCAAGATGAACGCGCAATTACAAACGAAGCTTATGATTTAGTCGGACATAATATAGACAGAATCCATCAGCAGTTAGCTTTACTGGCCGGACTAGCTTATATGAATCAAAAAGCTATAGGATAGTTTATTAAGAATATAATTGCTTAGCCGATATCGGCGATTGTATCGAGTACTAATTGAATGGCACCTTTAATATTATCGGCCTCGAATGCTACACCGGCTGCAGTTTTATGTCCGCCTCCGGCACCAAGCCGCCTGGATATTTCTGTAACATTTTTAGCGCCATCTTTTGACCTAAACGAAGCATAGTATTGGCCTTTTATTTTTGATGGATTGGGGTGAACAATAAAACCCCAGTTTGCATCAATCGGTTTACTGGTTAGTTTATTACCAAAGCTAACACAAGCAGCTTTAATTTTTGCCGGATTTTCATTATTTTTACGCCAACCACTAGCTACTAAATCACCTATATAGCTGTAGGCAAAACCATCTTTGCGGGTTAGATTACGCTTAAATGCGTTAACTATTTTTTGTTGATCTTCATCAAGATCGTAAACAATCGACATGGCTTTTTCGGAGTCTACATTATGCTCCTCTAAGTCTCTTAGAATTAATTTAGTTTGACTATAGTCGTAGGGATATTTGAATGTACCACTGTCGGCAATTAACCCAACTAGAGTTATTAGTTCATAGCCTTTTGGACGGTCCATATTGTAATAATTAAATAGCAAGTCATAAACTAACTGTACAGCAGCAGGTGCAGTTGGATCCTGAATGGCGACATCAAATTTGTCACCACCACTTAGTTCATGATGATCAACCACTGCTGTTTTAACATCGTGATCCTGTAGGTGAGCCCAAAGTGCTGCCTCGCCCAGTCTGGTAATACGCTTATATCTGTTAGTATCGACCACTATAATCCCATCGGGCTCATACTTATCCAGAGCATTTTCTAAAGGCATATTGACTATATTGTCGTGGCCTTGGAGCTCGCTTACACCGTAAGGTTCATCTTCGAATAGAGTGACAATTTTTTTCCCAGTGTAGTTTTGTTGGATGGTTCTACTCATAAGCAGGGCTGAACAAAAGGCATCTAGGTCTGGTGCTAAGTGAGAAGCCACGAGAATAGTATCGGAAGTTTCGATTACTTTCGATCTAAATAATGCTTCTGGACTATTTGGATTCATAATATTTACATTGCTAACAACGCAATTAGCCAACTCCAATTACAGATATGAACACTTTACTATTCTACCAGTTATGCAATTATTACATAGCTAAAGCAATTTAGTGATAATTCTACATTTAGTCTGATTAGCAAAACAGTACACATAATATATTGCTAGAGCTTGCATATAAAGTAGTAACAATTAAAATATTCGTAATGAGTGTTGAGATATATATTGCACGCCACGGTCAGAACGAAGATAACGCCAACGGTATACTGAATGGTCATCGAGACATGCCGCTAACAGCTATTGGTAGGCAACAGGGGCATGATCTGGGAATTGGCATAAAAGAGTCGGGTATAAATATTGATAAAGTTTACGCCTCACCCCTTAGCCGAGCTTTCGAAACAGCCAAGATAGTATGCGGCTATTTAGGGATCGAAACTGATCCCTTAGTGTTACCAAATTTAATAGAACGAAATTTTGGTGTTATGACTGGTGTTCCGGCAAACGAAGTTGAGGCCAGGTGCGCCCCCGACATTATTAAAACCGACACTATTACTTATTTTCTAAGTCCCGAGGGCGCGGAAACTTTCCCGGATCTTATTGTTCGTGGTCACAAAGTACTAACTCAAGTTCGCGAACTACAACAACAGGGAACTGCGCTTTTGGTATGCCACGGCGACATTGGAAAGATGGTCTACGCTGCTGCAACTGGTAAGAATTGGCAAGATGTATTGGTTGGGTTCCACTTTGGCAACGGCGATCTAATAGAGGTAAGCCCAAACGATGAAGCTCACAAGCTCAAGCTTCCGCAGCACAATCACTAGATTATTCGGCAGGTTCGAGCATTAATATTCGGAGGCTAAAGCCGCCACGCGCTTCGCGCTTATCGTCTTGAATTTTCTTAATTTGCTCTGGCGTGATTCCAAATATTAGAGTCAATTCATCTAATACTTCGAGTACATCGGCTATTTCCTCAGCAACATTTCTGCGACCAGCGACTTCATTTAGCTCAATTGCTTCTTCAACTACTTTTCGTAATAGTACATATCTAAATTCAGATTCATCTTCGAGCACCCTTATATTAGGTGTTTTGCCATCGGCGATAATAATGTCAGGAATTTTATCTCTAACAAGTTTTGGGTAACCACCACCGGTGTTGGCATTGCTCATAATTGCTCCCCCTATTTTCTTGATAATATCACAAAGAATTTAAGATGGTGAATCTTGCGAAGTTAAAGGCATTTTGCCCGCAATTCTTTGAGTGCCTACATAAGCGATAACCGCCGCCAATATTGTTATTGGCATGAGTTTAACACCGTCTGATCCTAAGAATATAGTTGTTAGCAGCACTGCCGTAAGAGGTAATCGCAGCATTGAGGCGGTCATGGCTCCAATACCAATTGCAACACCAGCAACTAGAGTTAAACCAAAAATGTGCGAAAGTAATACTCCAATAACTGCTCCCAAGAACATGGCCGGGAAGGTAGGTCCACCACGAAAACCAATCAGCGAAAGGCTATAGGCGATGCCTTTAAAAATGATGATAAGAATTAGCGCACCAATAGATAAGCTACCGGCATTGGTAAGTAAAACGGACAACTGGTTCTGCCCCGAGAACAATATATAAGCGTGGCTTTGATTTGTGATTAGCGAGAAGCTAATTGCCAGCAGGGCAATGATCAGACCAAGAATGGCAGTAGTGATTATCCCCGGACGTTTTATTTGTGCATTAACAGTTACGGCAACTTTACGGATTATAAAAACAAGTATTGGAGCTAGTATTCCAATAATAATCGCCCAAATGATCTGGCCGATTGTTGGGCTGTGGTAATAGGGTAAGTTTGGAATAGTTAACGAAAAAGTGCCAAGTCCAGTAAGCGAATCAAGTCCGATAAATATTAAATAACCAACTCCTGCAGCCAGCAAACCGGGTAATAGAGCAACCTCCATCATCAAACCACCAAGTCCGGCCGCTTCCATTAATAAGAACGCACCAGTTAGAGGCGAACCCAATAATGTGCTGACCGAAGCAAAGCTACCGCTAGCTGAAATAAGGGAGCCAGCTTGCTCAGGCGCATTACTCTTAACCAGTTTAAGCATAGCGTAGGCCAATCCACCACCAAGTGCAATTAACGGAGCTTCTGGACCAACAACGGCTCCAAGTCCAATACTTGCGACCGCAGCTATACCAATACTCCATAAAAACTTAGATTTTAGTGGCTTACCACCCGTATGTAGACCATTTATGGGCACTTCGCCACCCTTGCCCGGTAATCGCGTAGTTGCCCAACCAACGATTATGCCAGATATTAATAACGGAACTACCGGCCACCATGTTTGCAGTGTACTAGATCCAAAATGACCAGGTAAAGTTGTGTATACATACTTTTGAATTTCATCGATTATGTATAGGAAAAAGTAAGAAAATATAGCAACAGGTATACCAAATATAGCCGAGATTACCAATAGTGAACCATAATCTTTACTTCGTAGTATTTCGTGCGGCTTTGGTGCTTTGTCGGCCATAAGTAAACCTCTCTACATTTACAACTATACTACTTTTAAATGGTATATATTACTAGCTGCAAAAACTAACTAACTCATTACCTCTGTTAAGGCATAACCATGATTTATGGCGGTATGTCTAAGTTTGACATATAACTAACTTAGATATAGTATTCATGTATGAGCAAACAATACAACCAATTACCACAAGTAGCTTTTAGTATTCTTTTAGCACTAAGCTTAAAAGAGCGACATGGCTACGAGATTATTAAACAAGTGTCTGAGGACAGTAACGACAAGATTAACTTAAGCCCGGGCGCTCTATACACTAGTATTAAGCAGCTACTAGAACAAGGATTAATAGAGGAAATTAATAAGAATAATGAAGATCGACGTCGATACTACCGACTCACAAATACCGGCAAAGAAGTTCTTAGCGAAGAACTGGATTATTACAGAAATACTATTGTTTTAGCTCGGCAGCGCCAAGTTTTGGAGATAAATTATGGGGTCTACCGTTAAGTCAAAGTCAGTTGAAATATACAGTCTATTACTTCATTTTTACCCTCAGTCGTTTCGTAGAAAATATGCATTAACAATGGAGCAAACATTCGATGACATGCTCGAGGATCAATCAACCAAGCTAGGAAGGTGGGGTGTTTGGGCAAGAACACTCAGGGATATGCCGTTGAGTGCGAGCAGGGAACATTTAACTAACGGTAAGGAGGTTCAAATGAACCGTTATACAAAACTTATTTTAATAAGCGTCATCGCTGCGGTCATAATTGTGGGTGCCGGATCATATTTACTTGGTAGTCAACGCGCCAGGCAGAGCATTGGCATTGAAAGAGTGAGCGTTGCTCAAATGGCCGATGCCATGCAAAACGATTCATTCTATAGCAGCTACGGCGGTGCAGGCCTACTGTTTAGTGGCAAGGTTGCTTCGGTTACCAAAAATAGTAATGTAACTCTGGTAGCTTTTAGTACGAATAGACCTTATGGTGTAACTTGTCAGTTTCCAGAAAATATCTCGGCAAAAGTTGGCGCCACTCTTTCTGTTGCAGCTCCTGGTGGTAGTGCCGAAAGGCTAACAAACGGCGTGCTACTGCATAATTGTTTATTAAACTGAGCCTATATTAATTAGCACTGTCGATTTTTGAATCCGAATCCCGATACTTTAATGTCTTATTTGATTTGGGCCTTTGAGGCTTACTCTTCCAGGACCGAAGTGGACTACTTCAGGTAGAGACCTTTCTATTCTTGGTTTGTTTGATAAGTCTGCAAGGTTACCCTCAGCAATGTTTATATGAGGTATATTCGGTACTAAAATAATTTCAGTCTCAAGCATGTCAGATAGCCACTCTGAGTAGTAATCTCGTTCATTATCAATCTCAACGTCTAGTTCAATACCTATGAATTTACCAAACTGATCTAAACCTACAACGTTTGCAGAAGAACCAGTTATTTCATCTTCACCCTTAATATAATCTCTAAATTCTCTAAGGAACTCAATTACCGACGGCCATTTTACTGCATCCGCACGATTAACTGCGTGTAATATATCTTTTGGGTAAATAACTGTAGAAACTAGATGCCAAAATAGTTCTTTGACTTCGTTATCTTTAATTAACCGTTGAGCATTATTAATGGCAGCGTGTTCGTGTTTTTGAATGCCACGAGTAACCCATAGGCCATTAGAACATTCGCGCCATTCGTCTGGAACTGTAGAGTAGTAGCCATCATCATAAATGACTCTTTCTTGAGTGTTCACAATATAATCCTTTAAAATATAATACTATTAAAAATTAAAAAGTAATATAAATCAAGTACTTGTATATTCCTTGACTAGAATATACAGTATTTGGTATATTCAATTTATGTACATTAAAACATTTAGCGCACTCGCAGAGCCAAATCGATTCCGAATCGTTGAACTGCTACGGTCACAGCCATATTCGGTTAATGATTTTGTTGAATTACTGAATATTAGGCAACCTCAGGCTTCAAAACATCTGAGAGTTTTAAGCGATGCAGGCTTAGTTATGGTTAAACCTGTTGCTCAACGAAGAATATATTCGTTAAATCCAGATAAATTTAGTGAACTAGATGATTGGTTGAAAACTTTTGATAAATTATGGAACAAACGACTCGATAGACTCGATGAGCATTTAAAATTAAGTAAGGAGGGTTATGGATCCAATTAAAGAGGTAAACTTTGATCGAGAATATGATGCACCTGTCGAGAAAGTGTGGCAAGCCTGGACTGAGCCAGACCAACTAAAAACGTGGTGGGGGCCAGACAACGTAGTAATTCCTGAATGCGAAGTTGATCTACGAGCGGGCGGCAGATTTTATATTGTAATGGAAGCAGGCGAAGCCATGGGTCCATACAAAGGCACCAGATGGCCAATGGAAGCTAAGTTCACAGTAGTTGAAAATAAATCAAAGCTAGTTTACGAGGCAAAAGCTTGGACTGAAGGTCACGAAGAAACTACACAGATCGATCAGGTTACCGAAATTACTTTTTTTGAGAATAGCAGTAAAACGAAGATAAGTTTAAAAGCGACGATCTATAAAATTGGACCTGATGCCAAGATGGCTGTAGAGGGCATGCAAATGGGCTTTACACAGCAGCTCGATAAGCTAAGTAATTTTTTAGAAAAATAATCTACAGCCCACAAACACGCAAGCTAGAAAGCGTGTCGGTATCTATTATTTCGCCGTTTTCAATATGAGTGGATATTTTACCAACGGGTATCCAAATTATCTCAATACCTTCTTCTTCGATATCGGCTTGCAGGGTAGAAACTAATAGATCAGTCGCATACACCACCCTGCCTTTGTTTGTAGAGCGACGATGATTCTGATAATACGACCCAACTTCTTTAACTTGGCTAGCTTTATAATCTGTCTCTTCCTGAAGTTCCCGATTGGCAGCGTTCTCTATTGATTCACCGTCTTTAATTGAACCCATTGGAAGTTGCAAAAGTACACGGTTTGGAACGTAGCTGTATTCTTTTATAAAAAGTATCTCATTATCTGTGTTCTTAGCGATTATTACCACGCCGTCGTTTGAGCTTCCATAACGAATATAGTCTATCTTTTTGCCTGTAGGTAGTTCTACTTCGTCTTCCTCCACAACTAACCTGGGATGATTAAAAATGATTTTGGAAGATAGTTTTTTCCACATAAGCTCAGTATAGCTATTTTTGTTGATTAATAAAAAATCGCAGCAAGGTGATACTATTATATTAATGATGTAATTCCACCTTGCAACCACCCTGTCAAAGCTCGTGGCATAAAAGGGAATGTGGTTTTCACCTAAAGAGCAACTAGCATATGGTCGATTGTGTTAGTTCTTAGGTAACTAAATATAGGAGGCATTTCATATGACCGAAAAGCGAGATCATAAGGCAGATATGGAGTGGTACGACCAACACAATAAAGAATTTATGCGAAACTGGCGAGCGTGGGGCAGTTGGTTTAGCTGGGGTTCACCCGTTGGTCTTGGCCTGTTTTACGCACTAGTGGCAGTTTCCACCGGCGTAACAATATGGTTGATTCACCACAAATAACCATACCTACTCAAATTAAAAACACCGCTTTTATGGGCGGTGTTTTTAATTATTTGCAGTTTGTTTTTGTAGATTACGCCAACCACCCAATTTGTTATTTGTTGCGATCGACTTTAAGAGATCTTTAAATGCTTTTGAATTTATTTTATCTTTCGCTTTAATCTGTATTGCCCTGGCTGTCTTGTTGTTGTGACCCTGGTTAATAATTTTTTCTGGATCAGGTGCAGTGGGATCGTAGATAAACACATTAATGTGTTTATTTGTAGCGAGAATGGCACAAACGTTCCCGTTTAATACAAAATAGGGCCTGTTTGTGAATTTAACGGTTTCAATAATGTCTGGGTCAGCCTCGTGAATTAGGTCTCGGACTTGATTACAAATATTTCTTTGCCATTCTTCAAGTCTTTTGATGTAGTCATCAACTCGTGGGTCTTTAATATAGCTTGTCATAGCTTTATGATAACAAACAACTAACACATATTATCTTATGCATTAATTTCGCTAAAATTTAAAGTTGTACAACCTTTAACATCTAATCTTTTCTAGAGTTCTTTTCTTTCGTATATTCACAATAATCTTCGTAAATTTCTGGTATTGGTACGACTCTTACATGCTGGCGCAGTAACTCTAATTGTCCCCCATTTTCCCACCCCTGCCATTTAAGCATTGAATCAATATCAATTGGTTTGTGGGCATAAATGGGTTTTTCGCCGGATATAGCATTAACCATAGCAGCTCCAATTTCCAAAGCAGCACTTATTCCAACGTAATCTTCTGAGTTAAATAAGTAGGAAAAATGTGCTTGTTTTTGAAGCCTTAAAAATTCCAATTCAATATTATCTGGTTTCATGTCACGTTCGGCGGGTAATAGTCTTAAAGATTCTTCTTCAATTCTAATTAGTCTATGCCTGGGTAGAAATAGCCAACCTTTTGCTGGTGCTAATACTTTTATACCATTATCTTGAAATTCATCGAATGTTTCATCGATTTCGGGCTTAAACTTGAAGCTGCCCGAAATAACATAGGTTAATTGTTCGCCAGGAATCATTAGTTAAGTTTGTGTTATCTTAATTCATCTAGCAAGCATAAGCGTATTGGAGGGCCAGGAGGGACTCGAACCCTCGACACCCTGCTTAAGAGGCAGGTGCTCTAACCAGCTGAGCTACTGGCCCGGGGCAGGCTACGGACGCCTGCAATAGACAAAACTTTAACAAATTACCTCTGTTTTGGCAAGCCTTAGACTGTGGCAGCCGGCGGTGGTGTAACGTCGTTGTTGGCTCCAGCCGAAGGATTGTTAGCCGGTTCGGAGCTCTGAGGAGTTGGAGAAGAGTTAGATTCTGGAGATGGTGCAGCAGAAGGAGTAGAGCCAGAATCGGCATTAGCAGGTTGACTTGTTGCAGGAGCTACTTCTGGAGCAGAAGCAGGCGTACTTGCTGCTGGTTCGGTACTAATTGGAGCAGCTGCTACGCCAGCAGGCGATTTATTAAGGAAATCTTGAACAATACCCTGACCAATTGGACCTAGTACATAGAGAATCAGGAAGGCTATTACCCAACTAAGTTCCTTTTTGGTAACGTTCTCTACGCCTTCGGAGTATTTCCAGTACCACCAAATACTGCCGATGATTGGAATTAACCAGATCCAGGCCGTTGGAATGTGCTCACCTTGTTTGTTCATCTCGCCTTTGGTTTTGACAGCCCAGTACCATGAGTACAAACCAAAAGTAATGAATCCAAACAGTATAACCAATACTGGACTACGATTTTTCATAAACTAATAACCCCTTTTAAATAAGTTAAATATAAATGCCTACGCTTATACTATTTGTATTTTTTACTGATTGCAAACAATTTAAAGCTTTGATTGTATCTGACTGATACAATAGCAACATGAAATTGTTAAACGGCCAGGAGTTGGCAGAATATGTTAAAGAGCGACAGGCTCATCAAGTTCGCGGACTTAGGCAAGCCCACGAGGTTTTTCCCAAACTGGCAATTATCGTTACTGCCGATAATCCTGTAACCGACATATATGTACGGCTAAAAAAACAGTACGGCGCAGATATCTTGATAGATGTAGATATACATAAAGTTGATCAGGCTGACGCTAGAGATCTTATTAAAAAACTAAATGACGATTCTGACGTGCACGGCATTATAGTTCAGTTGCCACTAGATAATCCCGAAGAAACTGACCAAATCATAAACTTAGTTGCTCCCGATAAGGACGTTGATGGCTTAGGCGAAAAACCTGATTTTGAGCCTGCAACACCTCTGGCGATTATGTGGTTACTGGCAGGCTATAACATTGATCTGGCCGGCAAAGAAGTTCTAATTATTGGTCGTGGCAAATTAGTAGGTGCTCCGCTAAAAAAATTATTAATCGACTCAGGCATTGAACCTAAAATTGCTAGTAGGCAAACGGCTGACCTTAAAGCTGAGTCATTACCTGCCGACGTTATTATTACCGCCACGGGAGTGCCCGGGCTCATCAAACCAGACATGCTAAAACCCGGAGTGGTTTTAATCGACGCCGGAACAGCTAGTGAGGGCGGAAAAACTTTAGGCGATGTCGCCCCAGAAGTTTATGAGGAGTGCGATAACATCACAGTAACACCTGCAAAAGGCGGGGTAGGTCCGCTAACAGTATGTGCACTTTTCGATAACGTTATTAGATCAGCTCAGCGAGTAGCCGAAAAGGCCGAAAATAATAACTAGTCAGATGAAAGTTGGCGTTTTTGACTCCGGCGTAGGCGGATTATCCGTAGCTAATGCTATAAGTAAGGCAATTCCAGACTTAGATGTAATCCTTCGTGAAGATAAAGGGAATTTACCATACGGCAATAAACAACCAGCCGAACTGTATAAACTGGTCAAGCCAATTTTGGACGAAATGCTCCTGTCGGGCTGCGAAATTATAGTTATAGCCTGCAATACGGTTTCGACCACCATAATAAAAGAACTTAGAGATCACATAGATGTTCCATTGATTGCTATTGAACCCATGATTAAACCGGCATCCGAACAAACAAAATCCGGGACGATAGCAGTATGTGCAACGCCAACTACGCTACGCAGTGAGCGTTATGCATATTTAAAAAAAGAATATGCCGACAACATTACTGTATTGGAGCCGGATTGCTCCGACTGGGCGGCGATGATTGAGGGAAACAATATTGATAGAAAAGTTATCGAAAACAGTATTAATTCAGTTCTCAATAACGGTGCTGATGTAATTGTTTTAGCCTGCACACACTACCACTGGATCGAAGAAGAAATTGAGACTATAGCCGTCGGCAGAGCAAAAGTGCTGCAGCCGGAACAGGCGATCATAAGGCAACTTAAGCGAGTTCTTGAACAGCTTGCTTGAACTGGTTACCGCGGTCTTTGTAGTCTTTGAATAGTCCGAAGCTGGCGCAGGCTGTAGACAGCAAAATTATATCGCCCGGTTCCGATGAACTCCGGGCTGTGTCTACAATGTCTTTCATATCGGTTCCACCTGGTATGAAATTATTAAAACCAACAACTTCAAGAGCGTTTTGAATCTTTGATGCTTCATCGCCTATAAGCAATACTTTGCGTACTTTATTTTCGCTGACTGATTTTGCCAGTTCGTCGTAGTTAGCACCTTTGTCTGAACCGCCAAGAATGATTACTTTAGGCTCAGAAAAAGCTTTCATAGCAACGATGGCAGTTTCTGGTGTGGTACCAAAGCTGTCGTCGTAATATTTAACTCCATTGAACTCCCGCACGAACTCTAAGCGGTGCTCCAGACCGCTAAAAGATGTGATCACAGACTTTATGGCTTCAACATTTTGGGATACCTGCCAAACAGTGGTTACAGCTGCACAAACGTTTTGCCAATTGTGCTCACCCAAAAGTTTAATTTCGCTAAGTGCGCAGATAGTTTGATTATCTATAACAATACTATCGTTCTGCACAATAGCACCGGGTGAATCGTAGTAGGGAACAGTTTGAGCTTGGCCAGAACCGGCTATTTGTTTTGAAAAGTCATTATTTGCGCAATAAATAGCGATGTCTTGAGGGGTTTGTTTGGCGAAAAGCTGACTCTTGGCGGCTATATATTCTTCCATGTTGGCATGCCAATTAAGATGTTCGGGGACTACCATTAAACACACTGCAATGTGGGGTGAAGCCTGCAAGTCAATTAATTGGAAGCTCGACAACTCAATCACAACCCAAGAGTCGGTTTTTAATGTATCTAATAACGGTAAAACTGGAACTCCAATATTGCCGCCAAGATATACATCACTGCCGTTAGCCATTAGCATTCTATATATTAGGGTGCTGGTGGTGCCTTTACCCTTGGTACCGGTTACTCCAATAATGTTTGAGGTCGGCGAAGCTTTGAAGAACTCGTTTACTTGAGTAGTGATTTTGCCGGCGACGCTAGGGTTCTTGCTAAGTATCTTGGCCGGAGGCAAGCCAGCGGTTCGTACTAGCAGGTCGAAGCGGTCAAGGTTGTCTAAGTAACTTTCGCCTAGAATAGCCTCCACACCAGATGGCGTTTCGGCGTCTGGGTTTTGATCACAAATGGTAATTCGGTGCTCGCCACTACGCGAAAAATAGTCGTAGCTAGCTTTGCCTTCAATATCGAATCCAAGTATGGCAATATTCATTGTAATTTTAGGCTTTTCATAATTATAATACGCCACTAAACCCTTTAAAAGTTTAAGTGCTAAGGTGTTTTTTTACTATCTCTGCAACTTGGCGGGGAGTCATGTCGGCTTTAAGTATTACACCGCTAACTCCCAGCTGGCGGAGCTCGGGCGGTATTTCTTGTTCACCCATGTTGGTTAGCACTATCACTTTAATGTCTTTGCCCCAATCTGTGGATCGTAACTGCTGTAGCATAAGATCGCCGTTCATTTCTGGCATCATCAGGTCTAGCAGAATAATGTCTGGGCGCATTGATTCCACCAGCTCGAGACCTAATTTACCATTCTCGGCATTTTGAACCTCAAAACCCTCGGCTTCAAACTTGAAGCGGTACATTTGGCTTATTGCCTGATCGTCCTCGATAATTGCTATCTTAGGCATAGAGCTTATTTACCAGTGTAATTCTTAAGTTCAAACAAATTAAACTACCCCAATCTGTTCCGTGTTTTCGTTTAGCATGTCGTTGACCATCTGAGCCACCTCGGAGGGTGTATTTTGGGCTTTTACAACATAGCGGTTTACACCTAGTTGGCTAAGTATTGGCGGAGCGTCGTTCTCACCTATGTTAGTTAGAATAATCACCTTAATATCTTTGCCCCAATCGGTCTCACGAAGCTTTTGAAGCATTTGATCACCGGACATCTCGGGCATCATTAGATCTAACAGGATTAGATCGGGCCTAAAATCGCCTGCCAGTTTAATACCATCTAACCCGTTATACGCCGCTTGTACCTGATGCCCACCGTGTTCAAGTTTAAACTTGTACATCTCGACAATCATCGGCTCGTCTTCAATAATTGCGACTTTTGCCATACTTTAGATTTTACGCCACTAAACAACTCTATACAAACACCGGAGCTTATTATTTACCTGAAAGAACCTCGTCAACTACTTTCACTACTTCAGACGGTGTGTTGTGTGCCTTCACTACATATCGATCAACATTAAGAAACCTAAGTTTGGAAGGCGCCTCGTCTTTACTAATATTGGTTAGAATAATTACTCGAATTTCGCTGCCCCAATCTGTTGTTCGCAGTTTTTCGAGCATCTCGTCGCCCGACATCAAAGGCATCCGCAGATCTAAAAGTATTAGATCTGGCATAAACGCCTCGGTAAGCTGCAGCGCATCTTCACCATTGTGGGCAACTTTAACCTGATGCCCAGTCTTTTCCAGCTTGAACTGGTACATTGAGGCAATTTGAGCATCGTCTTCGGCAATTAGTATTTTGGACATCTGTATTTTCGAGTTTTGAACATGTTATTAACAATAATTTTAACAGAATTAATTTTATATAAGCATTAGCATTGACAATTACAGTCTATTACTGTATAATACGACACGTAATCGTACTTTAGTAAACTAGACAGCGGGCGCAAACTCCTTAAGGGGTTTGTCCCGCTGTTTTTTATACGATTTAACAATACCTATTATGTCTACAATCCACACTATCAGTAACAGCGGCGAATCTGCCGATTACAGAGCGACCGATCTATGGACGCCAAGTCATGGTGCCTTCGATAGTAATCTAGCCTTGGCTAGAGTTGAAGATTTTGCAACTAAAGTAAGTGCTGCTGGTCATGAAGTAACAGATGTAATGTACGACTCAACAGTGCGAATGATAACCGATTCTTATAATAAATTCGAAGATTCCAAGCCAGATAGGGAACTAGCCGGAGGCCATGCCTTTATAGTTCCAACTAGAATTAGGCCAGATGTGAAAGCACTTAACGAAGCCTATAGATCTTTGCCTATATTAGAAGCAATAGACGAGGCGAGGTTTAACCCGGAAGTAGCTGCACAGTTTGGGTCCTTCGCTCTGAAACTTCTGGAGGCACTACCTCCAAAGATTATCGATCGTTATGAGGGTTCTCCGGGCGCTGTAATATATGCGCCTTTAACCTCATTGCTTTTAGAAGACTTTGCCAGCACTACCGATGCTATTGCTGAAGCAAGATACATTGTGTCTCAAACCGTTGGTTTTGCAGAAAGACTTGGTGCTGAAGTTGCCGGACTGGGAGCGACAATTCCGTCGTTAACTAATTATGGACGTGCTATAAAACTTCCTGAAGACGGCAAAATGGTTGTTACTACAGGTCACGGTGGTACCGCCTGGTTGGCAGGCAACATTGCTGCTGAGGCATATTTAAATAACAACGATGACACCCGATCGTTAGGTATTGTTGGCTTGGGTGCTATGGGTAGCGTGTTAGCAGAGACTGTTAGCGCCATGCTGCCAGATGCGGAAATTGCCGTTTACGACCACAACACTGCCTTAATTGAAAAAACTAAGGCTAATCTAGGGAACAGGGTAATTGCTGCAAAAAGCATGGAAGATGTAATGGCACGATCGTCTGTAATTTTGTCGGCTTTAACTTCTCAGATAGACCTGTCTTCAGTGCCCAGGGAACTTATAGAAGGTAAGACAATTGTCGACGACAGCCAACCTGGCGCTTTCTCTAGACAACAGGTAATCGACATGGGCGGAAGGCTTTTGTGGGTAGTAGCTCAGTCCACGAATGGTTTATCACGCGAAACAGATCTTAACTTTGGCGGAACCTTGCGAACTCAGAGAGATTTCTTTGGCTGCGAAGCCGAGGCGGCAGTAATTGCCACACTCAGCGAAGATGACCGAAGTAAGGCTGCCATTAGGCAGGCTGCTACTCTGGATCAGGTTATGAACATTGGCCGATTATTCAAGGCTAACCACATTATTCCAAGCGAACCTCAGTCATACGGTCAACCAGCTTAGTTTAGCCCACCCTTGAAGTAACTCTTCTAGGTAAAGGCACCAGTTTTTGCTATTCTGAGAATAACAAAATGGTTGAGCTTATACTTCTTTTAACTTTAATCATTAACACTACGCTTTTCGTGGTTGTTCTTTACCGTGGCCTTCAGAAAAATCGTTCAAGCCAGCTATTATCGATAGTCATAGCCTTTATAATTTTATGGGTGCTTGGTGATCTGTTATTGCTTTATGGCAACAACGAAAATCAGGTGAACATTGGCCGTTATACCTGGACTATTGCACCCATGATCGCAGCACTAGCTTTGTACCATTTTATTCGGCAGTTCGGCTCATTTAAGGCTTCCAAAGACGAACGTAACGTAGCCAGATTCTTAACTGTTTTATCGGTAATATGGACTGGTTTCTATCTGTTTAATCCAACAATGGCGATAAGCCAGATAATAATTAGCCCTAACCGCAACCAGTTGATAATTAACAGTAAGGGCTTTCAGTTCTACACGCTATATTTCACCGTGTATTTCTTGGTGTGTTTGATAATCCTAAATAATAAACGCGTTAACTCTACGGGTCAACAGAGGTCGCAGCTCACATTTCTACTAGTTGGAACCGCGCTTACAATGGTTGGTGCCGCCATCACCAACTTGGCTTTACCGGCTATGGGCAATGTTAATTACATATGGCTTGGTCCGGTGTTTTCTCTAACTTATGTAATCTCGTTTAGTTACGCCATACTCAAGCACAATTTGTTTGATATAAACAAGCTTATTGCCAGATCGCTAGCTTATGCGTTATCTCTTACAACCGTAAGCGTAGTTTACATTGCAATATCCTATGTTGTAACCGCGAGAATCTTCGGAAATAGCAACAGTGCTTATACCGGTTTTGCCAACATAGTTTTGCTTATAGTTGCCGCCGTAACGTACGGTCGAGTTAAGAATTTCTTTGATAAAGTAACGAACAGTATTTTCTATCACGATGCTTACGATCCGCAAATACTACTAGATCAGATTAATAACATCGTACTTAGCAACATTAACCTCAGGGATTTACTAGATAAAACTACCTCTGTTATAAACACCAATGTTAAAACCGAAAAGAGCTTATTTGTTATATCCAAGACCAACAGCTTGCCGTCACGATCATTTGGACAGAAAAGCACCACAATAGCGAAAGATAAGCTAGATGGTTTATTCGAAAAATACGGTCACAACTCAAAGATAGTTTTAACCGATAGCCTGCACGAGACAACCGACCTTCGCAAAACATTAAACAAGGAGTCCATCGCTGTAATTGCCCGACTTGTTACGCACTCCGAGACTATGGGCTATTTGCTACTAGGCGATAAAAAGAGTGGTAACCCATTCTCGGCGCAAGACTTAAAAGTTATAGATATTATATCTGGCGAAATAGCCATTGCTATTCAAAACTCACTTCGTTTTGAGGAAATTCAGAACTTTAACCTAACTCTGCAAGCTAAGGTTAACGAAGCCACAAAGAAATTGCGTCGGGCTAACGAAAAGCTCAAGGAGCTCGACGAGACCAAAGACGACTTTATTAGTATGGCCTCTCATCAACTACGAACACCTCTCACAAGCATAAAGGGCTACTTGAGTATGGTAATGGAAGGTGATGCCGGCAAAGTGACTTCAATGCAAAAAGACATGCTAGGTCAGGCCTTCTTTAGCTCTCAGCGCATGGTTTATTTGATAGCCGATCTGTTAAATGTTTCACGTCTTAAAACAGGCAAGTTTAATATTGAACCAACCAAAATTAATTTGGCCACCCTGGTTGGCCAGGAGTTGGAGCAGCTCAAAGAGACAGCCGCCACACGAGGTCTAGTTCTATCATATGATCCGCCAGAGGAATTCCCAGACCTTATGCTCGACGAAACCAAGACTCGCCAAGTAATTATGAACTTCGTCGACAACGCCATTTACTACACGCCGTCCGGAGGTCACATTAAAGTTCGACTGATCAACAAACCATCTACTGTGGAGTTTAGAGTTGAGGATACCGGCATAGGTGTACCTAAGGTAGAGCAACCTCATATATTCACTAAGTTTTATAGAGCGCCCAACGCACGTAAAGCCCGACCCGACGGCACTGGCTTGGGTTTGTTTATGGCCAAGAAGGTGATTATAGCCGAAGGCGGTGCGCTGATTTTTGAAAGCGAAGAGGGTAAGGGCAGTATATTTGGCTTTACCTTTAGCAAAGCCAAGCTTGCCTCCAAGGAAACAGAAATAGCTCCATCTGAAGCCCTTGTAAAATAACCATAAAAGGTAATTGACAAATCAGCATTTTTGGTGTATGATTTGTGTATGTTTGAACAAGTTCAGGAAATTGCAGCTAATCCATTTGTACTACCTTTGGCTCTTGGAGCCGTAGGTTATGGTATTGGTCAATTAGGCGAGCAAAGGGCAATCAACATTATTGCCAAAAATCGCTCAGAGTTTCTTCCAGCACAAAATAACGTTGCTGAGAACTACATCACTAAGCAAAGTCGCCTCAAGCGCGGCCTAGCCCACCTTGCTCTACTAGGTGCTGCAACCGGATTTGCTCTAGGTATTGTCGCTACACCGAGTCAACCGCATAAAACGGCATCAACTGCTCTAGAAATGGTTGTTGATCATAGTTTTCAAACCGGAGCAGATGGCAGTGTGGCAAATATAAATAAAGTAGCAAAATCTTTCTCTAGCGTAGGTGGAATTGAGACTAAAACCATTGTTGCCCACAACGGAACATCGGATAAAATTGTCAACGCGCAGATCGCTAAAGACAAGCCTTATGGTCCGCCTTCAATGAGTGAAGCTATTCAGTCGGCTGAAGCCAATGGATCAAACAGCGCCATATTAGTAGTTGCAGATGGTTATGTTGGTAGTCCAAACGGCGTGGTCAGCAAATCTCATGAGAATGGCGATATACCAGTATTTGTAATTAATACTTCTACAAACGATGCCGGCAAGACTGCTCTACAGCAAATTTCCACTCAAACAGGTGGACAATACTGGAGTGCTAACGTAAGCAAGGACAGCGTTGCTAGTAGTATCAAATCTAAGATGGTTACTACTCAAGAGACAAGTAAATCTAACGGTTACAACAAAGATCCATTGTACATTTTGGCAGCCGGTCTATTAGTAATAACTGGACTTCGTTATAGAAATCGTAAGCTTGAAACAACAGTTTCTTAAATAGGGTAGGAGAATATATTATGAATAATCATTTAGCAGCAGAGCAAGCCTTCAGGCAGCAAGATCATAGTGCGGAAGGCGATGCCATGATTAGAGCGCGTAATATTGCTAATCGCAAACTTTATCAAGGTGGCATGCAATCATTAAGCGAAGTAATTATTGGTGAAGAACGCGCTAAGGTGATGCTTTTGGCACTAGGTGCAATGGGAGCTCAAAATGGTACAGCCGGTATAGCCATAGGCCCTCCCGGTGGTGGTAAATCGATGCTAATGGAACAAGGTTACCGTGTATTCGGCATTGATCCAAGTCGTGTTGCTCGAGTTCCCCATAGGGAAGATTTGAGTGCCTCAGAGCTTATAGGTAAAAGCACCAAAATGACTAAGACGACCAGGCAGCCTAACGGAGATGAAGTGGTAGAAAACATTTCATCCGAAATCAGCCCAATTATTAATGGCGAAACTCAGTTTGTTGCTTTCGATGAAATATCTAGAACTAGTCCTCTAGCGCTTAATGCTGCCTTTAAGATTATGCAAGATGGTGGCCTAGAAATTGTAAATTCAAAAGGTGAAATTATTTCATCCGAGTTTACATTTGTGTTGTCTAGTATGAACAATCATGGCACACTTTTCACCCACAGCCTTGATCCTGGTATAGGCGCTAGGCATGCCATGGGTGTAATTATGGGTCATCGTGAAAAGGGTAAATTATCTGAAGCTGGTATTAAAATTTGGGAGGATGATCCTGAGATAGAGGATACCAAAGAAATTAAAAAAGTTATTGAGGCCGATGAGCTTGTAATTGTTAGAAATGCTATCAACTATGTTCATATGGCTGCCGAAGAAAGAAGCTTGGGTATGGAATTGACTATCGGCATGCTAGATGAACTGGAAAATAATGGAATAACCATAGCTGATCCTCGAACTGGTTTACAGCTCAAAAGAGTTGCTAGAACTTTAGCATTACTAAGTGGAGCAAAAGCAGTAAACGAAAATCATATTCGCGAAGCAGTTGATTATGGAATGACTGCACGATTAGGTGCACTTACCCGAATGACAAAGGCCGAGATAGATTCTTCTATAGCTGAAGTACTTAACGGATCGTAGGCAGATCTAAGGATTATAATGGCTGAATTACCTTTAACTGGCCAAGCAATGTTTGAATTGTCGACCGAATATGGACGACGCATTGGTTCTCATATGGGTAGCCAACTAAGTTTTGAAGAAAATGGTGTATTTGCGGGCGAGGAACCATTTGATCCAAATAAGCATCCTGTTAGTGCAATTGATCCGATGTCTTTTGGAGAAGTAGTGTTTGGAGTGCCATTTGTATCGCAAGTTGTCCCATATAGACCAGTTGATATAAGTGTTGTACTTCATCAAGACCCACGTCTTAGGGTCTTACCTGATTACTTGCAAGGAATTAGAGAATACAAGCGTGAGCTAGCTACCAAGCTTTTCAAGTCAATCTTTGAGTCTAAACAGATGTCTGACACCTTGAGACTTTTTATTATTGGTGATACCGAAGGTGTTACAGTTGACGTTCCCGGTGAAGTAAAAGCAGTAGAAGATACCAAAGAACCTGAGGCTGCCGCAAATACAATAGGTACAATCTGTAATAACGGTCTGGCAATTGTTATTAGCGACTTTAGCGATCTTCCTTTAGAAAAGCTACAAGGAGTTAACTTTAATAACACCATAGCAATCAAAAGCAATTATGAATTAGAGCTAGCCTTGCCCGCAAACGTTGGCCGATTACCTGCCGGTGTAGATGGTGAGGTTGTTAACACTAATAAGCCAAAAGAATTGGCAAAATTTAATGAGGGCCTAGTAGTTTTGCATGATGGGATAGTAAACAGACTTGAAAGCGCAGGTATTACTGTCGCACGTGTAATATTTGAACGTTTGTTATCATCTGGCTTTGAACTTAGAAAGACAGATGAGCAAATTGCTGATGCGGTTCACCATGTGGTACGTAAATAACCACAAGCAATAATATTGACATATAAAAAAAAGTATGCTATCATAGTAAACATAGAGGTGGTGAACTTTAGTTAGCGAGCCAGTTTTTATTAATAGGGAGGAACTCTAATGAATCGAAAACCAGAATCAGTTTCGAGCGGTGTTGAGCCAAATAACGGCTCTGTTGCATTACTCGACACTATACGTTCAAAAGGTCGCGAGATCGCCGCTGGTACCGGGATTGTACTAGTATCGGCAATTGGCCTTGCTGCCTGTGGCGGCTCAAGCAACAGCTCTGCTGAAAGCACTATTAGTGCTAACACATCTGCTGATTGTAATAACTTAACTTTGACAGACACAGCTTCCAGGTATGTTACTGGAAACTTTTTGCCATCTGCTACTACTCCTGTAGCAAACAATGACCAAGCAGCTGCATATACGCAAACTTGGTTTGCAAGCACCGGTCCTTTGTCTGGACACGCTGATGCTGCTTCTTTGGCTGCTGTTAACTCAGCCGTTGGCCCAGCTCTAGAGAAGAACCCTAACAATTCTTACAGTTATGTTGCTCAGTTTAACCAATTATTTAGTCGCATGTCCGATCCTTCCAACGGCCAAACTATTGCAGTTGAACTTTGTACTGATGCAAGCAAAGTGCTTGGTCAAACAGTAGGTTTTGACGGCAACGCAGTCTCTAAGGGCGAGCAATACACTGAGTTCGAAGCTGTTTACAGCCGAAACGGTATTGTTGATGGCCTACAGCTAGTTCACAAAACTGCTGGCGAAAATATTGCCGGCAATACCTATGAAGCCAGGAGTACTGGATTAAACGGTTTTACAGAAGTGATTATTCAATCTAACGGTGAAATTGATGTTAAGGGCTGGTTGCCAACAGGTGCTAAGAACCCTGGCAACACCCAGGCACCTGCTGGTTCTAAGACTTCCACATCTAACGCAAATGGTGGTGGCAGCCGAAACCAAAGCACTTCACAAGGCGGATCATCTGTAAGCCGCGGTGGTGGTTCAGGTTCTGGTACTGGTCGTGGTCCTAGTGGCAACGGCAACGGTGGTGGATCTGGCGGCGGACGTGGTGGTAACACTGGCGGCGGCGGTGGTAACACAGGCCCTCACGGAAATACCGGTCCTGGCGGTGGTAACACCGGCCCAACTGGTGGTAACACCGGCCCAACTGGTGGTAACACCGGCCCTACAGGTGGACACAGTGGCCCAACGGGTCCTACCGGCCCAACTGGCCCAACTGGCCCAACTGGTCCTGGTTCAAAGGGATCTCAACCTCCTTGCCAACCAGTTCCTGGATTTGTGGTTTGTAATTAATTAAGTGATGAAGGAATAAGGATAATAATATGAAATCATCTAGTCTTCTCAAGAAAGTATCGATAGCATTACTAACGCTTGTCGCTAGTGCGACTATCACGGCTACTGCGCATGCCATTCCTTATACGGGTGACACAACTGTAGCTTCTCCAGTACCGGCGTTTAACGTTTTTACTGGTAACATTGGAGCCCCAGCACCTGCTGGTGGCGAACAGAACTTCTACCAAGGTAGGGTTCCTGTAGACGGTAACTTAAATGATGCAAACACGCAGTACACTAATCCCCTAAGTGCATCTTGCACTAACGGCCAAGTGATTCAACTTCACGTATATGTACACAATGGTGCAAGTACTGCCGGTAACAATAACGGTACTGGCCCAAGTGTTGCACACAACACTAAACTAAAAGTTTCTATACCCGGCACTACTGCTAGTTCATTTGATTCTACAGCTACAATTAGCGCAAGCAATGCAGCAACCGTAATGGACGACTTAAACATTAACTGTAACGGTCAGACCGTTCAGTTGCAGTACATTCCTGGTTCTGCCAGTCAATACAGTGCTGGTAGCGGTGTTCTAGGTTTGAGCGACGCCATCGTTGGCACAGGTGTTCCTATTCAAAGCGAAAAGGTTCCTGGCGACGTATGGGGTTGTTGGAACGAGCGAGTTTACGTAGTACTAGCCGTTAAGGTTGTAGTACCTCCAACTCCTCCAAAACCTCCGGTTGTTCCTACGTACATGTGTACTGAACTCGGCTTAGTTGCCGACAAGGATCGTACCGTTAAAGTAAGTAGCTTTAGCACCAAAACTGCTAATGGCGCTGTCTTCAATAACGCTGTAATTAACTGGGGCGACAACAGTACCCCAACAACAACTAGCGACGTTGTTGGTCAGACACACCAGTATGCTAAAGACGGTACATACGTTGTAAGTGCAGTGGCACACTTTACCGCCGATGGTAAGGACGTAACTTCGGGTGGAGCTAACTGTGAGCAACAGGTAACTTTCACAAGTACTAAACCTCCAGTCGTTACACCTCCAACCACTCCCGTAACTCCAGCTGCACCAACTAGCTTGGTTAACACTGGGCCTGGCAGCACAATCGCACTGTTCGCAGCTGCAACCATTGCTGGTACAGTAATCTACAACCTCTACCTAAAGCGACGTTTAAGTCGCCAGTAAGTAGCTGTGGATAAGCACTAGCGCAAAACGCGATTTTGTGCTAAGGTTAGCTCAGTTAAACGAGCAAAGACTGACCGCTCTAAGACAAACATCTTAAAACAATAAATCCCCTTCAGGTGAGGTGAGGGGGATTTTTGTTATGTAAAAAGATCTATTCTTTACCGCCACCGTAGGGGCTGGACCCATAGCCGTGCGACATGGCTTTATTACCGAAAATGCGGTGCTCAACCGAATTGCCGGTAAACATTTTAATTATTGTTGAGAAGCCTAGAATCGACACTAATCCGAAGCCCATGGCTGCCAAGAACTCATGACGTGTCATTTCTTTTTGCATTATACCATCTATATGTTTGTTCATTTTTTTATTTCTCACTTACTATTAAAACCATATATTGCTTATGATTTTGTGTCAAGCTTTTGGGGTAAGTGGCATTGTTGGCCGTCTGTGGTTTTGAGGAATTATATCTATGAAACGACCTCTCATCACAGGAGGCTGACTTGTAACAGTTGCAACGGCAATCTCGGGTTGAGGCTGAACATTTAGTTCCGTATATGCTTGAGACTGATACTGCGCAGGAGCTTCATTTGTTAACGGCTCATTACCATAGTTTTGATCTCTATTAATTAAGGCGATTAATCCGATACTAATCTGATACATAATTATAAAAGGACCGGCGATAATAAGCTGGCTCAGCATGTTTGGAGTTGGGTTCATCAAACCAGAGAGCACGAAGGCAATTAAAATTACCCAACGCTCATAGCGAAATAGGGTACTCGGTTTAATAGGTTTTATCCTGTTAATGACAATCAAAATAATTGGGAACTGGAACAACAGAGCAGAACCTAACATATATGTGACAACAAAGGACAGGTAAGACTGAATAGTTACTAAAGGCCTAATTTGAGCTGTAGTGAACTGGTGTAGCAAAAAGTTTAAAGCTGCCGGTAATCCGAAGTAGTAACCAAAAACCAAGCCAGCAAAGGCCAAAATACTACAAATAATACTTATGAATGTTACGAAGCGATGTGAATCGCGGCTCATAATTGGCTCAAAGAACTTGAGCAGATTGTAGACAATTACTGGCGTGCTTAAGATAATGCCACCATATATACAGATCCTAAACAGGAAATCTAATCCACCACCTGGGGTGGTATATATAAAATGCTGACCATGAGCAGGTTTGAGCAGCATGTTAACTACCCGCTGCTGAATAAAATATATGCCAACAGCAAAGCCCACTACGGCAATAGCCACATAATACAAACGGCGCCTTAATTCATTAAGGTGCTCAACGAATGGCTGACTTTTTTTGTCGGCCTGCCTATTGTGGCTTGTCTGACTCCTGTGGATTGTTCTTTGCTGCATCTTTATTTTCGTTTACGTCACCGTTAATACCCTTACGAAGTTCTCGCATTGACTCGCCCAAGCTTTTAGATAATTGAGGTAATTTTTTTCCACCAAACAAGAGCAAAATAATTGCCAGAATTATAATTAGTTCTGGTGCACCTAAGTCCAAAAACGCGAAGTTTTGTAGCATAACATCCTCACTCTTTTAATTTTATATCATCACCCCTAGAACAAAGACATGATATAATAACATTAACAGTTTTAACTATACACTGAAATAAATACCATGCAAATCATATCCCTTTACACAGCCAGCACGTACGGCAGTAACACTTTCGATTCCAGTAACTATAATGGTAGTAACACCGTAGCTAACGGTACGACTACGGGATCAACCACCGGTTCAACCGCGGGCGGCACACACGGCGGTACTCTGACAAATACTGGTTTCGAACTCCTAGTTATAGTAAGTTTGGCCAGTTTAATTATGCTAGCCGCCGTTGTTATTAGGTTTTGGAAACGTCCCGTCGATACTAACGCCTGATTCTATTGACCAGATAGCAGTACATGACTCGCAGAAGTATTTATTATAAGTAGAAGCGCCACGCTTAATATTAGAAGTGTAAATAGAACCCAGAATTTTGTCTTATCGCTCATAAAACCTGCCTTAATTCAGCTTTAACTACCAATCGATTTTTGGGCAACCATAGCGGTGTGCAGGTGAAAAGTGTTAGTTGTGGCTTGGCTGTCTGATCTTCTATAGCCGTATCTGTAGCCGAAACTTCACTAATGCCATATATTCTGTATAGGTACTCTTTGTTATTCCAGTAAACGGCAATCTGATCATTAATTTTAACTTTATTTAAAAAGTAAAACACTCCTCTTGGGTTAGTGTAAGTGAAGCGATGACCAATAAGAGTAGTATTGCCGCCATTGTCCGGAGTGCTACCTTTTGGCCACAGCCAAATGCCTTTATCGAGAGTTTTGTACTGATCTTTTATCGACCCTTGAAGTACCGGTTCATTTAAAAGCATCGACGGCACAACCAGGCTATTGGCAGTTACTATTGTATTTGATACTGGCTTTGTGTTGATTTGTTTAGTTAGCGCCTGTGCTTTATGATTTCCTTGCTGAATCTTATAGCCGATGGTCGGGAACAGCGGTGCCGCAATAATATAAACGTCTATAGCGATTATTAGTATAAGTAGTAGCGAGTTGATTGTTTTAAGCTTCACTCACTTAATCATAACCTTAATTAAACTGGCTAAACATAATTAGTTTGACTTTTAAGTTCAGACTAAGATATAAATTAAAAGTAACGACAATAAAAATCAATATTGCGGGGTAGAGACCTATGGCCCGATTGCCTGTTCCTGGTTCTGACGACGGTACTTGGGGAGATGTTCTAAATGGATTTCTCGAAGTGGAGCACAATACCGACGGCTCACTTAAAATTAGGACTGACGGTACAGTTCCAATTCTCACGAGCGGAAAAGTTCCAACAACTAATCTTGGCTCGGGTGCTGCTACTAGCTCAAACTTTCTGCGAGGAGACGGCACTTGGGCTGTTCCATCTGGTGGAAGTTCAAGCTTAGCATCTGATACTGATGTTACTATTGCTTCGCCCACAAACAACCAGGTGCTCACTTATAACACCGGATCTAGCAAATGGCAGAATCAAAACTTACCAACATCTGTTGGCTCAGTCTCAGCGACTGACGCAACAATCACGGTTGGTGGCACATCGACAGCTCCAACGATTGGGGTAAATGCTATTCCGGAGAGCAAGGTTACGAATCTTAGTAGCGACCTAGCAGCAACAGAGAAAACTGCAAACAAAGGCGCTGCCTCTGGTTACGCTCCGCTTGATGCTAGTAGTCAAGTTCCTATTGCCAACATTCCAACCGGTGCTACCGGCACTACGGTGGCAATCGGTAACGACAGCCGCATTACGGGTGCGTCAGTTGCTCTAACGGCGACCTCGGTGCAAACCTCTACTTATAGCGCTGCGGCTAATCAATTAATCCCGTGCGATGCAAGCACAGCAGGCTTTACAGTAACTTTACCCACCACACCTGCCGATAAGACTCGGATAGTGGTCAAGAAGATAGACAGCTCAGTGAATGTGGTTACTGTGGCGTGTGGTGGTAGCGATGTCTTTAACAAGTCCGGTGGCAGCACTAGCGGAACTTTATCCTTACAGAATCAAGCCCTGACCCTTCAGTACGCTAGCAGCAGCGGCATTTGGTACGTTAGCGCTGATGATCTGCCATTGAGCCAACTCGACACTAGATTCGATGCATATGGGGCAGCGTCAGCAGCGGTTGCCGGTGCTAGCATTGCCGGCCCGGCCGGACCAACTGGACTGAACTGGCGTGGAACATATAGTAATGCAACTACTTACGCTACTAACGACGCGGTTGTATATAATGGCTCAGCATACATTGCTACCGCTGGAACTACGGGCGTGAACCCTGGAACACCAGGTTCACCGAATTCACCCTGGAATCTGTTAGTACAGCAGGGTACTACCGGTGCCCAAGGTAATCCCGGTTCGGGCGCGGCTGGAATTATGAGCCCGAGCGACGTAGGTCTACTGGCGTGGTCTTATGATCCGGTTATAGTCTCTACAAACGCGACAATTACGAGTGGAGTTGTGTTCTTAATACGCATGAGTGTAGCAGCCGGGACGATTACTAATATTGTTTATAACATAGGAACAGCTGGGTCTGGTTTAACCGCAGGCGATAACTATGTTGGTCTATATAATTCTACTGGCACACTTTTGTCCGCCTCGGCCGACCAATCTAGCAACTGGACTTCAACTGGTAACAAAGTCACTGCATTAAGCAGCGCTCAGACAGTTGTTGCTGGTTATGTATACGCCGCCTTTTTGGCAGTAGGAACTACACCACCGTTGTTTGCAAGAGCTTCTAGCGCTCAAGGTACTCTGCTTATGCAAATGCAATCATCATCTTCTCTACCTAGAGAAGCCTCGTTTGGAACCAGTCAAACATCTCTGCCCTCGAGTATTACAATGACGAGCACTGTTGGAATTGCTAATGCACCTTGGGTCGGGGTGTCGTGAGTGGGTCGTACCTAGCCTTTGGCGTGCTTGGAATGCCCCAGGGCGATCTCGTAAGTAAACAGAATATAAAAGCAGCCGGTTGTACTCACAATGTTGTTGTGGCTTTTTGGTCACAGTTACAACCTAACGGGCCAGGCACGGCACTAGACACAACAGCAGTTGCTACGCTACAGTCAGATTTTGACCAATCCGTAAAAGTCGGACTTAAAATAATTTTTGAAATGGCAATACATTATCCGCCTAGTTGGGTACTAACTGGCGGTAATGCAGTTGAGCAGTTTGTCGACCAATCTGGCAATGTTTATAACGGTTTTGGGGCTCCAAGTGGCAAGCAGGTTGCTAACTGGCAATGGTCTTCGCTGGGTAGACAGTATGTAGCAGATTTTATTACTAAAGTTGCTGCTGCTCTTGGTTCCACGCGCATATCGTGGACTGTCGGAGTAAAATGCGGTGGCGGTTATTATGGCGAACTTCATTATCCACCCCAAACCTTGACTCCTCGCAGTGATTCAGGCTGTGTTGTAACTAGTGGTAATCCAGTTGTCACCGATTCACACATTGGGGCTGGCGACCAAGGGCTATTAATATCGGGCGCCGGCATACCGGGCGCAACTTATGTAGGTACAGTTACTGGTGGCACTTCATTCCGTTTGTCTTCTTCGCCAAGTTCTCAAGTCGACGTAAACGCCACAGCTAACGGCACTTTTTCGTTAAGTATTGGCATGTATTCTTGGTGGGGCTATGGCACATCTATGCAAACCGGCACTGGTTTAGCCAGTGATCAGGCAGTATGTCCGCTGCCGGGCTACACACTCTTTTCTGGTACAGATGCTCAAGATTCACTGTGGATCAATTGGTATATTAATGGTCTAGCTACTTGGATACTGTGGTTTGTAGGGCAAATGCGCGCAGCTGGTTGGAACTGTAATTTCCATGTTTGCCATCCTGGCTATGGCGTAAGGTCGAATCAACCCCGCGTTTCATCTTCGGCGGCATCCGGATATAGGCAGGCCGCGTCACTGGGAGAAGATCCGGAAAGAATCATTGGTGCCTATGCTCATGATTCTAAAATCTGGGCTTATGGCACTTGGTTAAATACAGCGGATGGCTTCCCGGGAGGCACGGCCGATTCCGACAAGGCGGCTTGGAAAAAACTATATGAAGAATCACTATTACGCAACAAACACTTTAGAATCTGGGGTGAAAATACCGGCAATGAAAGTCCGACCGGAATGCAGAACATCTTCTCTGGCTACACCTATGGTTCAGCATTATCTGGCGCATCTTACGCTGGGTCACCATCGCAAACGTACGGATTTCAAGGTATTTTCTGGTTAAATTACGCGTCTCTTACAGATGGTAGTCCGTCACACGCCCAATTGTCAGATCTGACTACTGCTATAGGCGCTCATACCGCAACATTATAAGTTAACCAATATTCTGTTCTCTAATCTGTTATAATACTGCGAGCGCGGCCTCATCGTCTAACGGCTAGGACACCAGGTTTTCATCCTGGCAATCGGAGTTCGATTCTCCGTGAGGTCACCATAAGAGAATTTTCACCACGTAATTTTTGCTTAATAGATACACATAGCGGTAAATCATTGGTTCCAAATTTTTCACCATTCCACACTATCCCACTAGGAAATAGCCACTTTTGGAACCGTTGTTTAACGAATATGTCTTCTAAGTCGCTCCATATTGAACCTATTTGCTCTAATGAAGAAGCTCCAAACTCAATAATTTCTTCTAAATCTTTATCCAAATTCTGATATTTACCAAGCTCAAGTTTAATCTCTATACGTTCTAGGTTGTTTTGAGCAAGTAACTTCTTAGTATGTTCATCATTAAATACGCCATTTAGATTTTTGCGAGCTATCTCATTATCTAATCCATCTAATTCAAGCAGACGCTTTTTGAGCTTTCTAACTAGCCTACGACTTGACTGTTGTTCCATAGCCCAGTTTTCTTCAATAGCAACTACTAAAGCGTCCTTTAAGTCATGTTGATACTCAAGCGTATTAAGGTAGGTAACAAACTCGTTCTCTACTAGCTCTTTAGAATGACTTGTACCTTCGCCTCTGCATTTTGGGCAATGATACTTAGGATAACGTCCACCATTGCCTCTAGGTGAGCTTCCTGACATTCTATGACCTTCTTTACAGTAAACAACGCCTCTTAACGGAAACTCTGGGTTAGCTGTTTTATATACTTCTGGATTTTTCTGTGGTGTGTCCAATTTAGCTAGAACTCTATCATAAAGTTCAGGCTTCACAATCGGAACTATTGAGTCGCTAATTACGTTTAAGCCAAAATTGTCCATCACACCTTTATAAATCGTTTTTCGGAATATCTTGTGGAAGTAACTTAAACAGACTGGTTTACCTTTTGCGTTCACCAGTCCTTTGTTCGTTAATATTCTTCTAGCTTCGCCAATAGGGTATCCAGTATCAACTAACACCCATGCTTCGTTTAATAGTTTTGCTGTATCATTTTCTGTATTAGGAGCAATGTTCCTTTTACCATTTACTTTAGTATTCACATAACCAAGAGGTGCTTTCCATACCCACCGACCTTCTCTTACTGCGTCTATCATTCCATTTTTACTTCGTTCTGCACGTACTTCGTTGTCTAACTGTGCAACACCAGCTAGTGTGTTTTCTATAAATCTACCAACAGGATTATCGTCAAAATTCTCGGTTGCTGAAACAACTTTAATACCTAATGAACTAAAGAAAACCTTTAATTCACCATAATCTCTCGTATCTCTGGATAGTCTATCTAGGCGATAAATAATTAAACAATCAATGCTGTCTTTGTGCAGAGTAGCGTAAGTAAGCATTTTTTGTAATTCTGTTCTGAGTGCAGTTTTAGCACTTTCACCTTCTTCTACAAAAACTGCTTCTTCAATTATCTCCATATCGTTTCTAGAAGCATACTCACGACATATACGTTCTTGCGTAGGTAAGCTATTACCTTCTTCAACTTGTTCTTTTGTTGATACTCTGACATAGAGCATGGCTCTAGACTTATCGCTAAACGAACCCATTTTAGCTATCTCCTTTAGTTCTGTAAGAAAGACTATCTATGCAATTTAATAATCTAAGCAAACGATTTTCTAGTGTAGTTTGGTAACGACAATAGGTGTTCATTAATATTTCAACATCACTATCATTTATTTTAGCTCGGTATCCTTTATGTATAACTTCTGTATGACCCATGCCTAACAGAGGTTCAAGTTCAAACGCTCCAACAGTTTTAGTTATTGTGCGGTCTAGTTTTGACTTCATAAATTCTGTTTCAGCTTTATTAGCTCTTTGAAGTTGAATATAGCAAGTTGCTGCTTGTTCAATTAACCGACCAATTATACCTTCGTCAGTACCGTATTTTTCTACTAATTCATCTATAAAGTTACTGTATTCATCTAAGTCATATTCTGTAAGTATTTGGCTTAATATGCCATGTTTTCGTGCATTATAACGACTAACAGATTTTCCTTCTGCTGATTTTACTCCGCCCAGCTTGGAGTTATCACGATTAGCTATGATTTGTTTAGTGCTTGCCATATTTTTTCTCCTTGAAAGCAATCATAAGAGTTTGTGCTAAGCCATTTATTTCTCTTGCAACTTTTTTTCGCTGCTCAAGGTCTTTAATATTTTTTAAGCGTAACGCTATTTTCTGTTCAATAAGTTCCGTATCTGACATGGGAAAAACACCCTTTGTGTTTTCCGTCCAAGTTCTTCTTGATACGAAATTTAATTAAGTAAAATTTAGCCTACAGGTTTCTTCTGCTTAGCTTACTCTATAATTTGATTGTGTCCTTTGACGCTAAATGCACCACCTTTCCATCACGTTTAACTAAACGAATATCGGAATATTGTTTCTGTTGAATTAAGCTAATAACTTGAGATTGGTTATCTAAATACTGCTCAAGTTGTTCTACTTTCATAACATCTAAATCACCATTCTTCTTACGAACTTCAATAGACAAGTACTCTTGATTACGTAGGGCTTCTACGACCTTTTGTTCCTTTTCGCTCAATACACTTTTAGTATTCTTAGCATTTTCTAAGTAAGCTGCTGTAGGTGAAGTAGTTGTTTCAATCGGCTTCTTTTTTAACATCTCCATAGCTTTATTTACTAGGTCGTTAAGTCGTATAAGAACAAAAGAAGTGTTATCACTAATATTTAATATGCCTTCTCGGTTTAAGCTATAAAATATAGGGTCAAAGAACAGTATTTGTCCATCGCTATAAGCTACAACATTGATTTCCATACCACTCATGCACAAACCGATTAACTCATCAAAAACAAATTTATTAGGTACTTCGTCTTTGCCAGCAATTATTAAAGTATGGCGTAGAGGTTTTATCTGTTCCTGTGTGAATCCGTATTTTTTTAGTTCAACAACGAGCGACAAAAATACAGTTTCTTTTATTGAGAATAAACGCCAACCCTTACCGTTAGCTCTAGCGTCAACACCCAATAAACCATCTTTATCAAGGTAGGTTATTTGTCTGTATGTCATAGAAGTATCGGATACTCTAAATCTTTTTTGATTTATAAGTTTTGTTATTCCATATTTTTCATCAATATTCAGGAACCCAATAGAGTTTACTTCAGCTATAAATGGGATTGCTTTCATTGCCATATTAAAATTATACCACTACGTATAATTTATATGCAATACCCCTAGTTACTCAATTACTCCACTGGAAGAACAGGTGGCTCATATTTACTTATATCTACCTTTTTACCATCTGTTATGTCTTTATATATTTTCTTTGTGCTTTCTTTACCTAGTCCATTTATAAATCGTAATGCGGAAGCTGCAACATAACTCATGTCATTATCTATAGCTATCCATTTCCTCTGCAACGATTCAGCCACATAACCAGTGGTATTAGAACCTGAAAAAATATCTACAACAAGGTCATCTTTGTCGGTCAAAAACTTAATAAAGAACTCTGGTAATTTTGCTGGGAAACGTGCTGGGTGTGATTTTATCTCAAGTTCTTTGCAATGCCTGAGATACATAGAATTACTTTCACTGTTAGATATAGATAAAAGATTAGACGGAATTGCACCACCATTATCATTACCGAAGTTACTAGAAATATCATGCCCAGAGGGTCTAAGTTTGGGTGTGTAGTACTTTTCTTTGGAAGTTAGTAGTTTCTTCATACGCTCACTGTAGGGCGATAATACGTTGCTTACGTTGGCTTTAGGGAAGTCAGACTTTGAAAACCACCATACAGTATTAACAGAATCTTTAGCACGAATCTTACGTTTATTGACCCATTCTATTGGTGAAGGTAACTTTGCTGGGTTAAACCAGAAGAACTCCTCTGCGAGATTAAAATTCAATTCCTTACAAAACTTTATTAGTACTTCATAGTTGTATAAAGAACGAATTGGCTTTCCTCTTTGGTATGCTCCACCTAAGTCTAAAACGAAGCTGCCTGTAGGTTTTAGGACACGATGAACTTCTTTAGCGAAACCAGCTAACCATTCTACGTATTCATCTTGAGCGAGGTTACCATATTCTTTAACTCTAAGTAATGCAAATGGTGGTGAAGTTATTACCAAGTCAACGCTCTCAGTATCCATGCGTTTCAGCTCATCTAAGCTGTCATCTAAGACGCATTTTCCAAATTTTGTCGTGTAAGCTATGTTCTTCATGTTACTTATATTCTGTAGACCTATATTCTACATACAGCATACTTTAATTCAAATGGATAAACAACAGAAGCAACTTATTCTACTAGGCGAGAACGTTAGGAAGCGACGCTTAGCTATTGGTTTATCCCAAGAAGAATTTAGTGATATTGCAGGTGTTCACAGGACTTATATGAGCCAACTGGAACAAGGCTTAAGGAACCCTACTTATACTACTCTGAAAAAGGTTGCTAAGGCTCTCAAATGCTCAGTAGGCGAACTGATGGGAGAAAAAAATGCTTAGTATTAAAGCTGATATAACTGAGATATTAGAATTAGCAGCTAAGTTACAAGAGCATGGGACTAAAAACGAAATAGTTAGTGTCTTTGATGATGGTGGTTACAGAGAGCTGCTAATGGGTAAGTTATTCGGACTACAGCTTCACAAAGGTCGTCATGGTGATGACGCTACAGATAGTGAAGGTCATAATTATGAACTTAAAACTGTTAATTTGGTAGATACTTCTGGTAAGTTAAGAAAAAATCCAGGAGTAACAACTTGTCATCATGTAAACCCAATTATTATTCAGCGTTATAGGGGTCTTCATGCTTGGCTGGTGGGTATATTTTTTGTAAACGAACCAGTTGAAATATATGAACTTGACCCACAATTTGTTTCTAGAACTCTAGATACTTGGGAGAATAGACTTAGAGATGAAGATATTACTCATATCAATAACCCTAAACTCAAATTTCAAGATATAAGAGAACATGGAATACTTCATTATAGAAATGACGTATTAGCAAAGAAGTATATTGAAGGCAATTTACCAAAAGGGCTAGATGTTTATAAAGACGCACTACACTTGGATAGTAGTAGACCTAGTATCAGCTCTATGATTAAAACCTAGACTATTATGTTGAAGATATATCGTATGTGGAGATACGTGAGAATTGTTGAGAGCCAATTATTTAATGAAAATCCTCACCTTGTAAACGGTAATAAAACCCTAGCTTCTGTTTGTAACACGAAGTTTAGTGAACTAAGAACAATACTTGGTCGTAAATATACTTCAATGGAAGGAGTTAAAGCCTGTTTCATGGCTGAGAAACTAGGTTATATAAAACTAAAGTCAGAACGTGATGATAGTATTATCGGAATAACAGGAGAAGGTCTAAAGTTTACTTCCTTTTCTTACTTGGTTGACTCGCTTGCTAAGACAATACTTAATGTTGGTACTATTGTTACAATCATAATATCCGCTTTAGCCCTAGTAGTTTCTATACTAGCTTTTAGTCATAAATAATTAAAAGTACTTAGTTCCACTATACGTTGGTAGTTAATCTAGAACCTAACAGCTTCTGACCCTTTAAGATATTAAATAAATCTGTAAACTCTACCACTAGTTGGTTCCAAGAAAAATCCTCTTGGCTCACCAATTAAAAAGATCATTCATTGAATGGTCTTTTTAATTGGTTGGCTTGCAAAGCAAGCTTCGAACTCCGGTTCGATAAGCAAGGCCACGCGCAGAAGTTTACTTCGAGCATGGCCGCAGGTTATATGCGCCGTTAGGCGCTATATTCTCCGTGAGGTCACCATTTTAAGCTACTTGAGCACATTGGTTTAACAATTAATGCATATTAAAGTATAAAATATTGGTAGATTATGCTAAGATTGGCATAAATAAATTCCAATAATCAAAACATCCAAACGATACTGTTAAATGAAAAGAATTTAGTACATGAAAAAAACACTTCAACGACACTTGATACTGGGTCAAAACGGTTTTTCGCACGATATAGTACTGATTCTTTTCGTAGTAATATTTGGCGTAGTAGGAACTGCCTATTTGGTCAAATCACACGCTGATACCACTAGCGCAGACCAGTACGCTTTTGGCGCTATACCACCGCCTGACAATGTGAATACGTCTACAGCATCCCCTAGCCTTTACGAAGCTCGTTCATATCCGGCAACTGTCAGTCTAACCAAGTGGGCTGCACCGGTCCAAAGTCAGGGCTCTGTTAAATCTTGTGCGGCCTGGGCGATTGACTACTACCTAGTTGGTTGGTATGTACAAAAATATCAATATTTGGGCGGAATGCATTCGCCTATGTACACTTACTCCCAAATAGTTAAAGGTAAAAATATTGCTACTACGCCAGGTAGTAATTTTTCAATCGCCCAGTCTCAGGGCATAGACACAGTAGCAGATTATCATTATGGTTTTTACAATTTTACAAATCAGCCAACTGCCGAGCAAAAAACAAACGCTGCTCACTACAAAATAAGATCACACTTTAATATTTTCACGGGAGTACAGCCCGGTAATAAGGCACAGACTTTACTCAAACGGCAGCTAGCTTCAGGCGCCCCTGCAGTTATTATGTTGCCTGTATACAATGGTTTTTACAGAGCCAATAGGAGCATGTCTCTAGTAGGTTTGCCGGCGGCCAATGATCCACTAAAAGGCTACCATGAAGTAACTGCTCTTGCTTACAATGCCAATGGTTTAATAATTGAAAACTCCTGGGGCAAAACCTGGGGCGATAATGGTTTCGCGACACTTTCGTGGAGCTTCGTTAACAAGCACGTTATAGAAGCCGATGCCATTACTGGTATTACTATGAAGTAGAAATAAGAGTGAGGTCACCATTTTAAGTACATGTTTAGGAGACACCTTAAGTGCTTCCATCACCCGATAAATTAATCAGTTTGCATAAAAAATATGCACCCAATGTAGCTGTTTTTAACCTTGTGTACACACATTGCCAAATAGTAGCCGAGATTGCACTTTGGTGTGCCGGGAATGTAGAGCAAGAAGTCGATAGAGAACTTCTTAAAACAGCTGCGCTATTACACGATATTGGCGCCTATGTATTCTTTAGTGAAGATGGCAAAAACCTAAACCAAAGAATGTATCCGCTGCATGCCGTACTAAGTGCTAGGATTATTGCCGATGAAGGTATAGATGAGAGAGTAAGCGAGTTGGTTTCAACGCACGTATTACTTGGCCTGACAAAGCAAGAAATAATCGATAGACCTTGGATTTTACCCGAACGAGATTACGAGCCCACAACTACAGAAGGACGATTACTTTGCTACGCCGATAGGTTCCATTCGAAGCACCCTACCTTTAATTCTTTTGAGAGTTTTATTAATCGATTAAACGCTGAGTTGCCTTTGCAAGCCGCTAAATTCGAGGCTTGGTCCAAAGAATTCGGGATTCCAAACGTAGAAGAACTGGCCAAAAAATACCAGCAGCCTATAAGATGAATTAACACCATGCTTCTTATGCTAAAATGTAGACATAAGGGCTGGGATGTTCAACAAAGAGACTGTCCGTGACATAGATCTAGAGGGGAAGACTGTCCTACTTAGGGCAGACTATAATGTTCCCTTGCAAGATGGTCGGATTGCCGATGACTACCGAATTCAACAGTCGCTTCCAACCGTTCAGTACATATTAGAACGAGCCTCCAAACTTATTATTTGTTCCCACCTTGGTCGACCTACGGGACCCGGCGATTCTAGTAGCAGCCTGTTCCCGGTAGCCAAAAGGCTTACACATCTACTCGATCAACCAGTGGAGTTTGCTACTGATTGTGTAGGAACAGTTGCTAGCAAGGCTGTTGATGGTCTCCCCAAGGGCGGTGTATTGCTTTTAGAGAACCTTCGGTTTCATCCAGAGGAAAAGGCTAACGATGACGAGTTTGCTAAACAGTTAGCGAGTTTGGCTGATGTTTTTGTGCAGGACGGTTTTGGAGTGGTACACAGGGCTGATGCTAGCACAGATGCCATAACTAAGTACATTCCAAGTGTTGCAGGTTTACTACTTGAAAAGGAAGTCGAAACCATAACAAAAGTTATGGAAAACCCCGAAAGACCTCTTATGGCAATTGTTGGTGGTGCTAAGATTGCCGATAAGCTAGATATACTTAACAAGTTAATTGTTATAGCAGACGTTGTGGCAATTGGTGGAGCTATGGCCAATACTTTCCTTGCTGCTAAAGGTTATAACGTTGGCGATAGTTTGTACGACAAAGATCAGATTAATGTTGCTAAACATGTTCTAAAAACGGCCGAGATGGAATCTGCCAAGCGACGATTTGTCTTCTCGCTTCCTCACGATGTAGTAGTGGCCCAAAAGATCGATAAAGCTGCTCCAACCAGAATAGTCGAGCTTAACACTCACACCATGGCCGATATACAACATTATCCTAAGCGTGTTCCGGCCGAGAGTAGTCAAATTCACGCCCACGAGAAAATATTAGATCTTGGTCCGTTCAGCGCCTCGTTTATTGCCGGAGCAGTACAGTTATCAAATACAGTGCTCTGGAATGGCACTTTGGGTGTAACTGAGACGGAGAGTTTGCAAGGTCCAATTGGTCCCACTGCTCACGCTACCCAAACACTCACCGAAGCCTTGCTAGGCGAATTAGGCCACAAACCATATACAGTAGTTGGTGGTGGCGACACCGTGGGTTATCTGGAGACACGTAAGTTATTGCACAGTTTTGACTTCGTATCAACTGGCGGCGGAGCTAGCCTAGAGCTAATGTCTGGACACTCTCTACCTGGCGTCGATGCTCTTAGGGATAAAAAATAGGGTACAATTAAGCCATGAGCGTTTTAAAGCGTAAATTAATCGTCGGAAACTGGAAAATGAACCTCAATGTACACGAGGCTAGCGTACTTGTTAAACGATTAAATGACCGTATTCAGATTCACCGAGATATAGAAGTTGTATTAGCACCAAGCATGTTAACCTTACAGCCCATTAGTCTAGAAATTGACCGCCGTAAGTTCAAATTAGCAGCTCAAAATGCCTATTTTAAAGATGAGGGTGCGTTCACGGGCGAGGTTAGCTTCACTATGCTTAGGGGTTTAGCGGACTATGTTCTAGTGGGTCACTCCGAAAGACGGATTTATTTTAACGAGACACTAGAAACAATTAGAGACAAGGTTGAGGCGGCGGTCAGAAACGAAATATCTCCCATATTGTGTGTTGGCGAAACTCAGCACGAACGATTAGCCGGCGAAACAAGAAGGGTTGTACACGATCAGCTTACGACCGCACTAAGTAATCTAACAGCCGAAGATGTTGAGAAAGTCGTCATTGCTTATGAGCCAGTCTGGGCCATTAAAGGTTTTGGTGCGACCGCTCCGGCTAAGCCGGATGAGATTAGCTCGGCAATTGCATGGATTCGACGCATTATTAAAGAACTTTACGGCGAACAGCTCTCCGAAGACATAAGGGTTATATACGGCGCTAGCGTTGATGCCGAGTTCGTCGGTTCAATACTAGGGCTAGATGGCGTGGACGGGCTATTACCTGGTAGCGCCAGCCTAAACTATCAAAAATTCTCAGATATAGTCGACAGTGCTTACCGGCTTACTCACAAGGAAAAAGATAATGGCTGAGCCAAAAAAACCAACAAAGACCGCCCCAATTGTAGACGTAAACAAGCCGGGTAAAACGCCTCCGTCACCAACATCTAAACAGATTATTGTTAATCATTTGCCCGTAATTAGCGACCCCATGGTTCTAAATAAAGATGATAACTACGAAACTGCCTCCGGTTCAGTTAAATCTAAAACTCCAACAAGCGACATGACAGAATCCGATAAGCCTAAAGTGAGAGAAAAAGCCGAGGCTACAATTGAACCTGATGCCAATGCACCATCTGCCAAAGACGTAGAAGAAAAAACTTCGGATGAGCCTGAACCAAAGGAAGCCGAACCAAAGGACGATGCCAAATCAACTTCTAAAGATGAGCCCGAAGATAAAACAAGTTCCGATAAGCCGGCCGATGAGGCTTCGCCCGAAACACAGAATCCCGATGTAGCAGCGCAAGCTGAGCAAGATAAACTTGCCAAGCACGAAGCTGAAATTCAGAAGTTAGTCGACGACAAGAAATATTTTCTACAGATAAACACCATTGAACGAAGGCGTAGCCGCCAGGTAGTTGTTATTGGTGTTTTACTCAGCCTGGTACTAGCATTGTTGTGGGTTGATGTAGCACTCGATGCCGGACTAATTAAAATTAACGGCGTAAAACCGGTTACGCACTTCTTTTCAAACTAAGTTACAACAGTCTTAAGTCTTCTCCTTTGTTAAAATGGTGACGTGTCTGAACATCTATTAGAAGGACTTAATAAAGAGCAGCAGCGAGCGGTGGAGACTACCGAAGGTCCCTTGCTGATTCAGGCTGGAGCCGGTTCGGGTAAAACTAAAACTCTAACGCATAGAATTGCCTACTTAATCGCTAATAAAAAAGCTACACCGTATAACATTCTAGCGGTGACTTTCACTAACAAAGCAGCCCAAGAAATGCGCACAAGGGTCGCTCAACTCCTCGGTGAACGAGCCGAGAATCGCAGCTTCATGCCTTACATGGGCACTTTTCACTCTATTTGTGTAAGATTGCTCCGACAAGACGGCGAAGCCGTTGGCATTCCTCGAAGCTTCGTTATTTTTGATGAATCTGATCGTCAAGCGGCTATTAAACAAGTTAGTAAACAGTTAATGTTAGACGAAAAAGCTTTTCCAGCCCGTTTGCTCAGCGGTTTAATAAGCAATGCCAAGAACGACATGATATCGCCAGCCGAATACACCGGCGTTGCTAACAGTCCTGCACAAAAAATGGCCGCTAGAGTTTTTCCTCTATATGAGTCTTCGCTTAAACAGGCTTCGGCACTGGATTTTGACGATTTAATTAATCGAACCGTTCAAATGTTCAAAAGCCACGAAGAGATTCGGGCAAAGTGGCAGGCTCAATTCAAATACATAATGATCGATGAGTATCAAGATACAAATGCAGCTCAATACCAATTAGTTAACATGTTAACTAATAATCAAAAGAATATTGCTGTAGTGGGTGATGACTGGCAAAGTATTTATAGCTGGCGTGGTGCCGATTACAGAAATATACTAAGGTTCGAAAAAGACTACAAAGACGCAACTGTAATTAAACTCGAACAAAACTATCGGTCGACTAAGAATATTCTTGATGCCGCCCACGCTGTAATTACTAAGAACGCTGAAAGGTCTGATAAAAAGCTTTGGACGGAAGCGGGTGATGGATTACCGGTTCAAATATTGCCAGTTGCCGGTGAGCGCGCCGAGGGTGAGGCTATTATACGACGTGTAAGATTGGGACTAGACTCGGGTCATTTTAAATACAGTGACTTTGCTGTACTTTACAGGACCAATGCCCAGAGCCGATCCATTGAAGAAGCCTTTGTACACTACGGCATTCCTTACCGAGTTGTGGGCGGGGTTCGATTTTATGATCGTAAAGAAATTAAGGACTTGATGGCATACCTCAGGTTAATTTTCCAGCCCGATGATCGTGTAAGCTTTGAGCGCGTGGTTAACGTGCCAGCAAGAGGCGTAGGTGCCAAAAGTCTACAAGAATTTACTGCTTGGTGGCAGGCTAGTGGCATATCGTTGCTTCAAGCCCTTCAAAGGTCAAACGAGTGCACTTCAATCACGCCAAAAGCGCGCAACAGCCTTGGTGAGCTTGGCGATATCTTGGCTAGTTTACGAGAGGTTGTAGACTCGTCCAATGTTGCCGGTTTAATCGACTCACTTTTACGTCGAATTGACTATCTACACTACCTTGATGATGGCACGCCGCAAGGCGAAGCACGTCAGGAAAACGTTAAGGAACTGCTTAGCGTGGCCCGAGAGTATCAGGATGAGGGTTTAGCAGGCTTTTTGGAAGAAGTTGCTCTAGTTAGTGATCTGGACGGAGTGAACTTTGATGGCGATGCCGTAACCTTAATGACTCTGCACGCCGCTAAGGGCTTAGAGTTCCCAGTTGTCTTCATGACTGGATTAGAAGAAACAATCTTGCCACACAGCCGAGCATTATACGACCAAAGCGAGATGGAAGAAGAGCGTCGACTGTGCTACGTAGGCATGACGCGCGCACGCCGCGAGCTTTACATGATTTACGCTTCGAGCCGATTGTTGTACGGCGGCGTGCAGCACAATCCGCCTAGCCGATTCTTGAGTGAAATCGACGGTGATTATCAGGCTACAATACCCGGATCATTTGGTCATGAAGCCTTTTCGCCGTTTAGCCAAGATCATGCCTCGGGCGATTTGACTACTCAGTCTGCCCCATTACCCTCTGAGCCCAGATATGTGCCGGATTTGAATGAGGGCGATGGCGTGCGTCACTCAGTCTTTGGTAACGGCACCGTAATGGAAATAGACGGTGACACCGTAGTTATTTACTTTAAGGGCAAGGGTGCTCGCAAGCTGAATATAAACTTTGCACCACTCGAAAAAATCTAGTCTAGCTACCGAAAGACCGCTGTTTTTGTTACAATTGACCGATGGGCTGAACGCCCAATTTTATGGCTAAGAGACTAAAGAAGCTACAACTTAAGGCCAAGCGATTTAACCGATTAACTAGGCCGCAGAAGATTCGTAAATTTAAATTGTTGAGTAGGCATCCATATATGGTGCCGGCAGCAACGATCTTTATTTTGATTTTTTTAACCGGTGGAATTTACTTATTGGCTAGCAAAACTAACCATCTTCCGCCAGTTCAAGATGCCAAAATTGTAATAATCTCGCACGACCACCAGCAACAGATAGTTCCTAGCAAAGAGGATACTGTTGGTGACCTATTGAGCAAGCTACACCTCACGATTAATCAGGGCGACGTGGTTGAACCATCTCTAGCCACACACATTAATCAGGATGAATTTAGGATAAACATTTATAGAGCAGTTCCTGTTGAGATCATTGACGGCAGCACTACTAGTTATGGTTATAGTGCCGCTAACACTGGCCGTTCTATCGCTCAGCAGGCGGGCACTAATTTATACCCTGAAGATATTGCCAAAGTCCAACCTGTTGACAACTTTCTTAAGGCTGGCGCTGTTGGCCAACAAGTAGTTATTGATCGTGCCACACCGGTTAATGTCGACTTGTACGGTACACAAGTGGTACTAAGAACACACGCCACGACAGTAGCCGGACTAATGAAAGAAAAGAACATTAAACTAATTAATAACGACAAAGTAGATCCGGCACCATCCACACCTATTACACCTAACGAACAGCTGTCATTTATTCGAACCGGCACCAAAGTAGAGACTGTCACAGAAACTATTCCTATGCCCGTGCAAACAACTAACGATGCTAGCCTTGCTTACGGCACTAGTGCGGTAAGACAACAGGGAAGTACTGGTCAACAAGTAGTAACTTATCAAGTTTCTCTCAAGAATAATATTGAGACCGGTCGCACGGTTATTCAAAAAGTAGTGACTAAGCAGCCGGTTACCCAGATAGAAGTTGTAGGCTCAAGCCTAAGCGGTATTAAGGGCGACATGGCCTTGGCCGGAATAAGCCCAAGCGACTATACCTATGCCGATTATATAATCAGTCACGAGTCGGGCTGGTGCCCAACCAAAGCGCAGGGCCAGTACGGCACTTGCCCACCGTATGCCGGGTCTGTTCCTAGCTATGGTGGTTACGGCTTGTGTCAGTCTACACCGGGGAGCAAGATGGCAAGTGCCGGCGCGGATTGGGCAACCAATCCTATTACCCAACTAAGGTGGTGCAGCGGCTACGCGTCACGATACGGTGGTTGGGCTGGCTCGTACGCCCACTGGTTAGCGTTCCATAGCTGGTGATGGAAGATTCTCCGGTAACCAATAAATCACTTGGCCAACACTGGCTTAATGACGCTGCCGCATTGAATTCAATTGCCGATGCTGCCGAACTTAATCAAAACGACTTGGTATTGGAAATCGGCCCAGGTCCTGGTGCCCTAACCAAAGTGTTAATTAACAAAGTTGAGCAGGTTGTGGCTGTTGAATTTGACTCACAGTTGGCAACACGCTTACCTCAAAACATTAACTCAGCGAGTCTTAGTGTCGTTAATCAAGACATACTCAAGTTTGATTTTGGTTCTCTAAGACCGGACTACAAAATTGTGGCCAATATTCCCTACTACTTAACAAGTAATTTAATTAGGGTAATAAGCGAAACCCCCAATCAGCCTTTGATGGCAATTTTACTTATTCAAAAAGAGGTAGCCGAAAGAGTAGCGGCAGCGCCTGGAAAGACTTCGCCTCTTAGTATTACTGCCCAATATTTTTGGGAAGTTAGCCTAGGAGAAGTTGTGCCGGCAGGGCTTTTCACACCACCACCAAAAGTCGATTCGCAGGTGTTAATTATGCGGCGCCGCTCGAAGCCGCTTTTTGACGATGTAATTCCAAAAGACTTCTTTAGACTAGTAAAAGCCGGCTTCTCGCAGCGCCGCAAGACTCTCCTAAACACACTTAGCTCCGGACTTAACATAGACAAACCAGCCATTAAAATTATGTGTGAGTCCGTCGGTATAGATCCCGGCAGGCGAGCTCAAACACTGAGCCTAGAAGAATGGCATAATCTTTACCTATCTGTAAACACTTGACGTGTTAAGAGTTCAGGGAATAAGATAAATTTATGGGTCCATCTCGTAATCTCAGCTACTTGCTTCACCATGTTGCTGCCGTTATAGATAAACAATCGGATCAAATCTTGCAAGAGCAGCTTGGTCTAGGTCTTAGCCAATATCGAATTCTTATGGTCCTAGAATGGAACCCGCGTTTACAGCAAAAAGCCATTGCCGACTCTCTTGGTCAAACTGAGGCCAGTATTAGTCGCCAAATTAAACTTCTTAAATTGAAGGGTTTGTTAGTGTCTCGAACAGATAGTAATAATCGTCGCCGGCATATTACTGCGCCAACACCTCTGGGTATGCAAATTACCGAAGCAGCTACAGATATTCTACGCAGGGGTTTTGGTCCGGAGTTTTCTAACCTCGGTGGTTCCCAGCTGGAGCAGTTAAGTAATAATTTGCAGCGTATACACAGTATGGTTTGCAAACCAGGCAAATTAGGGGCGTGCGACCATCAATTAGGCTTATAGTCAAAAATTGACATAAGTGGTATAATATATCTCACGGGGCTGAATTTTAAGCTTGACGTTGGACTTTATCGGTTAGATTCGCAGGTCGCTTGTCAGCGTATAGGCAAACTCAGTAATTGCAAAATTATCTGATCGCGTTCGTGGAACTGTAGAAACCGCTAGCAACTTAGTTGCAAGCCTATTTGCAGTACCTGCTTACGCAACAGCTTAAGTAACCCTTAAGCCGTGTCGCGTGTGATGCCTTGGTAGCACAAAGACACGCTATATCTCCAAGGTCGCTCGTAGTGAAATGTTCGATCACTTCGCTAAGACCAGGACTGCGGTAGTGGGATGTTTGTTCGTTTCGATACCCATTACCTAAGACACCAAAACGAACTAAGCCTGTAGACGACTAACTAAGATAAACCGGCGGACGCGGGGGCAGTACCCGCCAGCTCCTCCAAATGAGCATTATCGAGTTTCGATAGTGCTTTTTTGTTTATCTAATTGATTTTAGCAATTAATATTGATCCAGAAATAAAGATTTTGAATTAAGTAAGCTAATATTGCATAATTAACACCAAGAATACTAATCGAATTAATTAAGGGAGTATATTATGGCAAAGTTGTTAATGAAAAATGAGAATACTGGAATGGAACGCAACGTTAAAAAAGGATTTAGCTGGACCATTCTTTTCTTTGGCGGATTTGCTTTAATTTTTAGAGGCCAAGTTAAGCAACTTCTAATCTGGCTTGTCCTACTGTGTTTATTATTTATACCTGGATTTATTTACGGTATATACCTTGCATTTAATGGAAATAAAGAGTTGATAGATCAGCTAGGACAACAAGGCTATAAGGTAGTCAACACTTAGGACATTCACAAAATAGAAGCCACTTCTGTGGCAAACTATTAAGTAACTTTCAGTGAAAGGCACTTTTGATCAGTTCGAATGACTATATTTGTTTATTTTAGGTCTTGAGTATCAACTGTTCTCGATCTATAATTGAAGCAGTTATTAAAAACACATAAGGGGAGGACTCGTGGCCGAAAAACCGGATATAGGCGCAGATATTTATGAAATTTTTAATGGTAACGGAAACGGGAGTACGCCTAGTGCGGTGTCGGATTTTGGTCACGAAAGGTGGAAAGAGTTTGAGCTAGAGGCTGAGCCTATTGCTAACTATAGAAGGCAGCACCTAGCCGAGGCGGCGGGAATTATTGCCGCTGCCGGCAAGCCAGAATCATTAACAGCCTTTTATAATAATCGAAAAAATGCTCGACATTTTCTGGGTGCTGTAGCTACCGGTGGGACTATTAAGCCAAATGTCCATTTACCAGGGGCTGAACTTGATAAACCTTTGGTGATTGAACCCAAATCTACTACTTTGTCTCTAGACAGAGACGATAATGGCATTAATTATCTTGTCCTTAGTCAAGTAGACGCTAAAAAGCCGTCCGAACCCACAACAATAGCTAAATTAGATTTGACCGAATCTTTCACAAAGGCAGATAAATCTAAAAGTGCTAATAGACTTCCAACGACACACAGATTAATAATAGTTTAATCATCAAGCAGCTTATGCTTGCTGAGAGCGGTCATCTCTGTTACACTAGCCTTGCTAAACAAGCTGCTAGATAGTAATTAATAGTAAGTAGAACGGTTTCTGAGGCGCAGCTAACTGGCTTGCCAGATTACCTTGGTTACGTAGGAGAGTAAATGGCAAGCAAATTATTTATTGGTTCACTGGCGTGGGCCACAACAGACGACAGCCTTCGTGATTTTTTCGCGGAAGCCGGAACAGTTGTAAGCGCCAACGTCATCGTTGACCGCGAGACCAACCGATCAAAAGGTTTTGGTTTTGTGGAGATGTCTTCAGACGAAGAAGCCAAGAAAGCCATTGACCAGTTAAACGGCAAAGAGCTAGACGGCCGCGCCATAGTGGTTAGCGAAGCTCGCCCACGCGAAGAGCGCCCTCGTGGTGACTTCGGTGGAAACGGCGGCGGAAACCGCTACTAAGCCCTAAAAAGCTTAACGCTAAAAGCAGGCCCCGAGGGGCCTGCTTTTATTTTGGTTGCTAATTTATAGCAAAGACTACTATTACAGAACTTAGTTTTGCTATTCCTACTTACTGTGTCTTGAGCTGAGTGATTATAGTCTTAGCATCTTGAACGGCGGCCTGAAGATCGTTTTGAGCTGTCTTAAGCTGATTACGGTAACCGCTTAGTACGTTGTGATCGCTATTGAAGTCAGTAGGCTGTAAGTTAATCACACTACTACCTACGTTGTTAGAAATAGTTTGAGCCGAAGCTATCTTGGCTTTCATATCTGCCAGTGCGGCTTGCATAGACTTTGCGTTCTTGGAGGCTGCAGACACCTTAGCATCTAACTTTGTGGCTAGATCGGACAGTTTACTCTCGGCTGCTATTTGACGATCCGCAGCTATTACAAGACCGGTTTTTGGCACGACTAGTGCGTAAACTCGGTAATCCGTAATAATGCTCTGAGCATCGGCCTTGGCCGTAGTTACGTCTGTATCGGCATCGAGCTTGGTCTTGAGAGCATTAAGACTAGAAATTTCGTCGTTAACTTCTTGAGATAGAACTGCTTTATCGCTGCTGCTCAATGTAGTGCTAGCATTGATTTTGGAACTAAGGGAATTCAAGGTACTCAAACGACGGCTGATCTCACTGTTACCCCTGGTTATTATGAGCTGAAGTTTAGCCGATTGATTAGTGCTACTTGCAGCTGTTTTAGCTGTTGAGCTAGTGGTTGCTAGGGCACTAGCAGGAGCTACTAACAAACCGACAGCAATAATACTTACGCCGGTGGCCGCTAGAGCGTTGTTGATTCTTAAAGATAGTTTATTCATTATGATTTGCTCCTAAGGCCTATTGAGGCACGGATGTTAGTGTTGACTTGTCGTTCAAGCTAGAATTGACGCTGTTAAGGTCTTGACTAACCTGGTTGGTGGCAGCGCTTGCGCTGTTTAAGTCTGTCTGTAGACTAGCGGTTGTAGTGCCGTTGGAAGTTGAGACTGTAGCAGTCGTGGTCTTTTTGGTAACACTTCCGTAGTGAGGAGTAGCATTGCTGGCTGAACTAACAGCTGCATTCAGGGAATCGTTACTCGTCTTCTTAGTGTTGTATACGTACCAGCCCACAAAACCAATTATGGCTACTATTACCACAATTAAAGCGAGCTCAACGTGGCTGAAGCCCCCTTCATCGTTTTTGATACTTGTCATGGTTGTCCTTGCTAATTAATGTTTATGCTTACTCATACTTTACGCCTTGAGGTATTTTTATTGCAATAGCTTTATTTTAATTAAAGATAGTTTGCCAAACTGGCGTTTAACTTAATGAATCGTAAAAATGTTAATAAATAATTCATAAAAGGCTGATTATCACCTTGACCGCGGGCTTTTTCAAGTCTAGTCTATAGTCTATGGTGCCACTTAATAAAGCAAAAAAGCTAGTCACTAAAACGCTGCAGTTGCCGTTTCGATCAGACACCGTTCTACACCCGGAAGACGTGGTTGCAGCTAGAGATTATATAAAAGACTATTGGCATAAAGTTCAGCGTTTTCACCCTAAAGACGACGAGAGTCTGCTTGCCTTACCAAAACCATACCTCGTGCCATCGTATCGCGAAAAAACCGGCTTTGACTACAACGAACTTTACTACTGGGACAGCTACTTCATGGTTCAAGGCATGCTCGACGATGAACACGAGAAACTAGTCACAGGAATTTTAGAAGATCTTATGGCTTTGTTTGAAAGATTCAAAGTTATCCCTAATGCATCCCGCACTTATTTGACCGGTCGATCCCAACCGCCATTCTTAACAACTTTTATATTTGATGTTTACGAACGTTTTAACCCTGGTGAGAAATGGCTTAAGAGCGCCATTGAGGTTGCACAGCAGGAGTATAAAGAAGTATGGATGGGTGTTAAAAAACCTCACGAACGTCAGGTTTATCATGGATTGAGTCGTTACTACGATATAAATTACCTACACGATCTAGCCGAAGCTGAAAGTGGCTGGGACATGACACCGAGATTTGACCGCCGGGCCCTTAATTATCTACCGGTAGACTTAAACGCATTACTTTACAAATACGAAACCGACTTTGTCCGAGCCGCAGAGATTCTGGGCGATAAAGGTGAGGCTAGGCGTTGGAACGAAGCCTCTGAAGCCCGCAAGAGCATGGTGAATGAACTCATGTGGGATAAGAGTCGCGGTCTTTATTACGATTACAACTTCGTTAAGAAAAAACGTGGCAGCACAAGCAGCCTGGCTGCTTACTTTCCAATGTGGGCCGGAATGGTAGACGAAAAACAAGCCGCTTCCCTGGTTAAGTCATTAAGACGATTTGAGCATAGGGGTGGTTTAGCCACAACAGATGCGTTACCGCTAGGTCAGTTTGTACTGGGAAGCTTGCCAACACAGTGGGCCTATCCAAATGGCTGGGCACCATTGCACTTTGTAGTGGTAAAAGCTTTGGAAAAATACGGTTATCACGAAGATGCCAAGCGAATTGCTACCAAATGGCTAAAGACTAATCTAGAGTGGTTCAATAACGAGCATTTATTCTTAGAAAAGTACAATGTTGTGTCGCCCGAAAAACCACCTGTTAAGGGTCTTTACCCAAGTCAAACTGGCTTTGGTTGGACCAATGCGGTGTTTGAACGTTTTTGCCAAGACTACGTAGATCAGCCAAAAACCTCGCTGTAGTGTATAATCTAATCTGTTATTAAGGGATAATTTTTGATGCCTAAGTATTTTGTGACAACTTCCATTCCATATGTAAATGCCGAACCGCATATTGGCTTTGCTATGGAATTACTTTATGCCGATGTACTCGCCAGACGAGCCAGGCAGATGGGCGACGAAGTTGTATTTAGCACCGGCACAGATGAGCACGGCGGCAAAATTGCCGAAAAGGCTGAAGAGCTGGGACTCAAACCTAAAGAGTTTGCCGACAAAATTAGCAAGCATTTTGAGGCGCTTGGTGATCTGTTGAATATAAGTAATGATCGATTTATTCGTACAACCGACGAAGGTCACGAAGAACGAGCCAAACTTATATGGAAAGCTCTCAAAAAAGACATTTACAAGGGCAAATATACCGGCTGGTACTGTACCGGTGATGAGGCCTTTTTTACAGAGACCGAAGTTAAAGCTAATAACGGCGTTTGCCCCAATCACAATCGTCCCTACGAAAAAATCGAAGAAGAAAACTATTTCTTTAAACTCAGCAATTATTCTCAAGAAATCGCTAAGTACATAAACGATAACCGATTCACAATTGTTCCGCCTAGTCGACGCAACGAGATTCTAAATGTTATAAAAGGCGGACTAACGGATATAAGTATCTCGCGCCCTGCCGACAAGATTAAATGGGGAATACCGGTGCCTGGCGATACTCATCAAGTAATGTATGTCTGGTTCGAAGCCTTGATGAACTATATTACGGTTCTAGGTTATCCAGAACACCAGGATTTTAAAAATTTTTGGCCAGCCAATGTTCAGGTGATAGGAAAGGACATACTGAGGTTTCACGCGGCCATCTGGCCGGCCATGCTTTTAAGCCTAGGAATAGCCTTACCTAAACAACTTTATGTTCACGGCCACATAACGTCTGACGGCAAAAAGATGAGCAAGACTCTTGGCAATGTAATTAAACCAGCCGACATAGTTGATATTTACGGTGTTGATGGTTTTCGCTATTACTTCTTAAGGCATATTCCTAGTTACGAGGATGGTGATTTTAGCTGGGACAGGCTCGCCGCTGCTTATAACAATGAGCTTGCCAACGAGCTTGGTAACGCGGTTCAGCGCACCGCGGCAATGATCAATCAATTTCAGGATGGCATTATTGGAGTTACGCCGGATGTTGGCCACGATCTGGCTCAATACGAAGAAGCAATTACACTTTGTAAATTCGACAGAGCCTTAGACGAGGTTTGGGAACAGATTCGTGGCTTAAACCAGTACATTGACGAAGAAAAACCCTGGGTAATTGCCAAGGACGACGACGCGGATCACTTACGAACAGTCTTGGCCTACCAAGTTAGTACGCTCATGAACATTGCAAATCTCTTAGTACCATTTTTGCCCGACACAGCCGATAAGATTCGAGCAATTTTTCAAGCTGGTACAGTTCAGCTTGGCGAGACCACGCTTTTTCCCAGGATAGAAGTTAAAGAGGCTTAAGACTTAGCGTGGAACTGACGGATACTCACTGCCACATTCAATCGATCGGACTTGACTATGGAGAGAGGGTAACGCGAGAGCTTTGGGCTAAAACGGAAGGATTAACTGTCGACAGCGTTGTTAAAGCTGCTCGTTTGGATGGTGTTAACAGACTAATATGTGTGGGATGTGATCTTAAAGACAGCCTTTTGGCGGTCAATACCGCTCAGAATTATGATGGCTGCTGGGCGAGCATTGGTATTCACCCGCACGAGGCCAAAGAATACGTCGGCAATGAGGCCAAATTAAATGAATTTACTGATTTAGCTTCAAAAACTAAGGTTGTGGCAGTTGGCGAATGCGGTCTAGATTATTATTACGATCATTCACCGCGTAAAGACCAAATTACAATACTTAAGTTCCAGATAGAACTGGCCTTAAAGCATAATTTACCTCTGATTTTTCACGTACGTGAAGCGTTTGACGACTTTTGGCCGATTTTTGACAGCTACTCAGGTATTAGGGGAGTATTGCACAGCTATACGGACACCCCTGACAATCTAGAAAAAGCCCTAGCTAGGGGGTTGAATATTGGAGTCAACGGCATTGCTACATTCGCTAAAGAGCCAGCTCTTATTGAGGTGTACAAAAAGATTCCATTCGACAAGTTGTTGCTAGAAACCGACTCACCGTTCTTATCCCCAGTTCCGCATAGGGGTAGTATTAACCAGCCTAAAAACGTATTAGCTGTAGCTAAATTCTTGGCCGATCTACGACAGGAGCCACTAGCTGAACTCGCTTCAAATACTACCCAGAACGCCGTTGAATTGTTTGGTCTTGAGGTTCAGCAATGATTTATTTAGACTACGCCGCCGCTACGCCAATGGACGAACAAGTTTTGGATGCCATGATGCCGTACTTTAGCGACAACTTTTTTAACCCATCGGCTACGTATTTGCCGGCCGTGAAGGTCCGTAAAGAACTCGATATTGCTAGAGCTGGTATTGCTCACTGGCTAGGCGCCCGACCGAGTGAAGTTATCTTCACGGCCGGCGGAACGGAAGCCAACAACCTGGCCATTCACGGTGTTATGAGCCAGTTTCCGGGTGCTAATATTTTAGTCTCTTCGATTGATCACGATTCAGTGTTAGTGCCTGCCAATCAATACGAATCAAGGCAAGTACAGGTTCTACCGGATGGCCGGATAGATTTACACGATTTAGAATCTAAAATTGACGATAAAACCGTACTGATTAGCATAGGCTATGCTAACAACGAAATAGGCACGGTACAACCAATTAAGGACATAGCTAAAATTATTGAAGCTGTAGTCTCTAAAAGAGGTCCAGAAGGATTGCCGTTATATTTTCATACCGATGCGGCTCAAGCCACTAATTACCTAGATTTACACGTTGCCCGCCTTGGTGTGGACTTGATGAGTTTAAACGGCGGTAAAATTTATGGACCAAAGCAGAGTGGCGTACTGTATGTTAAAGCGGGACTCACTTTAAGACCTTTAATTGCAGGTGGTGGGCAAGAACGAAACATAAGATCTGGCAGCGAGAACGTAGCGGCCGACATTGGCCTTGCTAAGGCTGTCGATATTGTACAAGCCGATCGTCATAACGAAGTTAATCGCCTAAAGCAATTACAGGATAAATTTATTAATTTTGTTGAAACCAATTTTACAGATGCTGTTATAAACGGATCCAAGAAGTTTAGGTTGCCAAATAACATTCACATTACCTTTCCTGGAATAGACAATGAACGATTGCTTTTACAGCTAGATGAAGCCGGAGTGCTGGCAGCGGCCGGCTCGGCATGTAGCGCTAGCGATGAAGAGCCTTCACATGTACTTAGAGCAATTGGTCTCGACGAGCCGGCTGCTAGGTCGAGTATAAGGTTCACTATGGGCCGATCCACTACTGAAGACGACATTAATAAAACCATGGACATCTTACGCAGCTTACTAGCTTAAAATGGTTCACTGATTTACCCCAGTAGTTAAAAACGATATACTTCTAGCAGATATGCATAAGCGTAATCTTAACTGGCGCCCGCGCGGCGGCATTAATCATCGACTCAAGCTTAGCGTTTTAGCAGTGCTTTTATTAGTTTTATGGGTTGGATATAGCGCGCCAGGCAATGCCGCCGCGGCTACGTCTTCGAGTTCAAATCAGACTAGTAGTGTATCTGGAGCGGTCACACAGAGCTACAACGCAGACTCTAGCGTTCAAGACGGCATGATAGTCGAGCTCAAACCCAAAACTACAGATACGGTCATACCTCTTCCAAGCAGCGACATTAAGAACATGTTAGGCGTGGTCGTACCATCATCCAACGCTACTATTGTCCTTACTCCTCAACATACTTCGAATCAGCAAGTCCTTGTTAGCACAGGCGGAACTAATCAAGTTCTAGTAAGCACTCAGAATGGTCCAATAAAAGTGGGTGATTACATAACTATTTCGGCGGTAAATGGCATTGGCATGAAGGCTGATTCTGGCCAGAGCCAGATTGTAGGCAGGGCAACTACTACATTTAACGGTATAAGCAATGTGGTTGGTACGCTCAATTTACAGAATCAAAAAGGCAAGAGCACCAGTGTATCGATTGGCAGGGTCGGCGTTAGCATAAATATTACGCACAACCCTTTATCGCAAAGTAGCCAGTATTTGATACCATATTTCTTGTCAGATCTAGCAAATAATGTGGCTAATAAGCCTGTTAGTATCATTCGAATTTATTTGAGCCTGGCCCTGCTACTTATGACCGCTTTTGTAACCGCCAACATGCTCTATGCAGGCATTCGGGGTAGCATCGTAGCCATCGGCCGAAATCCGTTGTCTAAAAAGTCGATTACCAGGGGTTTAATGCAGACCGTTATCACCGGAATGGTGGTTTTCATTGCCGGTGTATTTGCGGTATACTTACTCTTGAAGCTTTAAAATAATTTAGCATGGTGGGTCAACAAACATGACAATCTGGGGTCTTATCCTCGTATTAGGGGTCTTGGGCAGTGCCGGAATAGCTTTTGTTTGGTTATTATCTCGTATTGGCAATGCGCCGGCTAACAAAACTAATTTATCTGACTCCTACGAACAAGCAGCAAATCAAGACGTTGAGCATATATTCGACGAAAACTTTAGAGAGGAATTAAGAAACCGCGGGCGCCTACACTTCGAGAAAATAATCGGTGAGAACGCAATGTTCCTGCAGCAGGATCTTCGATTAACAACTTCTCAGATTAACGAGTATATGAAGACCGAAATTACTCGTAAACTTCAGGAAGAATTTGGCAAATACGAACAGTCAATCATGGATGCCAAACAGTTGGCCATCGACTCCATAGAGAAGACCAATGCAGCCATAGACGAGCAAAGACAGGTACTTGGACAGCAAGTTTTGGCTGAAATTGTTGCCGAAAAACGACAGGTATTGGAACGATTCGAGTCGAATATGGCCGATATAGTTAATCATTATGTCTTGGCAGCAATAGGCAACCAGATAGACCTAAACGATCAACTGGATTATGTCTTGGCAGATCTTGAGGCTAACAAGAAGGCCATGATAGAGGACATACAGCGTGGAGCCTAATACCCAACAAACAAAGCAACAGGCTAGCGAGGGTAGTAAGCCTGTATTTGGGTTACCTCCGTCTGTTTATAACCCTAGGGATGTCCGCCGCTTGATTAACGAAATAGACGCACTAGATAATACTTTATTGCAGCTAGGACTAAGACAACCTGGTAGCGAGGTAAAATTACCTCGCACAAGTCGACTTTTAGACGAACTAGTGGCTGTAAACGGACTCAATTTGCTGCAAGAAAACGATCGTCACGGATTAAAGACATTGTTGGAGCAAACTATTAAGCAAGCTCCGCTGCTACATATAAGTTTTGCAGCCGATCCATCACCGAGTTTTATTGATAAGTTAATACTTTGGTTTCGAGACGAAATCCATCCTTTAACATTGATAACTGTTGGTTTACAGCCAAATATTGGCGCTGGCTGTGTAGTTAGAACCACCAATAAATACTTTGATCTGTCGCTAAGGCAAGATTTTATTCAAAAAAAGGACTTACTTAAACAGGCATTAGATATTGGAGCCAAAGCATGACTAGCGGCAACCGTCACTTCGATAAGCTGGTGGAAGCCGGTAATCCCATTGGTGAGGTTATTGCCGTAGAACGCTTCTTGGTTAGGGTTCGCGGTTTGCAACCATGTTCAGTTCACGCTCTTGTAATGTTCGAAGATGGCAGCAAAGGTTTTGTGCACCAGATTCAAGCCGATCATGTAATAGTGCTTCACCTTGGTGCTACGAATCTTAGAACGGGCATGATAGTGGTCGTTCAGCACCAGGAGCTAGTGTGCAAAGTCGGTAAGGATTTTATTGGTAGGGTAGTTTCCGTTACCGGTGACCCACTAGATGGAAAGGGGCCGATTGCGGCCGATGCCGTATGGCCGGTTTTCAACAACGCTCCACCAATTTACGAAAGGAAGCTTTTAGAGGATCAACTGGAAAGCGGCGTGAGCGCGATTGATTCACTTTTCCCTGTTGTGCGCGGCCAGAGAATGGCGCTTTTAGGTGATGACAAGTCTGGAAAATCTACCTTAACCACGCAACTTACTATTAATCAAAAAAACACCGATCAGATAGTTGTTTACTGTTTGATCGCCAAGCGAAATAGCGATATTGACACCTTGCTTACGCGTCTTAACGAAAACGGCGGCATGGAAAAGGCCATAGTTGTTGTGTCGACTATGTTTGAATCGTTAATAATGAGCTACATTGCTCCGTATGTGGCTTGCTCGATGGCCGAATATTTATGGCAAAAGTGCGATCAAGACACAATAATAATTTATGACGATCTAACAAGCCACGCCCACGCCTATAGGGAGGTTGCACTACTATCTGGGGTTAGTCCTGGTCGCGATTCTTATCCGGGCGATATGTTCTTTGCGCACTCTAGTTTGCTGGAGCGCGCCGGCCGCCTGGAAAGCAGCGGCAAGTGCCAAACCTCAATACCGGTGGTCCATGCGGCCGGCGGCGACATAACCGCCTTCCTACCAACCAACATAATGTCTATAACAGATGGTCAGTGGATACTAGACATGGAAACCTTCCGATCTGGAGTTAGGCCGGCTGTTAGCATGGGTTTGAGCGTTACTCGTGCCGGCGGGATTGGTCATAACCAGCGTCAAAAAAATATTGCCGCCAAGACCCTAAAATTACTTGCGGAATATCGTCAGGCAGAAGAGTTTTCACACTTTGGTACAGAACTAGCTACCGACGCCATGCGCGCCCTTAACACCGGAAAAAGAATCCACGAAATATTAACTCAAGGTCCTACCGATACTTATTCACTTCTGGCTCAACAGCTTATGTTCGACATTGTGCTTAATTTGTCAGACGGCGAGCAGCTAGATGTTTCATCCTTAAAAATGAAGTCTAATGAGTTCGCATCTAAAATCACTAAGGATGAAGATTATGACAAGATTCGTGATGAGCTAAAAGAGCTCTGCAAGATCGAAGTTAAAGGCCATTCTCCGCAGCAACCTAAAGCCGAAGAGGCTAGTGCTGGAGTAGTCAAATGAAAAGGCCGGTAGAAATTGCACAGCAGGAAAAAGCCATGTCCACTCTGGTTGACCTAACAAGTGCTTTCGAGGGCATTGCCAGTATGAGAATCGCCCAAATAAAGAATCAGGTTTTGCAATCAACCAAGTTTTTTAACGAGCTATGGCAAATCCACTCTCAGTTAAGAGTTGATGATTTATTCCGTTTTGGTAAAGATGATGCCAACGTTCAAACTATAAATAAGGATCTATATATTATTATCACCGCTGAGGGCGGTCTAAGCGGTGATATTGACCAAAAACTGGTTCAACTTATGCTCAAGGACTACAACCCGGATAAGCACGACATAATTGTTATTGGTCACCATGGCGCGATTCAGCTGGCTCAGATTGGTATTAAATTTAAAAAGTATCTAAGAATGCCTGCTCAAGATAAAAACATTAATGCTGCACCGATCATTAGAGAAGTTCAAAAGTACAATAATACCAGACTTTTTTACCAACAGTACGTATCGTTGATGGTCCAAGACGTTAAGAGTATTGAACTCTCGGCTGCTGTTAAAAACCTGGGAGACACCAACAATGAACGGCCAGAAGATATTATTAGCGAAGAAACATACATTTTTGAACCAAGTAGCTACGCCGTGGCTTCGCACCTAGAGCGAACCATGATGCAGATTGCTATTAGTCAGCTTATTATGGAGTCTAAACTTGCCCAATACGCCTCTAGGTTTAGGGCAATGAGTAGCTCACACGAATTAGCGGATGACTCCAAGAGTGAACTGCACCTAGAATACAACCGGTCCAAACGTGCGCTGAAAGATGAGCGCCTTAAAGAGATGATCAACGGCATGAAGAAGTCTAAATTATGGGCGGGGGCTTAGTGTGTCGGGAATAATAGTTGGCGTAAAAGATCTAACTGTTAGAGTTAAGTTTGAAGACGACATACCTAGTGTAAATGAATTAGTTGAAGTTCAAAACGACTTCGGTACTCAGCTAATTGTTGATCATTTGGAATTGGGCGGAACAGCTGTTTGTTTGAACATTCGAAACGATCTAAGGCTTAACAAAAGCATGCCCGTAGAACGCACTCATAAGAGCATAGAAGTGCCAATAGGCGAAGCCACCATTGGACGTATTATGAACGCGCTAGGAGATCCCCTTGACGGTAAGCCACCAATTGAAGAGTCCGAAGCTAAACGCAAGGACATCTTTAAGCTGCCTCCGCGCAGTTCTAACTTTTCTATTACCAAACCAGAGATTCTAGAAACAGGCATTAAAGTAATCGACTTTTTCACCCCATTCGTGAAAGGTCGTAAGATTGGCATTATAGGTGGCGCCGGTGTGGGTAAAACCGTACTTACAATGGAGCTCATAAATAACATTGCCAAAAGCGATAGCGGCTTGTCGTTCTTCTCTGGCATTGGTGAGCGTATTCGAGAGGGCCATGAATTGTGGGACACTTTGCGGGCAAACGATTTACTTAAGAACATCGTTATGTTTTTTGCCCAGATGAACGAGAACCCCGTCCAGAGGTCTTTAGTTGGTGTGTCGGCCACTGCTGCTGCTGAGTACTTTAGAGACGAAGAGCACAGGGATATTCTGTTCTTTGCAGATAACATGTACCGTTATGTTCAGGCCCGAAACGAAGTCGCGACTATACTCGATGCCGTTCCAAGTGAGGGCGGTTATGAGCCAACCGTCTTCTCGGATGTAAAAGTATTGCAGGATCGCTTGAGTTCCAACGAGAACGGCTCAATTACGTCTGTGCAAACTATTTATGTGCCAGCTGACGACGTAAGCGATCCTGCCGTACAGCTAATTCAGCACGAGATGGATTCGGTGATAGTTCTAAGTCGTAAAGTTGCCGAACAGGGAATTAGACCAGCGGTAGACCTTGGTCTTACTACATCTTCCCTCCTAGCACCAGATATTGTAGGTGAGCGTCACTATGTGTTAAGCGTTCAAGTACAAGCATTGCTGCAGAAATACGAATCACTCAGAAGCATTATTGCCATTATTGGCGAGAACGAGCTTAGCCCGGCTGACCGTTCAGACTACGCCAAGGCTAAAAAGCTTATAACCAACTTTACTCAGAACATGAATGTTATGTCTAAACACACTGGAATACCGGGCGACTTCTTTTCGCGTGAGGAAACTCTTAAGAGTATCGAAGAAATACTAATATGAGCCAAACTGCAATAAAACCAGATTCAAAGAAAAATGTTGCTCCTAGCATGCATGTAAAAGTGTATTCGCCATTTAGAGATTATTACGACGGGGAGGCGATAAGTATTTCGGCCGTTAATGCCACCGGACCTTTCGATGTACTGCCTCAACACCATAATTTTATTTCGTTACTTAGTGCCTGCGAACTAAACATAAGAAAAGCCGGCGAGTCAGAGCAACGAATAAGAATTAGCGGCGGCGTAATGCACGTTAAAGCTGACCGCGTGATTGTTTTCTTAGATATCTAATTTATTACAAAGTAGTCGAAGGCAAATGAACTTTGGCCTGGCGCCGAGTTATTGGTACAAACACTAAAGCTAGTACTGCTTCGGTTGACATAATATTGTAGGCTGCCAGCACTGGATCCTATAGGTGTGACCTGAACATGTGGGGTCGTTCCAAATGAAGCATTAAAATTAACAGTAACGAAGCAGCCGGTCCCAGGGTTACTACCGGTATTAATGTTTATGGTACCAGCGGTATCAGACCCACTTACAGCTACCGTTCCACCGCTACCCAACGCAGATCCACTACTTCTATTTGGCGTTGCCCCACCTGTAACTATGTGATGAAGAATAGTGAGGTTACCAGTTAACTGCAAATTAGACGTAGAAACTTGTGGAGCCGAAATTGTACCGCTAAAGTTACCCGTACCATTTACCTGAAGTGTTTTAGCGATTGTTTCTGAGCCCTGTATAGACGAATTGCCTGCGACTGCCAAATTCTTATTTACTTGAAGAGTTGCCAACTGGGTTGTACCTGTTACCGATAAGTTATTAATAGAAATCGTTCCACCTAGCTTTATATTGCCAGCAACTTCTAAATTGCCTCGTACCAATACTTGACCCGCAAAGATGGCGCTAGATTGCACTGTTAGAACTTGCTGCGAATTGCCAACTGTGGCATCGCTATTTGCAAGTTGATCAAGTGTGCTCTGGTTTAAACTCTGGGTTTTAAGACTATTGCTAGAGTTGTTGTTCTTGGTGGCATTTAAGTACGACAACACAATTATAACTGTGGCCATAACAAGAATTACCAGGTATAGCACCATGTACACGTTTAACTTTGACACAGCCCGTCTGTACATACTTGGACCATGCTTAGGTGATTCAGGTTCGCCCGAGGATGAACCTGTTGTAGCATCTTCATCTGTAGTCAGAGATTGACCGGAGAGTTCCTCCGTTTCGGCCGATAGGGAGTCACTGTTTTGGTCTGGCTGAGTCAGTACCTTATTTTCATCCTGATCGTTTGGTGTCGGGGAGCCTTCTAATTCGTCCATATATAAAAACCTTATGCTTAAAGCACTCCTCAATATGATACAAGAAACTTATGCTTTTCACCTAAAATTCAAGCTTACTTCTTAAGGTTTGATTTTTAACAGATTTTGCGGGATGATATTAAGGTAGCAAACGATCTTATTAAAGAGTGGAAACAAAGATGTTGAGGATCATAAGATATTTAGCGGCGACTTTGATCCTGCTTTTACTAATACCTGTTGCAGCACAGGGAGCGCAATCTAACTCAGCTAACTATCAGGTAAACGAGGTATTCTTTGGCGCGGGTGGGTCACTAGATAATGTGTGCTCAACCACATATTGCGCCAAACAATCGGTTGGAGAGACTGGTGTTGGAAATACAAAGGGAACTGCTTACCAGGCCCAAGCTGGCTTTAACACGGATAGAACGCCTTATATACAATTCGTAGTCAATACAAGCAGTATTAATTTAGGTGTAGTTAGCCCCGGCACACCAGCGACTGGTAACGCGACTTTTAAGGTTAAAACCTACCTAGCGGGTGGCTATGTAGTTGTTAATGCTTCACCGCCGCCTACGAATAACAGCTATACTATTGCCACTCCAACAGGTTCATATAGTTCAGGTACTGAGCAATTTGGTATTAACCTTGTAGCTAATACCAGCCCTACCACTTTCGGTGCAGCTCCGGTTCAGGTTCCTGGATCAACTTATAGTTTTGGTGTGGCTGCCACAGGATATAACACTTCTAACTCATATAAATATGCTAACGGCGACACAATCGCATCATCGCCATCAAGTTCGGGTGAAACAGATTACACGATCTCTTATCTTTTTAATGTTACAAACATCACTCCAGGTGGTACCTACACAATGAACCATATACTGGTTGCGACCTCAACATATTAGGCTGTGGAAAACTTTGTAATTATTTACTTGCCTAGCTAGCTTAAGCGTGATATTCTTCGACCGTAGATAAACAAAACCAACAATTTAAAAAGAAACAAAAAACGGAGAAAAAAATGAAAGGTTTTAGATTAAAAATAAAGCGGTCGGCATATATAGCCACAGCTTTTATAGCGACTTTAGCTATAGGCGTACCGTCGTTACTAGGGGGTTCCGCCTCGGCCGTTACTGGCCAACTGCAATCACGTAGCATAACAATGAGTGACGCCAATGGTGCTGACGCTGGTGTTAGCTACAAAGTGGGCTTTACATCATCCGCTGCAAGTGGTTCATACACGGTCAAGGGTATCGTTGTAGACTTCTGTTCCGGTGACCCAATTATTGGTAACTCAACTTGTGCTTTACCATCTGGTTTTTCTCTTTCGGGTGTAACCGTCGACACCACTACCGCTCCAGACACTGGTCTTGGTGCGGGTTGGTCTGTAACTATTGCAAACTCAAACAGAACACTAGAGCTCACTAACGCAACAGGCGCAGCGTTAAACACAACTTCTGTCATTTTCACTATAGCCGGCGTACACAACCCTACGGCTGTTAACACTAGCTTCTACGCTCGAATCTTAACCTATAATGCCACCGCGGGTGCAACTGGCTACGTAGCTGGTTCTGAAAACACAGGTAGCGCCTACTTTGACTATGGTGGTGTAGCCTTGAGTACAGACATGGTAGTTAACATTACTGCCAAGGTTATGGAAACACTTAACTTCTGTGTGTACCCAGGTGCAGGATCATGTGGAACCGACCCAAGCTTTACAATTGGTCACGCTGTTGGCTCCGCAACAGTTATTGACTCAACCGCGGTAGATACAACTACTATTAAATGGACGCTTTCCACCAATGCAAACACTGGAGCGATAATAAGACTTCAAGGTGACACGCTTAAGAGTGGTTCTAACAGTATTGCAGCCGCAGGCGCAAGTCCTGCTACGATTACCAACGGTCAAGCAGGCGGCGGCTTCGGACTTTATATATCGGTAGCTGGTACTAACATAACCAAAACGTCTCCATACACTGGTGGTTCAGGTTCTCAATACGGCCTCGATACAGCCAACAGTACACTAACCTTTGGTAGCCAGTTAGCACAACTTACTGCAGCTACAAACGGTTCGATTAGCACTGTAACCTACGGCGCAACAGCTGCTAACACTACCCCAGCCGGTACCTACACAGCTACTCACCAGTTAATTGCTACTGGTACCTTCTAGGCAGAAGAAATATGAATGAGACGCTTCTCGATTAGACTAACGCTATCGAAAGTTGCCTATCCCATAGCAGCCCTACTCCTGATTGGAGCGGGGCTGCTTATACTTTTTCCCGCTAATGGCGCTCAGCTTTTTCAACGTAGCCTCATGTTGTCCAATAATCAGCCGGGTGCTAATTCAATATACAAAGTTAGTTTCACAATTAACACTCCGTCAACACTAGGTTCTATAGAAATGTTATTTTGCTCCAACTCCCCAATTAACGGAGATGCTTGCCAAGCTCCAATTGGACTTGATGTGTCTAACGCAGTAATTGCGAGCCAGGTAGGGGAAACGGGATTTAGTATAAGCTCAGATACATATGCGAATAATCTTATTTTAACTCGAACCCCTACTTCATCGCTGGCAATTCCTGTTAGTTATGATTTTGATAACGTGACTAATCCCAGTACTAACGGATCGTATTATCTGCGTATTTACACATATGATTCGCCAACTCCAAGTCCGCCTGCAACTGCAATAGATTTTGGAGGCTTGGCTTTTTCAATTAATAGCGCAGTTAATATCTCAACTTATGTGCCGCCATTTATACGTGTTTGCGTGGGGGTTACTATCAGTGGTTATAACTGCAATACAGCCAATGGTGACTATATAGACATGGGGACGCTTACGTCGACTCGTACTAGTGCGGCTACAAACCAAATAGTTGTGGCAACAAATGCTTCAAATGGGTACAACCTAAGTGTATCTGGTGATACATTAGCGTCTGGAAACAACATACTTCCACCGCTCAACGGAGATATATCGAGACCTGGTGTTTCACAGTTCGGAATTAACCTAACTGCAAATGTTGCGCCGTCTATAGGGTCTAACGTTCAAGGCCCAGGCGTGGGTATAGTTAGCAGCGCTTATAACCAACCCAACTTCTTTAGGTATGCTTCTGGAGATGTAATTGCTCATGCTTCCGCACCAGCAGACAATAATAAATACACGATTAGTTATATCCTTAATTCTTCAAAAGATCAGCCTAGTGGAGTGTACGTTACAACATTAACTTATGTTGGCACGGGCAGTTTTTAAACCAAGTTCCTACCTATTTGCAAACCTGTAGTGCTTTGATATAGTATCAACAGCTTAATAAGAGGGAAAACCTAAAATATGTTTACTAGAAAAACGACAGGCGCAATTCTGGGCATTGCGATTATTGTTCTAAGTTTTATTAGTCCCATAACTGCCTCAGCGGTCACATCTTCAACAAGCGGAAATGGTCTTAGAGTATCGCCCGTTAGGACTGATATTAGCCTCTCTGCCGGACAGTCGGAGACAATTAGTGTCTTTGTTCAGAACGTAACAAGTTCTCCTGCAAATCTTCAGGCTATAGTTAATGATTTTACGGCCGATACTAACGAAAGCGGCGCTCCCAGAATATATGTTAACAATCAATATGCGCCTACAAATAGCCTAAAACGCTTTGTTCAGCCAATACCGCACTTCACAGTAGGTCCTAACGCTTCAAAAGAGATTCCTGTAACTATAACTGTACCCAAAGGTACAGCTGGTGGCGGATATTATGGTGTAGTTAGGTTTGCCCCAGTTTCGGCAGGTGGAGGCACAGTCTCACTTAGCGCCAGTGTTGGATCTTTAATTCTTGCTACCGTGCAGGGTAACATCGTTGATAATTTAAAAATTGCTAGTTTCGATGTTCGTAGTATTTCCACAGATAGTAGCGGCAAGACACACGAGCGAGCAGGCTTTGTGTTTAACTCTACTAAGAATCTGAATTTGGTAATTCGTTTAAGTAATCAGGGTAATGTGCAAGAACAGCCTTTCGGCAAGGTTCAGCTCAAAGATCGATCTGGAAAAGTACTTGCCGTTTATGAGGTGAATGACACGCAACCAAGAGGTAATATATTACCCAATAGCATACGAAGGTTCGATATTCCTCTAACAAAAGTTGGCTCATTCGGTAAATACACGGTTGTTGGTAATCTCGGTTATGGAACCAAAGGTCAACTACTTACCGCAACTACAACTTTTTACGTAATACCCATAGGGCTAATATTTGCAGCCTTAGTGCTACTACTTGTAATTATTCTGCTAATCGTACTAATACCTCGTTGGCTTAAGAATCACGATCGCAAAGTAGCCCGCCGGGCTCGCCGCTAGACAGTTAAATTAGAAGACTTATACTCGCCCACATCTTGTGCGCGAAGTAAAAATCCTTTATGGTTATGCTTAAAGATATGAAGCAAATCATTTCTATATTTAAACGTCATATTATTCCTCTTACGCTAGTTTTAGTGTTTGCGGGGGGTTTAAATTCAACAGTTTTTGCTGCTAATCCTGGACCAACCAGCAACAGTGCAGGCCTACAGGCAACTATTCCTTCGCCACCGCCAACACAATCAGCATCCATTTCTACCCCTAGCAACGGCGCTGTATTTACGAGTACGCCTATTACTTTTAGCGGACTTTGTCCCAACAACTTACTCATAAAAGCCTTCGACAACAACGTCTTTGTTGGATCAACAATCTGTAGCAATTCTAGCTTTTCCATGAAAATAGATCTGTTTAGCGGGACTAACGACCTTGTTGCAAAAGATTACGACTCTCTTGATCAAGCGGGTCCAGATTCTAGCAATGTTACGGTGACTTTTAATGACGCTCAATTTGCCCAGTTTGGCACACAGGTTACCTTAAGCAGTGCATACGCTGAGCGTGGTGCGCCTCCCGGCCAAGAACTTGACTGGCCGCTGGTCTTAAATGGTGGAAACGGACCTTTTGCATTAAGTGTTGACTGGGGTGACGGTTCATCGTCGGACCTTTATAGCGTTCAAACATCTGGTAGCGTAACGATTAAGCACTCATATAGAACAGCTGGAGTATATGCTGTAGTGGTCAAGGTAACAGATGTTAACGGCGACACTGCCTTTTTGCAGTTAGTTGGTCAAGCCACTGGTGCTATTACTAATACAGCAGGCAAAGCTGGCACTGGGACAAATGGGTCGGGTTCAGCTTCGCAATCGTCTGGAAATGGCTTAAGCGCTAGTCCCACGAGCGCCAGGTATATTTTGTTTGCCACCCTAGGTATGGTGCCGTTAATATTAGCTGCTTTTTGGCTTGGTCGCAGACACGAACTATACACTCTTAAGAAGCACTTGGATCGAAGCCGTAACGGCGAACAGGGCTAAATACTGCTAAAATAGACTGTCTATGGCTAAAAAGGTATTTGTTGGCATGTCGGGCGGCGTTGATTCGTCCGTTACGGCCGCCCTCTTAAAAGATAAAGGTTACGACGTAACCGGTGTTTATATGAAAAACTGGAGCCAGGATTTGCCCGGATTTGTTTGCCCTTGGAAAGAAGATTATCAAGATGCCAAGCGAGTTGCGGTTCAACTTGGCATTGATTTTAAACTCTACGATTTCGAAACCGAATACCGTCAAAGAGTAGTTGATTATATGGTTGAAGAGTATAAAGCCGGACGCACTCCTAACCCAGATATTATGTGCAATCAAGAAGTAAAATTTAAACTATTTTTGCGTACTGCGCTAGACGACGGCGCCGATTTGATTGCCACCGGCCACTACGCTCGTATACAGGACGGCCAATTACTTAAAGGCTTAGATCCAAACAAAGACCAGTCATATTTCTTGTATAGGGTTACCGAAGAAGCCCTTCAAAAAAGCTTAATGCCGATTGGCGAGCTAGAGAAGCCCAAAGTTCGTGCTTTAGCTAAGAAACTTGGTCTGGCCACAGCCGATAAGCCCGACAGTCAAGGCATATGCTTCGTAGGAAAAGTAGGCATTAAAGAGTTCTTGCTTAACGAGCTTGGACCGCAGCCAAAAGGTCCTATACTAAACCTAGAAGGCAAAGAAATCGGTCAGCACGAAGGTGCTATCTTCTATACAATTGGTCAGAGACACGGCCTAGATTTGGGTGGCGGCCTGCCATATTATGTATCTAAAAAAGATATGAAGAATAACGCTGTATACGTGACAACCGACCTCAACAATTCCGAGCTTTGGAAAGACAAATTAAATCTAAGTGATATTCATTGGATAAACGAGCCGGCGCAGCCAAATAAAACCTATCAGGCCAAATTGAGATACAGAGGCCAAGAAGTCGAGTGTAGGTTAGAGGGCGAAACTTTGCTGTTATCCGAGGCACAACGCGGCATTGCTGCCGGCCAATCAGCAGTCATCTACGATGGCGAAAAGGTTTTAGGCGGCGGAATAATTAGCTGAGTTTGCTAGAAAGGTAAACCCTGCTCCTCGATGATTTTGGCGTTTATCTCATGCTCATTAGCTACGTTTTTATAATGAGATGCTGCACGCATGACTGCATGAGCCGCTTCAGAAGGACCAATATATACTCCTTTGTCGTCTCGTGACCAAGTATCTCCCTCTGCTCTCATGCAACAAGATGCCGCAAATTCTAAAAGGCTAGCTTCATGACTTGCTTCAACGGCTAATTGTCTGTAATTTTCTACCAGACTTTGCTCGTGTCCAGTAAGAGTTCTCTGTTGTAAATTCTCATTCATAAAAAGATTTTAGAATAAAAAGCATTACGTGTCAAATTTAATATATATAAACAATACCTCTGACATTAATCTGGTACAATGTAACAGATGACAGCACAGGAAATTCGTAAGGCTTATTTAGATTATTTTGAAGAACACGGGCACACCTTGGTGCCACGGGCGCTTTTAGTACCGTACAACGACCCCACAACGCTCTTTACTAGCTCCGGTATGCAGCCCTTAATTCCGTACCTTTTAGGCGAAGAGCACCCGGGCGGCGTAAGGCTAGTTAACAGCCAAACTTGCTTGCGCGCTCAAGATATTGAAGAAGTTGGCGATAATCGTCACACAACTTTCTTCGAAATGCTCGGTAACTGGTCGCTGGGTGATTATTTTAAAAAAGAGCAGATACCGTGGCTTTTTGAATTTTTAACAGAGGTTGTAGGACTTGACCCTGAGCGATTATACGTGACTTGCTACATTGGTAATGAGCATTTCTCAATACCAAAAGACACCGATGCGGCCGAACTTTGGCAGGGATTATTCGAAGATAAAGGCATTAAAGCTGAAGCCGTCGAAATCGGCTCCGAGGCCGACGGCTACCAAAAAGGCATGGATGGCAGTAGAATTTTTTATTACGATGGCAAAAAGAACTGGTGGAGCCGTGCTGGAGACGAAGCATCAACACCACTTGGCGAGCCCGGTGGTCCAGACACAGAAGTTTTCTACGATTTTGGTACCAATCACGACACCAAGTGGGGCGAGAAGTGTCACCCTAACTGTGACTGCGGCCGGTTTGTAGAGATTGCCAATAGCGTCTTCATGGCCTACAAGCGAACCGACAAGGGCTTTGAACCGCTAGCCAAACCAAACGTCGACTTTGGCGGTGGCTTAGAGCGTATAGCTTTGGCTTCTAACAATGATCCAGATGTGTTTAAGATTAGCCTTCTAAAGCCGATAATCGAAAAACTAGAGGTTGTTTCGGGTAAGAACTATGAAAGCCACACCGAAAGTATGCGAGTAATAGCCGATCACTTACGAGCGGCCACGTTTTTAGCTGTTGATGGAGTAAAACCGAGCAACAAGGAGCAGGGTTATGTAATGCGACGACTGGTTCGTCGAGCTATTCGTTTTGCCTTTGAGCTTGGCATTGAACAGAATTTCTTAGAACAAGTAGTGCCCATAATTACTGATCTTTATAAAGATGATTTTCCAGAAGTCGCCAAGGCACGTGACGATGTAGTCCAAACACTCATAAAAGAAGAAAAAGTCTTCCGCCAGACTCTGCGCAAAGGTCTTCAGGAACTAAATAAGCTGAGCGGCAAAGAACTAACCGGTGAATCAATCTTTAAACTTTATGACACATACGGTTACCCAGTAGAGCTAACTAAAGAGGAAGCCTTTAAGCTAGGTGTGGATTTATCGCCAAATGCTGATACTGAGTTCGATAGATTGATGCGAGAGCAGCGCGAACGATCGCAAACGGCCAGTAAGGGCACATTTAAGGGTGGTCTGGGCGGTCAAACGCTTCAGCACAAGAAATACCACACCGCTACACATTTAATGTATCAGGCGCTTAGAGACGTTCTAGGTGATCATGTGGTTCAAAACGGTTCTAACATTACCGAGGAACGCCTCAGGTTCGATTTTAGCCATCCCGAAAAGGTCACACCTGAGCAGATCAAACAAGTTGAAAATATTGTAAACGAGCAAATCCAGAACGACCTAAAAGTTTCTTTTGAGGAATACCCCACCAGAGTTGCTATAGATGAAAAAGGTGCACTTGGTCAGTTTGGCGATCGTTATGGCGATACCGTTAAGGTTTACAAAATGATTGCTGACGACGCCGACAAACCTTTTAGTTTTGAAATTTGCGGTGGTCCGCACGTTGATCACACCCTGGAATTAGCTGAGGACGGTAAAAAGTTCAAGATAATCAAAGAAGAGTCATCTAGCGCCGGCATTCGTCGAATTAAGGCAGTACTAGCTTAGTATCAGGGTTTTCTCAGGTGTTCCTGTGCTAAAATAATGGATATGCTTGAAAAAGTTAAGAACGTCGGCTCATCAGTGGCCAAACATGCCAAAACCGGCGCCGGAACAGCGTCTGCAAAGCTTAAGAACAGATCATCCAGCAAGGGCGAGGAGTATCTCGTTGCGTTAGATATTGGTACCGAGTTTGTAAAGGCCCTAATTGGTCGTGTGAACACTACTGATGGCACTGTGGAAATAGTTGGCGTTGGCCGTGAGCACCAGGGCTTGAGCGACATGCAAGCCGGCGCAATTGCCGACATTGCCGCTGTAGTAGAGAATTGCGACAAAGCCCTCAACCAGGCCGAGGACCAGGCCGGTGTAAGTGTTAGAACCTGCATTATTGGTATAGCTGGTGAGTTGGTTAAGGGCACGACTACAACCATCCGTGTAGCCCGCAAAGATGCCACTAAACCGCTCGACATCATAGAAATGGAAAAGATTATTAATTTGGTCCAAGACCGAGCTCAAACAACCGCCAAGAAGCAGCTAGCTTGGGAACTGGGCGGCAAGGAAGTTGAAGTTCGATTAGTGAACAGCGCTTTAGTAAGCATCGAAATAGACGGCTACCCAGTTACTAATCCGATAGGTTTTCAGGGTAAAGATGTTGTAGTACAGCTCTACACAGCGTTCGCTCCAATGATACACATTGGTGCACTCGAAAAAACCGCACAGGAGCTCGACCTAGACCTACTAGCAGTTGCAGCTGAACCTTTCGCTGTTGCCCGGGCCGTAATTGGCAATAATCCTAACCAAAGCCTAAACGCTATTCTTATGGATGTGGGCGGTGGCACTACCGACATAGCCGTTATTAACGAAGGCGGAGTGCAAGGAACCAAGATGTTTGGTATTGGCGGTCGGGCCTATACCCACGCCGTGGAGCGTGACATGGGTGTAGACTTTGAAGCTGCCGAAGATTTAAAAATAGGCCTTGGCACAAACAAGATACCAGTTGCAAAGCGATCAGCTGTTGAAGCGGCTTTGGGTAAGACTGCCGATGTTTGGACGGGTGGTATTGAACTAGCCTTGAGTGAATTTACAAAGCTTGATCACTTGCCCCACCGTTTATTCTTGTGTGGAGGCGGATCGTCGTTAGATCTGTTGATGGAGAGGCTAGAGACCACCGATTGGTACAAGGCCTTACCATTTACGCGTAAGCCGGTTGTTCATCACATAAGACCAGATCAAGTGGCAGGTATTACCGACGCCACTGGCGATGTTAATGACCACACCTTCATTACTGCTATGGGCTTGCTAAGAGTTGGCACCGATACAATGCAGTTTAGCGGCGGTGGCTCAATTCGAGATAAAATTGATAAAATGTTAAGCGTATAGATTATGCCAACAAGCAATAAAGACACCATCTACATAGACATCGATGACGAAATAACCGGCATCATAGACAAGCTGCACGGCAGTAATTCTAAAGTAGTTGCGCTAGTGCTGCCTAAACGCGCGACCGTTCTTCAGAGTGTTGTAAACATGAAGTTATTAAAACGTGCCGCCGATGCCGATAAGAAAAATCTGGTACTTATTACTTCTGAGGCAGGACTTTTGCCACTTGCTGGAGTTGCAGGTGTGCATGTAGCCAAAACCATCAACAGCAAGCCGGAGATACCGGCTTCACCGGAAGCTTTTGACGACACCGAGGAAACAGTTGGTGAGGACGATACAGTAGAGGACGAAGAAGTTGACCCAAACAAGCCCATAGGTGTATTAGCCGGTGTTGCAGCAGGTGCAGCTGTTGGAGCCGCAGCCGCGGGAGCAGCTTCAGGGTCCACGGCAGCTGCTAGCAGTGCTAGTGGAGCTGGCGACGACGGACTAGAAACTCTTGTTATGGACGATGATGGCACAGCACCTGAGGATGTACCTGAAGATACTCCAACTAGAGCCAATACAACTACTAAACCCAAAGACAAGAAACTGGCAGTACCAAACTTTGAGCGTTTTCGCTTAGTTCTGGCATTAGTATTGCTGGCGGTTATTTTACTAATAGGAGGGTTTATATACGCCTCTGTATCATTGCCAAAAGCTACGATTCTAATTAAAACCAATGCCACAAATGTCGACACCAATTCTAACCTTATCCTTTCAACTTCAGCTACTAGCTTAGACACATCGAATAACACATTGCCAGCCAAGCAAGTAAGCCAACAGAAAACTTACAGCCAACAGGTGCCCACAACCGGACAGAAGAACAATGGCAACAAGGCCAGCGGCACAATCTCTATGACTGCAACAATTTGTGGTTCAATTCAGCAACCTGGCGATGTACCGGCCGGCACAGGGGTAAGTGCTAACGGGCAAACCTATATAACCCAACAGGACACATCGTTTGGCAGTCCAAATATTAAAAAGGGATGTTTATATTTTCAAGCAACAAGCAACACGCCAATATTGGCTCAAACAGGTGGTGCTAGCTACAATATTCCAGGCAATTCTTCTTTCACTATTGCAGGGCGAAGCGACGTTTCGGCTACCGGCTCGGCTCAAGGCGGAACGGACAGCATAGTGCAAAGCGTTAATCAAAACGATATAAACAACGCCAAGGCCAAGATCAACACCGACGACGCAAGCGTAAAGTCGGCCCTAGAAAGTCAGCTACAGCAGGGCGGCTACTACGCACTACCGGCTACCTACAGCGCAGGAACACCAACAGTTACATCTAGTGCCAACGTGGGTGAAGTGGCGAATAACGTTACTGTTACAGAGACTGTTAATTACACAATGTTTGGCGTAAATCAGTCCGACCTTAATACCGTGATCAATAACAACATAAAGGGGCAAATAGACACCAGTAAGCAGGCAATTTTAGATAACGGTTTGTCGGCGGGTGTATTCAACGTGAACAATCTAACATCTACAGGTGCGCAAGTAACACTGAGCACCAAAGCCGTGGTAGGACCTGACCTTAATGTAGATACAATTAAGCAACAATCGGCCGGCAAGCGCGCCGGTGACATTAAGAGCCAATTATCTAACAACCCTGATGTTGTTAGCGTAACTGTTAAAATAAGTCCTTTCTGGATTAGTGGTGCGCCAAAAGACATAAAGCGTATTACCGTTATTATTGCCAAGCCGACAACCACTGCCAAATCGAGTAGTAATGCCTCAACCCCATAAATCAGTATTAGCTTTAGATGTGGGATCAAAACGAATCGGTGTAGCCGTGGCATCGTTGGTAGCACGTTTACCTAAAGCCCTAACCGTTCTAAATTACGAAGATCCAGATTTATTCATAGAGCTTAATCTAATTATTAAATCCTCAGAGGCCGGAAATCTCGTTTTAGGATACCCGAGAGGCTTAGATGGCCAACACACACAGCAAACTGAATTTGTTGAAGTTTTTGCCGCTAAATTACAAGGCGTTCTAGACATACCGATTCACTTTCAAGACGAAGCCGTTACATCGCAACGAGCAAAGGAAGAACTTGATGCCGCAGGTAAGCCCTACTCTAAGGGCGATATTGACTCGCTCGCCGCCTGTTATATATTAGAAGACTGGTTAAACGATAATCCCGAGGTCAAGTAGTGTCTAAGTATAAATACAGTTCGAAGCGACGACGTATTCCACTCCGTATTCCGGTTTTGTTGATAATATTAGCTGTTTTGGTTGTGGCTGGGGCAATTTTATCGAGGCATATTTATTATCTAGACCTGCAACCGGTCAGTGATAATTCTCAAACTCAAATATTTACGGTTAATACCGGTAGTTCCACAAAAGTTATATCTGATGATTTAAATAAAGCACACTTAATTCGCAGCGCCTGGGCGTTTCAGCTATATGTTCACAGCAAGGAACTTGGTAATAAACTGCAAGCCGGCACTTACGCACTGGCGCCCAACAAATCAACACCAGAAATAGTTGCTATTCTAACCAGGGGACAAGTAGCTACCAGGCTGGTAACAATTCTTCCTGGAACAACTATTAGTCAAATAAGAGCCAATTTAATTAATTACGGCTTTAAGCCGGCAGATGTCGATGCAGCCTTAGTCCCCGATCAATACTCAAATCTTCCTGTTATGGCCTTTAAACCTACAGATGTTAACACTCTTGAGGGACTCTTGTGGCCAGATTCTTGGTACAAAGATGCAGCTTCTTCGGCCTCAGATATTGTTCGCCAATCACTAGAAGAAACCGGTAAACAGATTACTCCGGATATTCAGGCCTCATTTGCCTCTGAAAACCTAACTGTTTATCAGGGCATAACTCTGGCTTCAATAGTGATTAAAGAAGTTAATAAGCCTGCTGATCAGGCACAGGCTGCCCAAGTGTTCTTGTCGCGCCTAAAGACTGGAATGATGCTCGGTTCGGACGTTACAGCGCAATACGGTGCCGTATCAGCTGGCAAGTCACCTAGCGATCTGAGTTACGATTCACCCTATAATACCACTTTACACACAGGATTGCCCCCAACGCCTATAAGTACCATCAACTCTAGCTCACTTAATGCCGTTGCTCATCCGGCTAATACCAACTGGCTATACTTTGTTACTGGAGATAACGGCAATACTTACTTCTCTACAAATCTTCAGGATCATCAGGCCCTAACACAACAGTATTGCCACAAACTCTGTGGAAATTAACAGATACGAGATTATCAATCAGGACTTGCCATGCGCATTCTTTTTGGTATACTAGTTAAGTAACTTATTACAGGGGTGGACTCACTTCTGAACCCCTAGAAAAGTTACCTCTGAGGTAGGCAATTTTTACACGGGCGGTTTTACCCGTCTTTTGTTAATATAAACGTCTGCATCGGAGCTTTGGCAAGCTTTGCTTCCAGGAGAAGGTATTAGTACAACTTCATCGTCACTTACAGACCGCTTAGCTGTTCCTAAAGGCCTTCAGTCAGCTAAGTTGTATCGTTATATTAAGCTCAAATTGAGCCGCAAGACTTTTAAAAGACGCACAGTTCGTGTGGGTCTTTTGGTTTCTAATCTTATAATTCTCGTTGCTATTGCTTTTTTTGTTATTAACGATCCGCACACTAATGGATTATCGGCTCCGGTATTACAGAATAGCCCAGTTTCGGCTGCAAGCAACCCGCTTGATCAAGCATCATCAATAGATATCGCCTTAACAGTGGCCAGAATGAACAGTATGCCCGAGGCGACAGCGGTAACAAACCAGGCTCAAACTCAGGCAGCCGAGGTGGCAATTGCCGGAACGGCTAATAATGTTGTTAACGAACCTCAGGTAGTAGCTACCGCACTAAAATCTAAAGCCGACATTCAACAGTACACTGTTCAATCTGGCGACTCCATTCCGTCGTTAGCTGCCAAGTTTGGTATTACCTCGGATAGTATTAGGTGGTCCAACGGCTTAAGTGGCGACTCGGTAAATACTGGCACTAAACTAACCATCCCTCCAGTAAATGGAGTTATCTACACAGTAAAACCAGGTGATACAGCCGATAGCCTAGCAGTTAAGTTCAAGGCTAACAGGGATCAAATAGTTGCTTATAACGATGCCGAAATAACCGGACTGAAGGCTGGTGAACAGATTATTATTCCTGGTGCTACACAACCCGTTGTGGCTGTCGCCGCTGTCGCTGCAACCACCACATCTTTCCCTTGGGGAACAGGACCAATATACGGTTCTAACGGTTACGATTATGGCTACTGTACCTGGTACGTTGCCACTCAGGTTGCTGTGCCAAGTAACTGGGGCAATGCCAGTAGCTGGGCATATTACGCCCGATTGAGTGGTTGGAATGTAAGTAAAGCACCTACTGTTGGAGCAATTGCTCAAACCGGTAACGCAGCTGGTGGTTTGGGCCACGTAGCGATAGTAACGGGAGTCAATGCCGACGGGTCTGTAACAGTGCGAGATATGAACGGATTTGCCGGTTGGGGCCGGGTTGGAACGGGAACTGTGGGAGCAGGTGTTTTCCAGAACTTTATAACACCTTAGCTTAAGATGTTATTCTATATTTAATGGCTTTTGTAGATAAAGTAACTATTAATTTTACGGCCGGCGCCGGCGGCGACGGGCGGGTTAGCTTTCGTCACGAAAAATTTATAGATAAAGGTGGTCCGGATGGCGGCGACGGCGGCGACGGCGCGAGCATAGTTCTTAAGGCCAGTCGTAACAACAATACGCTGGCTGCCTTCCGCCACAAAAAAGAGATTCGTGCGGAGACCGGCCAGGCCGGCGACAAAACCCGTAAGCACGGTCGAAGTGCCAAGGACCTTATTGTGTCTGTGCCAATAGGCACTGTTGCAACTAAAACTGACGGCACGGTAATTGCAGATTTAACAATGGATGGCCAAGCTGAAGTAGTCGCTAAGGGCGGACGCGGCGGCTTTGGTAACGCTCACTTTGTGTCGTCTAGGCGTCAGGCGCCAAACTTTGCCGAGAAAGGTGAGCCAGGCGAAAGTTTAGATGTAAATCTTGAAATTAAACTCATAGCCGATATTGGCCTAGTTGGTCTTCCTAACGCCGGCAAGTCTACTTTACTTAGCAAGTTAAGTAATGCCCGACCAGAGATTGCCGACTATCCGTTCACGACCCTTACGCCCAACCTTGGCGTAGTCGACATTAACGAAACCTCGAGTGTATTAATGGCCGACATCCCTGGTCTTATTGAGGGAGCAGCAGGCGGTAAGGGTCTTGGTCATGATTTTTTGAAACATATTGAGCGTACGGCCGTAATTCTTCATCTGATCGATGTTTATAACAAGGATATAGTAAAGTCGTATAAAACTATTAGAAAAGAGCTCAAAGCCTATAAGGCTGACTTAACGGTTAGACCAGAGGTTATAGCCCTTACCAAAACCGAAGGACTCGACGAGAAAACAATCCAAGACATAATAAAACAACTCAAAAAGGCCGCCCCTAAGGACACGGATATTTACGCTATCTCGGCTCAAGCTGGCAACGGCTTAAAACCACTGTTATTTACTCTTAAGGCAAAGGTTGATGAAGTGAGGGCTATTCCTAAGGCCAAGGAACTAGAAGTTAAAGTGCCGGTACTTAAGATCACGGACACCTCCGATGCATACACAGTTTCAAAAGAAGACGATCGTTTCGTTATTACTGGTGAGAGAATTGAACGTTTCGGAAAGCGAACCGATTTTGAAAACGAGGGCGGTGTTCAACGACTCCGCGATATTATGCGAAGAGCCGGCATTATGCATGAGCTCGTTCGGCAGGGAATAGAACCGGGTCAAACCGTGCAAATCGGGCACGACGAATCATTAAAATTCATTTACTAGTAGCCGATTCTTAACGGTCGGATGATAAACTGTTAAATACTCATGGCAGCAAGCTTATTTTTCTACGATTTAGAGACTAGCGGATTCGATCCACGAAAGGCCCGGATAATGCAGTTTGCTGGTCGACGCACCGATCTTAACCTCAAACCCATCGGCGAACCATTCAATATGCTAATTAAGATTACCCCAGATGTGCTACCAGACCCCGATGCCATAATGGTGACTGGTATTACACCCCAGCAGACCATTGCTGAGGGTCTATCCGAAGCCGAATTTTTAAAGATCTTCTACGACCAGATCGTAATGCCTGGAACCATTTTTGTTGGCTATAACAGCGTTCGCTTCGACGATGAATTTATTCGTTTTTTAAACTATAGAAACTTTTATGACGCCTATGAGTGGCAGTGGAAAAATCAGTGCTCCAGATGGGATTTGCTAGACGTGGTACGCATGACAAGAGCCTTGAGACCAGAAGGGATTAAGTGGGCGTTTGCATCTGATGGTAAACCTTCTAACCGGTTGGAGCTACTAACAAGTGTGAATAAGCTTAGTCACGATAACGCCCACGACGCTTTGGCTGACGTAGAAGCGACAATTTCGCTGGCCCGACTAATTCGAACTAAACAATCCGATCTGTTCGACTACCTACTCGGCGTAAGGGGTAAAAAAGAAGTTGCCAAGCTTGTGGAGGCTGGTTCACCTTTCGTTTATACTTCTGGTCGATACGGTAGCGAGTTCTTGCACACTACTGTGGCTTTGCGATTAGCCGATCATCCTCAAGATGCTTCGGCTTTGGTGTATGATCTTAGAGCAGATCCAACACCTTTTATTAAAATGACTGTCGACGAAATCGTGGATGCCTGGAGATTTACCAAAGATCCTGATGTACTTCGTTTGCCAGTAAAGACTCTAAAGTATAACCGTTGTCCGGCAATAGCTCCGCTGGGTGTAATAAAGGATCAAGCTAGCCAAGAGAATATTAAACTCAATCTCGATACAGTTAAGGCTAATCTGGCTAAACTCAAAGCCCATCACCAGGAATTTGCAGCCAAGGTGCTAGAAGCAGTAAGGGTTCTAGATGAGGAACGTCAAAAAGCCCAAACAACATTATTGGATGATCAGTCCACGGTTGATGGCCGCCTTTACGACGGCTTCATTAGTGATTACGACCGCAATGTAATGCCCGTCGTAAGGGCGGCCGACCCAAGCGAAATCACCACTTTATCATCTGAGCTCAAAGACGATCGCCTAAAGAGCCTCCTGCCACTTTACAAAGCTCGGAATTACCCTAAGAGCTTGGACGATCAAGAGAGAGCTGAGTGGGAAGCTTTCTGTAATAAGCAGTTGTTCGAAGGTGGGACTTCTAGTCGACTAGCCAAATACTTTGCTCGTTTAGAAGAGTTGGCAGAGGGCAAGGTTAGCACCGAGCAGCAATACCTACTTGAAGAACTCCAGCTTTACGGTCAGTCTATCGTGCCGATGGACTAATACGACTGTGAACTTGCGCAGCGTGCAGTCCCCGACTTTGTAAAGTCAGATAGTCCATTGAATACCCGCCACGGGAATACAGCAGTTTGGCTAGGAAATACGCTGCGATAATAAAACCGATCAGGTTTAGCCAACCTTGAAAGTTGATTTGAATACTGGTCCCCGGAACATATCCGAGGACTAAGAAACTATACATACCAGCCCCTTAATTTGTATGAATTTGATTCGCATTATACACCTATTTGTCAATACGTCAATAATATATTCTTAAAACTTATGCTTAGAAATCAAAACTATGAAGTCCCTTTAGGGGATGGAAAAAGTTAAGTTTTATCTGTATAATGTGCAGTCACGTTAGGGGGAAGATTGGCAGATCAAATAGTAGTTAAGGGTGCTCGTGAGCACAATTTACAAAACATAGACGTAACGATTCCACGCAATCAGCTGGTTGTGATTACTGGCTTGAGCGGATCAGGCAAATCCAGCCTGGCTTTCGATACAATCTACGCCGAAGGCCAAAGGCGCTATGTTGAATCTTTAAGCTCCTATGCCCGACAGTTCTTGGGTTTAATGGAAAAGCCGGATGTTGACCAAATTGACGGTCTGAGCCCAGCTATTTCGATTGATCAAAAATCAACCTCTCGTAACCCGCGTTCAACGGTAGCTACGGTAACTGAGATTTATGATTACCTAAGACTGCTCTTCGCCCGTATTGGCGTGCCTCACTGTCCGATCGATGGTAAGCCAGTTGTTCGCCAGACAACCAACGGTATTATTGACCAAATTGTGGCAACTACCTCAGGCAAACGAATTATGGTCTTGGCTCCAGTGGTAATAGATAAAAAAGGCGCTTTTGAGCACATTCCAGAGCAGTACAGGCGCGCAGGTTTTGCAAGAGCTAGAGTTGATGGTGTGGTTTATTCTCTAGACGAATTCCCTGAACTCGATAAGGCCTACAGGCACCGAATAGAAATTGTCGCCGACAGGCTCGTAAACGACGAAGACAGTCGCGGTCGTTTAGTGCAGTCCGTGGAACAAGCTCTGGATGTTGCTGATGGCAAGGTGGTGATTTTAGACGCCGACGCCGATCAAACTTGGACATATAGCCTAATGTACGCTTGTGAGCAGCACCCCGAGATTACTATCCCCGAGCTCGAACCCAGAACCTTTAGCTTTAACAGCCCTCACGGTGCTTGCCCAGTTTGCACTGGTTTGGGCAATCGTCTAGAAGTTGACCCGGAACTAGTAATTCCGAATGGCACTTTAACGATTGCTGAGGGTGCAATACGGCCTTATAACCGAATAAATGTCGACAATTGGTACATGAAAAAGCTTCAGGCTGTTGCCGAAAAGCATGGCTTTAGCTTGCATATTCCAACTGGCCAGCTCACTAAAGAACAAATAGACCTTGTTATGTACGGAACTGGCAGTGAAAAGTACCGTGTAGCTCTAGGCGGTGGTCGCTCGTTCGAGACAACCTATGAAGGTGTGGTGCCAAACCTAGAACGTCGCCACAAAGAAACCGACAGTGATTTTGTTCGTCGCGACATCGAGAAATTTATGCAAGAAAAACCGTGCCATGCTTGTGGTGGCTTGCGCTTGAAACCGGAGGTGCTGGCTATAACAGTCGGTAATCACTCAATTATGGATGTTTGCAGGTTATCGATCGACGATGCTCTGGATTGGTTTAAAGGTCTAAAACTAGATGCAAAAGAAGCCAAAATTGCCGAGATGATTCTTAAAGAAATCGGCGCCCGGCTTCAGTTTCTTCAAGATGTTGGCCTGAACTACTTAAACCTTTTACGAAGCGCCAACACACTGAGCGGTGGCGAAGCTCAAAGAATTCGCTTAGCAACCCAGATTGGCTCCGGACTTATGGGCGTGCTTTATGTTTTGGACGAACCGAGTATCGGGCTCCACCAACGCGATAACGCTCGGCTAATAAAAACTCTTAAACACTTGCGCGACCTTGGCAACACTGTAATAGTCGTGGAACACGACGAGGAAACTATTCGTACGGCCGATTATTTGCTAGACATTGGGCCAGGCGCGGGCATACATGGCGGTAAGATAGCCGCAGCGGGTAGCCCGGCTGAAGTCGAAAAAACCAAGGGTAGCGTAACTGCCGATTATCTTTCTGGTAACAAAAAGATTGCCGTGCCTAAAAAGCGACGCGCCGGCAACGGCAAATCGATAATCATAAGAGGTGCACGTGAGAATAACTTAAAAGATGTTAACGCCGAAATTCCACTTGGCAAACTTGTTGTTGTGAGCGGCGTGAGCGGATCAGGCAAATCTAGCCTAATTAACGATATTCTTGCCAAGGAGTTATTGGCCAGGTTGCATCGGGCCAGCACAGTACCGGGTCGACACGACGACATTGAGGGCATTAAACAGCTAGATAAGGCGATCATAATTGACCAGTCTCCAATTGGGCGAACGCCACGTTCAAACCCGGCAACTTACACAGGTTTATTCACGCCTATTCGTGAGTTATTCGCTCAAATGCCCGAAGCTAAGCTGCGCGGTTATAGTGCCGGTAGATTTAGCTTTAATGTTAAGGGTGGCCGCTGCGAGAACTGTGCCGGCGATGGCATTATTAAGATCGAGATGCACTTCTTGCCAGATGTTTACGTACCTTGCGAGGTTTGTCATGGTAAACGCTATAACCGCGAAGCGCTCGAAATTCATTACAAAGGCAAAACTATTGCCGATGTGCTTGCAATGACTTGCGACCAAGCTCTGGAATTCTTTGGAAACATTCCAGTTATTGCCCGCAAATTGCAGACCCTAGTAGATGTTGGTATTGGCTATATTACTCTTGGCCAGTCAGCCACAACCCTAAGTGGTGGTGAGGCCCAGCGAATAAAGCTATCTACGGAGCTTTCGCGGCGTCCAACCGGGCGAACTTTATATATACTCGACGAGCCAACCACGGGACTGCACATGGCCGATGTGGACAAGCTGCTGCACATGTTGCACGCCCTGGTGGACGCCGGCAACAGCATGGTGGTTATTGAGCATAATCTAGACGTAATTAAGAACGCCGACTGGATAATAGACATGGGTCCAGAGGGAGGCAATGCCGGTGGCCAAATTATTGCCGAAGGCACACCTGAACATGTCGCAAAAGTTAAAACCAGTTACACCGGTCAATATTTGACAAAAATGCTCTAGAAGTTATATAAACTATTGATGAGTTCTGAGCAATTACCATCACCTGAAGAGTTTGATGCCGCATCGTACAGAAAAATCCACATGGGTGAAATGTTTGGTAGGGTTACGGAAAGGGCAGCTAACGAGGATGCCATTAGTGCAAGTCTTCATGAACATCCAGAGATTTTAATTATTGCTGAACATAAAATAATTAGTAATTTTGAGAGGTCCGGAGTAACTCAAGCCGCACAGATCCGTAATGCGCTAATTTATTTAGAGCACGAAAATCACCCAGGAGGTGCAAATCTACATACGGTACATGATATTTTTGCTAAGGAACAAAATTTTTCGGAGCGATCTTCGGACAAAAAATGGTATCAAGCAAACATGGATGTGTTAAAGATAACCGCGCTAACAGCATTTGCATTAGCCGTCGATAAGCTTCAAGGTGATTCTTCAATAGTCGAGGAATCTCTATCAAAAGCTCAAGAAATCATAGAATTTTCACGAGACTTAGGAGCTGAATCGGAAGCCGCTTTAAGAATTTGTTTTGGATCGATAAGGTGGCACCTTGAAAATAAAATCGATCCCGGAAGGGCACAAAACAAACTGTTTACTTATCCTGATTTGGATTATTAGAGCTTGCTCGTTTTTTTCGGTTTTGCAATATGGATTTAGCAACATGGTATAAGGTTGGACCTAAAGTTATAAGTACAGCAGCGACAACTATTAGCAGAATATAGTGATCAAGGTTTGGAATTTTACTTCCGAACCAGTAGCCCAACATAATAACTATAATTGCCCAGGCAATGTCGCCGATTGCGTCGTAAATGAAGAACTGTTTGTAATCCATCTTGGCTACACCTGCAACAGATGGAGCGAAGGTTCTTACAATTGGAACAAAATGCGCTAGCAACATGGTTTTGCTGCCGTATTTATTGTAGAACTTCTCGGAACGCTCAACGTATTCATGTCTAAAGAAAAGGCCGTCGGGTTTACGGAACAGTGATCGCCCGTAGCGTTTGCCTATGTGATAGCCCACGTTATCACCGGCTATGGCGGCGATTGCCACTATTGGAATTAATGTGGCTAAATTCATTTTGCCTGCGGCAGCAAACACACCTGCGCTAATAAGCAATGTGTCACCAGGAAAGAAAAAACCTACAAACATGCCGGACTCAGCAAAAATAATTCCAGCAATTAGCAAAAGTCCGCCTGCTCGGATTATGTGGTCGACATTAAACATTCATTCAGCATATCTGTTATAATTAAATCAAGCAATAGGAGACATTAGCGTTATGGGTCATGATGACATTAGTTTAAATTTGGAAAAGCGCGAAGTTTTAGGTAAATCTGTAAGGCACCTGCGCAAGGGCGGTGTAATCCCGGCTGTAATTCACGACCATGGTAAGGAATCTGTGATTGTACAGGCCGATGGTATCCAATTACTTAAAGTATGGCGCCAGGCAGGCAAGCACCACACCATCAACCTAAACGCTGAAGGCAAAACTTACGTGGCCCTAATAAAAGCTGCAGATTTTGACCCTAAAAAGCACCAGTTAAGGCATGTGGTTTTTAATGCCGTGAATGCTAACGAAAAAGTTGAAGCCGATATTCCAGTTCATGCACAATACGCCGAAGGCAATGAAGCGTCTCCTGCGGAGCGTTCCGGTCTTCTGGTACTAAGCCAACTAGAAACGGTTAGAGTAGAGTCCGTTCCAAGTAAACTTCCAGACGTTTTATACTACAATGCCGAAAAATTGGTTGATGTAGGCGACCATGCTACTGTGGCCGATATTGTTGTACCCGAAGGTGTAATCATTAAAACTGAGGCTGGTCACTCCGTGGCAACCGTGTTTGAGCCAAGTGCATTGCAGGCTGCTAACGAGGCCGCCGGTGGTGATGCCGAAGCCGAAATACCTGAAGAAACCGCTGAAGGTGAAACTCCAGAATCAACCGAAGTCACAGCCGAAGAATCAGCCAAAGAATCTGAATAGTCTCAAAACCCTTAAGCTAATAGTTGTAAATATCATATACTAGAGCCATGGAAGGCGTTCATCTAAAATCTGCAGCAGAAAACGGCGTAGAAGACACTGATGATAAAAAAGACAAAAAGAACCGTCAAGTAGCACCCAATGCTAATAATCTTCATGGTGAGCGGATAGGCCATGTACTAGTAACGGCAGAGTCTAGTAACCAGAGCAATTCACGCAGGCTCGAAAGGGGTGGTCATTTAGCGATCTTTGAAAATAGCGTTGAAAAACACCAACCTGCCCAACCCGAAGCGTCAAACACTAAGAAAATAGACAGCATGAGTCACGCTGAACTATTAGCTTACAGCGAAAATATAACTGTCGAGGGTACAACACTTCGGAAAATATTTGAAACTCATCTTATTGGCGAGAAAGGTCTTCGTCGCTTAATTGCCGAACACCTTAGGGGTGGTGATCTAAAAATAGCTCTACAAAAAGAAATAGTCGAGCGCGAGATTGATTTTGAACGTGACCCGGCAATGCGTGATCTAGCTGTAACTCTAGAAGAAAATGCAGAACAACTTCATACCACTGAGCCCAGCGAACTCGACAAACTGCTCGAAAAAGCCTCATTAAAAATCCCCGCTGCTGAACTAAATGAAGAAATGGCCTTTTACAAGGCACGAGCTAATTACGAAGCTTCACAACTTGCTAAGCATCGTCAGCAACGCCGGGTTATAGATATTGCATTGGCAGCAGTAATTAGCCTACTGGTGATTATTATTCTTACTCTGTACCTAACGCTTAGCTAAACGTATAATATTCATATGCAAAAGGTGTTGTTGTACTACAAGTTTGTTCCCATTGGAGATCCAGAGGCAGTTAGGCTCTGGCAAAAGAGTCTGTGCGAACGTCTTAATTTAAAAGGTCGCATTATTATTGCTGAGCACGGAATTAATGGGACTGTTGCTGGTAGTGTTGAAGATCTTAAGGCCTATGTTAAGGAAACCAAAACCTACAATGGTTTTAAGGATATTGTGTTTAAATGGAGCGCTGGTGAACGGGATAATTTCCCCAAGTTGAGTATAAAAGTTCGCCCCGAGATTGTTACTTTTGGTGTTGCCGACAAGTTAAGGGTAGATCAAAAAGGTGTCGTTGGTGGTGGCAAGCACTTAAAGCCGGCACAAGTTCACGAGCTAGTTGAGAAACATGGCGACGATGTTGTGTTCTTTGATGGTCGCAATGCTTTTGAGGCAGAGGTTGGCAAGTTTAAGAATTCCGTTGTGCCTGAAGTTCGCTACAGCCGAGATTTTCCAAGCGAACTGGCTAGCCCCAAATACGAGTCAATTAAAGACAAGCCTGTCGTGGCTTATTGTACCGGGGGCATCCGCTGCGAAGTCCTTACGGTGCTCATGAAAGAGCAGGGTTTTAAGGATGTTTATCAAATTGATGGCGGCATTGTTAAGTACGGCGAACAGTACGGCGACGAAGGCTTATGGGAAGGCTCCTTGTACGTCTTCGATGGCCGAGTAACTACTAAATTTTCGGACTCAGCAAAAGACATAGGTGACTGTGTTTTTTGTGGTGATAAGACCAGCCACTACGCCAACTGCGAAGTTAAAACCTGCAATAAGATGATGCTTGTTTGCGATGCCTGCTCTGCTAAAACCATGTGCCCGGAATGTATTAAGCAGCCTGCCGCTGCGTAATTTACCCTCGTGAACGATCAACTCAAAGCCAAACTTAAGGATCTGCCTAAAGAGCCGGGAGTGTATTTTCATAAGGATAAAAAAGGCGAGATAATTTATGTTGGCAAGGCAGCCGTGCTTCGTAATAGGGTTAGGCAATACTTTCAGGCCTCGCGTGGTCGTGATCCTAAAACCGAAGCTCTAGTACAAGATATTCACGACGTGGACTGGATGGTGGTAGACAGCGAATTGGAGGCTTTGTTTCTGGAAGCGGAAATGATCCGTAGGTATATGCCTCGCTACAACATACTTTTGCGAGACGATAAGGCGCTCAGTTACATAAGAATCGACTACGACAGTGATTATCCAACTGTTTCTACTAGTAGACGGCCACTTGATGACGGTGCCCGCTATTACGGGCCTTATTCAAGTACGTATGCTGTGCGGCAATCGTTAAGATTGCTCCGTAAAATATTTCCTTTTGCCACTCGTCGCCAAACCGGTCAAAAACGCGCTAGCTTGCATTATCATCTTGGTCTAGACCCAGGACTAGAAGAAGGTCGAACAAGCCTAGAACAGTACAGGGCTAATCTACGAAAGCTCATAGCCATTATTGAGGGCAGAAGCAAAAACATAATTAAAGAGCTTGAGCGCGACATGAAGAGGGCAGCTAAGACCTCAGACTTTGAAGCTGCTGCAAAGCTTAGAAACCAATTATTTGCACTGCAGAACCTAAAACGACATGTGATCTTTAGCGATAAGGAGTTCCTAGATATAAGCAAAGACCATGCATTAAACGAATTAGTTAACTTGTTAAGTATTTCAGGTTATACCAGGCGAATCGAGGGTTACGATATAAGCCATCAACAAGGTACCGATGTAGTCGCCAGTATGGTGGTATTCACAAATGGCGTTAGCAACAAAGCCGAATACAGAAAATTTAAAACCAAGATTGAGCACAACAATGATTTTTATAACATGAACGAAACTATCAAACGACGTTTTAGAGATAAGAATCAAAAAGCTTGGGGTATTCCAGACCTAGTTCTAATTGATGGAGGTAAAGGTCAACTCGACGCAGCCATAAAAGCTCGTGATGAACTTGGCATGACCAAGATTCCGTTTATAGGTTTAGCCAAACGCGAGGAACAGATTGTAATCCAAAAGGATAAATCAAACGTAACACTTAACTTGTTAAGTTTAAATAAAATGGGCGGTTTTGTATCTGAAAGTGACGATTTTGAGCTAGTTAATGTGCCACATAACACCAACCTGGTTAAACTGCTCCAGCGTATACGCGATGAATCTCATAGATTTGCTGTTAGCTATCATAGTTCTCTCAAAATAAAGCGCCAGACTACTAGCCTGCTCGACGACATACCAGGAGTTGGGCCACAGACCCGTAAAAGTTTACTTAGAAAATTTGGTTCTGCACGAGGAGTCGCTCAAGCCGAAGAGGTTGAGCTAGCAGAAGTGGTTGGTTCAAAAAAGGCAAAACTCATTAAACAGCAACTCAGCTAGACTTAATTTGCTATACTTAGGTTCTATCTTATGGAGTCATTCTTCAACGCCGAATTTTTTATTGGTAACCGGCAACGATTAAGAAAACTGTTTACAGGTACTGCGCCGATTGTAATCACTGCAAACGGATTGCTTCAACGTGCCGGTGATACCACCTATGCTTTTTCTCAAGATGCCAACTTTTGGTATTTAACAGGAATTAACGAGCCAGATATTGTGCTAGTTATGGATAGAGACAACGAGTATCTAATTGTACCGTCTAGATCTGATAACAGAGAGGCATTTGACGGACAAGTGTTAAACGATGCGCTAACAGAAAGATCAGGCATCGAAAAAATTTATAACGATAAAGAGGGCTGGGATAAGATTAACGGTCGTCTAAAGAAGGTTAAACACGTGGCAATTATAGGGGCAGCACCCTCTTATGTGGAGCAGTTTGGTATGTATACGAATCCTGCTAGGGCCAAACTAACAGAGCGAATTACTAGCTTTAATTCTAATCTAAGCTTACTTGATCTATCACCGCACCTAATAAGGCTAAGAATGATAAAGCAGCCGCAGGAACTTGCTGCACTTCAAAAAGCTATAGATATTACGGTAAGTACAGTAAAAGATGTTTCAAAGCCCTCTAAACTAACCAGTTACAAATATGAATACCAACTTGAAGCCGAGCTTAGCCGTGGATTTAGAAAAAGGGGAGCGGTAGGCCACGGATTCGAACCTATAGTAGCCGGTGGAAGCCGGGCTTGTGTTTTACATAACGTGGCTAACAATTCTGCGCTTAACCAAGGAGAAATAATAGTAATAGACAGTGGTGCTGAAGTTGAGCACTATGCAGCCGATATTACTCGAGTATATCTGTCAGGAACCGTCACAAAAAGGCAGCAATCTGTATACGACGCTGTAATAGAAGTTCAAAAGTTTGCATTTGATTATTTAAAACCAGGAGTTCTATTGCTTGAATATGAAGCAGCAATAGAAAACTACATGGGAGAAAAACTTCGAGAATTGGGACTTATTAAAACCATTGATCACCAAAATGTAAGGCGTTATTATCCGCATTCAACTTCACACTTTTTGGGTCTTAACGTTCATGATGTGGCCGACTATGATCGACCACTGGAACCAGGCATGGTTCTAACTGTTGAGCCAGGAATATATATTTCAGACGAGTCTATTGGGGTAAGAATTGAAGACGACGTTTTAATTACACCTAAGGGAATAAAAATACTAACCAATAAATTGTCGCGCGAACTAGTCTAGATTAGAATAATGCTAATGCATAACGCACTATTCAAGTTTGTGGTTAGTTGGTTTGTATGTAGCTTGGGCTTATGGATTGCTGCCCGCTTCTTATCTAGTAGCATAAGTTACAATAGCCAACTTCAAGTTATTGTCATAGCTGGCTTGATTCTAGCTATAATTAACCTAATTCTCAGGCCAATACTCATAGTTTTATCTCTGCCAGCAGTAATGTTCACCCTAGGCCTGTTCATAGTAATTATTAATGGCTTTACGGTGTATATTGCGAGTTTGCTGTATGAACCCTTACATATTACGAATTTCTGGGCTGCAATATTTGCCGGTATGGTCATAGGACTGGTAAACTATCTAGTAACCGCTATATTGGAGGATCTAGGTAAAAAATGACTATTTACAACTACTTAACAATGAGCTCGATGGCACTGATGACGCTGTTAATCTTGGTTCAAACACGTGGTGCCAGTTTGGGAGCTGGATTGGGTGGTGCCGGTGAAGTTAATACGACAAGACGAGGAACCGACAAAACTATCTTTCAGTTAACTATAGTTTGCGCTTTGATATTCAGCTTATCGCTCATTCTCGGTGTGATTATTAAGAAGTAATTCATTTATGGAATTGCGACTGTTTCGACTGCGTTGGCGCCGTAGATTCCGCAAGGGCCACAAGCAGGTGGAGAGTATTAACACTCAAACTAGCGAGAATCTAGATAAGCACCTTGTAAAAAAATTTGGTAATTTAATGCCTGTCCGGCGATTCGTTTTTGGCTGGTTGGCACTGATGCTAATTCTTATTGGCGGACTTATTGCTCAGAACCTTGCCCTCAGCAATTATTATCAAACACTCCGTACGGTACCTGGCGGAATTTATAATGAAGGTGTTTTGGGGACTTTTACAACAGCCAACCCGATTTATGCCACATCGGATGCAGATTTAACCGTATCGCGCCTAGTTTTTGCTAGTTTATTCCAATACGATGCGACCGGTAAGTTAGCACCAGAACTAGCCTCGTCTTACTCCGTGAATGCTCACGGTAATGAATACGTAGTTCACTTAAAACCGAATCTAACTTGGCAAGACGGCAAACCCCTAACAAGTAGCGATGTAGTGTTCACTTATCATAAGATTCAGGACCCAGACGCTAAGTCGCCCCTACAAAACGACTGGCAGGGAATAAATGTTTCGGCACCCGATCCATTAACCGTTGTATTCCATTTACCAGATGCGCTTGCCTCGTTTCCATATAATTTAACCAATGGTATAGTGCCGGAGCATTTACTGGCGTCTGTATCAGCTCCCGATCTAAGATCATCCGATTTTAATACTCTACACCCCGTCGGTTCGGGTCCGTTTTCGTGGCAGGCTATACAAGTAAGTGGTAACGGCGATCCACTAAAGTCTCAAGCTAGAGTGGCGTTAGTACCTTTTACTAATTACGCCTTAGGTAAGCCAAAACTACAGAAATTTGTTGTAGAAGTTTTTGCAGACAGTAATCAGCTTAGTCAGGCGTTTGCTGACGGCAGTCTAACGGCAGCCGAAGGTATAACCACACCAGTAGCTAAACTAATAAGTAAGGCTAGCGTCGCTCAGCATAATCTTATTTACAGAGCAGCCAATATGGTTTTCTTTAAGACCTCAAGCGGTATCTTAAGCGACAAGGCTGTTCGAAGTGATCTAGTGCAAGCCGCTAACGTTCCCAAGATTATCTCTAGTTTAAGTTACAGCACCAGGGCAGTGAGGGAACCCCTGCTAGAGGGGCAGTTGGCATACGATCCTGCCTTTGTGCAACCTGGATTCGACCTGAATGCTGCCCGGAACAGTCTAACAGCCGACGGTTGGATACCCGGCAAAGGTTTCATTAGATACAAAGGTAACCAGCAATTAGGTTTTGCTTTAACTGCTGCGAATAATCCGGAGTCTCACAAAGTCGCTAGTCAACTCCAACAACAATGGAAAGCACTCGGTGTTAATGTATTTGTGCGATACTTGGACCCCGCCGACTATCAGACAGCCTTGTCTTACCACGATTACGACGCAATTCTTAACGGTATATCCATAGGTGTTGATCCCGACGTCTATGTTTACTGGGACAGCTCACAAGCCGATATACGATCACCCAACAGATTGAACTTCTCTGAGTGGAAAAACGCTCAGGCAGATGTTTCTTTAGAGTCTGGCCGAACCAGGTTAAATCCAACGCTTCGAGCTTTAAAATACAAGCCTTTCCTGCAGGCATGGCAACAGGATGCGCCAGCGTTGGGACTTTATCAGCCCAGACTATTGTATTTAACCAACGGCTACGTCAACGGCCTGATTGATCACCCACTTGTTACCGCTACAGATCGCCTTGCAGGTGTTCAAAACTGGGAAATTAAGCAAAATAAAGTAACGAATCAAACCTGATTCAACTCTGTGTAGAACTTGAGTTTTGCCCCAAGAACAGATAAGATATGATGGTTCAAGCGGTTCTTAGCATGCGGATGTGGCGGAATTGGTAGACGCGCTAGCTTCAGGAGCTAGTGAGCATTACGCTCGTGGAGGTTCAAGTCCTCTCATCCGCACCAGTCTTTAATTGTTGTTTTTTATCATTTCTTTTCTTCCAGTAATTTTTAGCAATTATAGTCGCGCTTGCAAGACCTAAACCTATTGCCGCTACTGCACTATACTCACCGATTTTCATAAACACATCGGCTGCTTCAGTCTTTTCGGCTGCGGCAGAAATTAAGAATGAGCTAATTGCTATACACCTGGCAACCATTCCGGCCTTACCTACTTTTGAGACTTCGGGCTCATTACCTCGCAAACGTGCAATTCCACTGGCAGCCATGGTTGCAACTTCGGCAGCCACAACTCCTGCGCCATATTGTTTAGGTATGAAGCCCCCCGCAATACCCCCTAAAAATACGGAGATTGCAAACACTTTATCAGCTGTTGGATCACCTTTTCTTCCCCAATCACTAGGCCAAATCCTTAGTTTCTCTTGAAGACTTGGATATTTATCGGTTGCAGAGATTAAGGAGCCTTCAGCGTCCGTAGCTGCTAGCACACCGGCAATTATTGCTGCTGTCTGGGCATCGATCTCGTTCAATCCAAGAGCCACTCCTAAAGCAAAGCCACCAACCGCTCTTGTAACTGTTAAAGCGTTGGGTAGCGTCTTGGGGTCATCTCGCTCCAGACCTTCTGCATGAAAATTTCGCAGAGACATCAGCATATAATAACAATAAATAGAGAAAAAGTCAAGGTATTGAACAGTTCTAACAGATGTCTCGTCGAGCCCTTACAAAACGATACTTACACGATGTGGTATCATATCTGATGTAGATTATGCTAATTATTGAACGGGTAAGAGGGTAAAAATTGAGTAAGGTAGCGCATTACCTGCAGGAACATTTAGTTGGCGAAGTTATGACCGGCACCGATGCGCGCCGGTACTTTGCTAGTGATGGAAGTATTCTTCAAATCGCCCCGGCACTAATCGCCTATCCAAGAAACGAAAATGACGTTCGAAAAGTAACCAGGTTCAGCTGGCAATTGGCCGAAAGAGGCAGAGTAATTCCCGTAACAGCTAGAGGTGCTGGTTCTGATCTAACTGGAGCCGCCCTTGGCAGCGGAATTATGTTGGTCTTTCCGGCTCATTTAAATCGTATTTTGGAACTCGACACCAAGACCAATACAGTGACTGTTGAGCCCGGTATTAATTATTCAAAGTTGCAGCAAACACTTCACACTCATGGTAGGTTTTTGCCACCGTATCCACCGTCTTATGAGTATTCAACCATTGGCGGTGCTATAGCTAACAACGATTCAGGCGAAAAATCGGTAAAATACGGCGATACAGCGGGGTATATAAAGACTTTGAGGGTGGTGTTAGCGAACGGTGAAGTAATTGAGACGAGCAAAATATCTAAGCGCGAGCTTAGCAAAAAGCTTGGTTTAGCCACTTTCGAAGGCGAAATTTACCGCTCACTAGATACGCTTATTGAGGAAAATCACCTACTTATTGATCGATTGGCTCGAGATTCCAGGCACAATAATGCCGGCTATAATCTAATTGATGTTAAACAAAAGGATGGCTCTTTTAACCTAACTCCCTTGATTGCAGGTAGCCAGGGCACACTTGGTATTATTACCGAAGCAGTACTCGAAACAGAGGCCCACAATCCCCAAACTACACTGTTAATGGCACAATTTGATAGTCTAGAGTTCGCTCAGCAGGCCATACTTGAACTATTTGAAATGTCGAGTCGACCGAGTGCACTAGAGCTAATTGACGGTAATGTTTTAGAAGAGATATATCGCTTGAACCCTAACCAAATCAAGGATATTATCGCGCCACCATTCCCATTTATTACTCTTTTGGTGGAATTTGAGCATGGCGACAAACACCTTAAAAAAGTGGTTAAGAAAGCCGACAAAATATTAAGCCGAAACGCGCTGAGCGTTCTAACCAGTGAAGAGCCGGAGCAGCAACAGCAATGGTGGAAATTGCGTCAAACAACAAGCGCCATTCTGGCACATAACGATGGTCAGAAGCACGCTGCTATTCTAAACGACCCCGGTGTGCCACTAGACAGAGTCAGGGAATATATAGAAGGTGTTTATTCCATATTCAAAGTACTGGGCATACAGACCGGTCTCTGGGGCCATGCCGGTGATGGTAATCTTCTATTCTCGCCATCACTCAACTTGGCGCAGGTTGGTGATCGGCAAAAGGCCTTTAGACTTATGGAAGAATGCAATAAGTTAGCTATTAGTTTAGGTGGCACTATAAGTTCTAACTCCGGTGACGGCAGACTAAAAACACCATATTTAGAGAGTATGTATGGCAGCGAATTATATGCATTGCTTCAAAAGGTGAAGCAAATATTCGACCCTTATGGAACTCTTAACCCAGGCGTTAAGTTTGGAACTTCCCTTGACGATCTAAAGGCAATGATTAACACTAATTATGGTCTAGGTCATTTGTACGACCACTTACCACGCAGCTAAGAAAGCTTGAGTTTTCCGCTTAAAACGGCTACCATATGATGGTCTTTCCTTAGGCGGACGTGGCGGAATTGGTAGACGCGCTACCTTGAGGTGGTAGTGGGAGCAATCCTGTGGAGGTTCAAGTCCTCTCGTCCGCACCAGTCCCTAAAGACTAAATGGGTGATTAGCTCAGTTGGCTAGAGCATCTCGTTTACACCGAGAGGGTCGGGGGTTCGAGTCCCTCATCACCCACCAGTAGTAAAATTATTTGAGCCCCCAGTCATAACACGATTGGGGGCTCTTACTTTCCTTGAACCATAAATATAAGGCTATTGCAGATTAGGGCTTGGTGACTGTCCGGTCCAACACTACGCTCAAGACATCAGGTAGTATACTTCGTCCGGTTGGTATGGCTGCCTCGGGCGATGGCAATATGAAGTCAATATGCTGCTCATGAAGGGGTTTCAACATACGACTCTTGTGCACAATTTCCGCTTCATTGAATGGAACTGGAGAAAATGGTTTTTCGGACGAAAAATTGGGGAGTTTAGGTGTTCTTGCCATTGTTCACTTATTATAACTTAATATATTCGTATCAACATATACAATTATATTTATTTACCAGGGGTGTTCGAGTCGCCATGTTATCGATGCCCTAGGCACGGTGGAATTTATTTTTACGCTGACATTTTGTGAATACGATGAGTAGTTACTTTTTACAGATACAGATCCTACTGCTTCGCCGGCTTTAGTATTAGATGGAATGGACCTCAGAATGGTGACGGGTACTATTTTTGATCCTTGCCAATCTGTGACTTTTAGTGAGTCGCTAGTCACGGCATTCATTACCTGATTATTAGCCCAAGGCACGATATAGTGGCCCACAATTGCGGTACTCTCAAATACTGGCACTTCACTAAAGTTTGCTTGGGCACTTTGAATTAATGCCAGGCTGTTTTGCATTGCCTCGAACAAGTTAGACGCACCGATAACAGAAGTTATTATTTGTGTGGGTTGATTATTAACATTTATTTTTGAAGCAGATATAAAAACTCCGCCGGCTTGGTCAGTGTTACCAGTCTTTACGCCTACTATTCCAGATTTACCAAGCAATACATTTACGTTCTTAACAGTTCCGGCCAGAGGTATGTTGTTGGTTGATGACTGACTGACTATGTTAGCCAGAACAGAGTTTTGCATAGCCAGGTTGCCAATTTTAGTTAAATCGGTCGCTGTACTTAGGGTATTAGGTGAATACCCGCTAGCATCAGTGCCGATTGTGGTGTGATTAATATTGTTTTGAGCCAAAAAGGCAGTGGCGGCTTTCTGATAGGCATTTAGTGAGCCAAAGGCCCAAATAGCGAGGCTGTCGGCCATGTTGTTGGCCGACGGAAGCATCATGGCCTGTAGCATTTGATATTCATTAATCTTTTCACCACTTGCAACTGGAACTACCGAGCCGCCAACAGCTTTATATTTAGCGTATAGTGCAACATCGCTTGGCCCAAGCGTAATTGTGGGACCATTTCCGCCTGGATCTATTGGTTTTACATTTAGAACTACCAATGCCGTGATAACTTTTGCTGTGCTAGCAGTTGGAAGTGGTACCTGCTCATCGTGAGTTTCGAATATTTTGGTGCCGCTAATACTCAATGCGGCTTGAGTACCGCCCGGCCAATTAAGGTTTTCAGTGGTATTAACGGCCGTTGAGCCCGTTACGACGGGTTTAAGATTGGGTAATGGCCTAGTGTATGCCCACAACACATAAAGTGCGGCAACTAGCAGCACTAAGAGCGCTATCCACACCCACTGAACCCCTTTTGATCGCTTCTTGGCCATAGCTGCTTTTATGATACACGAGTGTTGTCAAACTGATGTATAATGGTTGTATAAGCTGAAGGAGTTTTGACTTATGACAGTGTTAATTATTATCATCGTGGTTGTCGTGCTACTGGTTATTTTCGGCGCTGCTATGTACAACGCACTTGTAAGACTCAATCAGCAAGCCAACGAAGCATGGAGCGATATTACAGTTCAGCTAAAAAGGCGTTACGACTTAATTCCGAATCTAGTGAATGCAGTTAAAGGCTATGCCGAGCACGAAAAGTCGATTTTCGAAGATGTTACTAAAGCCCGCGCTGCCGCACTCGGAGCTCAAACACCCGAGGAAGCCGGTAAAGCCGAAGGTGATTTTCAGAAGACCATGAAGAGCCTATTTGCAGTTGCCGAGAACTACCCAGACCTGAAGGCGTCTCAGAACTTTCAAGAGCTTCAAGCCGAACTAACCGACACCGAAGACAAAATTCAGGCATCAAGGCGCTTTTATAACGGCGTGGTTCGAGACTTCAACACTAAGCGTAAAACTTTCCCAACAAACATTTTTGCAGATATGCTTGGCTTTAAAACTGACAAACAATTCTACAATGTCGACGAGGGCGAAGCCGCTAATATTCAGAACCCTGTCGAAGTAAAATTCTAAAGCTTTAAATGTACTCGGAAATAGCCGCCAACAAGCGTAGAACCATCTTAATGATGGTAGTTTTTCTAATTTTCGTAGGTGTAATAGTGTGGCTGTTAGATAAAATTCTAAACGGTAGCGTTGGCGTGTTCTATGGTGCAATGATCGGATCAATTTTCTACATTATTTTTACGTACTATGCTGGATCTAGAATGGCTCTGGCAGTTAATCAGGCCAAGGAAATACAGAAGTCCGATAACCCCAGACTTTGGCGAATGGTCGAGAACTTGGCTATTACAGATGGGTTGCCAATGCCCAGAGTTTACATAATGGATGATCCAGCTCCAAATGCATTTGCAACCGGTCGTGATCCTAAACAAGCTAGCATATGTGCCACTAGCGGCATTCTCAACATTATGAACGACGAAGAGCTAGAGGGTGTTTTAGCGCATGAGATGAGCCATATTAAGAATTACGATATTCGAGTTATGATGGTGGCATTTGCGCTTACGGCGGTGATTTCGATACTGGCCGATATTATCATTAGGGTTGTGTGGTTTAGCGATGACCGCGAGGAAGGTAATCAGGTGTTTCTAATACTCGGAATTGTTGCGGCGGTACTCGCGCCGATTGTTGCCACAATGATCCAACTGGCGGTCTCCAGACAGCGCGAGTACCTGGCCGATGCCACTGGCGCTCTAACCACACGATACCCGGAGGGACTAGCCAGTGCTCTAGAAAAAATCGAGACTACAGGTAGTGCAGCCAAACTTCAAAATACCGCCACTGCCCACTTATTCTTCGTTAATCCACTTAAAGGTCACAGTATTAATAACCTATTTAGCACTCATCCACCTATAGAGGAGAGAATTGCCCGGCTTCGCAGCATGGGTACTCACGCTTAAATTACAGTATACTTATTGCATGGCAAAAAAAACGGGGAAGAAGGTAGTAAATAGATCTGGTAAAAAGCCAGCCAGTAGCACTGTTTCCAAGTCTATTGATACAGCGACTATAAAGCCAAAGCAGGCAAACAGAACATTACCAATGCGAGCTAAAGAAGCCAACAAGCTACCGAGCGTTTGGCAGCTTACCAAAACTTCGACTAACGTTATTCGGAACAACAAGAAACTACTGTTTGGCATAACTCTTGTATATGGATTTTTAAGCCTAATATTGGTTCAAGGTTTGGCGAGCGGCACCAACGTGAATAGTTTGGAATCACAGTTCAGCAAAGTATTTTCCGGAAGTCTTGGTTCGCTTGCTTCTGGCGCCAGTATTTTTGTTCTACTACTTGGTAACTTTGGTCATAGCACCAGCGCAACGGCTGGCCCCTATGAATTGTTCCTAGGGTTAATTACTAGCTTGGCAGTAATATGGGCGCTGCGTCGTCTCTCGGCCGGCCAGCAGTTGCGTATTCGAGATGCATTCTATAAAGGAATGTTCCCGATTATTCCCTTCGTTTTAGTGTTATTAGTGATTGGTATTCAGCTACTACCTCTTTTATTTGGGGCATCAATCTATTCACTGGTTATATCTAATGGGATCGCCGTTCACTTAATAGAGAAATTCTTATGGGCAGTTTTATTCGCAGCTTTGGCAACAACAACTTTCTATATGCTAACTTCTTCACTGTTTGCTTTGTATATTGTAACTTTGCCAGACATGACACCGGTTAAGGCCTTACGAAGTGCCAGAGACCTAGTTCGTGGCCGACGCTGGCCAGTATTTAGAAAAGTAGTTTGTTTGCCGTTTATATTAATTATAGGTGCAGCAGTAATTATGGTTCCAATTATCGTTATTCTAACTCCGCTGGCACAATGGGTATTCTTCTTGCTGACAATGTTTGCATTAGTGGCAGTTCATACCTACATGTATACCCTGTACGCGGAGCTATTAGATGAATAAGCACAAGGCCGAAGAGCGAATCGAGAAACTGCGCCAGCTTATAGATGATTACAGGTATCATTACCATGTTTTAGATGAATCCATCATGAGCGAAGCTGCTGCAGACAGTCTAAAGCACGAATTATCACAGCTTGAAGAAGAATATCCAGAATTAATTACACCTGATTCGCCAACGCAGAGGGTGGCTGGCGCTCCACTGCCAGGGTTTGTGCAGGTTGAGCATAGCTCGCGCATGCTCAGCTTGAACGATGTTTTTAATGATGAAGAAGTTAAAGCTTGGGAAGAGCGTATAAAAAAACTTCTGCCAGTAAATACCAAGTTAGAGTATTTTGCCGACATTAAAATGGATGGCCTGGCTTGCGCCTTGGTTTACGAGGACGGGTTGCTACAGAGAGGCATTACACGTGGCGACGGTTTTGTTGGCGAAGATGTTACTTCAAATATTCGTACCATAGAATCTATCCCACTCCGTTTACGTGCCACCAATAAATTGGATAACTTTTTAAAGGGTCGTACCGAAGTTCGCGGTGAGATTGTAATGTACAAAAAAGATTTTGAGAAGCTTAACCAACAACGCGCAGCAGAGGGTCAGCCGCTGTTTGCTAATCCTCGTAACACGGCTGCCGGGACAATTCGGCAACTAGATCCTAAGCTTGTAGCCGGGCGTAAACTGCACTTCAGGGCCTACGATCTACTAAGGGAAAATGCTGCAGATGTGCCAACTTATTCGTATGCCTACGAAGTTTTAAATGGGCTTGGATTTTTAGCTAATAAAGAGTCTAAAGTGGTTTCGAGTGTTGATCAGCTCCTAGATTTTGCAGCAGAGTGGGAAACAAAGCGGAAAAATCTACCATTTAACACAGATGGTTTAGTGGCTAAAGTTAATGATCGCCAGCTTTACGGACGACTTGGCGTAGTTGGCAAAGCCCCCCGCGCTGCGGTGGCCTATAAATATGCTGCCGAACAGGCCACGACCAAGGTTAAAGATATATTTGTGTCTATAGGCCGCACTGGCGCGGCTACTCCAGTGGCAATACTAGAAGCCGTGGTCGTGGCCGGCAGCACCGTGCAAATGGCTACTCTCCATAACGAGGGCGAAGTTCACAGAAAAGACATTCGAATCGGCGACACTATCATAGTTCACAAGGCAGGCGATGTTATTCCGGAGGTAGTTGAACCATTAGTTAAGCTTCGCGACGGCAGCGAAAGAGTTTTTGAAATGCCTACTAACTGCCCGGAATGCCAAACTAAACTTGTTAAGTATAAAGAAGAAGACGCCGTTTGGCGCTGTCCTAATGAGCACTGCCCATCTAGAACCTGGAAGCGTATTGAACACTTTGCTAGCAAGAGCGCGTTAGATATTGAAGGCTTAGGCGAGAAAAACGTTATTGCGCTCATAGATTCTGAACTTGTTAAGGATACCGCCGATATATATAAGTTAACGAGTCAAAAAGTTCTCGAGCTGGATAGATTTGCTCAAGTTTCGACCGATAAATTAGTGGCTGCTATTCAAGTTAAAAAGCAGCCACCACTTGGCCGATTTGTTTATGGGCTTGGTATTAGACATGTTGGCGTTCAAACTGCGGTAGATTTGGCTAACCATTTTCACACTCTAGAGAAAATAGGTGAAGCCACCATTGAGCAGTTATCGGAGGTTGAGGGTGTGGGCGAAGTTGTTGCTGAGTCCATCGCCGAGTGGTTTGGCGAAACCCGCAACCAAAAATTATTAGTTAAGTTTAAAGATGTAGAAGTTTGGCCAGAACCGGTAAAACATGTTGGCGGCAAACTTAGCGGCCAAAGATTTGTTATTACCGGCGGCCTAACGACAATGGGTCGCGAACAAGCAGCTGAGAAAATCCGGGCACTTGGCGGAACTTTTCAGAGTTCGGTAGGCCACGACACAACTTACTTGGTAGTTGGTAATAACGTCGGCGCCAGTAAACTAGTCAAAGCCGAAAAACTAGGCACCAAACAGATCAGCGAAGAAGAGTTAATCAAAATGCTCAACACTTGATAACATCTATATAATATATTGGACAGAAAACGGTAATAGTAATATAATACCTATCTAATTCAGGTGAATAATGAGCGAAGCTTATCCAGACAGTCTAGAAGGCGCAGCGTTTGCTCCTCTCAATAGATCAATACTCGGCGGTATTTTAAGTACCGAATATGGAGATTGCAGTATTGCCGCTTCAGCAATGGCTAAACTATCCAGAGACACATTAGCAAAAAGAGCCCGAGATGGATATGTTTATGAGGTAGGCTCAAATGCACCCAAACCTCTTGATGTTGCGTGGTCTAGTAGTAAGCACGACAAATTTGCATATTCGGCACTGGGTTTTAATGCAAGGATAGGAATAGCTCAAGATGTAAGAATGGAACCCATCATCTCTGAGGCTAGTATTGAAGATGGATCTCAGCGTAGAGGTTTGCTATCGATTATTTCTGGCAGACAGGATGAAACAACCCAGGAAAAAGAACGTGAACCTAGCTTTCGAAGGCTATCAGAAGGTGATCCCTTCCTCTTACTTAGTTTTGGCGGTAACGCTTCAATTGTTATTGCAACATTTGCACTAAGGACAGATGGCAATTGCAGCTACGTTCAGCTTGGTGCAGAGATGGAAGATGATAATTTTCATGTAACAGTAGCCGACGATAAAACATCAAGATTCGATATCATTGAAGGCCTAAGAATGGATTTCGATAATGACTTACGCAAGAATGCCGGTGAGTTAAATTCAGAAAAGCGCCATCAAGCTGTACAAGAATTTATAGATGGTCAGCTCCAGGTTAGGGAGTCAAAGGTAATAGCTATCCTTGAATCTGCTATTGCAAGAGGATTACAGTCGCAGTTCGAAAAATCATCAGATGATGAAACTATCACTATACTGGACGAAGAACATGCTCCAAGAACCGAAAACATGCGCACAGTCGATCTAATACCTGACTATTTCTTACCAGACGGTCGTAAAATAAGACTTATCTTTGCAAGAGGAAGTAATATTGACGGAACTGAACCAGACGCAGCCGATCTGTTGGCAGTAACGCAGGCTAATGTTGCTATAAAACTCGGCAGTGTATCGCGCAACTTTCAGAGCGTCGAGCTTATCGAATCCATTGAATCCAACCAAAAAAATAGAGCAATTGCGCTGAATTGTATATTCCAGGCCATGAGCGACGAAGATATAAGTTTGGCGAGTGCTATCGAATTAGGCAGTTGGCAATCTAACAAAGGTGGCTACCTAGAACGGGGTGACTATATAGAAGCTGAGGACTATTTTGCGGCACTTTGTTTATATAATAGTCTCAATGGCCATCAAACCAAGAGGGCGACTTACAGAAAAATGGATTTATCCCGCGGTACAGATATTAATAAACTCACAGAAAACAAAAGATCAAATAGATTACGTGTTGGATCTAGAAATGTTGCAAGCACTAAAATTAAAATAATGACAACAAAGCCGAAATTTTTGGTTTCTCCTTTTGAGTTTGGACGCGAATATGGTGGTGAGGGAAGCGCAGTTATTAACAGTTATTTGGATGCTCAAGAATTAATGCAGGAAAACTTCCAGGGTATTATGGACTTGTTTGATGTACAACAAAAACTTGAATCAGCTTTGGGTATTTTTAACATAGAAGATGCGTACTGCTTAGACAGGGTCGAAGCTATGAATAAGTTGGGTCCTGGACCAAAGTCGATCTGGATACAAAATTTAGGCATAGGTAAGACAACGGACGACGCTGAGATAGAGGCCATTGTAGAAGCTAAAGATGGAGTTTTTGACCTGCAGTTAAGAGGTAGACCTGCTAGCATGCCTACTGCAGAAATGTCTAACATAGTTAGCATAAGGATAATCCCTTATTCCAAGAATCGCTATATGATTAATGGCCGGGTGATGGATATTCCTGAAGCCGACAAAGTCGAAATTAGTAATTACCTCAATCTCATAGTTACGAATTACCTGTAGCCATTCCATAAGATTACGTCTAACGCTGACCTAAGCTTTATTGACAGATTATTATAAAAAGGTTATGTTAGACATGATCGTGCGCATGCTATGCGGCGCGTGAAAAACAAACAATATATAAAAACAAAAGTTTATTTATCATCCGCCGCCGGGTGGGCGCGCACGATTTACTATTATGATTAAGTATTACTACAAAAGCCTTCGCACGGAGGCTGTAAGAGAATTGAAAGAGCCCAAGCCTGGTACTTGGATTTATGTTGAGGCGCCAACCGAAAAAGAGCTTGAAATATTAACAACTAAGTTCAAACTGGAGCCTGGTCACCTACAAGATGCTCTGGATGCCGACGAAGTGCCTCGTTTTGAGCGTGAAGGTGATCAAACGTATATATTCGTTCGTTATCCACGCAAGAACGAAGATGGCGAAACCGATACAGCACCTCTGTTAATTGCCTTTGACGACGAGCTAGTTTACACAATTTCGCGAACGCCTTTGTCTGCCGCCGATGTACTACTTAAGCGCCGAATTAGCTTTGCAACAACCCAACGCACTAAGCTTATTCTGCTACTTTTATCGAGAATAAGTGACCAGTACGATATAACAATTAGCCAGACTACTCGTAAGATTAAATCGATTCGCTCAAGACTTCGCACCGAAGGCATTACCAACAAAGATCTCATTGACTTTGCTACTATCGAAGACGAGCTAGCCGAGTTCTTGAGTTCTTTGCAGCCAACTAATGCCACCTTGAGGCGACTTCTAGCGGGGCGTCAGCTTCAGCTTTTTGAACAAGACCAAGACATTGTGGAAGATCTGCTGCTAAACAACGAACAATCTATTGAAGCCAGTAAATCTAACCTTAGGTCGATTGCGACAATTCGCGAAGCTTATTCGGCCGTTAGCGCCAACAACCTTAACCGAATTCTTACCATTCTAACCGTCGCCACGATACTTATAAGTGTTCCGAGCCTGGCGATGGGCGTTTACAGCCTAAACATTCCTCTGCCTTTTCAGCACACTGCCTGGATTTTCTATGTGATTATGGTCGTTAACCTAACATTAATGGGTTCGGTTATATATATTGCACGTCGTAAGAAGATTTTTTAGGCGGTATACTTACCTCAGTCGACTTTATTTTTTACCCCTGTTTTGCTAGAATTGTTGAAGTCTGTATAGGTAAGGGGATATAGCTCAGTTGGCTAGAGCGCTTGCATGGCATGCAAGAGGTCCGGGGTTCGAGTCCCCGTATCTCCACCAAATTTGCGCGTATCTGTTATTTGCCGTAAAATGGCATAGTCGGCGCGGCTCTTTAGCTCAGTTGGTAGAGCAGAGGCTTGAAGAGCCTTGTGTCCTCGGTTCGAGTCCGAGAGGAGCCACCAAAAACTAGACATGCGGGTGTAGCTCAGTTGTTTAGAGCGCGTCCTTGCCAAGGACGAGGCCAAGGGTTAGAGTCCCTTTACCCGCACCAAGCATAAGCGTTTTTTGACCTAGGTTATTCCGAGGTCTTTTTAATTGATTTTGATATGATTACTTAATGGGTAACCAGCTTGAACCATTTCTAAATCCGATTTTTCAAGAAAATACAGACTTCGAGATAACTGAAGGGTGGCTATATAGTAAGCAAGAAGTGGAGTTACACGGCACGAAAGTACACCAGGCTGTAGATTTTGCCGTACCAATAGGAACACCGATTCTGGCAACAGACGACGGAATTGCGGTAGCTACTTTTGGAGAATACACAGTACCTAATAAAGACGGTACTCATAGAACCTGGAAGAACTTACCTATTTATTATGGTTTCGGACTTGTAATACAGATACTCCATAAAAATGGTTGGTTTACGTATTATGGGCATCTAAATAAACTAATACCAGAGTTTAAAGCTGTGGGTGCGTATTACGAGCCAATTAAGCAAAAGAACGGTGATTTATACACTAATAACTTATATAAACCATTGCAACAATATGGTACCAATATCCGTGTTGTAAATGTGATTAAAGGTCAGATAATAGGTTACTCAGGTATTACGGGTATGGGTTGGGGTGTTAAGACTTATGACAACTGGTTAAAGGGTGAGAAGTATAATGTTTGCGACGAAGAACATATTCATTTCCAGCTCTCAAAACTCAAAGACACTACTGAAAAGGAAATATATAACATTGATAGTATTGATTCCCTAGGTATCTATAGTACTTATGACAAATACCCTAAGTCTGGCGAAGACTGGGCTTCCTTTACAGACAGTAAATGGCTAAAAGGGATGTAACTCCCAGCTCTTACTTGGATAGCAGGTATTCTTGATACGGTTCCTCCAAAATCTTCTTCCATCTCATCATCTCACCTCCAATAAGGTGTAAACTTTTACCCGCCTGCTGCACCAATTTAGCAATTAATTATACTAAAAATCGTTAGAAATTTGCCATGGAAATCGTGGTGGATTGCCGCGCACATACCAGCTTGGATTAAATATCTGTCTATATTTTCCTTCACTGTAGAAAAATTCCCCGTGATTTACTTCTCGAAAGTTTAATCGCACCAACGTATGAAGTACTTTTGGTTTATCGGATGCGGCCATGATAACTCCTGCTCCTAATTCTTCGGCTAACTCAACTCTCTTTTGGATTACTTTTGAGCCAATTCCCCTTTCACGGTAATCTTCTTTTACTACACCCTCGGCAAGACCCAAAACAACGGGTTCTAGCAAGTCACCGCTGTAGGTGTAGGTATTCTGGGCAGATGTTATATCTACCAGTGAACCCTGAGCTACTAAAAGGCCGCCTTCATTGTGAGCCAATACTCTATAGATTGGTTCATTCTGAACCCATCCACGTTTGATAATTTCTTGTTTGCCAGATACCCAATATTTAGGAAGTAGATTACCAGCTTCTTCTCGCATTGAATTAGTCACGTTATCTTCCTCGATAACCGTAAAAGCAATGTCTGATTCAAGAGTGTTCATATAAACTAATAATACAATAATAAACGTAATAAAGAAAGGTTACGTGCAAAATTATTATTGAGATTTTACATATAGTCACGACTTTGGCATATAATTTAGCTAATGTATGTATCTGTTGATTTTGGTGGCACTAATACGCGGGTTGTTGGCTCTGAAAATATAGATGAGCCTATTTTTATTGATGAGCCGCTCAGGCATCACAATACTCAAAAATACGAAGACGATCTAAACACGATGATCGATTCGATTTCTAAAGTTGCGGCGGGCAAGACAATAGAGGCTATTGGACTCGCTACGCCAGGCGTTCCAAACGTGGAAAAGACTCAGATAGAATCGGCTACTAATATTCCTCAATGGAATAATAAACCGCTAGTATTACCCCTATCTGAAAAGTTTGGCTGCACTGTTTACTACGAAAACGATGCAGTGGCAGCCGGCTTAGGCGAAGCATATTATGGAGGGCAAATTAATGACGATTTCCATTACATAGTTTGGGGTACTGGCATAGGCGGTGCCTCTGTTGAGCATGTAAATAATCAACTAAAAGCCACCAAACTAATCTGGAAAACACATTTTAGGGATTGGGAAAAAGACTGCAGCGGAGCATCGTTAACTCGTTTTTACAAAACACTTCCGGAAATTTTCGATGATGCCCAGTGGCTCGAAATTAACTCTAAATTCCATGAGCATTTACAAGAATATGTTTATTTATTTAAACCTGGGGCAATCATTCTTGGCGGCGGGCTATCTGTAAAAAACGCAGCATATATTCAAAATGCCAATGAAATTAATGGCACTAAAATATTTCTATCTAAATTTGGTAACGACGACGGCTTAATGGGCGGCTTCGGAATTATTAAGCACTCATTCCTTTTGTTGAAATGAAATGAATCTGTATAATCAACGATATAACAACAAAATAAAAAATATTTATGCCACCAGAGCCATCCAATCAGCCTGACCCGATAGTACCTAGTGATAATAATGTTCCAATCCCGGGCTCTTCCATTACGCCATCGTCCGGTGATAGCAATAATTCGGATGGATTGTTATCTATAGAGCACTCAGATTTAGAGCACTCAGACGATACAAATATTGCCATCTCCGAACCTGTCGTTAGTTCTGGACTAGAAACACCTTCATCAACACCAGAACCTGTTGCGCCGGTATCGCCCATATTAACATCTGAACCTGTTTCACCCTTTGAACCCGCGACAACATCAACACCTGTAACTCCTCCAGTATCATCAACGCCAATATCACCTTTAACACCGCCAGTAACAACAGCACCACAAATGCCTGCAACTTCGGTACCGCCCGCAGAACCTATACCTACTGGTACTCCAATAACGCCTCAAGCGGCACCTATAAATCCTATAGAAGCTTCACAACCGGTAGCCAATGCGTATGTAAGCAGTGATCTGTTTACGCCTTCCACCGGAGCGCTAGGTGCTAGTGCCGTTACTTCTAGTGTTTCTAGCGCTCAACCGAGCAGCTCCGCAACTAAAACTTCGTTATTTGGAAAATTTAAATCTTCAAAGAAGATGATGTTTATATTCGGTGGATTAGCACTATTAATTATTGGATCACTAGGATTTTACTTTGGTTATTACACAAACTCGTCAGTAATTTGGACTCAGTCGCTTGCCGATACAGGAAAAGCCTACTCAATATTGCTTAGCAGTGCTCAAAAACAGAATCTTACAGCATACAAAGGCTCAACAACTACCGGATCATTCACATTAAAAGGCACTGGCTTTTCGGCGGACGGCACGTTGTCGGCTAAAACTAATCAAAAAAATACCGACTCTACAGCAAACATAGATGTTTTGGGTAATAAAATTAATTTAGAGCTAATTACTGCCAATACTTCAGGCAGCAATCCCGACGTTTATATTAAAGCCAGCGGCCTAAAAACGATTACCGAGCTTGCGGCAATACCGGGAGCCTCAGATATAGTGTCGCAGGTAGATGGTAAATGGATAGCTATAGATCACACTATTCTCGACAGCTACGAATCAGCGGTTAGTAGTGCCGGCGGAGGCTTAAAGGGCCCAACATCGGTGCAAGTGCTAGATGAATTAAAAGCATTTGGTAATGTTAATCAAAAGTATTTATTTACAGCCAATAAATCCAGGAATGTTTTAGTGGTTCAGAAGAAATATGGCATTGAAGCCATCGATGGACATAAAGTTTATCACTACAAAGTTGGCTTTAACGACGCACATCTAAAGACGTATATAAATGCCCAAAAAACAGCTTTGAACTCTAGTAAACTAGGGGCTTGGATTAAACAGAATAACTACACCGACGAAGTGAACTCGAGCTTCGACAGTATGTCTAAGTCAGCTAGTAATGTGAAATCTAGCGATTATTTTGATTTATGGTCAGATATAAACACTAGGGTAATTTACAAAATTAGAATTCACGACACACCACCTGCAAATCCAGCCCTAAACTATCTCGATATTGGCAGTGGCTATAAAGGCGGAAGCACCATTCCTTTGTTCATGAATCTTAAGTTAGACGACGGAACAGGCAAAACTAATGGCGCGGTAAACATAGGCTATAACACTAAGACGAACAATATAGCTTTTCACCTAACTATTACTGGAGGATCTGGGTCATCAATCGACAATGCCGACGTTAAGCTGAACTACTCGCCAACCATCACGCAGCCAACTATCAATGTCCCTTCGAATGCTATTTCTATAAATCAGCTGATTACATCTCTGGGTGGTGATCCTTCAACTTTACTCAGCAATTTAATATTAGGGGGTGGTGGTAGCACCTACCCTGACTCAACGGCCCCAGTTACAGCCGCTAATTCAAAGAGGCAAGCAGATATGCAGTCAATCCAAACACAATTAGAAGGTTTCTTTAGCCAATACGGCTACTACCCGAACTTAACCGACATGAATAACGCAAGCTGGGTATCTAAGAACATGCCTACTTTAGATGTGAAGGGGATTAAAGACCCCTCGACTAACGGCTCATTTAAGCTTGTAGCTAAACCGGCTGCTAAGGCTTATTCTTACGAAGTTTTTCAGTCTGATGGTACAACTCCTTGTGAGACCGACGACACAACCTGTGCTGTCTATACTCTCACGGCAACTCTTAGCGACGGCTCTACATACGTAAAAAACAACTTAGACTAGTAAAATTTAATCGTGATTCTATTTAAATTAAGCTACTATATTGATAATAAATAAAACATATACTATAGTAATATTCTATATAGTTTTGGAGTTATTATGTTTGAAGTACTGAGGAGCAGGAATATCGCAGTAATACCAGCTGCTATTACATTGGCACTAGGCGTGAGTGCGTGCGGCAGCTCCGGCGCACCTTCTACTAGTTCAAAAGTTGAAGTTAAAGCTCCGATTTTACCTAAAAAAGTTTTGCCAAATTTGCCAGGGATTACTTATCAAACAAAATATTTTGATGACGGCACACGCTTAATCAAATTTTCTGGACAGGAGGTTCACTCGCCTGACTACGGTTATACGCCAAATGATATATATGAATTTTGTGATGGACGTGATCTTGTTGAAGAAACTCTAACTTATGTAGGTGGCAATGGTGAGCTCCCAGAAAGTTTATCCCGAAGTGTCAATCATCCAGCCTGCGCTGATGGCAAATTGACTCCAAGCGATTTTACAATTCATCATACAGTAAATAAATAATGAGCTAAGTCATTTAAACTAAGGGCAAGGGTGGATCGTCAATTATTGTTTTAAACGTATAGATTAAGTGTTTACAGAGAAACAATAATGTAATAAATTGTGAGCATATGATGCTTCACAAAATCAAACTGGAGCGAAAAAAATAAATGCGTATAAAGTACGCGCCCGAAACAAACAATTTGGGTCTCGTACTGCCACCGGATAGAAATGAGTTGCGCTATTTAAGGCGAGAACCTCCTCGTAGGTCTTCTAGAAAGTCTATAGAATCTAAAGAAACTGAAGAAACTAAAGTCACCAATGAGTCTAAAAGGTCTAAAAAGCTAGACTTTGTTGAGCGCCATCATTTGTACTGGCCAGAGAGTTTATATGAAACCTCTGATCTTGCTAATGAATTCAGAGAGCATAGGTTTAATAGTATTTGGCTTCTAAGCTCGGACCACTACAATTTACATAGGCAATATCAGGGTGTGCCGATTCCTCCGGACGATGTTATGGAAACTTTTCTGCAGGAGGCTTATCTTCTAGATGACCTAAACATCTCAATAAAAGTAGTAAGAAGTATAGAAAAAGCGGTACAAGAAGATCGTGTTAACTTAGATTCAACTTATGAAGTTTGGGGTGAAAGATTAGACAACATTAGTTATTTGTCACAAAGAGCGAAATTCGAGGTTATGCCTAAAGAAGTAGCCAGGTTAGTACTGGGTAGAGCAGCACCGTACATTTTGGCAGCTTAGGTTATAGTTAAGATAAATGATTAAAGCCATAATATTTGATTGTTTCGGGGTGATTATAACGGATGCTCTTGAGCATATTATTAATGAGCTTAAATTAAAAGAGCCAAATAAGGCCGAGCAAATTGTTGAAGTAGTTCGAAAAGCTAATGCGGGTATATTAGAACCAATGGAATCTCGCTTGGCGATTGCGGGTATACTTGGACTTAGTTATGACGACTATTCTAACAATATACGCGAAGAAGAAAAACGAAACGGCCAAATTTTAGAGCATATTGAATCACTACGCAATAAATATAAAATAGCTTTGCTAAGTAATGTTATGAAGGGTGGCTTGAAATTACGATTCTCTCAAGAAGAATTAAATAGGTATTTCGATGTTGTAGTTGAATCTGGCGAAATTGGCTATGCAAAACCTCAGGCTCAAGCTTACGAGATAACCGCCGATAAGCTCGGACTACGATTAAATGAATGCATTATTATCGACGACAGAGAAGATTATTGTGAGGGCGCATTAGGCGTTGGTATGCCAGCTATACATTATTTAGATTTTGAACAATATAAAACTGAAATAAATGGATATTTGATAGGTAATTGACATAATTACGTATTTAAATCATAGTGTATAAAATGAGTAGAGGTGAACAACCACGAGGTTTTGGTAGTGATAACACAGAAATTGTTACCGGTACGTCGGAACCATTTGATCTTCACAAATTTCGCGAGAAAATGAGGGAACTACACATACTTCAGCTTGAAAATGCGCAACTCGACGAGTATAGGGCACAAAATGATTTGACTGATGCTCAACGTCGCCTTGATACAGCAAGAATAAACATTGAACGAGCCCAAAGAGACCTAAATCGCTTGCCATAAAATTTTAATAAATGACTAAAATACTGCCCGAGATTAGGATAAAAGATGCCTGGCTGTTAAGGCAGAACGCTTCCTTTTATTTAAACGAGCTTTGGGGTGACGGCGAACCACTGTACGACGACGATTACTACGAAAAAATCGCTAAAGCGTATTCGGATGCCTGGAAACCGTACGAAACTAAGATCTTAGAGGGCCTTACCAGCGTACTCGGATTAACTTTTAGGCAAAATATTATCGACGTATACATTGCGCCTTGGTTTGCGGCATTTAGCGACCCGCTTGTTATAGGAGTTGTTTCTGAACCAGATTTATTTATAGATCTACTAACTCATGAGTTGATCCATAAGCTATTAACAGATAATACGTTGCTGGAACCAGAATCAAATTTAGTAAGTGTATGGGAAAAGTTATATGGCAAAAATCATACCTTTAATACATTGCTGCATGTTCCGGTTCATGCGGTGCATAAAGCAATATACCTAGATGTGCTTAAAGCCCCTGAAAGATTAAAAAGAGATTTACAAATTAGCCAAGAAAACGAACCTAATGACTATTTAAAAGCTTGGGAATACGTGGATAAAATCGGGTATAAAAATATAATCAATCAGTTAAAAAAGTCGTACAAAGATCTATCGAAAATGGCTAACTAAAGTTCAATTATTGCGTAGCCCCACGGCTTCATATTTAGGTTTAGGCTATTTTGTTTTCGACTATAGTCTATTTTTATGCCTGTGCTGCCAAGCATTAATCTAAATGTTTGTGGTTTGTCGCCACTTGGAATTATACGGCCTCCAGCTTTTTTAGAGCTGTAATTTATGGCTACTACATAATTGCCAGTGCTGGTTGACCACTGCCAGCCCAATATATTTTTAGATTCACGGTCTAATCTGCCGAAAGTACAGGCCTTATGCTGCCAATGGCCTATCTTTAAATTCATAGTTCTTAAAACACCCAGTAGCTCTTCGTAGAATTTAACATTTGAGTCGTTTATTATCTCCGCTGGGCCACGGCCTAAATGTACTGGAACTCTTATTTTGAAACCCTCAATCTGGCCTTGGTGAATTAATCTGGCCGAATCTTGCGTAACAAGCATTACGGCTGCTGCCCGAGCTTCATGAACGCTTAGATACTTGGCTACACGAACTTCGTCGTGATTTTCTATAAATCGTAATAATTTTACTTGATCCACAGACGTGCCAAGCAGGTGCTCTCTTAGTGATTTAGCAGATTTATTGTAGAGCAGGTCGTAAAAGTCTTTATCGTAACAAATGTCGAAACCCTGGTTGAACAAAGCATTTTGTAGATCCCAATATGCTTCGGCTATAAAGGTAAAATCAGGGCTATTACTACGAACTGCCGGTATAACTTCTTCCCAAAAATCAGTGGCGGGTGGCTGTCCGGCTTTTTCACCCCATGTCCAGGCAAAGATTTCGTTTAACATTAGCATTGCCATGTCGCACCGAACCCCGTCGCATTGCTTACTTATGTTGGTTAATATTTTGATAGCACCGTTTCTATAAGCTTCAGAAAAAGCATTTAGTTGGGCAACGTCGGACCATGGCGGAAAGTTTGGATCTTTTCCCTTGGCTATAATTCCAGTAGGAATTCTGTAAAAATCGTTTGGCTGATTTGCAATATCTTCTTCGTTTCCAACTACAAAATAATCCGTTGAGTGATTTGTCCAAGGATGATCAAGGGCCACGTGGTTTGGCACAAAGTCCAAAATTAAACTTACGCCACGATTATTTAGTTGTTCTCGAGCAATAGCTAGGCCTTCGTTGCCGCCAAAGGTATCGTCGACTGTATAGTCGTTAATACTGTACGCCGACCCAAGTAAGTCTTGATCGGTGAGGTCAGTTAGAGCTGTCTTTAATTCGGTGTTATCCTTAGCCATTGATTTGGCTGTAGGACTTCGCTTCCATACTCCCATGAACCAAACGGTATCAAATCCAAGGTTTTTAATGTGATCCCATTCAGAGTCCGGAACTCTGCCAAGCGTAATTTCTGCATTGTATTTAACGCTAAGCTGATTCAAAAAAGTTGCGGTATTCAACTCATATATTAATGGTCTTTCAGGAATCTTCAGATTTTTCACCATGAAACCATATTAGCTTAGCTTAAGCATTATATCTATGCATTTAGTATTGCTTAAGCATTAGAACTTTTAATTGTGACTTGTTTTGTTAGTATTTAATTATGGAACAACTCATCTTCGAAAAAGATAAAAGACCGATAGTGGGTTTAGGTTTACTGGTGGTTCGTGGCGACCAAATACTACTTGGTAAACGAAAGGGCTCTCACGGCGCCGGTGAATTTGGCGGTCCAGGCGGGCATTTGGAGTACATGGAAGAGTTTGAGGATTCTCTACTTAGAGAAGTTGTTGAAGAGGCTGGACGCGAACTTTCAGTTACTAATCCAGAGTTTCTTTGCGTAACAAACATGACTCAATATGCCGAAGAAAAGGACCACTATGTAGACATGGGTTTTGTTGCTGAATGGGTAAGTGGCGATCCTAAAGTTATGGAGCCTCACAAATTAGAGTATTGGGGATGGTACGATTTGGATGATTTACCATCTCCACTTTTTGGGGCGGTAGCAAATTACATTATGGCCTACAAAACCGGTCGAACATTTTTTGGTAAAAAAAGTTAAACCAAGTTGTGTGTTTCGCTTCATTGCGTTATTAACGTAATACTTGCATAGATATTTTATTAACCCTATTATGTTCAAATGCAGTTATACGGAGTAGAGCACTACCACGAGATTGAAGTGCATGAAAAATTTCGACAAGCACCTTACGTGCCTCCGCCAAATGATTTAATTGAACAAATTGAATCATTACCGTACGGAACATCAATAGGTTTAGGTGTATGTTCTGAACAACTAAACGGTATTTCGGTCGGTGTTATAAGCAATCAGGCTACAAGAAACTACTGGAATACGATTTACGATGCGTGTTTAAGTTCAAACCACGAAGTTATTTTTATGGACGACGTAGAATATGATCAACAAATCTCAAAATTCTTATCCGTTTCTAGTTCTGTTGAGGAGTATAATCATGGAATTCCAGACAAATCAGATCAAGTAACAAGAAGGCTTAAAGAAATATCACATGCTTTTCTTGCGGCCGCACAATATACTCGAAGAATAATAAGGCAAGATAATATTGTTGAAACTTTAGCTTATACTTCACCAGACGTTGCAATATTAGACGTGGATGAAAGCGACTATCTTAGCGCAACCGCTGATACATTTGGCATAGAAGTCGATGATTATTTGCGCAGCAAAACTGATTTTTTTACAGATGATGAGGGTAACTTTTTAGGCGGCATTCAAACCCTAGAGGAATATTATTATTTAAATGATAGCCTTCATACTCGTGAAACAATATCACGTCTATATCGAGCAGTTAAAGAGGGAAGGGTAACGGAACATTCGATACCGCCACAACTCATTGGCACAACTACTCCATATTGCCCTCCAAAAGGTTTTTTTGAGGTAAGGTATTTTCCAAATGCTGAACAACCCACTTTATTAGGTGAGGAAGGATTTATATATGATGCTCTTGGAGATGCAAAATTTTCTGTAAAGGACCGTGATAATGGTTTGATCTTTATAAAATCATATATTAGCGGTCTTGGATCTCTTGTACTTAATGGTCAAGACATTATATATATTGGCGAGCAAACTGCTCCTGGGACATACTCAGGTCAATTTGCTAGTCTGGGAGATGGCGTTGAACTAGCTTTAACAGAAGGAAACTTTCATATCAAGCCAAGCTATGACGACTACAAGCCAATTAATCCGGAAGAAATTGTTCTGAATCAAAATGGTATTTTAGACCTAACACAATTTGACTAGATCTATAAATATAACTCAATAAGTCCGTCTGCTATGATTAGCTTGTGAATGTAACGTATGTAGATGATCTAGATCGGGTGATTGGCGGCGGTTCTGTTGAGAAATCGATCAAAAACGGCATAGCTGTAAGAGTAGTAAGAATTTTTGTTGTTAATTCTAGAAATGAATTGCTCATTCAAAAACGCTCCCAAAATATTTCTATTCCGAATAAATGGGATCTATCGGCCGCTGGTCATGTTGATGAAGGCGAGGAGTACGACCAGGCCGCAGCCCGGGAGCTATCTGAGGAAATGGGTATAAACAATATAGAGCTACGAAGACTCGATGTTTACTACATAGAGGGCAAAATACCAAGTGGCATTAAGAAAATGTTTAATGGCATTTATCATGGCGTTTATGATGGTAAAGTTACCATAAGCCCTAGCGAAGTAAGTGACTATAAATGGATAGATTTTAATAGCTTGCAGCGCGAAATGTCGCTTAAACCAGACGATTTTACAGATTGGTTTAGATTTTCTTTAAAACGCTACTTGGAATTAATAAGCTAGACCATACATATGATTGACAAACTAGAGTAAAACTGGTACAATCTAAGCATACAATTCAAGCCTATGAAGGAGACTTAGAATGAACGGATATTTATCTAAGATCAAGGATTTTTCGGGTAAGAATACATCTCGAAGTTTAAGTGTGATTGCAGTTTCGGCTTTTATACTATTTTCAGTCGCTACCCAGGCGGTCTCTGCTAGTGCTGGATCAGCAAGCGCGATACCTCAAGTATCGGCTACTCCAGGCCATCGCTCAGCCGTTAACGTTAGAAATTATAACAATAAAACCCAGCAAATTAATGGTGCTAGCGGTTCAAATTCAACTGCATATTACTACAACTGGTCTGGTTATGCAGCTACCTCAAATACTCCATACCTAAAAGTTCAATCAACTTTTGTGCAACCCAAGGTTACTTGCCCAGTTCCGGGTGCCTGGACGCTCTTTTGGGTAGGCTTTGACGGTTTTACCAACGGCACAGTCGAGCAGGCTGGTACGGCTGCTCAGTGTTCAACTGGAACAAATCCTCAACCTGTTTACTACGCCTGGTGGGAAATGTATCCTACAAATAACATTCAGGTAATGCCTATAACCATAAGAGTTGGCGACACAGTTCAAACTTCAGTTACATACACTGCGAGCAATCGTCAGTATGCCATGAATGTTACAGATTTAAGTTACAGTTCGCAGCGCTACACTCGGGTTGCAACTTGTGCATATGGCTTAACTTGCGCTCGCCAATCTGCTGAATGGATAGTAGAAAGGCCTACCGTTAATGGTGCTTATGCACCTCTAGCAAACTGGTCAACTATGAGTGTGGGTGCTGATCAGGCAGCAAACACTTCAACGACAGATCGTCGGACTAGAGTAGTTTCACCTATAATGCAGCCAGCTTCGGCCTTCAACAACACTCCCATAAATATGGTTAATTACCCTTACACAGGCTTAAACCTAGCGGTCGTTGGAAGCCTCAACACCAGTGGTACATCGAGCAACTTTGCTGATACTTGGCAAGCAACTCAATAGTTGGTATTATCATGCCTAGTATGGGGCGTAAAAACGCAAATGCCACCACTGCTCGTAAAAGGCAGAGAGCCAGAGCACAACAAACACCCAAAAAACGAGGGGTAGTTCCCATTCGGCGCATGATTTCGCCAGAGAGTTACGGTGTATTTGATTCAATTAGGGATAATTTGGTTTCAGAAGTTAGGGGCCAAGCACGTTTGTTTGACATAGAAACCATTGGCATAACGGTAATTGGTTTTAGTAGATTTGACCTAAACCATCGTCAACGTGGTCCGCGCACCGAAGATATTGCTAACCGCGTTCCAAGCATATGGGAACCTATGACTGCCAGAATTGGAGCGATAGGCCTATATGGCAGTGGAAATAGATTTAAACTAGCGTTTAGACTGAATAGTAATCAATTAAATAAAGAAATTATTAGTCTAGAAGATGAGTTTGACAGGTCTAATTGGAGGCTTAAAAAAGATCATAACACTCGCAATAATGAAATTAATCCGCATGCAAGTGTGGCACTTTTATACGAAGATCTTCATAAAGATTTAGAAAGCAATAAGAGTGCAGTAAGGCGTATTGGTCATGTTGCAACACATGATATTCCACCACACAGTATAATCAAACTAGAGCCAGTCCAGTTCAATTACTAGAACAAAAAATTATTAACAGACAAAGTTAGCGCCAGCGCCAGCAACAATACCAGTGATCTTAAAAAGATACTTCTTGCCCATTTTGTGGAATTCTTAGAGGAATCTTGAGTTAATGCGAAATACAACCACCAGACTGTCAGCCCAGTCATGGTTAAAGTGAAGACGTACCCAGCATAAGAGTAAAAATGAAGCGCAATTATAGGTATTAATAATAATACTATGTATAGCTTAATCTGGGTCTTTGTTCTGGCCACACCTTTTATAGCAGGCAGAACAGGTAGACTAGCTGCCTTATAGTCCTTAAGTCTATATATGGCAATGGCGTAAAAATGAGCCATTTGCCAGATAATCATTAATGCAAACAGCAGTCCAGTAGTTAGATCTATGCTGCCTGTTACCGCGCAGTAGCCGCCAATTATAGGCGCAGCACCCGAAAAACTTCCTACCAAAGTGCCGTGAACACTTCGTCTTTTAGATACGCCATAAAAAATGACGTAAACGATGTAAGCGAAAATACCAATACTTAAAACTAGCAAGTTGGTTAAGAGCCCTAAAACCAAAACACCGCTAACTCCTAGTATCGCACTGTAAATTAATGAGTTACGCTTAGACACCGTGCCAATCACCAAGGCTCTTTTATCTGTGCGCGACATTTTCTTGTCGATATCTCGGTCTATGTAGTTATTTGTAACGCAAGCCGATGCAATTATTAACGACGTACCTGCCATGGTGTAAAAGAGCAGTGCAAGATTAGTATGGCCCCGAGAAGCAAATACAAAACCGCCAATAACCGTCAACAAATTACCGTATATAATACCCGGCTTAGTTAGATAGTAGTAGTTATATAGAGTTGTCACGCATCAAAAACCGCCGCCCTGGTTGTTAAGGTAGGTATTCATTTGATCGGGCGTCATTCGGTAGTTTAAGTTATTCATAATCCAGATTGATCCAATCACAATAATAAGAACTATTGTGATCATAAATATCAAAACAAATAATTTCCATCTTGGTTTAGTTTCGCGGCCTAAGTGTAGGAAGAAGAACATTTGTACTAAGAATTGAATTACCGCCAAAGTTAGAATAATGAATATCGTAAGATTAACCGAAACAGTTCGTTTAACCACAAGTGTATATGCAGCCAGGGTTAAGGCAATAGACAATACAAATCCGGAAACGTACATTCCCAAAGTTCCTTCGTTGGTTGTTGTCGATACTTTAGATTGCTTACTCATTTGCCTAGTGCCCCCATAAGATAAACAATTGTGAAGATAAATATCCAAACTATATCTAGGAAGTGCCAGAAAATACTTAGCAATGTAAGCTGCCTAGCATTGGTTTTAGTTAGCCCTGCATTGTAGACTCTAGCGGCCATTGTACAGATCCAGATAAGCCCAATCGTAATGTGCAATCCATGGGTCCCTACAAGAGTATAGAATGCTGAAAGGAACGCACTTCGGGTCCAACCATTACCGTCCACATACAAATGACGAAATTCAGTCAGCTCAAGCGCTAAGAAGGCTAGACCTAGTAGAAAAGTTGCCAGTAGCCAAAGTATAACTTTTTGTTTGTCTTTAGCTCGTGCCGCTAGTATGCCTAAACCACAGGTAAAACTAGAAGTAAGTAGTAACAGAGTTTCAGCTAGTACATTGTGCATATTGAACAACTGTTGGCCGCTTGTTCCGCCAAATGTACTTGTATGTAGCACAGCGTAGGTTGCAAACAGACTAGCGAAAAGTACGCAGTCGGTCATTATGTATACCCAGAAACCAAACTGAATTTTAGAGTCTTTTTCTAGGTCTTGACTCGAAAGCTGAAGGCTATTTTCGGTGCTTAAATTCTGACTCATGCTAAGCCCTTCTTTGCGGCGGTAAGTTTGCGATCAGCATAGTACTTCTCAGTTTCTTCAATCTTTTTGGCGCTTAAAGTGTACTCATGCTCATCACCGGAAGTTCTAACAATTACACAGACAATTGCTGCTAATACTCCTACGATTGATAACCACCAAATGTGCCAGATCATTCCAAACCCAAAAGCTACACTCAGGCCGCCGATGATAATTGGCAATCCACTATTCTTGGGCATTGTAATTGGCTCATATTTTATCTTTGTGGAGCGCTTGTGGCCGACTTCTTGTTTACTCTTCCAGAAGGGATCAATGTCGTCTACAACCGGTGTTACGGCGTAATTATAGAAGGGAGCTGGAGAGGGAATCGACCATTCAAGTGTGCGGCCGTTCCAGGGGTCGCCGGTATAGTCCATATTATTTTTGCGCTGGAAAATACTTACTAATATTTGTAAGACGAATAATCCTACTCCAAGGGCAATAATGCCAGCTCCTATGGCGGCAACTATAAACAGCGGTTGCCAACCTAGTGATGGACTGTAGTGATCTATTCGCCTGGTTGCACCCATAAGTCCAAGAATATACAAAGGAACGAAGGCCACAAGAAAGCCAATGAACCAACACCAGAAGGACAACTTTCCAAGTTTTTCATTAAGTTTAAAACCAAAGATTTTCGGGAACCAGTAGTTAATGCCAGCCAAGTAGCCAAAGACCACACCGCCGATAATCATGTTGTGAAAATGTGCAACCAAGAATAAGCTGTTGTGCAGCTGAAAATCGGCCGGCGGGACAGACATAACCACTCCTGCAACTCCACCTACCGTAAATAGACCTATAAAGCCCATAAACCAGTACATTGGAACACCAAAATGGATCTTGCCACGGTGCATGGTGAACAGCCAGTTAAATATCTTAACACCCGTGGGTATAGCGATTATCATGGTCATGATTCCAAAGAACCCGTTCACATCAGCACCGGCACCCATGGTAAAGAAGTGATGTAGCCATACTGTAAATGACAATACGGTTATTACTCCTATGGCCCAAACCATTGAGGTATAGCCAAAGAGTCTTTTACGTGAGAATGTTGCCACAACTTCCGAGAATATTCCAAAGGCCGGCAGTATTAATATATACACCTCTGGATGACCCCAGGCCCAAATTAGGTTAACGTACATCATTGGGTTACCACCACCACTTGCCGTAAAGAAATGCATTCCTAGCGTTCTATCTAGCGCCAAAAGAGCCAGGCTAACTGTAAGAATAGGGAAAGCGAACATCACAAGTAGCATACTGGCAAGCACACTCCAGGCGAACATTGGCATTTTCATTAGAGTCATGCCCGGGCAGCGCATTTTTATAATGGTTACAAAGAAGTTAATGCCAGATAACAGACTGCCAATTCCGGCAATTTGAAGGCTCCAGATCCAGTAATCTACGCCAACACCGGGGCTATAAGCAAGTTCGGATAGTGGTGGATAGGCTAGCCATCCTGCAGCCGAGAATTCTCCAATTCCCAAAGATAAGTTAATTAGAACCATTCCGGCCGCAAATAGCCAAAAACTTACCAAGTTAAGGAACGGAAAGGCAACGTCGCGAGCACCAATTTGAAGGGGAATAACCAGATTAATTAAGCCAAACATTAGTCCCATGGCGGCAAAGAATATCATTATGGTGCCGTGAGCACTAAACACCTGTTGGAAGGTGTTGGCGGTAAGTATCCCATGCGAGGCGCCAACCGATGTCGCTTGCTGAGCCCTAATCATTAGGGCATCCGAGCCACCTCTAATTAACATAAGCAACGCTATAACTATGTACATCACCCCGATCTTCTTAGGGTCTACACTGGTTAGCCACTCCGTCCAAAGCCATTTCCAACGTTTGGTTACAGTTAGGAAGACCATTACAGCCAAAGTAACAAGAACTATCGATACACCGGCACCAAGGGTCATTTTATCTTTTGGAATAGCGCTAGTATTTAATCTACCAAGGATGGCGGCAAAGTTGTTCACTGCATTACCATTCCGTTCATACTATCCGCGTTTGATCCGTACACAGGAATGACTGATCCATTAGAGCTATTATTGGCCATTGCGGGCATCATATATTTGTCGATAATTGCATTATATAGACCTTGCTGGGCATTTGAATAAAAAGCCACTGAATTATTCTGACTAGGCTGGGATAATTTGTCATAAGAAGCTATATTTAATTGATTTGGAGAATTACTTAACTTGTTAAGCCATTTATTGTAATCACTTTCGCTTGTAGCCTTGGCAGTGAATGTCATGCCGGAAAATCCTACACCACTTATATTGGCCGACGATCCATTAAAAACCCCATACCTTGTAGCCATTAGATTAAGCTGCGTAGACATACCAGGCATGGCGTATATTTGGCCACCTAATTGTGGCACCCAGAATGAATTCATTGGTGCATCGGCAGTAACGTCAAATTTCACGGGTCTATTAACAGGCACGGTAAAGGTATTTACCGATGCCACTTTTTGGTCTGGGTATATAAAAAGCCACTTCCAATCTAAAGCTACCACCTGAATATTAACTGGCTGCTCAGTTGAGCTAATCGGCTTATAAGGATCCAGGGTGTGAGATGAGTTCCAGGCTATTATTGCCAATACCAGAATTATTGCCGATGGAATTAACCACCATACGGTTTCAGCTAGCTTATTACGATCAAGGTTGGGCGAGTATTTGGCCTTATCGTTACCCTCACGGTACCTAACAGCGAATATTATCAATAAGCTAAACACCGGTACAACAACTATGAGTGCTAGCGCCAAGGATACATAAATTAGATTGCGCTCTTTTTGACCAATTATGCCTGCAGGGTCTAGTACCGGTATATTAGTGCCTTTAAGAAACCAAACTATTGCCCCAATACCGACTAAAAAGAAAAGTGCCAGAAGTATAAATTTTAGATTTCTACTCACGGTCAATAACCATATAGGTTCTTAAGCACAATCATTATGATTACAACTATATCATTTTAACCCTGCCAGTTCACGCCCCCACGGTGTATAGTTAATGTACTTACCATTACGTATGCCTTCATTTGATCTACCCACTGTTTTGAATTTGCCAGAGCTCAAAAGCCTGTTAAAGCAGGTCGACGACGTATTGGCAGGTGCAGTAAATAAGGACAATACCTATTTATACGAGCCATATAAAAGATTGATTAGTTCACCAGGCAAGCGTTTACGCCCGAGCATAGTAATTGCGATTCCATTGATGCTAGGTAAAGAAGTAAGCGATGATGTAATTACCGCCGCGGCGGCGGTTGAGATGGTTCATATAGCCAGTCTTATCCACGACGACATAATTGATAACGCGGCAACTCGCCGCGGCGTACCAACAATAAGCGGTAGCGAAGGCTTAACGCAGGCCATTGTAATTGGAGACTATCTACTCGCTAAAGCTGCCGAAATATCAGCATCTATAAGCGGAGAAATCGGTCAAATCTTGGGATCTGCAACCGTAAGGCTTTGTGATGGACAGGGTATAGAAACTGGCGATAACTTTAATTTTAAGAGATCACTAGATTCATACTATAGGGCGATAGCGGGCAAAACCGCGGCATTACTTAATTGTGCTAGTACCATGGGCGCCACGCTGTCAGGATTAAGTAATAAGGAGGTAAAATCATTTACCGATTTTGGCGAATACTTCGGTTTAGCTTTTCAGCTTATAGATGACTTATTAGATTTTGTTTCAAATAGCGAGCTGTCCTCGAAGCCCGCGGGTAACGACATTATCGAAGGTGTTTATACGCTACCCGTAATACACGCATTATCTAGCCCGGAAGGCATTAAAATAAAAGCCCTAATTGAGGCTGATCCGAAAGCTAATGCTTCTAGTATTACAGATATGCTATTCGATAGCGGAGCAATAAAAACTACTATTCAAGAAATTAATAAATATAATTCGCTAGCCTCTGAATCTGTTAAGGCCATAAACATAAACGGCGCCAAATTAAGTAAGTTGGCAGAACTGCCCGCAAGTTACTTTGAATGGGCTATAAGTAAACAGGTTGACCCCAAGTACGGTCAAAGAATCGCTAAGTATTAGATAGCTTACTTGTTAGATACTGGAATTTTTTGAAGAACGTTTTCGGCGATAACGATTAGCGAAATAATAACTATTGAACTAATGCAGAACGTCGATAGACTTGATTTGCCAACTATAGCAAGAACAGTTCCACTAAGTATTACGCCAGAACCTATACCCATAGTTAATCTTTTACCCGCTTTTGAATTCAACTTAGAAAGCAAAACACCTGCGTACCTAATCATAAAAACAATAACGAGTGAAGCGCCAAGAGCTACGTGAGTGATTAATAGATATACCATAAACGTTATTATACTTTACCGTTTAATTATTCACAAAACTGCTGATTAGCGGCTGAGTATTGGGGTATAATAACTCCATTAGGGCTTGGCGCCTTGGCGGAGTAGTTACGCAGCGGTCTGCAAAACCGCGTACACGGGTGCAAATCCCGTAGGTGCCTCCATTAATAATAAGGGCGAGTGGCGGAATTGGTATACGCGGTGGACTTAAAATCCGCTGGTTTTACGACCTTGAGGGTTCGAGTCCCTCCTCGCCCACCACACTATCTATCTATATCGTGCTCAGGCTATAATGTTGGCATGCAAATCGTTGTAAATGACTTACTTACGAATTATGAATTGAATGGCAGCGGTAAGTTAATTTTGTTATTGCACGGTTGGGGAGATAGTTCCAAGGGCTTGCGGAATATTCAGGATGAGTTGAGTTCAAAATTTAAAGTATTAGCTCCTGATTTACCGGGATTTGGGGGTACCCAAGCACCAAAGGAAGTTTGGAATCTGGATAATTATGCAGATTTTCTCGAGTCGCTGCTCGCCAAGCTTGAACTTGATCAACCCTATGCCGTGATCGGCCACAGCAATGGTGGTGCACTGGCAGTTAGAGCTTTATCTTTAGGAAAGTTTAAACCTCAAAAATTGATTTTACTCGCCGCTTCCGGGGTTCGCACTAAGAACACTCTAAAGCGACTATTTATAAAATTATTAGCTAAAACCGGAAACATTGCAACATTATGGATGCCGGAGCGTTACAGACAAGACTTGCGTAAGAGCCTGTATGGTTTTGCAGGATCAGACATGCTAGTGGTGCCTGAACTCCAGGAGACTTTTAAGAAGACCGTTCGGCAGGACGTACAATCTGACGCAGTAAGTATTAATGTACCGACATTATTAATTTATGCGACCGACGATAAAGCTGTACCGATAAGCGACGGTAAACAATACAAGGATCTTATTAGGGGCTCTAAGCTTGAGGTTGTTCACGAATCGGGGCATTTTGTGCATATTGATCAGCCTCAAAAAGTCATAAGTTTAATAAAGGACTTTCTAGCATGATTCGCGGCTTCGTAAGCATGTACTTACCGAGTTATCCAAAGGTTTTGGTCTACATGCTTCAAAGTACCGAATATCAGGTTGAACCTTATCTCAAATGGTTCTGGCGTACCAAAGACTTCAGTAACGTAATGCAAAGGCGAGAGCTAGATGAGACCAAAGTTGCTCGCATGCTGCTGATGGTACTTCGGATTGGAATTGTTATTCAGGTATTAATAGCTCTCGCGCTCATATATTTGGGACTTTGGCAGGGACTTGTGGGCGGCTTGGCCTTTGGCTTGGCAATCATAGTTATCTATCCAGTACTTTGGGCTCATTTGCTAATTCTACCTCTTCTACTGGGGCGTGAGTTTAAGGCCAAGCCGGCCGAAAAACGCCTAATCGAAAAATCTAATGAGATATTTGCAAACCACAAAGGCACTATAATTGCAGTTGCTGGTAGTTATGGCAAAACAACCATGAAGGAACTTTTAGCAACTGTTACAAAAGACTATCTAAAAGTTGCTTACACACCCGCCAATAAAAACGTAAGCATTAGCCATGCTCGCTTTGCTGCCAAGCTGGATGGCGATGAAGACCTTTTGATTATCGAATACGGCGAAGGCGCACCGGGTGATGTATCAAAGTTTGCACGCTATACTCATCCGAACAGAGCGATCATTACCGGCTTAGCCCCGGCACATTTAGATCAATATAAAACCCTTCAAGCGGCCGGTGAAGACATATTCTCGGTAGCCGAAAACCTGCCAGATGACCAGGTTTATGTAAACGCTGATTCTCCAGAAGTTAAGCCATTTCTGACTAGGAACTACAGGTTGTTCGACGAACATGGCGCTTTAGGTTGGAAGGTATCTAATGTTAAAATTAGCTTACAGGGCACCAGTTTTGATCTTAAAAAAGGCAGTCAGGCGGTTAAACTTCATAGCGGTTTGGTTGGTAGCCACCAGGTTGGATATTTAGCATTCGTGGCTGCGCTATCACTTGAACTCGGGCTCAACTTAGACCAAGTTAAAGAAGGTATATCTAAGACTCAACCATTTGAGCACCGCATGCAACCTTATCAGCTGGGTGGAGCTTGGATTGTAGATGACACGTACAATGGCAATCTCGAAGGTATACGTGCCGGAACTCATTTATTAAAAGACATACAGGCTAAGCGTAAAATTTACGTTACTCCAGGCTTGGTAGATCAGGGAGAAGAGTCCGAGAGGGTGCATAAAGAGGTCGGTGAGCTTATTGGTAATGCTAAGCCAGACTTGGTTGTGCTCATGAAGAACTCGGTCACAGAATTTATAGAAAGCGGTCTTAAGATAGCCAAATTCTCAGGCGAACTAAGAATTGAAACTAACCCACTAGATTTTTACACAAATCTTAACCACTTTGTGGCCTCGGGTGATCTAGTAGTCATGCAAAATGACTGGACCGACAACTACGCCTAATACAATTTGTAATAAAATCAAATTAGTATTATATTAATAAATCATGAGTTCTGAGAGACCAAATTATGACATTGTGTCGGAGTATAGAAGAGATTGGGAGTTATCTGAGAGAACTTGGAACACTTCACTGATTGCCGGCGCTCTAGCAGGAGGAGCATTGCTTTACGGGCTAGGTAGTGTTGCGGCACATTATGGAAATGCTTCAAATTATAGCTTAGCCAATAAGGACAAGGCTTGCTTACAAAATACAGGAGCGACATCTAATCCAGATCTTATAAATTTTAACGGTAATCTTAATACTTCATCGCCGCAACTTCTAGAAAACTGCCAAGTTAACACAACGGCAAAAACATTATCAGAAGATCAGTCTGTAGTATCTTTTGGGCTAGCTACTAAAACTTCAAAGGATTTCACTGTGTATTTAAATTCCATAAGAAGTGATATGAATTCAAAAATCGCTGATGCAAACAATACTGTAAAAGAAGATATTTTTAATGTAACGTTTGTAGGTGTAGGAGCAGTGCTAGGATTATTTTTTACAGGATTGGGTCTTGATGCCATTCAACGTAAAAAAAGAAAATACAGTCGTTTTATCTGATTTGTTTTTAGAGTAAGTTGTAATTCAATTATTAAGTCGGGATAATGGGTTACATGGAAACTGTTGCTGTAATCTTTGGGGGCAAGTCGGCCGAGCACGACGTGTCGATTGTTACTGCCATAGCTTCAATAATCAAACCGTTAGAGCTAACCAAAAAATACAAAGTCGAGGCCGTTTATGTCGCCAAAGATGGCGCTTGGTATTGGGATGAGCGACTTAAGCACATTGATTTGTTTGCAAGCGGTAAGATCGAAGCCTTTATAAAAAGTACAAAGCCAGTCAATGTTCAGTTTGACGGCGGCATGTCGCTAGTAAAATCTGGCGGGCTAACTGGCAGGTCGCAATCTAAAAAGATAGACATTGTATTCCCAGCCATGCACGGCACTTATGGCGAAGACGGCTCACTAATGGGCCTCCTTGATATGGCCGGAATTCCTTATGTGGGCTGCGGTTTGGCCGCTTCAGTTCTAGCAATGGACAAAGTGCTGTCAAAGAAAATGGCGGCTGCCAACGATATATCCGTTTCCAAATTCTTAAGTTTTACAAAAGCTGAGCTAAACGAAGATCTTGACTATGCTGCAGAATCTATAAATAAAGAGCTCAAATACCCAATTTTTGTTAAGCCGGCACATTTGGGTTCCAGCATTGGAATAACGCGAGTTGCTGATAAAAAAGATTTAAAAAACGCGCTGGAAGTTGCAGTACATTACGATAACCGAGTGATAGTTGAAGAAGCTGTTAATAATTTGATCGAGGTCACCCTGCCAATTATGGGTAACGATAAACCGCAACCCGCACTACTAGAGCAACCACAAATAAATTCAGAGGATTTCTTTGATTTTGATACTAAATACTTAGGCCAAGGCAAAAAAGGTGGTGGTAAAAAGGGCGGTGTAAAAGGCTCTCAGGGTTATAGTAAGATCCCGGCTGAGATTCCCGAAGAAGTTTACGTACGTGCCGAAGCTACTGGTGTTCAAGTATATAAAGCCCTGGGTTGTAGTGGCATAGCCAGGGTAGACATGTTAATAGATCAAAAGACTAAGCGAATTTACTTTAACGAGATCAATCCATTGCCGGGAAGTTTATACGCACATAACTGGAACCGAGCGGGTGTAAGTAACATTGAGCTTGTCGAAAAACTCATTCATTATGCCAAAGAGCGTTTTGCAGAGCGTCAGGCTATTAATACAACTTTTGCTACGAGCTTTTTAAAACAGTTTTAAGTTATGATTGATCTGGCCAACATTCGTGAGTTAATTCCTGAAGCTATCTTTGAACCGCGCTACTTTTCAACTAATAACGTGCTCAAGAGGGTTCTGTCGGCAGATGATTCAGTGCAGCTTGAGGCAACAGCCGCCAAGCAATTACGAAAAGCTTGTGATGATTTTAAGGACCTAGGCCTTACCCCAGTATTTTGGGATTTATACAGAAAACGTGAGGTGCAGCTTCAGCTACTTACATTTAACAGTGATCCGAGGTATGTTTTAGGTGCCGACGAGTCTAATCACGTTAAGGGCTTAGCTGTAGACATGACTCTGGCTTATCCAAGTGGGGTGTATTTAGATATGGGTACCGACTTCGATGATTTTTCCGACCGGGCGCACGCCGATACACAAAGCATAACTCCTGAACAACATTCCAATAGAGAGCTAATGGCCGGAGTTATGGCTGAATATGGTTTTGCCCAATTACCAACTGAATGGTGGCATTTCGACTACACACAAAAAATATAGCTGAGTTGTCTTACTGGCTTCAGATAAGCAATAAAATTAGTGCCAAACCCTCACGTAATCAACCTTAACCTGTGAGGCTGCACCGTAGGCAGCCGGGCCTTCACCAGAACCAACATTTACTATTAAGTACTGTGGTGCACCAGCATCATTGCTAGCGTATTGCCTAATCAGCTGACCATCCCAGTAGATGTAGTTAGTACCGTTCTC